>Ga0310811_10002780_pt1 | contig 21906 bp, 15 predicted proteins | sample YCmetagenome_FD_207642 | JGI IMG/M metagenome (GOLD analysis project Ga0310811, IMG submission 207642) | Soil microbial communities from experimental microcosm in Duke University, North Carolina, United States - YC | ecosystem: Engineered > Artificial ecosystem > Soil microcosm > Unclassified ...
CCGATCGTGTCGGAACGCCCAACGTCACGATCCTCAACGAGGCGGCCGCCCGATCTTTCTTCCCGAATGAGGATCCGATCGGCAAGCACATCACCATTGGAATACGTGGTCTCGACGATGTCGAGGTCATCGGCGTTGCCGGGGACGTCCGTATCAACATCGATTCAGCCGCGCCACCCGCGGCGCTGATCCCGATCTTACAGGCGCCACGGCTTGCGATGATGATCTTCGTTCGCTCGACGAGAGAGCCTGGGTCGCTGGCACCGGAGATCCGAAATGCCATGCGCGACGTCGCGCCGCGAGCTCCCGTGTACGACATGCAAACCCTCACCGAACGCGAAGCAGCTGCCACGGCGAAGACTCGGTTCAGCACGACGCTGCTCGCCCTGTTCGCGGTCACGGCGCTGCTGCTCGCAGCGATCGGCATTTATGGCGTGATGGCGCTTGCCGTCACCGCTCGGACACGCGAGATCGGGATACGCATGGCGCTCGGCGCTGACGGGCGTCGCATCGAACGCGCGGTTATCGGCGAGGGGATGGGGCTAGTCGGTGCGGGCGCTCTGATTGGGCTCGGCGCCGCGGTCATGAGTACGCGCGTGTTGCGATCGCTGCTCTTCGACCTCTCACCGACGGATCCGGTGACGTACGTTGCTATCGTGGCGCTGATTGCCGTGACGGCCGCGGGGGCGAGCTGGGTGCCCGCGCGCCGGGCGGCGAACGTCGATCCGCTGTCGTCGCTGCGGGCCGAGTAATCGGGGAGGGCAAAGCGTCTCGCCGGGTTACCGGCCTTCCGTCCGCGGATAGGCCGGCTTGGCTATGGGTGGCTCGTCCGGCTCCGCTTCGTAGACGACGGGGAAGCCCTTCGCCTGTGCTTCGACGGTCGGGATTGGGACGGACGCGTCACGCGGGACGGTCACGAACAGCGCCCATTTTCCATCGGTCGTCGTCGTGACGCCCGTTTGCACGACGAGGGGGTCTTTGAGCTTGTCGGCCAGCTCGAGGAGCCGGTCGGGAGGGGTAGGATCGACTGGAGCACCCGGGGTGTGAGTTCGCACTGGCTTCATTGCAACGCCTCCACGCGATTCCCAAGGGAGCTTTCGTCGATCCTACCTCGATGACGTCGCCGGTTAGATCGGGTGCACGTTAAACCGCGCGCAGGCCGCCGCGATGTCACAGGCGGTGGTCGTGGTTGCATCGCCCGCGAACAGCAGGGCCACCGGTACGCCGGACGCCTGTTCAAGAATAACCGATCCGGAGTCACCCGGCTTGCTGAACGGTCCGCCGACTCCGGTAATCGTGATCGCGTTGTCGAAAGTGGCAATCACCGGCTGGGCGCTCGAGCCGTAGTTGACGTGAACGCCGCGAACCCGGATCGCTCGAATGACACCGCGGGTCACGCCCGTCGTGCGACCGGCCTTGGTCACGGCCATTCCCGGAACGGGCGCCTTCAGGCCCGGGGTGTACTTCGGGATGTTGAGCATCTGACCGGGGATGATTTCAGCGGATGACTCGACAGCGGCAATCGCCGCATCAATCACGTTTCGCGGCTGCGAGCCGGGCGACGGGAAGTGAATTGGCTCGAAGTCGCTGAGGGCGCAGATGACGTCGGCCGGGTCGGTCGAGAATGGCTGCGTATGCTTTTTCCCGATCGGAAAGCGATTCACGTCGGCGAGGACGTGGTTGTTGCTCAGCACGAAGATTCGTCCATGCGCCTGACGGCGGACGAAGCAGCCGAGCGTCCCAACGAAGTCACCGCCGAGCGGTCCTATCTCAACGCCGGCTTTCACTGGACGCACCTTCGCCTGATGCTGGGCGGGGTGGGCTGCTTGCGGCGCTGGGACGGCGCGCGTGTAGGGAGGAGATTCGACGGCAGTGCGAGGCTTGAAGGCGACCTGGACGGGAAGGTGTTCGACGTCGACGTCGACGCCCTGGACAGCGCGTTTCAGCGTAGGGTCATTCCGAGCCGCGGAAACGTCTGTCTTCTCAAATACATAAACCTTTACGACGAAATCGTTGGGCCCCGGTGTTTCGCTGTCGCCACGCACACCAACGCCGGTCGCATGGATGTTGGCGAGCGGGGATCGGCGCATGGCGCGGCCGCCGATTCTGAATGCCATTGCTTCAGCTACGGGAACGGACGCGCTCGTCTGCGCGCTCACGAGGTCGGTGCGGAAGCTCTCCAGCGCCGCCAGTGCGTCACCAAAGCTAGCCATGTACCACTCCTGTTCAATGAAGGGAGCCATCGAAGGGGGGCACACCATTGCACCGTTCAGCCGCGTTGTCAATAGATCAAATTAGAGGATTCTAAACTTCGCTACGAAGATCGAACGTCAGCCCACGACCGCGACGTAACGAAGTGTTTGTCAACGGTCGAGCGCCTGAGCGGTCAGTCGCGCGGCGCGTTGTCCGCTGCCGATGGCTCCCTCGACGGTTCCCGTTCTGCCTTCGGCATCGTAGGCCTCACCGGCCAGCCAGATCGTCCGTTCGATCGACCGGCTGAGGGTTGTCGATGCGTCGCTGCCGCCGACGCGCGCATAACTGTATGCGCCGCGGGTCAGGGGATCGCGCGACCAATTATGGAAATGACAGGCGCGCACGCGACGCTCCAGCGCGCGGGTCGTCGTGTGGAACAGCCGCGCGACCGCGGCGATCGTTTCTGATTCGATCTCCTCGCGCGACTTGCCCACCAGCTCCGCGGATTCGGGAAACCCGAACCACGCCACCAGCACCGGCGACTCGAGCGGGTGCGTCGTCCAGCAGACGGGCATGCCATCGTGCCCTGCGTGGACGAAGGCGAGGCAACGGGCCGACTTGTTCTTCCCGACGGACTTCGAGCGCCAGAAGGGCTCGTCGAGAACGAGCGAGACGCGAACGATGTCGCCCATGGCCAACTGCTCGAGCGCCCGCTGGTGTGCAACGGGAAGCGCCGGCTCGAACTCAATCGATCCGGTCCCGCTATTAGGAGTCTGACCCCAATCTTTGTTGGGAGTCTGACCCCTAAGGGCGAGAAGTGGTACGGGGCAGGTGATAATGGTGGCGCGAGCGATCACCTCGAGGTCGGCGACGCGTACCGTTACCCGGCCGCGAGTCCAGGACAGGTGCGACACCATGGCACCTAGGCGAATGTCGGGGACATCGGCGGCGAGGAGGTTGATGACCGACGCGTAACCGTCGACCGGCCGGGCGATGGCGCGCTCCTCTTCGTCGCCAGGGCTCGCCCCCTCGGCCATCGCGCGCTCGCTGACCATGCTCGGGTCCGCGGCCTGAAAGCCGCGAACCCACTGCGACGCGAGTGCACGTTCGCGCGCCAACCTGTGGCCTCCCGGACGCTCGGCGAGGAAGTCGGCAAAGGAGCGATCAGGGTCGCGATGTGGATCGAGGAGGCGGAGGACGCGGTCGAGACGATTCCAATAGTCGGCGACGCGAACGAATCCTCGGCGGTCGGACTGATAGCGCTCGCCGACGACGTCCATGAGCGGCAGACGTGCTTCCTCGAGGAGCTTTCTCGTGATCGGCGCGCCGCCATGGACAAACTCGGCGCCGAGCTCGATCGGTGTCGGGGAACCAACGTCTGTTATGGTATGTATTCTTCCACCAACGCGGTCACGCGCCTCGAGAACGACGGTGCGGACGTCGCGTCGAGTCAGCTCGCGGGCGGCCGCCAGGCCAGCCGCACCAGCCCCGATGATGACGACGTCAGCCGTAGTCGACACGGATGAGCTCACGTCGCAAGTCTTGTGCTGTAAGGAAGTTGTAGCCAACCTTTGCGCCGCTGGCGCTGTCGAAAGTTACGCACGCTCGGTATTCTCCAATGCCGATCATTGTCTTATTCAAGGCCCGCTGTGAATCGCACCCGACATAGCCTGTTCTTCGTTCTGGCCGCCGTCGTCGTCGCGACCGCCTGCGCGCGGACTCGCTCGAACAGCATGATGACGGCGACCGGCCCCGAAGCCGCCAAGGCAAAGGCTCGCGCCGACAGCACGCGCTGGCCGTATACGGCCGCCGACATCCGCTTCATGTCGACGATGATTCACCATCACGCGCAGGCGATCGTGATGGCGAAGATGGCGCCGACGCACGAGGCGAGCGAGTCCGTGCAGCGCCTCTGCCAGCGCATCATCAACGCCCAGTCCGACGAGATCGCGATGATGAGCCGGTGGCTTTCCGACCGCAATCAACCGGTGCCGCAGCCCAACCCCGCCGGCGAGGTCATGCAGATGGACGGGATGACGCACACGATGTTGATGCCCGGCATGCTGACCGAAGAGCAGATGAAGCAGCTCGGTGCGGCTCGCGGGCCGGAGTTCGACCGGCTGTTCCTGACTTTCATGATCCAGCACCATCGCGGCGCAGTGCAAATGGTGCAGGAGCTGGTGTCGAATCGCGGTGCAGCGAACGACGAGACGGTGTTCAAGTTTGCCGCTGACGTGAACGTCGATCAGACCACCGAGATCAACCGAATGTTGGAGATGTTGCTCGTCGCGCCCTGACGTCACGTATTGATCTCGCGCGCTTTTTCCATCCCCCGAGGAGTTGTAAATGCAAATGTCCCTTGCTGTCCGCCTGGGCGCAGTCGCGGTGTCGTTTGGCGTCGCGGCCTGTGCCGGATCGAATCAACCATCATCGCAACCGGGGCCCGTGACGCAGGCCGGCGCCGGTGGTACGACGCCGCAGGTCGATGCGCGATCACACCTCAAGGGTGGTCTGATGGACGCCGGCGAGGCGAGCTTCGGTCTCAAGATCGACGCGAAGGCGGTTTCGCCGAAAGGCTTCCTTGGCCAGACGAACTCCGACCTCAGCTTCGTCGGCAAATACGCGATCCAGGGCAACTACAACGGTCCGGTGATCTGGGACATGACCAACCCGTCCAATCCGGTTCTGGTCACGGCCTACGAGTGCCCGGCCTCGCAGAACGACGTGTCGGTTTATAAGAACTTGATGTTCATGTCGGCCGAGGCGTACAACGGCCGCATCGACTGCAAGCCGAGCGGCCAGTTCAATCCGGCGGATTCGGTGAGCAAGGATCGCATGCGCGGTGTGCGCGTGTTCGACATCTCGGATATTCGCAATCCGAAGCTGCTCACGAACGTGCAAACGTGCCGCGGTTCGCACACGCACACGGTTGTCGAAGATCCGAAGGACAAGGACAACGTTTACATCTACGTCTCCGGTTCGGCTCCGTTGCGCTCGCCGAGCGAGCTGCCGGGCTGCGTCGCCGACACGACGCGTTCGAATGCGTCGACGTCGCTGATGCGGATCGAGATCATCAAGGTCCCGCTCGCGCATCCGGAGCAGGCGGCGGTGATCAATCGCGCGAACATCTTCGCCGACCTCAAGTCTGCCCCGACGCACGGTTTGTCCGAGGGCGACAAGGCGCAGCAAAAGCGCATGGTCGATTCCGTGCGGGCGAAGGGTAACGGCTTCATCGCCGTGAACCCGCAGACGAAGCTCGAGTTCGTGGTGAATCCGTTCTTCATTCGCGCGCAGCTCGACAGCGTCGTGAAGGCGCGTGGCGGCACGGTGGCGCCGCAGAACCAGCAGTCGACCGCGACGTCCGCCGACACGGCGGCCGTGCGCGCCGGGCTGCAGGCGATCGTCGACCGCCAGTTCACGCCGAACCCGAACGCGGCGAAGCCGGGAATCAGCGCTGAGTCGCCCTTCCGTCAGTGCCACGACATCACGGTCTATCCGCAGCTCGGTCTGGCCGGTGGCGCGTGCGAGGGACACGGCTTCCTTCTCGACGTCTCCAATCCGGCGGCGCCCGTTCGTCTCGACGCAGTTGCCGATTCCAACTTCTCGTACTGGCACTCGGCGACGTTCAACAACGACGGAACGAAGCTCCTGTTCTCCGACGAGTGGGGCGGTGGTGGTGCTCCCAAGTGCCGCGCCGGCGACCCGAAGGAATTCGGCGCTGATGCGATCTTCACGATCGGACCGGACAAGAAGCTCCACTTCCAGAGCTACTACAAGCTCCCGTCGGTGCAGACGGACAAGGAGAACTGCGTCGCGCACAACGGGTCGCTCATTCCGATCCCGGGTCGCGACGTGATGATCCAGGCGTGGTATCAGGGCGGCATCTCGGTGTTCGACTTCACCGACCCGAAGCATCCATTCGAGATCGCTTACTTCGACCGTGGCCCGATCGATTCGACGCGGTTCAGTATGGGCGGCTCGTGGTCCGCGTACTGGTACAACGGCCAGATCGTGAGCTCGGAGATTGCGCGTGGTCTGGACGTGGCGGATCTCGTGCCGACGCAGTACGTGAGCCAGAACGAGATCGACGCCGCGAAGACGGTGCACTGGGATCAGCTGAACGTGCAGGGCCAGCCGAAGATCGTGTGGCCGCCCAGCTTCCCGCTCGCCAAGGCGTACGTGGACCAACTCGAGCGGAACAAGTGCCTGTCGTCGTCGCGAATCGCCGCGGTTCGGCAGGGTATCTCGCAGGCGGAAGGCCTTTCCGGCGCGGCGCGTCGCGATGAGCTGAACAAGATCGCCGGGTCGCTCGACGCGGATAAGGGCAGCTCATGCGATCAGCCGAGGATCGGCTGGCTGCAGAAATCGCTGCGCGATTTGACGGGCCAAGTGGTTCCGTAACTCTTTTGGATTGAAGGTAGAAAGCGCCGGCCGATAAGGCCGGCGCTTTCATTTTGTCTCACGACAACGAGCGCGACGCTGGCAGTCTCGCTCTCTCCTCACGAAGTGATCGGCGACGGAGTAAAATGGAGTCGCCATGGCCCTCAACCGCGCAATGAACGGATACCGGGTGCCACTCGACGTCATAGCTGCCGCGCGGTCATTGCGCCGGAGTCCCGGTTTCACGATCGCCGCCGTGTTGTCGCTCGCGCTGTCGATCGGCGCCGGCGTCATAGGCTTTGGGGTGATCGACGCGGTCCGTTTTCGTGCGCTGCCCTTTCCGAACGCCGAACGTCTCGTGTTGATCAGCGAGACTCCAAAGAGCGGCTGCCCGATCACGTGTCCGGTCGACTACAAGACGCTCGCCCTGCTGCGCGAGCACCGCTTCCAGTCCATCGATGCGTTGGCGGCGTTCGTCGAAGGACCAAAGGCGTTCGGCAGCCGCGGCGATCAGTTCGACGTCACGGCGGGGATTCTGTCGAAGGCGATGTTCGGCATGCTTGGCGTGCGGCCGGAGATCGGCCGCATTTTCACGGACGATGAAGACCGCCTCGGCGCCGAACCGGTCATGCTGATCAGCCACGACCTGTGGGCGACGTATTTCGGCAGCGATTCGTCGGTTCTCGGCAAATCGTATCGGTTGAGCGAGGAGCCATTCACCGTGATTGGTGTGATGCCTCCGAATTTCAGTTTCGAGACCAAATCGCAGGTGTGGCTCGCCGCCAGCCGGTACCTCGACCCCAGAACGGGTACGTCGTTGCGGGCGACGAACGTGCTCGCGCGCCTGGTCCCGGGAGCGACCATACAACAGCTCGCCGGGGAGCTCAGCACGTTGCAAGCGGCGGCCAATCAGGATCGCACGGAGAAGACGAAGACGGCGTTCACGGTGGCGCCGTTGCGCGACAGATATGTGGCGGCGACGCGTTCGTACGATCTGATTTTCGCGCTCGTCGTTGTCGCGATTCTGTTGATCGGGTGCGCGAACGTGGCGAGTCTCGTTCTGGTGCGGGCGACGCGCCGGAGCCGAGAACTGGCGATCCGCAGCGCGCTCGGCGCCGGCCGGAGGACACTGCTGCGGTTCGTCGTCGTGGAGAACGCATTGCTCTGCCTACCAGGTCTGATCTTCGGGCTATTGATCGCCTGGTGGTCGCTGTCAGCGTTGCGATCGCTGGCGTCGTTGCAGGCGACGCATGTCTTCGGCATGGAGTATCGGCTGGATGGCCGGGTTTTGGTGTTTGCGGTTCTGCTGACAGTGTTGACGGTGCTCGCTTTGAGCATCGCGCCGGCGCGGTTACTCATGCCGAAAGATCTTCAGCGCGCGCTGCGCGAAGGGGGAACGGCGACCGGAACGCGCGTCGGGAACCGCACGCATCAGGCGTTCGTGATCACGCAGACGGCATGCTCCGTCGCGCTGCTGATTGCCACGGGCTTGATGGCGCGGACGATCGCTCGTGTCACCGGGATCACGCTTGGCTACGACGCGGAGCATGCCGTGTCTCTGACGGTCGTTCCGGTTCATTCGGCACGCCGTAAAGAAGTCTATTTGCCAATCACCGACCGCGTCCTCTCTGAGATCTCCGCGATGCGCGGCGTCGACGCGGCCGCCGTGCGGATGCAGGCGCCGTTTGCCGCGGTGCGACCGCTGGCGCCTGGTGCGATCGTCGTCGCTCGGGATGTGGACGACGCGGCGATGACGCTCGACAACGGTCAGCCGGTCGATCTCGCGTTGCAGCCTCGGAGCGCGTTCGGAGTAAGCGTCGACTATTTCACGGCACTCGGCATCCCGTTGATCGCCGGGAGGACGTTCACGGCGTCGGAGAACGAATCGTCGGCGCCCGTGGCGGTGATCAACGAATGGGCGGCGCGGCACTGGTGGCCAAAGGAGAACGCCGTGGGCCACACATTTTCTATCGACACCGCGCCGGGAGCGCGTGCGGCGGTCACTGTGGTCGGCGTCGTCCGGGACAATCTCGCCACGGAAGGGTCGGTGCTGCTCGCGAAGCAAGGACCCCAGGTCTACAGACCTTTCAAGCAGTCGAGTTTCTGGATCGCGACGTACTTCATCCGCTCGCGAGCGCCGGCGCCGGCGTTGATCACCGCCGTGCAGCGGGCAGTGATGCGACTGGTACCGGCAAATGGCCAGGCGCGCGGGAGGCCGTTGTCGCAGCAAATCGAGGCACAAATCCAGACGGTACGCACCAACGCCACACAGATCGGCGGACTGGCCGTGGTCGGCCTGCTGCTCGCCGTCACCGGACTGTACGGCGTCCTCTCGTACGTCGTGCAGCAGCGCACGCAGGAGATCGGTATTCGCGCCGTGCTCGGCGCGGATCGGACGCGTCTCCTCGCGATGGTGCTCGGCCAAGGGACGCGCTTGGCGCTGGCCGGCATCGCGGTCGGCGTGCTCACCGCGGCGTTGTCGATGCGCCTGCTCAAGGGAATTCTCTACGGAACGGCGACGAACGACATCGTGGTGTACGCGATCGTCTGCGGCCTTGCGCTGTTCGTCGCCTTTCTCGCGAGCTATCTCCCGGCGCGTCGCGCCTCGCGCATCGACCCCGCGATCGCGCTTCGAACGCGATAGCCGGCTCGTCGCTGCCGGACTTGCCAGCCGGCGCAGGGGCGCGTCATGTTGAATGAGGGTCCAGCAAGGGGAGTCGATGAGAAATATCGTATGCCAATGTTTGCTTGGCTTGATCGTCGCGAGCCGGCCGATGTTGTCGCAGGAGCGTGACTACACCCCGACGTACGAGATGCCAAAGGGGCGTGAGATCGTCGCGATCTACATCGGCTCGACGACCTGTGGACCGTGCCTATTACCCGAGGTGAAGGCGGCGGTAAAGAAAATGAAGGTTCTCGTCGCGGATCAAGCCAAGGCGCAGGGCGCGTCGTTCGCGGCGGTCGTGGCAGCGAACGACTGGGAAGTCCCGAAAGCGATCTCGTTCGTCGAGCCGCTGGGCGCGTTTGACCAGCTCATTCTCGGCGGCAACTGGACGAACCTGGCGATCGAACGCTACGTATGGCGTGATCCCGAGGGCGTGCCGGCGATGCCGCAAATCCTCGTCGTCGAGCGCACGGTCACGACCGGAAATCGGGTGTCATTCTCGGAGCCAAAGGTGTTGCGCCGCGTGATGGGAGGGAAGGAAATCCCGGCCTGGGTCGAGCTGGGCGCGCCGATCTCGGCGCCGTCCGCGCCGCATCCGTGAGGCGTCTAGCAGTTAGAGGCGGCCGTACAGCGTTGTTCATTGGGCTTCTCGCCGCGCGCTCCGCGGCGGCGCAGCCACGGCCGAGTCTCTCCGGTTCGCTCGAACGCATTCGCGGCGCGCGCGGCGACTCGGCGATCGATGTCCGCGTGGCGGTCAGCATCACCGACGGGTGGCACATTGGCGCGCGAACGCCGGGTGTTGTCGGTATCCCGACGAGGTTGGAGTGGCAGCTCCCGAAAGGCTGGTCAGTGGTGAGCGAGGCCTGGCCCAGACCAGAAGCGGCCCGTGTCGGGCGCGACTCGGCATTCACGTACAGCGGGTCCCTTACGATCCGTGCGTCGCTCGTCGGACCAAGGGCCGCGTTGCGCGAGCCGGTCCAGGCCGTTCTCTCGTACGGTATTTGTCGCGAGATGTGCATCCCCGGCCAGGTAACGCTCAGGCTCGCTCGCTAGACCGAGCTGTCGCGGCAATTCCACGAACGCGATCACAACTTTTGTGAACGCTTAGCGCCGCCCGGTACGGCCGTTGCCCCCCTCTCTCCGGAAAACGGCAACTAGTGCCGAAATACTTCGGAGTCTGACCCCTTTTGAGAGAACTCTAAAATGGAGTCTGACCCCAATTCGGGCGGGATTCGGGGGGGAGGGGGGATAAAACGACACGGGCGGCGCACGTTGTTTCGGTCGTGGCCGGGTTGGCCCTTCTGCTTATAGGCGGATGTCGGAAGCGCCGAGGAGAGCAGGAGGTCGCGGCCGACGGCAAGCGGCATTACCTGACGTACACGGCCGCGGGCGAAGTCACCTTGCCCGACGGCGAGGTAAACATCTACGAGGCGACCGGAGCGAACGCGTTGTCGGCGGTCGCGAGGCGGGCGAGGCCACTCGTCTACGTCCCGAACTCGAGGTCGGCGTCCGTCACGGTGATCGATCCCGCGACGCACACGATCGTCCGGACCTTCCCGACCGGACGCGTACCGCAACACGTCGTTCCGTCCTACGATCTGTCGACGTTGTGGGTACTCAACAACGAGGACAGCATGCTCACGCCGATCGATCCGATGACCGGCGAAAATGGCAAACCGGTCCACGTCGACGATCCATACAATCTCTATTTCGAGCCGGACGGACGATCGGCGATCGTTGTCGCCGAGCGACGGCAGCGCCTCGACTTTCGCGATCCGAAAACGATGGAGCTTCAGGACACGGTGGCGACGAAGTGCCGCGGGATCGATCACGTCGAGTTCACGGCGGACGGCCGGTTTGCGATCGCGACGTGCGAGTTCAACGGGAGTCTGGTCAAGGTCGACCTCCAGACACGAAAGCCGGTCGCGATGCTGGCGCTCGATGACACCCTCGGCCAGGGTGGCGCGATGCCGCAGGACATTCGCTCGTCGCCGACGGGGGACGTGTTCTATGTCGCGGACATGAAGGCCGGCGGAGTGCGCGTCATCGAGCCGGACTCGCTGCGGCAGGCCGGCTTCATCGCCACCGGCACGGGCGCGCACGGGTTGTACCCGAGTCGTGACGGCAAGCTGCTTTACGTGACGAACCGCGGCTGGAATACACTTCGCGCCGGCTCGAACGGTCCCGGGTCGATTAGTGTGATCGATTTTCGAACGCGTCGCGTGATCGCGCAGTGGCCAATTCCCGGCGGTGGTAGCCCCGACATGGGAAACGTGACCGCCGACGGGAAGGAGCTCTGGGTCTCGGGCCGATACGATCGCGAGGTCTACGTGTTTGATACCGCGACGGGCCGACTCACATACCGCATTCCCGTCGGGAAAGAGCCGCACGGTCTGTGCGTGTGGCCACAGCCCGGGCGCTATTCGCTGGGCCACACCGGGAACATGCGGTGACGGACGCCGGAAAAGCGCGTCGACGTAGCGCCGGGGCTCGCGCAAGAAGGTAAGCCAGCGAAGGCTGTCCCGCAGTCCAGCCCGGCGATCGCTGCGTCGGTGACCGTCGCGTCAATCCGAGGGTTCTTTCTGTTATTCGACGAAACGCGCCGGTCGCATTGACGACCCGTTTTTCGCCGGGTACGTTGGCTCGGCCATTCATACCACAAGCACGAACGACGTTTTCTGCGCGCCGCCGACTGGTGCGCATGCAGATTCGCTCGAGTGTGTAGTGCTGTTGCAGGCCGGCTGCTCTTCCATGGCCGGCGTCCACCCTGCTTCGGAGACCGGTATGCCATTGGGTCGGCGTCATTTGGACGCGCCCGTCCGTCGCGTTCGACGGGGGCGTTGGGCTAGCGTCATCATCGGGCTGGCGGCAGTCATCGCCGTCCAGGGAAATGCGTTGGGGCAGGCGACCAACACCGGAACGATCGTCGGACGGGTCATCGACGGCGGATCGGGCGTTCCGCTGGTCGGGGCGAGTGTTCGAGTGTCCGGCACGCAAGTCGGCGCCGCGACGACCGACGACGGGCGCTATGCCATTCGCGGAGTTCGGCCCGGCGCCACCGAGATCGTGATCACGCGCATCGGCTACGAACCGAAGCGGACCACCGTCACCGTGACCGCGGGCGGCACCGTCACCGCGGACGTGTCGCTGAGCCAGTCCGCGTTCTCGCTCTCCGAGGTCGTCGTCACGGTCACTGGGGCACAGCGGAAGGCGGAGATCGCGAACACCGTTGCGTCGGTCGACATCGGGACGAAGGCGACGGAAACGACCGCGAACTCGCTTGGTCAGCTGATCTCCGGTCAGGCGGCCGGCGTTCAGATCATCTCGGCCGGCGCCGCGGGCGGCGGCTCGCGCATCCGGATTCGAGGACAGTCTTCGTTGTCGCTGGGCAACTCACCCGTCGTCTATGTCGACGGTGTGAAGGTCTATTCCGAGGCGTCGACGGCGAGTGCGACGCGTTCCTCCCGCTTCGATGACATCAATCCGGACGAGATCGAGACGATCGACATCCTCAAGGGTCCGGCAGCCGCGACGCTCTATGGGACGGAGGCGGCGAACGGCGTCATCAACATCACGACGAAGAAGGGAAAAGTCGGGCAGACGCGGTGGAGCGTATTTGGTGAGGCCGCGGACTCGAAGGATCCGAGCGCGGGACACTATCGGGATCTGTGGATCTCGTTCGACCGGACCAAAAAGGGAACGGATGGCAAGGCGCTCCAGTGTCTGCTCACCTCGCAGGCGGCGGGCACGTGCAAGATCGACTCGACCTATCACGGCAACGTCCTCAACCAGCCGGGACTCACACCTCTCGTGAACGGCGGTGTGAACAGGGTCGGCGCGCAGGTCAGTGGAGGCAACGAGCGTAACCAGTACTTCGTGTCGAGCGAATACTCGAAGGAGCTAGGTCCCTACAAGATGCCGGGCGCCGAGATCTCGCGGTTGGAGAAGGAGCGCGGCGCGGCCGTTCCGTACAACCAGATTTACCCGAACGCCGATGCGCGCATGAATCTTCGCGCGAATCTGTCGACGCAATTGAGCAACAAAGCCGACATCAACATCTCGACCGGTTACGTCACGCGAGCCGACCGGCAGCCGCAGAACGAGGACAATTCGGTCGGTCTCATGGTCGATGCGGTTGCCGGGTTGGCGCGCACCGATCTTTACCAAAAGCGATCAAGCACGGACAGTGTCGCGCTGAACGGATATCGCAGCTATCCGATGGGCGACATCTTCGCGCAGGAGCGGAACGAGTACACCAATCGCTTCACGCAAGCGCTCAACGCTCGTTACTACCCGTTCTCGTGGCTGACGACGCGGGCGAATCTCGGATTCGATTACACGTTGATCGAGCTCAAAAACTTGATCCGCTTCGACCAGGGTCCTTTCGGCGAAACTACCCGCCAGGGCGACATCCGCGATCGTCGTACCGAGAACTCGCAGTACACGGCAGATCTCGGCGCCACCGGGACGTTCAATCCGCGCTCTAACGTCAACTCGAAGACGTCGGTCGGGGTTCAGTACTACCGCACTTACAACGATTACACGGAAGGCTACGGCCGAAACTTCACGCCTGGTTCACTCCAGGTCGGCGCCGGCGCCATTCAAACCTCCGACGAGGGAACGGACCTCACCATCACGCTCGGCAGCTACGCCGAACAGATCTTCTCGTATAACGATCGAGTCTTTTTCACGGGCGGGCTGCGGTACGACGGGAACAGCTCGTTCGGCAAATCGTTCAAGGGCGTGTTCTATCCAAAGGTCGGCATGTCCTGGCTGATCTCGGATGAGAGCTACTTCCCACACCCCACGTGGCTCAACTCTCTGCGTCTTCGTGGGACGTACGGCGCATCGGGCGTGCAACCCAGCACGACGGCAGCCGCGCGCTTCTATACATCGACGACGGCAACGATCAGCGGTGCCGACCAGCCCGGGGTCCGTATCGGGGCGCTCGGCAACCAGAATTTGCGTCCGGAATACTCGGGTGAATTCGAGTCCGGGTTCGATGCGCAGCTGTTCAGCAACCGGACGACCGTCGAGCTGACGTATTACAATAAGAAGACAAAGGACGCGATTATCGCGCGCCCGATCGCGCCGTCGATCTCCGGCCTCGCCACGATCTTTGACAACCTTGGGTCGATTCGGAACCAAGGGTTCGAGGCGACACTCAACAACCGCTTCATCGATAACAATGAATTCAGCTTCGACCTACAACTCACGGGGTCGACCCTCAAGAACCGCGTCCTGACGCTGGGCCAAGGCGTGACGCCGGTGTTCACCGGCAATCGCAACACGCAGTACAACGCGCCCGGTTATCCACTGTTCGGGCTGTGGGGTAAGGCGATCTCCTGGAAGGACGCGAACAACGACGGGCTGCTCACCGTCAACGAAGTCTGCCAAGACGTCAACAGCTGTCGCGGCGCCGACACGGCGGTGTACTACGGTCCGACGCTGCCGACGATCGAGTTTGCGGCAAATCCGCGCGTCGAAATGCTGAAGCACAAGCTCGCGGTCTCGGCGCAGTTCGACCACAAGCAGGGAAACCTCAAGTTCAACAACACGCTCCGACACCAGTCGCAGGGCGGGTTGTCGGCGAAAGGGTTCTGGGATCCGAACGCGACGCTGTGGGAGCAGGCGCGCACGATCGCGGTGAACAACTACTCGGTGTACAGCGGCATGTACGAAAACGGTCGCTTCACGCGACTGCGCGAAGTCGCGGTGACGTACCAGCTGCCAGATGGGCTGGCCAATCGCATGCGCGCGAGCCGAGCGTCGATCGTTGCGGCCGGTCGCAATCTGCACGTCTGGACGCCATACAGCGGTGTGGATCCAGAGGCGACCGTGGGGAACGGGGATCAGCGCGGATCGGAAGAATATTTCGCGACGCCACCCCTGCGGTATTTCACGTTCCGTCTCAATCTCAGCTTCTGAGGAGCCGCCACGATGACTACACAGACCAAGTGGAGCCTGTCGCTCTCCTCGAGGATGCGCGCGCGCGCCGCGGTGATTGCAGCGATTGGACTGGTTTTCCTTCCGACCGGATGTAAGAACGACTCATTGGTTCAAGTAACGGATCCGGACATTCTGAATCCCGGTAACTTCTCGACGCCGGCGGGGGCAACACCGCTTCGCGTCGGTGTCATCGCCGACTTCGTGTCGGCGTTTGATGGGGGAACCGACTCGTACGTGACGATGACGGGAAACCTGGCCGACGAGCTGCTCGCGAGCGACACGTTCGACGGCCGGCTCACGATCAATGCGCGTAAGTCGGTCGAGACGAACAGCGAGATGGAGTCGGTGTATCGTGCAATGCAGCGCGCGCGCACCGGCGCGGCGCGCGCGGCGTTGACGCTCGCGACAACCGCACCAACGCCATTGTCGAACCGCGGCGAGATGTACATGCTCCTCGCCTACAGCGAGCTCTTTTTCGGCGAGGCCTGGTGTTCCGGGGTTCCGTTCTCGAGCGAGGATGGCGCGACAACGACTTTCGGCACTCCTCTGAAGACGGACGAGATGTATCAGCTGGCGATCGCGCACTTCGACACCGCCTTGTCGCTCGCCGAGACGAACTCGCGCGTGCTCAACGGATCGAAGCTCGGCAAGGGACGCACGCTGATGAATCTCGGGAAATTCGCCGAGGCCGCGGCCGCCGTGAACGGCGTCCCCACCAACTTCATTCTGACGACGTCGCACTCGGCGAACAGCACGTCGAATGGCGCGTGGAGCGGCACGACGAGCGGTGCGTCGCGCTATCGTCTCGTGTCGGGTGAGGGGAAGAACGGCTTGCCCTTCCTGGGCCAAACGGTGGCGCAGGACGCGCGAATCCCGTGGTCGTCGTCGACGCGCGCGGGATTCAGCAGCCAGTTCACCAACCAGCCAAATCAGAGCAAGTACACCCAGTTCAGCGATGGCGTCGTGACGACCGGGGCCGAGGCCCGTTTGATCGAGGCGGAGGCGCAGCTTCAGGGCGCGACACAGACTGGTCGCGACGCGGTGTACGCGGCGGTGAATTCGCTGCGCACGGGCGGTGCACCAATCGGCGGCACGACGACGACCAACGTTACAGTAGCCGCCCTCACATCGGGTGCGCCGACGACGCAAGATGCAGCGATCGACTTGCTGTACAGGGAGCGCGCCTACTGGCTGTGGCTCACCGGCCATCGCCTCGGCGACTTGCGTCGTCTGGTGCGCATCTACAAGCGGAATGTCGAAGTCGTGTTCCCAACCGGTCCGCTCACTCCACCGCTCGAGGGCACGTACGGAACCGGAACGACCGTGACCGTGCCGTTCTCCGAACGGAACAATCCAAACTTCCAAGGTTGCCTGAGTGAGCCGTAACCGAACGAATCAATGATGGTGTCGAGGGTTCGCTTGTTGGTTCCGTTCGTCGGCCTCGTCGGCTGCTATTCGTATCAACCGATCGAGGCCGCGGCGGTGCCGGTTGGAACGGAGGTCCGCGCGCACATCACCGGCGCAGCGTCGGATCGGGTCGCCCCGATGCTCCATAGCACCGATGTGCGAACGCTCGTCGGGAGCGTCACCGAGAATGCGAATGGGTCGATGATGCTCGAGGTACCGAACGGCGCGATGGCGAATGTGACGGAAGGCGTCGTCCCGCTACGTGCGAGAATTCCGATCGTACCGGGCGACTTGGTGACGCTTGAGCGGCGCAAGCTCGACGTTGGCCGCACGATGATTTTCGGAGCGGGAATTATGGGAGGAGTATCGCTGGGCATCGCCCTCGCGCTCCGCAACGGCGCGGATCCACAACCCGGCAACACGCCCAACGAGCCGCCGCCGGTCGCGCGCATCCCGATCGGCATAATTCGTTTCTGAATCGCGCGCGCGGCGACCGGGGGGCTGGAGGGCGCTAGCGGGCGAAGTACGACTCGATGGCCCACACCATGACGTTTTGCACCAGGTGGCGGGACTGCGGATCGTTCGGCGAAAGGGCGTCGGTCACCGTCTGCTTGAGCGACGACAAGAGATCCTCGGCCGACGGATAGAGCGGACGAGCGTTGCTCGTGAAATCTTCGACAGAGACGCGAAGCGCGATGAGGAGCGTCGGCGGAAGCTCGGCCAAAGGCCGCCGTTCGGCGCGCAATGCGGCCAACTCGGCCAAATGGGTTTTGAGGTCGAGCTCCGCGACAGCGCACCGCTCGGACGCGCGTTGGCTCGCCTGTCGCAGGAGCGTGCGCTCGACGACGGTGAGCTCGATGTTGGCGAGCGGTCCAAATGTAGGCTGCATCTGCCTGGGTGTTGCAGGTGTCCGGAGCCACGGTATCGGCTCGCGATGAGGCGGGAGGTGCATGTAGCCGAACCGGCGGTGACTAGGACACCGCCGGCTCGATCCCCCATGACTGCTTCGTCATTGCTGCACGCCGGGAGCCACCGATCGTCAGATGGGGCAGCCCGGCGATGACTTCATGTACAGGCAGCAGTCATGCCAGGGTCGTGGCGGCGCGTCGAGGGTGCGTCGGCGCGGTCGCCGGTACCGAGTGTCAAAAACCTGATCATTCGATTTTATCACGTGGCAAAAAACTTCACGACTCTGACCCCATTCCAAAATGGAGTCTGACCCCATTGGCGGGGAAATGAAACCGCTCCGCGAAAGATGATTCGGCGGAGCGGTCGGTAAATGTGAATTGACGATCAGCTCTGGGCTTGTTTCTCGGCTTCGAGCTCGGCGCGGCCGGCGGGCGTGAGACGCACGCGAATCTGGGTGTAGTGAATTCCAGGTTGCGAGCGGTCGAGCCTTGGCATGCCGACGATTTCGATGCGACCGGTTGCCTCGAGGAGAAACAGCAGCTGTGCGACGGTAGAAAACTCCGAGAGGTGGCGAGGGCTATCGCCATCCCTCGCGAACAGGTGCTCACCACCCTGATCGGCGATTTGCGTGAGCAGCTGGCGATATGAGTCCAGCACGACTGATCCTGCCGTTGGCGCGAGATGTTGGATTACACGGCCAAACGATGCTCCAACGACGGGTCGCCGATGGAGCATCGTCGAGCCGCACCAGGTTACGGAGTCGTCGCCGTCAGATAAGGCGACTGACGGAACATTTCGTCGATCGCCGCCGTGATCGTTGCATTGTTTTGCAGGCCGAGCGCGCCGGTGCCAACGCCAGCCCATGCGGCCCGGATGGACTGCGCCAACGGATTGACGCTCAGGGTCGGAATAAGTGTGATGATGAGCGTCCCGCGCGCGAACGACGTCGGGCCGACGACCACGTTCCACGGGGATACGAGAATCCACGAGTTGTTGAACGCGGGCTGGAACACCCACACCGGTGAGAAGCCCCAGATCGCAAAGAAGTTGCTGTTCGCGAACGCGTCGAAGTTGTCGGTCGCCGTCGCGCCAACGAGCACGACGAAGTCCGGGATCACCGACGCGGACGGTGTAACCTGCGTGTAGCCGCGCGCGAGGAAGTCCTGGCGCGTGCGATCCAGAATCGTGCGATCGAAATCGCGCGTTAGCAGGTCTGGGTTTCCGGTCAGCGGCGCGAGGTGCAGCACCGTGTCCGGCATCGCGAACGTATGCAACACGTTGAAGTTGAACGTCGAGTCCTTGAACGTCGTAACGAGGTTGCCCGGCAGTAGCGGACTGACGGGGACAAGGTTGAGATCCCCGTCATCGCCGCACGCAGCCGTCGTCAACAGACCCGCAACGCCAACGACGAGGCTGGCGACTCGAAGAGCCGTCCACGTGCGGCGTCCCGATTGTGGTGTACCGATCATTCGTTCCTCCATGCTCCTTCGAAAATGGATGCGACGCGGCGATCAGCCGCGATTGCAGGCTACCGGTCGGTGCGTCCGCGCTGTATTGGGCCTTGGGCGTTGGTCCTTTGTCCAAACGCGGGGCGGGCGGCTTACACGACGCGCCACGCCAGGCCGATCAGGAGCGGAGCGGCGCGATCAGCGGGTGACCGACTCGAAGAGCGCGGACGAGCGTGCCGATTCCACGTTCATTTGCGTCGGGACGGCGATCGGGACGGGAAGGACGAAACTAAACGTCGCCCCGTGGCTCGGGTTGTTCGCCGCCCAGATGCGGCCGCCGTGCGCGCCAATGATCGAGCGGCAGATCGCCAAGCCGAGGCCGAGTCCCTGTGGTTTCGATGTCACGAACGGCTCGAAGACCGCATCGATCAAGCCGGCGGCCACGCCCGGCCCTCGATCGGCGACGGAAATCCGAACGGTGGCGCCTTCCTCGACGACGCTGATCGTGAGGCTGCGATCACGCGGCGCGTTGTCGGTCATCGCATCGCACGCATTCACGATGAGATTCAGCAACACTTGCTGGAGCTGCACACGATCGGCGGACACCACCACGACGGACGTCGGCAAGTCGGTGGCGACTGTGACGCCGCGGCGAATGAGATCGCTGTGCGCGAGCTCGAGCACATCGGCGACGATGTCGCTCGGGTTCACGAGCTGTCGGATCGCGTCGTCCTTGCGAATGAGGCCTCGGACGCGATGGATCACCGAGCCCGCGCGGAGGCTGTCGGCGACCATGTCCTCGAGAATTTCGCGCAGCATCACCTGATCCGGCGCGCCGGTTGCCATCATTCGCTGGGCGACGCGCGCGTTGGTGAGAATCGCGGCGAGGGGTTGATTGAGCTCATGCGCGACAGCGCCGGAGAGCTCGCCGAGCAGCGCGACACGGCCGAGGTGGGCCAGCTCGTGTCGTTGCACCTCGAGCTCGCGCTCGGCTCGCCGTCGCTCGGTAATGTCGCGGACCATCATGATGAGGCATGGTTGTCCGTCGACCGTCACCGTTTCCGCGGCGAGCACGGCCCGCAGCGTCACGCCGTTCTTGCGTCGGAGGTCGAGCTCGAACTCCCGGACATACCCCTGGGCGGCAATACAACCGGTAACGTCGTCGCTTTCGGCGCGGCTCGCGTAGATCGAAAGATCGTCGACCGTGCTGCCGATCGCTTCGCTCCGCCGATAGCCGAACAACATCTCCCAGCGATCGTTGATCTCGACGATCCTCATGCTCGGATACTGCACGATCGCGATGGCGTCGAGACTGGCCCGGAACGCCTTGGCGAAGCGCTCCTCGGAGGCGCGAAGCGCGGCCTCGATTCGCAGCCGCACGTCGATCTCTTCGCGCAGCGTCGCGTTCGCCGTCGTGAGCTGCGCCGTCCGCTGCGCGACCCGCTGCTCGAGGTATTCGCTGAGGATTCGCAGCTCCGATTCGCTGCGTCGCAGCGACTGCTCGGCGCGCTTGTGATCGTCGATGTCGGTGGACGTGCCGTACCAACGCGTGATGGTGCCGTTGTCGTCGTGCACGGCGATCGCGCGATCGAGATGCCAACGATAGCCGGCGTGTCGCGCCGACCAGAAGCGCGCTTCATGCTCGTATGGACGTCCGTTCGCGATGCATCCGCGCCAGGCGGCAGCGAGCTCGCTGCGGTCCGCCGGATGGACCACGGCGAGCCACGTTTGGTCGGTGATCGGCCCCGGCTTCGTGTCGGTGAACTCGTACCACCGGCGGTTGAAATAGTCGACCTGGCCATCGGGCCGCGCGGTGTACACGATCTGCGGCATCGCGTCGGCGAGGCTTCGGAAGCGGGACTCGCTTTCGCGCAGCGTCGTCTCGCGGAGCAGTGCCGCCTCGGCGAATTTGCGGGCAGTGACGTCCGTCGAGACACCGATCATGCGAACGGCGAGGCCGTCCGGATTCCGTAGCACAACGCCTTTGTTGTGCAGCCACTTCACCTGATCGCCGTGCGTAACGCGAAATTCCGCTTCGTATGGCAAATCCTCTTCGAGAGCGCACAGTACCGCTGCCTCGACGGCGGAGCGGTCGTCCGGGTGGACGAGCTCGTCGATGAAGTGCTGGTAGGTCGCTACGCGGTCGACACCAATCACGTCGGATGCTTCCCGCGAAAGCGTTCCCGAGCCTTTCACCAGGTCCCACTCCCACGTGCCCATGCGCGCCGCGGTCAACGCGATCTGGAGCTGTTGCGCGGTGCGGCGGGCGTCTTCGACCGCCGTGGCTCGCTCGCGTACGACGGCGGTGAGCGTGAGCAGCGGGATGAAGTTGATAATCAGGAAGAGCTGGAGCGAATAGACGTTGTCGGCGATCGAGCGTTCGTCGAACGGTCCGCGACCGTGAATCGCGCCCCAAACCGACACGAGCGCCAACACGAGCAAGCAGGAGCTGACGCCCGCGGGGCCGAAACGAATGGAGGCCCAGAACAGGAAAGGCAGCGGCGCGAACAGGAGAGCGGGCGTCGCGGCAAGACCGCCCGCCGGCTCCCCGAACACCAAGAGGCAAACGAGCAGCAAGCCCACGGCAAGCCAGCCGGCCTCGATGGCTTTGCGCGGCGAAATGGAGCGAAGCTTGATGGGGAGATGATCGCCCCACGTCAGCATCACCGGAACGATCGCAAGCGTAGCGAGAACGTTCGAGAAGAACCGGGCACTCCACACGTCCCAGTAGGCGTACGTGCTGTAGTGATTGAGTTTGACGAAACCCGCGTCGAGGAAAGAGGACAGGAACGCCGGCAAAATGGTTCCGCCGAGGACGAACAGGGCGACGCGCGGGACGCTGTCGAGACGAGCCGGCCCGTCGACATAACGGCGGATTAGCGTGGCTCCAATGAGCGCCTCGATACAGTTGCTGACGAACCAGGCGAGTGCCATCCCCAACGGCACACCGGCGTT
>Ga0310811_10002781_pt1 | contig 21891 bp, 22 predicted proteins | sample YCmetagenome_FD_207642 | JGI IMG/M metagenome (GOLD analysis project Ga0310811, IMG submission 207642) | Soil microbial communities from experimental microcosm in Duke University, North Carolina, United States - YC | ecosystem: Engineered > Artificial ecosystem > Soil microcosm > Unclassified ...
GAGTCTGATGAAGGCGACCTTCGGTAATGCTTTGAAGTTTTAAGACGGTTAGACGCCCGAGAAGGAACGCTTCTTGCAACGGCACGTTGCCCCCGCATGACCAACATTGTCCCCGCCCTTAGAAAAAACATAGCCTCGGTGCAGGCTGAGATAAAGCGGGTACGTGGCAAAGCAAAGAGCCAACGCGCGCAGCCGGTCGAACTTCAGGAAACTACAAAGGAATTGCGAGGGCTGAACGTCCGTCTGAAGTTGTTGGATCAAAATCTTGCTGATGCCGAAATTCCAAAGGCTGTCGCGAACTCCGGGTGTTAGCCTCTCCCGATTCAGATCGACGCCTAGGGGTGGTTCCCCACCAAGATGAAGCAGCTGAGGTGAAGCAGGGGCGCGTGGTTGCTAAGTGATCAGTCGCATAGCCCTTGCCACTCCATCGACTGCTCAGCCGTCGGTATCCATGGCACTGCATTGCCAGTTACCGCCGAGCTGTTTGTGGAATAACGCTCGCGCTCTCTCATACGCGCGAGCAATTCTATCCGCGCTGGCAGAAGGACGATTCATGAGTGTCTCACCGACTATCGTTTCCGCAGGAACGCGATCAAGGTCGAGCGACGCGAGACGTCTGCCATATGCCTTAGGTGCAGGAGCGCTAGTTGGCCTGCTCGCGATTTCGGCTCTGGTGAATTCGCGGTTGGCCAGAAAAGCAGAGCGGGATAATCCCCCGACGGGAAAGTTTGTCGAGGTAGGCGGCATCCGAATACATTACGTGGATCAGGGAGAAGGCGAGCCACTGGTGCTTCTGCACGGCAACGGCACTAGCATTCAAGATTTTGAATCCAGCGGACTGGTCCGCCTCGCTTCGAAGCAATTCCGCGTGATTGTCTTCGATAGGCCCGGCTTTGGGCATACCGCGCGACCGTCTGGGCAGGTTTGGACCCCAGGCGCGCAGGCTGAACTCTTCGCAGCAGCCCTTGAGAAACTCGGTATCTCACAAACGGTCGTGTTAGGCCATTCTTGGGGCGCTTCGGTGGCGGTGGCACTCGCGTTAAGATATCCCCGTCTGGTCGAGGCACTGGTGTTGGTTTCGGGCTATTACTATCCGACCCCCCGCCCTGACGTGCTGGCACTTGGCTTGCCGGCCATCCCTCTGCTCGGTTCCATTATTCGGTATTCGATTTCGCCGATCGTCAGCCGCTTGATGTGGCCACAGGTGGTGAAGAAGCTTTTCTCTCCGCAACGTGAGCCAGCCAAATTCAAGCAATTTCCCAAAGAAATGACATTCAGGCCGTCGCAAGTGCGAGCAGCCGCGGCGGAGAGCGCGCTCATGGTTCCGGCCGCATACAGCTCCAGCGAGCGATATGGCGAATTGAAAATGCCGCTCGTCATCGTCGCGGGCGAGGAGGATCAATTAGTAGATATCGAGAAACAATCAGCGCGGCTGCACCATGAATTGCCGCAAAGTGCGATGCACCGCATCCCTAGAACGGGTCACATGGTCCACCAGACCGCGACTGAAGCGGTCATGGGAGCCATTAACGAAGCTGCGCAAGCACGGAAAAGCGAGCCTAATGGTCTTCGGCAGCCACCCGATGTTCTGCAGCAGAGCCCGCTCAGGAGGGCGTCATGATATTGTTTACACTGCGAGAACTGTACGTCAGCTCCAATGGGGACAAATGGGAGGTCGCTGAGGACGACGACAAGCGGCTATTCATTCGGCATACCCCGAATCTTGCGTCTGGTGGTCGTCAGTCAATTATGACGCTTGCCTCGTTCCTCCAAGCGGAGCAGGCAAGTCCGCAACAAGACGCTCTGAACAAGCTCATTGAAAGCGGCCAGCTTGTGATGCCGAACACTCCGAAGCAGTATTTCGCCTGATTACGGAAGAGAGCGCAGGAGCGGGTGACCCAACGGAGACTGGCAGTTCCGACACCCTGGAGATCAGTTTACTTCCGAGTCTGGCCCGAGGCAGACAGGAGAGCTAGGGCGCCTTAATTTTTGCAGCGCAAAGGGCGCGCCCGATGTATGCTCCGAGGCCGCACTACAGGCGCTGGCACGAGAATGCGGCCTTCCTCGTGGCCAACACACCGGCGAGACACATTTCTTCACAGCCCAAGTCTTAGTAGCGGTCGTTCCGTCCGGAAATGCGACAAGCTTGTGCTATCGGCGAATTGTTTCTCGATTAGGAATTTGTTTCGCGAACGTTTCACGGAACAGGACACCCCGCCGACCTCGCTTGCCTCCCGCAAGCGCTCCCGCGGCGCGCCCGGAGATGCGCTTCTGAAACGCGATGCCCACGGCCGCGGCCACCGCAGCGCCCGCAATACCGAGAAGAAGAGTGTCGCGAGACGCGGGGATCATCGCACGAGGAGACCTCGTCGTGTCGTGCGCGGAAAGTGAAGTTTCACTTACGGCGGTCTTGGCTGTGCTCGCGGGCCGGGTAATAGACCCCTCGACCTGATCCAAGGCGTCGTGAAAGGTGCGATGCGCCGATGCGGCCAGACCGTCGGCGCCTGCCTTCAATGCTGAAGCTGCCACAGCAGCGGTTCCAGCGGCGTCATTCGACCAGTCGTGCATCGTTTCTCTGGCGGCGTCATATAGGTGTGCGGTCTTTTCAGAGAGCCCCTCTCCGACGTTCGTCGCCACTCCAACCGCTTTGGAGCCGACCTCGTTCATCTGTTCCTTGAGCCGATGCTTGCCCTGATCCAAGTAGGCGCTGTTGCTCCTTCTGCCGGTCCACGAGGTCTGCGTCCGCCATAGGCTGAATAGACCTGCACCGATGAGAGCGGTTGCGATCGGCGGATTGCGGATCAGTTGCCAGGCAATGCCGGCGCCGATGGTAAGGGCTGCGGCGGGATTGGCAGCAGCCTTTGCCTTCAATTCATGCGCCAATCCCTCAAGACCTGTCTGCAACGCGTCCTTGGCGTGCCGGACCATCGAATCTTTGGCAGCGAACGCCTCGTGCTTGAGCCCATCGGTGAATGCCGTCAGGGTCGCTGGCGAACGAAGAGTCGTTAGATCTGCCGTCAGCTTGGCCCGGGCGCCCAGCACTTCGCGCTCGCATTGGGCTAGGGATTGCGTCATTGCCTGGCCCTTTCTAGCCGGTAACCGGCTGATCGGCACTGGCGGAAGGGCTCTCACCAGCTGGACCGTGATCATTCTTAAAGCTATTGCCGAAGGCATCAGCGACCTCTGTTGCCACATCCTTCAATCCAGTCGGATTAAGTCCACGTTCGTCTGCTGCTTGCTTCAAGATTTCGCCGGTCTTGCCAACGGCCTCCTTGAGACTCTCGCTCGCATTCGAAGCGGCCTCGGTCATCTTCGCGCCGATCGGACCAATCGCTTGCTTTTCGAGATCACTTGACGGCAAGACGGCCGCGATAGCGGCACCCGCCGCCGCACCGGCCAACGCAATGAGTAAAGGCTTCTCCCGCAGCACGTGGTCCTTGGTCACCTGATAAGTGGAATGGGCCTGACCCATCAGGCGGTCCGAGGTCGCGGAAGCGGAGCTTCTGGCATATTCGGCATAACCGGATGCGGAGGACGCCATCACGCCGGCGGTTTCCCTAGCTTGGCCTGCCACTCGCGAAACGTAATCGGTCGCCCCGTCGATGGCTTTCGTCGCAGTGGCCTCGGCCTGAGCGTAGCGGTCTCCGCCAATGGCGCGTCCCAAAGGCCCGCCCTTACGCATCAAGAGGACGGCTCCCGCTGCTAATAGGAACAATCCTTCAGGGTTATCCTTTAAGGCGCGGACGAGCCAATCACTCGTGTGGACCGCTGACGTGCGCTGATTCATGAAAATTGCTCCTTCGCCACGGCGACATCTCGTTGAATTTGATCCAGTGCATGCGTGGGGGTCAGCTCGACCTTGGCCTTCGCGCGCCCTTTGCCATAGGCCAGGCCGGAAAACACCGTCAGCGCCACGGCCACGATTGTGCAAGACCAATGCAGCGCGAGCCCATAGGAGGCGATAGCGAAGACTGCCGCCTCTATAAAGACCATCACCGCGAGAAAGCCCATGCCACCGGCAATCAATAGCCAAAGTCCGCCGCTCACTTTCTGAGAAATTCTGTCGGCAAGCTCGGTCTTGGCGAGACGAATCTCTTTCTGAATGAGATCGACAAGATCGGCGACAACGTCGGAGAACGCCCGGAGCAGCGCCGAATCACTTACTTGGTCGCTCATGTTTCAGACCGTTCGTCTTCCGGCTGGATCGAAGGAGAGGGCGTAGTGGTTTGTGCGTTGGTGATCGCGCGAACCACAAGGAAACCGGCGAGCGCCGTCAGACCGAAGACAAGGGCCGGTTGCCGGCGCGTGAAGTCGGAAGCGCTTCGCGTCAATTGCTCGACCGTTTCATCCTCATAGTCTTCAGCGAACCGCTCTATCCGGTCTGCAAAGCGGCGGACGATGCTGGCGGCGATCGGGGACCGGGCATCGAGCTCCACGGCCGCGCGGTTAACGGCACCGGCAAAAAACCCAGCGGTGCCGATGGTCCGGCCGATCTCCCTATCGAGCATGTCCTTCAAGTGGTCAGTGACCGTGGTCGCCGTGTCAGCTACTGACTCTTTGAAATTTGTGCCGGCGTCTCTTGCAGCACGCGAAGCTTCAGAGAAGGCACCGCTTCCCTTGGGCTCGCCATGGCTCTCACGCTCCTGGCTCGCGGGGTTAACGTCGCCTGTAAACTCTCGATCCATAATAGCGCGCCTCCGGGTGGCAACCCAACCGGCGACCCGCTTCGTTGTTCCTTGATGCCAGACTAATAAGTCAGCGGCCGATCCAAGGGCAGCTCCTGCGCAAACGGCCCTTGACCAGTACAATCCGGATATCTTCTGTGAGTTGCAGGGAGAATAAGGACGGACCCCGCTTAGGGCTCTACGCCCGAGCAGCGAGCTAAGGACCTTGCGGTTGGTCCTGACCCGGCGCCGCTGCGCCGCCTGTTGCACGCAAAGGGCTGCCTGGAAGGCGCAAAGAGGAACGGTCCAAAGGCTCGGAATGCTTGGGCGTACTGTATGTTGAGGTGGCGCAAGGAAATTGCGTAATGCCGGTCGAAACCATAGGCCGATGCCTATGCCGCCTCGTGGCGGGGCAAGCTGGGGTGCGCCGCGATGATGGAGAGCTTCACGTCGATTCCTTCGCGAACTAGGCCGCGGCTTTTTTTATAGGCTGTCACGTTCGGCTTTGAGCTTGATGACCTCGCGCTTGAGCCGCGCGAGTTCCAGTTGCTTCGGTTTCATCTGCCCGTGGTCGGGGAACGAATGCTGCGGATCGTCCGCGAACTTCTTCGCCCAATCCCGCAGTTGGCGCTTACACGGCGGCTCCAGGTGTATGGGCGGCAAGTCCGCTATGCGCGGAAGGACGGACGAATTTGCGACACCCGGCAATAGCGGCTTTTGACCCTAAGGCGACATGTTCCTTTGCTCGTTCGTCCGCCGTCTTCAAACAGCGGATCTTCAAGGATCCGACCTCGCGATCGCGATCATCGCCTGTAGTACCCTCGGTCAGCTCGACGCTTCTCAAGGCGCTATGGCCGGTTTTCACGAATGAAGCGAACGACTTTAGATAAATCGCACTCGGAACTTTCGCGGAAACTACAGTCTTTGGCCTTAAATGGGCCATTGATCGCAGGGTCGGCGCATGCGAAAAACCCGAGACGAAGAGATGGTTCGCGCTGCCAGCGTGTTGATTGCTGATGGCAGTCAATTCGGGCGGCGGCTCACGCGTACTATGCTCGTTAGCCTCGGGGTGCGATCTATAACTGAGGTTCCCGATGGTTCTTCGGCTTTGGAGGCCGTCTCTTCGAACAGGCCCGATGCTCTGATCATTGATTGGGATCTGCCTATTCTATCAGGAATCGATGTCATCAAGAGAATTCGATCCCCCGAGGCCTTTCCATACCCCGATGTTCCTATACTGATGCTCACCATGCGCACGGAGCGTCGGTACGTGTTGAAGGCACTGGGACACAGCGCTAACGAATTTCTGGCCAAACCAACGAGCACCCTTGCCCTAAGGGACCGACTGATCTCAGCTTTAGCCCCGCGGCGACCGATGGTGAGGTATGGTCAATACTACGTGCCCGCACCGAGAGCCTGGCCGCCGAAGAGCGGCCAGGCAGAGCTGCTGTAGCTGATCACGCGCCCATCCGATCAACTAGCGGGTCACCGGGCAAACGGGTCATTTGAATTCGACTCCGACGCGCTGAAAAGATCGCCAAACCACTTTGCAGTTGCGCATCGAGCGGAAGGACGGCCGGAAAAGCAGGAATTGTTCAGGCAGCGATACCGTATCCGTCGGTGGCGCCACTTCGAGGCACGCGCCGTACGAGGAGAGATCTCGTATCACGCAGCTGATTGATTTGTTCAATCCATGCACGATCTCTGCGGATTCGCCGCTCGGCTCTCTAGGCGAGCGCCTTCTTTCCATACAGGAAATCCTTGGAGGCGGCTGGGATCGCGGTGGCTCGTGACGAGAATCACGGGCAGAGCTCTTGTACTCAAATCCGTGACTTCCGCATGGTCTCTTGTGCTTTGATCCATTTTCGCGGCGCTCGCGCCATACTTCCGAGCGTGCGAAGCCCGGCGCAAGCCTGACCTGATTTGCCATCAAGCAGATTAGGCGAAAGGCAGTTCCGGAGGTCATCTACGCGCATCCCTAAGGCTCAAACGACTTGAGCAGCTCCGCAGCCCGATTTCTAAGGCCGGCACTTTGAATCGTGGGGCGTCGCCAGCGGCGAATCGATCGCGAGCTTCACTTCGATGACGTCGCCGGGTGCGATAGTTGCATCCTCGTCAACGTCTAATTCCCGGACGGCGCCTCGACTCCCGAATAGTCGAAGTCATAGGCGTCTGGTTGATGAAACTCCACCGCAAAACCTGGTCGGCTAGGAGTTGCGGCAGCTGCTACCGGATTCCGAACGCGGCATAGATCACGCGCGCTTCTGCGCCCCTCGTGGCGGAACTCCATTCGCGATATCGACAATCATTTCGGCGGTAGTGCTCCAGCGCCGTGCAGTGTACTCCGTTCTTATTCTAAATTCATGCTGATGCAGGAGGGCCGGGTCGCTGAGAAAAGCATGGAGCGTAGATAGCCACAGATCTGGCTCGGTTCGCGACACGTGAATGCATAAGCCTTGGCCGGCCTCCATCATGGATGGAATGTCGGATGCGATGCATAGCTTTCCGAAGCTCAGGCTCTCGTCGATTGGTAGACCCCACCCCTCGTAGAGGGAGGGGTACACTGTAAAGAGGCAATTCCGATACAACCAACTGAGTTCTTCATCACTTGCGTCGCTCATGACCACGACCCGCTTGGCAAGAACTGGGTCACGCTGGAGTTTTTCACGAGTTGCGTCTGATTTTTCGCCCCAGCCGCCAGCCACGATTAGGGCGACGTCCTTCAATGATTCATTCCGGCAAAGTTGAGACCATACATCGAGAAGCATAGCTTGGTTTTTTCGTTGCGAGACGCTGCCGACTGTTAGCACGAACTTTTTTATTTCTTTACAAAATGATGGCCTCGATGCCGGGTTGTTCCACGATATTCCTGGGGCTAAGGGTATTACATTCATTTTAGGGAGGTCTAAGTCGGCAAGGCGGAGTGCACCAGATAGATCTTGCTGCGTTCCAACCGAGTTGCAGGTCACACAACTAGCATCAGAGAATACCTGCAATGAGCGCCTAAACTTGTTTTCGACTTCCGGATCTTCAAAATAAGAAGGAAAGCGCAACGGGATGACGTCATGGCACATCAAGGTCGAACGCGTTTGTGAAATAAGTCGTCCGAAATGCGAGATGTCGGGCTCACGTAAATTCCACCACGCCCCGACGCAAATGTAGGCGTCATGCGGTCCGAGCCTCAGCAGGTCCGAGGGCCGGAACAAATGGCGTCGCCAGGCGGCTTCTATGGCTTTCCACACACGTCTGCGACGGCTGTTCGGACGAGGAGGCTGGTAAGAAGCCGACAGGAGCCGCGGATGCAACAACGCGTCCAGAACGACGTCATGGGCAATACGCTGGAAAGCTCCGATCTTGGAGCGATATCGGCAGAACAGTACGTTCAGATCCTCTCTTTTCAAAAGCTCGGCCGCGATTTCGGCTTCCACTCGCGGGATGCCAGTCATGATGTATCCGCGCCAAGCTAAAGTCAGGCCGACGTCGAAAACGATCCGAGCTGAAGTTGAGGGCATGTTTCAAAATCGAGGTGCGTCAGGGACATTGGACAGAACGGTCAGCCAGAGGATATTTAGGGTTCAATGTTTACACCCCGCGCTCGATTTGTAGTCTGCCAAAAGTGCCGCGCATATACGACAGTTTCGAGCTTTTTATCCGGCGCGAGAAAGTGATCAGGCAAAAACAAAGCGGACGGCAGGATCCTTATTTGGTCGTCAGGCTGAGCACGCATCACCTGGGTGAATAGCGCAGGTCCAACAGTCTTCCAGGGAGCGACAGGTGTGGTCCATAACCGCCAAGGCTTACGCATCCTCAAAGGGTTCTTTAGCCGTCTGATGCGGTCAATGATTGCCAACAGCGCGGGATGACGAGCAACGGCACCAATGAAACCGTTGGCAATAAGGCCTGGCGCATGTTCTTCGCTTTCCCAAACGGCGAACATTGGCGTTGTGAGCAAGCAATCATCGAGCGGGCGCACCGAAGCTGAATCGGCGTCAACATAAACGCCACCATGTTCACACAGTATCTCGTAGCGCATAACGTCTGCGACGCCTTCCCACCGCCCAGCAGTGGCCAGAGCTTCTATCTGTCGGGAGCAAATCCAAGACGTGGAAAGACGGTCCTCATTGCCCCACAAGCGGAATTCCCACTCGGGATGGTTCCTGCGCCAGCTCTCGATCCATTCGGTCGGTCTCCTCTCGTCTTCGCCGATCCAAATCAGATGAAGTTTCTTCGGGATAAACTGAACCACGATCTTGTCCATCAACTCGATCAGCGCAGAGCGCTAAGGGCCCCGGCCGCCAACGGCCAGCAAATTGGTACGCTTTCGGATGTACGAGGCGACGGAATAGAAGATCGAGCAGAGCAAAAGCATTATCACATAGGCTCTTTCGTTTGCGAACCAGTTCTGAATGGTCTGCTGTCTTATGATGAGCCCCTCCGAGAGCTTGCTCAAGAAGAAAACAACGCCCACGAGGAGAACCCCATGGTACTCGCGCTGCATCGCAGCGCGCCATGAGAAGGGGAGGCTGGGCGAAGCCCATGAGGGAAACCGTGGAATTACTGCGGGCGTTCGCGCTGCCCAATCTCTGAACTCGTCGCCATAACTCATCTCAAGAAACTGCTCTTCGGCTAGAATTATGCGCTCGTAATAAACAACGAAGGCCATCGTAGCCAATAAGACGAAGACAATACTCTTCACGGCCAAAACGAAACCGAGGAAAACAACAAAGTTCGCGGCGTAAAGCGGGTGCCGCAGGAGGGAGTACATTCCGGTCGTGTTCAATTGAGCAGCTCGCATTTTAGTTGTTGAGCGCCCGGAAGTAGATGATGGTACAAAGCCAACCGTTAGTATACGCAAGCCGACGCCAGTTACAGAGCAGCAAAGGCAGAAAAGATCCAAGCCGTCATCGACTGCTATCCCGAACCTTGTCGAAACCCAACTGGAATTGCCGAATTCCATCGCGGCAACCGGCAGAAGGACTAAGGGAGCATAGGACCGCCACTGAAAGAGATAACGCCCTTGGGCGATCAGACTATCCATCATTTTCATCTAAGTGCCTCTATAGCGGTCTGGCCGCGGTATTTCAGTTGATTGGGCATGAGATCGGTCAGACCACCAGGTGCCCACCGTGCATTCGGCGGCAGGCTTTGAACCTTGCAATCGCTCGTGTATTAGCCTGCGCGATGCCCCCAAGGAAGCATCGAATGTTTCCCCTTCTGAAGACTGACAGAAAGCGGCTCATCGTCGAGCTCACGATCGTTGTTCTTCTCGCAGAGGTTTGGCTTTGGAGCAGACCATCCGCAGTCTTTTATCGCGCGATTGCCGCGGTTGCGATAGCCTGCATTGTCGGCAGTAGAGTCGTCCGCCGGGATGAGGACTCCTGGAAGGTGGCGGGGCTATGGGATGCTCGATCGACCTGGATTGCAGCACTAGCGCTCACCTCCCTGCTAGCAGCCGGGATGTTTTTAGGCATGCTGGCGTTCTACACAGAAGGCGAGCAATGGCGGCTTTGGCGCCTCGAGCGTATCGTAGAGCCGAAGGTGTTCGCTGATAAAGCCTTTATAGTCGTACTACAGCAGGTGCTCTTGTGTTGGTACCTACTCCCGGCCTTGCGCAAGATCACCCGCATTAACACCGCCGCGCTTGCGGCGACTGCTGTCACCTTTGGATCGTTTCACTTGCCCAGCTTGATGTTGGCTTCAGTCACTGCTGCAATAGCGGTAGCGTGGCTGCTGATTTTCGAGCGCGGTCGTCGGCTATCTCCAATAATTGTGAGCCACTTTATTCTCGCCATCATTGCGGCCGCAGTCCTTCCCGAACGCCTTTCCTACGATCTTGCGGTAGGCCGGAAGGCATTGCCGATTGCAGAACGCTATCAACGACTAGAAGAGGGGAGGCTTGCTGAGGACTATAAAGAATGGAAATCCGATGCATATTATGCGAGGAATGGTGGCTCGGATCGTGCTTTTATTCTCGCGCTTTATCGGGACGTGCTCCGGCGTCCTGCTTCGATCTCAGAAGTTGAGAATTGGGTTCGAGCGCTCCAACGAAGTAGTCGTGCCGACGCCGTAGCCAGATTTATAGACAGTAAAGAATATTCCGCGCTGCGGTGTAAAACACAGGGCGCCTGCGAATAGGTGCTGGTCTCAAGCCACGGCTGTGCCTTTGTCGAGAAGCTGTCTCAAGTAGCCAATGTCACTGTAGAGCCTATGAACTTGACGCCTTTGCCTGCGGCGGTCTAGGGCAGGCACAAGGCGCGCGACAGGTATCAGAGTCTTATGGCCGAACCCATCGACGAGTACGAATCGATACCTTCCGATGCCCTTATCGAATCTATAGACAATATTCGCCGCGCAAAGATCGTCGAAGTACAGAGGAGATGCGCAGAGTTCTGAAATGAAAGCGTCCAATTCGGATTGCTTTATCTCGTCGAAATCACCCTTTGAGATAATGGTACTTAGATTCTGCGCCAGGTTTCCATTTGCGTCTTCCAGACGCTCAACGACCATCCCAATCCCGATATCGGTATCACAGAAACCGACTATTCTGTTCAAATAGGCCGGATGGCAATCGCATCGGGACCACATGAGGAGCTGCTCCCGAATTTCGCGAGCGAAGTCAATCGACGGGCCATAGAGACGTCGATGAAGTTTGTACCAAGCTACTTTTCTGGCAGTCCGCCGAACCTTGATAAGCATCCTGTGATCGGAAGGGTGTATATAAATCGCGTGACGACTGCCAGTGGCGATCGGCTCTGACTCACTCAAGGTAAGGTGGTGGGTGGCCATAGATTGAGATTATCCGCTTACATCAAGGTCGCGGGTCAGGCAGGGTTACGAGGTTGCCGCGGCCCTCACCCGAGCCTCATTTGCAAGGAGGTGCAACGCAACGCCGCAAACAAGCCCGATCGCCACATACGGCAACCATAGCATCAAAGGACTGGACGTCCCTAGAACATTAGAAACAACGCCTATCAATCGAAGAAGCGCTATCCACCCAGCCGCCTGAGCAATCGAACGCGCGCGACCTATTCGATTCGTACGTGGAGCTCTAAAGTATATTAAAGCGATCAGCGTGAACACAGGCGGATAAAGCATGCCAAGAATTCGATCGTGAAGCTCGGCTCGAAACTGCTTGCTTTGCTTTAGGTAGAGCGGATCTGTAGAACTTGGCAATAACAAATCCCATAAATATCTTTCGCGTATAGAATATTGCGAGAGTTGTGAGCCGACTGAAAGCTGAGACAGATCGAAGGCGTAACGGTCGAAGGCAACCATCGACAAATCCCCGCTTTTGGTGCCTCGACGCTGAAATATGCCATTCTGAAGGCTAATGATCGGACGGTCATCAAGCTCTACTATTACGGCGGCATCGGCAGTCACTGTAGTCCGCTCCACAGGATTTCGCGTATCGTCGATGATAATGCCACGTATCAGGCCGTCGGATCGACGCTCGCGTATGAAAATCGTCACACCTCCCTGAATCGATGTGAATTGGTTCGGCTTAAGAACGTTGCTAACAACGTCGGCGTTGATCTTTGCGATTTGATCGCGCAGCATCCGCAGGCCCTTGGGACCGCAGTACGTGACCATCCCGAGGACTAAGACCGATGCCACCACCGCAGCCCATGAAAATGCTCGGAACAAATGCCATGTGGAGAATCCAGCTGCGCTCATAACCGTGAGCTCAGAGTCAGCCGACAGCTTGTTAAGCGTATGAAGAGTCGAAACTGCCAAGGCGATTGGTGCGATGGTGGTAATCAGGAATGGGATGATCAGACTGGTGATGGCGACGAAAACGAGAACGGCTTGGCCGCGATTTGTCACGAGATCTATATAACGCAGAGCCTGAATCACCCAGAACAACGCCGTAATGGTCAGGAGTACGATAAAGAAGGAAGCGAGCATCGTTCGGCAAATATATCGATCGATCGCTCCCATGTTCAGGCTTCAAAGCGCCTCAACGAAAAGCAGATCGAAGTTCCCGTATCGGCCAATCCGACGCACATTGCGCTCTCCTGAACGATCGCCATGGATGCCGCCCGCGTCGTTACGCTCCTTGTTAGCGGGTCGATATTGACCTGCGCCCGTAAAATGATTTGCAGATGAGATGGCGACATAGGCCGATCCCCTTCCAATTCTGGACCAGGCTTCGCTAGCATTGCGAACTAGGATAGCCCTTCCGCCTGTATAAAATTGAGCTGAAAATGGTCTGCGATGCACGAAAATCAATGGAGGACGCGCCTTGGAGGGAGTGGGCTCGGCTAAGTTAGCCTCAGGAAGGCCCGTCTGCCCGGACTGGGCGCTGGCATAAGCAGCTAACAAGGCCTTCGCGGACTTTCGTTCCATAGTGTTAGGTACCAGCCAAGGAATCGCGGCGGCGGATATAAGGCACATCGTCAGAGACAGCCCGATAGTGAGGAGGCGATTGATGTTCCGCCCCTGGCGGCCCTGAGTGGCCATCCACTGCGCAGCGAGCAGAGCGCCGGCCGGCATACTAGGCAAGATGTACGTCCAGCCGACATTGCGTGCGGCCGTGAATAGAACCAGCGGCGTTATTGCCCAGAGAATTAAGTACGCCTGCCACGGCGTCATGTCGGAAATTGCTGCAGCTAATGTGCCCGAAAACCGGGTTACTACGGACGCGGAGGTCGGTTTCGCTAGCGCGTTTCGCGTGGGTCTCGGCTTGTGCCAGCGCCAAGCCGCTATTGGCAAAAGAACGGTCCAAGGCAGCAGGTCGACAAAGGAAAATAGCCAGATGGCACCAATCGGCGAAGGGTGTGCGTTACCATAGAGATCGCCGTGCCAGCCGGGCGAGACGAAGCGATGAAGGTGTTCTCCTACGAAAAAATACTGAAGGAAGCCAGGCGTGTGTCGCTCGGCAAGTAGGTACCAAGGCAATGAGATCAGCACTGCTGCGCATATGCCCGGAATAAACGGGAATGGGCTCAACATATCCCGCCAACGAGAGTAGCACGCTGTCCATAAGAATATCGGGACGAAAATCATTAGCCACGAGACAGGACCCTTTGCGAGCATGCCGGCAGTGAGCCCGCCGACAAATAGTACAGTTGCCAGCAGCCGCAAGTGAAGCCGCGGTTCGAAGCTTGAACCCTCCTCAAGAGCGATCCAGAAACCGGCCATAGTGAGAGTGGATCCCAGCGTCAATTCCATATCGGTCAGTACCGCTCCCGAAGAAATAAAGAACAGGGGCGCTCCAAATATGCAGGCTATGGCGGGCCAAGTAGCCTTTGGATCCCTTCGATGTGCCATCCATCCGACCAAGATTGCGATTGCGGAGGACGCCATGAAGTGCGGCAGCCTGGCGGCGAATTCGGAGATGCCGAACGCCTGAAAGCTGATCGCCGTGAGCCAGAATGAGAGCGGTGGTTTTCCCCAATAAGGGACTCCATAGTCAAACCATGGCGTCACCCAGTCGTTCAATTGAACCATTTTGCGAGCGATTTCAGCATAACGGGCTTCTGTCGTGTCCATTAGTGGCACAACGAACATTGCACCAATGCGAACAATTAAAAGCGCGCCTACCAACCCCCACACGATGCGCGCAGTTGCATTAGGTGGAGCGAGGGTTCCCCCGTCGTTGACGATCGTTCTACAGCATTCTCTCGTGATCATGAAATGACGACCTGCTGCCCCGCGGAAACTGCAATTCAAAGAGCTGGGCGTAACGCCCTCCACACGTCAACAGAACATTGTGCGGTCCGGATTCGACGATGGTGCCGTTCTCCACCACGTGAATGCAATCGGCATGAGTCACGGTATGCAGGCGATGAGCAATCACGAGTGTTGTTCTGCCGGTGCATAATGTGGTGATTGCATCGTTTACCTGCTTTTCAGAAGCTGCATCCAACGCAGATGTTGGCTCGTCGAGGAGAATGAGAGGTGCATTTTTTAGTAAGGCTCGGGCGATTGCGATGCGTTGACGTTGGCCTGTGGATAATTGTGTGCCGAGTTCTCCTACGGGGCTATCGTAGCCTCGCGGAAACTCCATAATGAAATGGTGTGCATATGCGGCCTTCGCCGCGGCAATTATCTGTTCTTGGGTAGCCTCGTGTCTTCCGGCCACAATGTTCTCGCGGATGGTCCCGTTGAACATAAAGACGTCCTGACCGATATAGGAGATGCTTTCACGTAGGGATCGGCGTGACACGGTGACGATATCGTGGTTGTCGATTGAGATCGTTCCCCGGTCGATCTCGTAGAGTCGCAAAATCAGATTGAAAATTGTCGACTTTCCACCGCCAGATGGGCCTATAAGCGCTGTTATGCTCCCGGGAGCGGCGACAAATGACAGGCTCTGAAGGACGGGTTCGTGTTCGCGATAACCGAACGACACTTTGTCGAATTTGATCGACCCGCTTTTGACATTCAGGGATGGCTTGTCGGGCTCTATCGGTTCGCTCGGCTTTGAATCGAGCGTATTTAATAGCAATTCGACGCCGTACAGGCTGCCACTCAACGAAAGATGAAGACGCGATAGGCGTTTGGCTGGTTCGTAGGCCAACAGGAAGGCGGTGACGAAAGAAAAGAAGTCCCCCGGCTTTGCGCCAGCTACGATTACTTGGTGGCCACCGTACGCAAATACAATGGCAACTGCAATTCCGCCGAAAACTTCCATCATCGGACCAGGTCTATTTACGACCTGCGCCATCTCGTCGCTTGTCGCTCTGATTGTGTCAATGCGCTCTCCGACCCGTCGGCGCATGTCATTCTCAAGATTAAAAGATTTTATTACCCTTAGCCCTTGTATCGTCTCTTGCACCGCAACCAGCATCGCCGCGCTGCTTGAATATTGATCGCTAGTGAGTTTCCGAGCTTGCTTGACAAGACGCTGGACAGTGAGGATTGCGGGAGGGGCCACCAGAAAGCTAGCCAGCGAGAACACGGGAGCTTGCAGCAGCATAACAGCCAGGAGTCCGATGAGGGTTGGGACATCGCGTCCCAAGGAATTTATCAGTGTGTTCAGTACCGCGGCTGGCGACCCCGCGGCATACACGACCCTTGCGATAAAATCGGAGGAGTGCTTGTCCGCGAAGTATCCAAGGGTCTCCTGTACAATCTTGTCGAACAGCCGCCTTTGAGTATCGGCGGTTATTTGATTGGTTACTTGAGCGACCAAGATCGATCGACCATATGAGGCAAACCCTTTGACGGTAAAGATCACAACGACAGCGCCGGACACCAGTAATATTGCGGTCACGTCCCGGTCCACATAGGCTTTGTCGATGAGGTGGCCTACTAGATATGCCGTGAGAGCTGTACATCCCGCCGTTACGCCGCCGAGCGCAAACGCCGCTGCGTAACGTTTCCAGTGAAAAACGGCGTACTCTTTCCACAGCCGTCGAATTGTGCCCCCGTGACTGGCAGCAAATGTGAGGCCTGTGGCGCTGAAAAGCATATATACACCGGCAATGTCTTTGACGGGGTCGATCCACCAGGACGTGGCGGCTGATCAATAGACTGGATCACTCATCCCTTACTTCCGCAACTGCAAAATCGGAGTGTGAAACCATCATGTCTATCCTCGCGATAGCCCTACGCTGAGTTTTCCGACACAGAAGGTTATGCCGTCCAACGCTCCTCCTGCGTTGCAAAATCTTTGGCGTGGGCCTGCTCACGGTCGAGCAGGCACGCGGCATCTACTCACTGCGTTCGAATCGGTCAGGGTCTTGTGGACTGCACCACCGGTACGTCCAGAGTTGATTTCCGACACAGGCGCGATGTAGGGACGTCGAAGAAAAAGCCGCGTCCCGGGCTGCTAATGAGCCGGGTCGGGCGCGATCGCACCGTCACGTGTTGTTCGATCGTTTGTCGGTAGATGCTTGGTGAATATTTTAGCGAGCACGTCCTCAGAGCCGCGATTGCGCAACCGTAGGAACAACGGCGAGATCCGGCATTGCCTTAAACAATTCAAGCAGCTTGGTACAGAATAGTTGGGGTGTGTGGTATTCTCTGTACGGGCTGTACGATGGCCTTTTGCATGAACCGACCGCACGCAGTAGCATGTTCGCCAGCTCATCGACGCTTTCGCCCGGGTCTAAAAAATCGACCATGCCTTCAAACTCGGTGAAAGGTCCTATTCGGGATGCAATTAGAGGCACATCTGCGCCGATCAGTCTCGCGATTACGCCAGAACTTTCTCCGTGCGCCTGGATCCTAAGCTGGACGGCGACATCGACGCACATCAAAAGTCGATCGAATTGATCATCATCGGGAGAATCGTAAATATCATACCCGTCGGAGGCGGAAAGACCGTAGCGAAACGCAAAACGTTCAGCCCCCCAGCCAGCTAAAATTAAGCGGGCTCCCGGAACGCTGTGTCGAAGTCGCCTAAATGCGTCAACAATGATCTCGGTTCCTTTGTTCGCATTCGGTACGCCAAAGCTTCCTACCTGAAATGGAGCCGACCTAGGCGGTGGGCTTGCGTTATTCAAATTGATGACCGGGTGAAATAGGCGCTCAACCCGCACGTTTGGGAGCTCCCTTTCGACTGCCTCTTGCGCAACTTTGGAGTTTACGAGGACGAGCTTAACGTCGATGTCGTCCAGCAGCGCTTTGATGCCATACACGCCGGCCGCGAGCAGGTCAGTATCATGGTTTAGCGGTTTGGGAAGCCGGTATTTATGCTGCATCCACTGAGAGAAGTCTCGGCTCTCAGATCTGGCGACAAGTCTGACGAGATGCAAAAGACATGGATCGTGGATGTGCACGGCGATCGGAGTGCACCGCGGAAATGCAGACATGCGACGCATTGATCTGATAATCGGATAGTTATGCTCCGAATTACCGAGTACAAATAATTGACCCACGTAATGATTTAAGCCGACTGCGAGCGGTCGTGCCGCTAGATGGTGAATGGAAATCGTCCCGCAATTGAGGCGAGCATCGTTGAGGGCAAGTAGATAGTCCTCGGTGCAATCGTAAGGCGCGAATATATCAACTCCGAAAGAAGCTTCCCTGAAAGTAAGCAGCGTGGCCGTCGCAATTCCCGTTTTGGCCGGAGGCATTGCCGAGGTCACGCAAATAGCATCCCCAGCATGACGCGGAGCTGAGCGGATCTTAAGCGATGAGTGGTGGAGTGGAAAGGGATCGAGCCAACCCGATTCTAAACGCGACTTCAAGTCGGAAAATTGCGATTGCATGACAGCATCCAATTCGCCGAGCGCCTTTCCATTGAGGTTTCGTTTCGCCTGTCGGAGGAATCGACGAGCATTTCGGATCACACTCATGCCGCCTCTCTTCAGCTAATTACAGATTTGACCTCATCGTAGGCAGATGAGAAATTTCACTGCTGACTACCAGACATCATGGCGGGACCACGTACCTCATCATGCGCATCTGGTCGATCGGCCGAGTGTCGGGCGTAGGCATCCATCGCCGCGCCGAGGCTATATCGCTCGCGATTTAAGAAGTGATGCCACCTTCGGGCAAATTTGATCCCCATGCCGCGGAAAGATCGGCCCATTGAGCGATCGTCACGTAAGCGCTGCCGCTCCGATTCAAGTGTACTGCCGCCGAGTTCATGGCTGATCTCGGTAACGAGATTAGGGAGCGCCGAGTAGGCATATAAATCGAGCTCCCAATAAAGTTTGGTGTCCTCGTCAATGGTGCGGAATAAAATTGGACGAGTGATCAGTTTTTCTGCACCCGAACGGCGCACGAGGTAGCCCACCATTCCAGCGGTTGGCGAGTTGTATTCGACGATGGAGACCCGGCCGAGGTCCAAGCACGCGCGCGGCCTCTTTGGCCCTTGGAAATCAAACAGCTTGAGGAGATCCCATCGGATCGGTGCTCGGGAAATCATAGTCACGTCCTCGATGAAGTGGTCAGGATCAAGGAGGCCAAAATCGTCCTCTAGTACCAGAGCAACTTCAGCATCGGTTTTAAGGAATGTGCCCATCGCGCGGCGATGTGACAAGTACACCGCAACTTCGCCGAAACTGAGTGGTCGCTTCATGCACCGATAATTGAGGGTTTTGTCGTATGAAGCGCTAACCAACGGGTCGTCTGGCAAGCAGCCTTCGACGAATTCGAAATCCAGTCCAATAGAATTCAGCTGCCGAACGGCCGATCGACTCCGGGCGCCGTCCGTCTCGATCGTAATTACGAAACACTTTGGTAGGCTATCCATCGTGCAAAGCTGTTATATCGTCTTCGATCCGGAGGCAGGCATGCGTTCCGTACTAGAGCGCAAAAATAAGTCGAGGGCTATTGATTGGCCGCCCGAGCCCACACGTTTATCCAGGCTGTCAGACACTGCCACCAGCCGCTAAATTCGGTCCGCTAGCAGTTTCTGGTATAGAACGTTGGTGGCGGCCGCTTCGCTTTCCAAGGAGAAATGGGCTGCTACGTGCCGATGCCCATTCTCGCCATGACGCCTGGCGAGCTCCGGGTCAGCTAGATAATACGCTATTGCCTCACACAGAGCCCCGTAGTTCCCCGCGGGCGTTATGGCACCTGTGACGTCTGGTACGATCATTTCTCTGTAAGATCCCGCGTCGCTGGCGACGACGGCAGTCTTCGAGGCCATGGCCTCGATCGGGGTTAAGCCAAAACCCTCAATTCGAGACGGCGCGACGCATAGGGTTGCGATCCGGTACCAGTGACCCATGTCGTCGATCTCGCCAAGAAACCGAATACGGTCAGTGAGTCCGGCATCCTCGACCATCTTAATTAACCGGTTGGCAAATAGGATGTTCGCAAGCGTCACCCGCCCGCAAATCACAGCCGACCAATTCGGAAACTTAGGTAGTAATTGTATCATCGCTCTTACAAAGAGATCAGTGCCCTTTTGATATCGGATACGCCCTGGGTTCATGGCTACGTATTTCCCTGGGAGGCAACGTTTAACCATCATGTCCCTGACGCCTTGGACAGTATCAAATCGTGTCAGTTCAACACCGTGGGGAATTACAACGTAGGGCACCCTCAGGAAGGAGCCTGAACGGTCGCTCGTAGCGATGACCGCATCCATCCGGGACATTAGCCAGCGGGTGAATCTCCGGTGGTTGCGCTGTGCTGATGACGTGAATACCAACTTTAGCTTCATCCGCAGCACGGTTTTGAAAAGAATCCCCAGTAGCATTTCGTTATTGCGTCGCGCGTGCCAAATCCGAACGGCTTGGCCTCGTGGAGGGCACCATAGCGCCAGGAGTTGAAGCCATGACAGGCGAGGGAAGTGCGCTGGCAGGCCCGGGCCGATTGTTACAATCGTGCTGCCGAGCTCGACCATTTTAGGGACAAGCTGCTTCACGACCGACGTGATTCCGGATCGCCCCCACTTGCAGTGCGGCACGATTACGTCGAATTTTGTAAAACGGTTTGACATTCGTTGTGTGGAGCAAAGAAGCGTTCATAATTCACAGACATGCGCTGTCTTAATCGATTTCAATCTATGCAGTCTTGTGTGGATCATGCAAGCTTCCGCCGGCGGCCCATTCGAAAGTGAAGGCCGGGCTAGCGACTATTAGCACAGAGTCGGTCGATTGTCCGAAGGCTGCGTCGGCGGGGATGTCGGTCCTGGGAATTCTAATCGTCCGGCTTCGGCAGTCAGCACTCCAAAGGCTATTTCATTTTAGCAAATGATCGCGCTGTTTCGAGCCGCTCAAATGAGGCGCTGCAAACGCTAACTTCGGACCAAACTCAGCGGTGGCGAAGAAAGGGAGTGGCCGGAATGCCGCCAATCCCATGGCATTATGAAGTCTGTCTTCCATAATCCCTTTTTCGCTCTCGATGCGCTTTGCTCGTCATCCACGTACTCCCCGTCCAAGAACCGATTTCCTTGGCGGTGCAAATGACGGAGGGGTCTCCGTAACGAGAGAACCGAATCGCGCAAGTCCGTTTCCGGCGGTATGTTGCCCAGCCCGTTACTTCCGCTTTTTGGCCAGTGCGGACGTGAGCGAGGACAGCCGCTTAGGTCTGCTCCCTGACCCGCCCCGATATGGCTCAAGACGCGCAGAACGCTATTTCTGCTGCAACCGGCTGATGTATTCGACGAGCGACAAGATTCTCGCCCTGACAAAGGCTTCTTGATTGATGCCCAGGGGAAGAACCCAATCCGCCGCCTCTCGGTTGTAGACCTCGCCCCATACCGGCATATCCCGCGACCCGTGTGCAGCGACAGCCTCCCGCCCGTCGACGATCTCGTAGGTACGCTTGAAGGGAAAGACGTCTTTGTTGTTTTTTTGCAGAACGGTGAGATCTGCCACGTGCGTACGGAGCATGTTCGCCGACGGACCATCGCCTTTGCCTTGAAGGCCGTGGCAGTAGGCGCAATGGCTATTGTATTCGCGCTGCCCGATGTCGATGCTCTGTGCGCTCGCTGAGGCCGTGCAGAATGCAAGCCCCGCTACGAGTGCGATGAGTGTCTTAATGGAAGGCATGGTGACCTCGCTCTCCGGACGATACGTCTGGTCCGAGTTTGCATTTTGATGATGTCGAGGCTGCTTGGCTGTAGTTTGATCCACCTCAAATCGACCAGCGGTCCTTGACTGTCGTCAAGGAAAGAACGCTCGCGCCAATATCCGTAAAATCTGGGTCGGCGCTCCTTTGGTCCGAACTTGGCCCTTACCCGGGGTGATCGGGCAGGGCACTCTATTTCTGCTCCTGACCCGAATGTATGGTCCGGCCGTGCGTCGCAAGAGAATTCCGTCGATACGGCGGCAGCGGTCTTGCATCAATGTATCCGGCCTTTGATTTGGAGCGTCTTGCTCCTGGCCATCATGGATATCAGCGCGTGTGCGATCTCATTAGCTGAAAGGCCTCATCGGGCCATTTGGGTCACCAGTGTTCGCGCACGCCGGGAAGACCGAACCTCCATCTCGTCTCGTTCTCTCGCAGACCTCGTTGGATGACCGGCGCTAGCTCCGCGGTGCGGCGGCTAGGCAACCTGTAACTTGCTCGCCTCGAAGCCTCGACCGTGCGCGGCCCGCTAGTTGAGTGCCCTGCTAAGAATTAGCAATTCCCGTTCTGTTCGCGGCCTTTTTACTTGAACAGTGCCGAGCCTGCGCTAACTAGCCGGCATGGGAAGCAAGGCGGAACAATACGAGTGTGAGGCGAAAGAAGCCGACGAGAAGGCCGACACCGCCCACGACACAGAGGCCAAGCAGATGTGGCGCGACGTCGCCGCGCACTGGCGCGCCGCGGCCGCACAAGCACGACGCAACGGCTGGTGAGTCGACGAACTGCGTAGTGGACGAGAAGCCGTAGT
>Ga0310811_10002782_pt1 | contig 21887 bp, 21 predicted proteins | sample YCmetagenome_FD_207642 | JGI IMG/M metagenome (GOLD analysis project Ga0310811, IMG submission 207642) | Soil microbial communities from experimental microcosm in Duke University, North Carolina, United States - YC | ecosystem: Engineered > Artificial ecosystem > Soil microcosm > Unclassified ...
TCGGTGAGCCGCGGATGTGGCACCACCAAGTCCGGTTCGTCCACCAAGGCGTCGCCGAATAGCAGGATATCGACGTCGAGCGTGCGCGGCGCGTTGTGGTACGACCGTTCGCGCCCGAACTGATGTTCGATCGACAGGCACAGGTTCAACAGTTGCCGGACCGGCAACAGGGTATCGATCTTGACGACGCAATTATAGTAATCGCTGCCGTCCGCATCGATCGGTTCGGTCCGGTACAGGCTCGACTTGGCGAGCACGGTGACAGTGGGCTGCTGCGCCAGGCAGACCACCGTGTCTTTCAGGGTCTGGCGCGCGTCTCCAAGATTCGCGCCAAGGCCGAGATAGGCTACCGTCATAGCTTCCCTTTCAACGACTCTCTTGCGTCGACCGAGGCGCAGCGGCCGCGTGCGTTACGTGCAGCGCCGCATTGCGCCCGTTTGCGCGCTATGCGGCGCCACCGCCAGCATTCGATTCCGCGTCTGGCGCCATATTATCGCGGCTTTCTTGCGCGCCAGCGCCGTTGCGATTGCGGCCACCGCTGCGGCGGCGTCGCCGCTTCGCGGGGCTGTGCTCACTTGCGCCTCGCGCGAGCAAGGCTTCGCGAGCAGTAGAGTCTGAGTTGATGAATTCCGTCCACCACTGACAAACCGACATGTCCAACTCGCCGGATTCGCAGCGTAACAGGAGGAAATCATAACCTGCTCTGAATCTTTGGTGTTCCAGCAGCTTCAGCGCGCTTCGCCCCGAACGTTTTTCGAGTCGTGGCTGCAGGCCCCAGATCTCGCGCATGTCCGCCGTGTAGCGCTTTTGGATCGCCAGCTTGTCGGTCTGCTGGTCGAGCACGTCGTCCATCGCGCGATGCAGCGCCGGAATCTGATGCTCGCCTTCCTGCAGGTATTGTTGCCAGCGCTGCTGCATCTCGTGCCAGAGCAGCGACGCGAACAGAAAGCCCGGCGACACCGGCTTGCCGGCGCGCACGCGCTCGTCGGTGTTCGTCAGCGCGAGCTTGATGAAGCGTTCGCCTTGCGGCTCCTCGAGCACCACGTCGAGCAGCGGCAGCAGGCCGTGATGCAGTCCCTCGGCGCGCAGGCGCGTCAGGCACGCCAACGCTTGGCCCGACAGCAACAGCTTCAGCATCTCGTCGAACAGCCGGGCCGCCGGCACGTTGTTGATCAGATCGGCCAGCTCGGCGATCGGCTGTCGCGTCGCCGGATCGATTTCGAAAGCGAGCTTCGCGGCGAAGCGCACGATGCGCAGCATTCGTACCGGGTCCTCGCGAAAGCGCGTGGCCGGATCGCCGATCATGCGCAGTGTGCGCGTGCGCATATCGGCCATGCCGTTGTGATAGTCGAGGACTGTCTGCGCGGCCGGGTCGTAGTACATCGCGTTGACCGTGAAGTCGCGCCGCGTCGCATCCTCGTGCTGCTCGCCCCACACGTTGTCGCGCAGCACGCGCCCGCTCGAGTCGACCGCGTGGGTGCGGCGATCGAGTTCGGCGCGGCGCAACCGGCGCGGCGGCTCGCTGGTCGCCGCGCGCAGGTCCGCTTCGGCGGCGTCGTGCGGATCGGCGTCGGGCACCGGCGGTGTGTCGACCAGCGCGCGGAAGGTCGACACTTCGATGATCTCCTGGCCGAACTGCACGTGCACGATCTGGAAGCGCCGCCCGATCAGGCGCGCACGGCGGAACAGCTTGACCACCTCGTCCGGCGTCGCGTCGGTGGCGACATCGAAGTCCTTGGGCGCGACGCCCAGCAGCAAGTCACGCACCGCGCCGCCGACGATGAAAGCGCGAAAGCCCGCTTGTTGCAGCGTGTCGGTCACCCGCACCGCGTTCTTCGAGATCAGCGTCGGATCGATGCCATGGGTGTCGGCCGAAATGATCACCGGCGCGTCGGCGTCGGACTGGCGTTTGGCGCCGTGGCGGCCGGCGGCTGGCGCGCGTGGCGCGCGGGCGCGTTTCGGGCGCGCGGCGGCTGCGGCGTCGCTGTCGGTTCGGGTGTCGTTGCCGCCATCGTTGCGGCCGTCGTCGGCGGGCGTGCCGGGCGCGCCGCGACGGCGCGTGGCGCTGTCGGCGCTCGCCTTCGCAAGGTCGCCGCGCGACGGGGCCGGCGCGGGGATTTCGCTGTCAACTGGCGTGGTGTCGGCGTTTTTCTGACCGAACAGCTTGCGAATGAGTTTTGTAATCACGTCGATTGGAATAGTTCGAGAATGCGCCAGCCACGGGCGCGCGCGTGTTCGCGCAGCGTGTCGTCAGGGTTGGTCGCGACCGGGTCGGTGACTTTCTCCAACAGCGGGATGTCATTGTGCGAATCGCTGTAGAAATAACTCTTCGCGAAGCTCGACCACGTCTTGCCGAGCGATTCGAGCCAGTGCTCGACCCGCACGATCTTGCCTTCACGAAAGCTCGGGATGCCGCACGGCAAACCCGTGTACGCGCCGCGCGGGTCGCCGTCCTGGGTCTGGGCCTCGCAAGCGATCAGTGTCGCGACGTCGAACGCTTGCGCGATGGGACCGGTGACGAAGTCGTTGGTGGCTGTGACGATGCAACACAGGTCGCCTTGCCGCTGGTGGTGGCGCACCAGTTCCCGCGCGGCCGGCAGAATATTCGGTTGGATCGCTTCGCGCATGAACTGCGCGTGCCATTCGTCCAATTGCGCACGCGAGTGTTTCGACAGGTGTCCCAGCGCGGCGCGCAGGTACGCATCGATATCCAGCGTGCCGGCCTTGTACTGGCCATAGAAGCGGTCATTGTCCCGCGCGAAGCTGTCGGCGTCCACGATGCCGAGCTTGACCATGAAGCGCCCCCATTCGTGGTCGCTATCGGTGGGAATCAGGGTGTGGTCGAGGTCGAAGAGTGCAAGATTCGTCATGGAGGGCATTTTACTTGATGCACTGGTTCGCGTCGGCGGCGGGCGATTCTCCCGCGCTTTCATGCGGCGCCAGCATCGCGCGCAACAGCGGCAGCGTCACCGCGCGCTTCTGTTCGAGCGCGAACCGGTCCAACGCGTCGAGCACGCGCATCAGGCTCGGCATGTCGCGCCGGTAATGGGTCAGCAGCCAGGTGGGGATCTCGTCGGCGAGCGCCAAGCCGCGTTCGCGCGCCGCGTGCTTCAGTACCGCGAATTTGTCGCGGTCGGCGAGCGCGGTCAGATGAAACACCAGCCCCCAGCCCAGCCGCGTGCGCAGATCTTCGCGAACGTCCAAGTGCAGCGGCGCGGCGCTGCCGGTCGCGACCAGCGCGCTGGACGGATGCGCGCGGACCTCGTTGAAGAGGTTGAACAGCGCGATCTGTTGCGCGGGTGTCAGCGCGTTGACGTCGTCGACCGCGTAGATCGCGATGCGCGGATCGAAGGCGAAGGCGGATAGGGGGCTTTGCGCACTGGCGAAGCGCGCGCTCGCGGCGCTTTGCGCCAGCGCCTGCAACAGGTGGCTGCGGCCGCTGCCCGGCTCGCCCCAGATGTAGAAGGTGCGATCGGCCTGCGGGCCGGCGGCGAGCGCGCCATCCAGCGCGGCCAGTCGCGCGACCAGTTCGGCGTTCGCGCCGGCGAGAAAGTTCTCGAAGGTCGCCGGCGGCGGCGTGCCGAGATCGAGCGTCAGTTGACGGTGGAGGGCGGCGGGCAAGGTCGACACGCGTTGCGGCTCCATCAAAGGTCGGCCGCGCGCGCGAACGCCGCCCGTAGCGAGGCGGGCGATGGAACGGACGTGAAGGTCGGCAAGTTCATGGGATACCGGGAGTAATGCGCGGCCCTTCTCTCGGGACCGGGTGCGTCATCGGGTAAAATTGCGATTTTACCGACCTTCTCGCGACCACCTCGCAATTCGCCATGAACCAACCGAAAATCGCGCCCGATGCACCCGGGCTGTCTTACCGTGACGCAGGCGTCGACATCGATGCCGGCGACGCGCTGGTCGACCGCATCAAGCCCTTCGCCAAGAAGACTTTGCGCGATGGCGTGCTTGGCGGAATCGGCGGGTTCGGGGCACTGTTCGAAGTGCCGAAGAAATACCGCGAGCCGGTGCTGGTGTCCGGTACCGACGGCGTCGGCACCAAGCTGAAGCTCGCCTTCGAGCTGAACCGGCACGACACGGTCGGGCAGGATCTGGTCGCGATGAGCGTCAACGATATCCTGGTGCAGGGCGCGGAACCGCTATTCTTCCTGGACTATTTTGCCTGCGGCAAGCTGCACGTCGATACCGCGGCGGACGTCGTCAAGGGTATCGCGACCGGTTGCGAGCTGGCCGGCTGCGCGCTGATCGGCGGCGAAACCGCCGAAATGCCGGGCATGTACCCGGACGGCGAATATGACCTGGCGGGCTTCGCGGTCGGCGCGGTCGAAAAGAGCAAGATCATCGACGGCGCCTCGATCGAGCCCGGCGACGTGGTGCTGGGTCTGGCGTCCAGCGGCATTCATTCGAATGGCTACTCGCTCGTGCGCAAGATCATCGAGCGTGCGCAGCCGGATCTCGATGCGGATTTCGACGGCCGCTCGCTGGCCGATGCGCTGATGGCGCCGACGCGAATCTACGTCAAGCCCCTGCTGGCGCTGATGGAGCGCGTCGCCGTCAAGGGCATGGCGCACATTACGGGCGGCGGACTGGTGGAAAACATTCCGCGCGTGCTGCGAGACGGCCTGACCGCCGAACTCGATCACCGCGCCTGGCCGCTGCCGCCGCTGTTCGGCTGGCTGCAGAAGCAGGGCGGTGTCGCCGACGCCGAAATGCATCGGGTGTTCAACTGCGGGATCGGCATGGCGGTGATCGTGTCGGCGGCCGATGCGCAAAGCGCGATCGGCCTGCTGTCGGGCGCCGGCGAGCAGGTTTGGCAGATCGGCCACGTGCGGGCGCGACAGCCGGACGAAGCGCAGACGGTGGTGGTTTAAGCGCGGCCAACGGGACGGCAAGCAGCCTTACGCGCCGCTGCTGTCCCACACGCTGCGCACCGCATCCACTGCGCGCAGCGTGCCGTCAGCCGCGACGCAATCGACCACGATCCGCTCCGGCAAGGCGCGCAGCCAGGTGAGCTGGCGCTTGCAGAGTTGGCGCGTCGCGGCGATCCCTTTGTCGCGCATCGTGGCGGCATCATAGTCGCCATCGAGGTGTTCCCAGGCTTGCCGATAGCCGACGCAGCGCATCGACGGCAGCCCGAGGTGCAAGTCGCCGCGCTCGCGCAGCCGCGCCACTTCCTCCATGAATCCCGCCTCCAGCATGGCGTCGAAGCGCCGCGCGATACGTTCGTGCAGCACCGCACGCTGCGACGGTTCGAGCGCAATAGGCACGAACTGGTAAGGCGCGGGCGCGTCTTTGCCGCGCGGGTCGGCGAGCAGCGTGGACATCGTTTGTCCGGTGAGACGCCACACTTCCAGCGCGCGCTGGATGCGTTGCGCATCGTGCGGCGCGAGACGCGCTGCAGTGGCCGGATCGATGTCGGCGAGCCGCGCGTGCAGCGCCGGCCAGCCCTCGTCCGCGGCGAGCGCGTCGAGTTCGGCGCGGATCGCGGCATTCGCGGCGGGCAAGGCGTTCAGGCCTGCCGTGAGCGCCTGGTAGTACAGCATCGTTCCGCCTACCAGCAACGGCACGCGGCCGCGTGCCAGAATCTCGCCCACCCGCCGCAGCGCGTCCTGGCGAAACGCGGCGGCCGAGTATGCGTCGCGCGGATCGATGATATCGATCAGGTGATGCGGCGCCGCGGCGCGTTCGGCGGCCGTCGGCTTCGCGGTGCCGATATCCATCTCGCGGTAGACCAACGCCGAATCGACGCTCACGATCTCGACCGGCGCGAGCCGCGCGAGCGCCAGCGCCGCGGCGGTCTTGCCCGATGCGGTCGGACCGAGCAGGCAGGCGATCCGCGGGCGGCTGGTGACGGCGCTCATTGTCCGCGCAGGAACAGGCGGTCGAGGTCGCCGAGCGTCAGGTGATACCAGGTCGGCCGGCCATGGTTGCACTGGTCGGCGCGTTCGGTCGCTTCCATCTGACGCAGCAGCGCATTCATTTCATCGAGCGTCAGGCGGCGGTTCGCCCGCACCGCATGGTGGCACGCCAGCGTGCCCAGCAGTTCGTGCTGATGTTCGGTCAGCACGCGCGAACCGCCATATTCATGCAAATCGGCCAGCACGGCGCGCGCCAGCGCGCTCAAATCGGCATCCCGCAGCAGCGCGGGCACGGCGCGGATCGCAAGCGTGGTCGGCGATTGCACGGCAATATCGAAGCCCAGCGCGTCGAGCGTGTCCCGTTCCTCCTCAACGACGCCGATCTCCACCGGGTCGGCATTCATCGACACGGGAATCAGCAGCGGCTGCACCGCTATCGCACGGCCAGCGAGCGCGTTCTTGAATTGCTCATACAAGATGCGCTCGTGCGCCGCGTGCATGTCGACGATCACCAGCCCGGTCGCGTTCTGCGCGAGCACATAGATGCCATGGAGTTGGCCAAGCGCGAAGCCCAGCGGATGCGCGTCGTCCAGATGCTGGCCGGTGGGCTCCGCGCGAGACGCCGCACCGCCGAAGGCGCTCGCCTCGGCGCTCGATTCCGTACCCGGCGCTCCGGGCGGGATACCGCCTTGGCGCCGCCCGAACAGCGCGTCGTACATCGCCAGCGGTTGCGCCACCGGTAGCGTGCCCTGGCGCATCCGGGCCTGTTGCGACACCCAGCTCGCCGAGCCGAGCGCGCCGGCCGCGAGCCCGCCGGGCCGGCCCGGCGCGCCGGGTTGGCCGGGTTGGCCCGATGGGTCCATTTGGCCCAGCGGTGTGGTCAGGAACGATGCCGGGCCATCGGCGGCCAGATGGGCGGCGTGTCCGCCACCGGTGGTTTCCGGCGACGCGCCTGCGTGCCGCGCCAGGGCGCGTTGCACCGCATGGAACACGAACTGGTGGATCGAGCGCGAATCCCGAAAACGGACTTCGATCTTCGACGGATGGACATTCACGTCGACCGCTTCGGGCGGCAAGTCGAGAAATAGCACATAGGCCGGATACCGGTCACCGTGGAGCACGTCCTCGTAAGCGGAGCGCACAGCGTGCGTCAAGAGCTTGTCGCGCACGAAACGGCCGTTGACGAAGAAATACTGCTGGTCGGCGCGGCCGCGGCTCGCGGTCGGCAGGCCGGCGCAACCGTACACCGCGATGGGACCCGCCGCCTCGTCGAGCGGCAGGTGCGCGGTGGCGAACTCCTGGCCGAGGATCTTTGCGACGCGGGCGGCCGGGTCGGCGGCGTTCCAGTGCTCGACCGCACGGCCATTGTGCAGCACGGAGAAGGCCACGTCCGGACGCGACAACCCTGCGCGCCGCACCATTTCGAGGCAGTGTCCCAGTTCGGTCTGCTCGCTTTTCAAGAATTTGCGGCGCGCCGGTGTATTGAAGTACAGCTCGCGCACCTCGATCGTTGTACCGATGCCGCCGGCGGCTGGCGCGAGCACGCCGGTCTGCGCCTCGAGGCGCGTTGCATGCGGCGCGTCGCCGCAGCGACTGGTCAGGCTCAATTCGGCGACCGAGGCGATCGACGCCAGCGCCTCACCGCGGAAGCCGAGCGTGATGACCGACTCGAGTTCGGCCAGAGAACGTATCTTGCTGGTCGCATGACGCAATAGCGCCAGCGGCAACTGGTCGGGCGGAATGCCGTGGCCGTCATCGGCGATCATGATGCGCTTGACGCCACCCCCCTCGAGGGTAATGCGCAGTGTGGTCGCCCCGGCGTCCAGCGCGTTTTCGACCAGTTCTTTGATCACCGAGGCCGGCCGTTCGACAACTTCGCCGGCGGCGATTTGGCTGATCAATTGGTCGGGCAACAGTTGGATCAGGCGTGGGTCGCGCGCCGGGCGCGGATCGGGGGTAGGGGATTCGGACATGTGCGGAATTATAGCGATGCGTCCTTGTGTGGACTTTCTGTGCGCTGGCGTCCCGTTTTATCGCAAAAACGGCCATAAGCTTCCGGTATCATGATGCACCGAGTCGGGGCCGTTTCCGGACGGCCTGTTCCGTGCCGCGGCTAAAGCCAACCGTGGCGACCGTCAACCCAGTCAACTCCGAGGATGCTATTTGGACACCCTGCTGCAGTTCGCCGGTCTGATTCTTCATATCGACAAGTTTCTCGGCGTGTTCATCGAGCAATATGGCTCGTGGGTCTACGCGGTGCTGTTCCTGATCGTGTTTTGCGAGACCGGTCTGGTGGTGGTGCCATTTTTGCCGGGCGATTCGCTGCTGTTCATCGGCGGCACGTTCTGCGCGACGCATGCGCTGGATCTCGGCTGGCTGATGATCGTGCTGTTGATCGCGGCGACGCTCGGCAACACGGTCAACTACTGGATCGGCAGCTATATCGGGCCGAAGGTCTTCGACGCGAATTGGAAGGTCGGTCAGCGTTTTCTCGATCGTGCCGCGTTGGAGAAAACCCACAGCTTCTATGAGCGGCATGGCGGCAAGACGATCGTGCTCGCGCGCTTCATTCCCGTGGTGCGGACCTTTGCGCCGTTCGTCGCGGGCGTGTCGCGGATGAGCTTCGCACGCTTCCAGCTATGGAACGTGCTCGGCGCGCTGCTGTGGGTCGTGTTGCTGGTGCTGCTCGGCTATTTCTTCGGCAACATTCCCTTCATCAAGCAATACCTGAATGTGATCGTGCTGGTGGGGATTGGCGCGGCGGTCGTACCGGTGGTGCTCGGCGCGCTATACAAGATGCTCAAGAGGCGCGCCGGGCGCGTACAAGTACGCTGAGCCCGGCAGCGCGACTCAGGCCATGCGGTTTTTCGCGAGCGGCGGATTAGCGGCAAAATAACGCTTGATGCCGCGCAAGATCGCGTCGGCCATTTTGTCGCGATAGGCATCGTCGTTGAGCCGCCGCTCTTCATCGGGATTGCTGATGAAGGCCGTTTCGACCAGGATCGACGGGATATCCGGCGCCTTCAGCACCGCGAAGCCCGCCTGTTCGACACTGCCTTTGTGCAGCTTGTTGATGTCGCCTATCTCGCTGAGCACGAAGTTGCCGTATTTCATCGAATCGCGAATCTGCGCCGTGGTCGACATGTCGAACAGTGCGCGCGATACCGACGCATCCTGCGTTTTGATATTGATGCCGCCGACCTGATCGGACGAGTTTTCCTTCGCGGCCATCCAGCGGGCCGCGGCACTCGACGCGCCATGCTCGGACAGCGCGAATACCGATGAACCGCGCGCCGTCGGCGTGGTGAAGGCGTCGGCGTGGACCGACACGAACAGGTCCGCGCCGACCCTGCGCGCTTTCTGCACGCGCACGTTCAGCGGCACGAAGAAGTCCGCGTCGCGGGTCATCATCGAGCGCATGTTCGGCTGCGCATCGATCTTCGCGCGCAGCTTCTTGGCGATGTCGAGTGCGATGTGTTTCTCGTACGTGCCCCCGCCGCCGATCGCCCCGGGGTCCTCGCCGCCATGACCGGGGTCGATCGCGACCGTTAGCAGGCGCGTCGTGCCGCGTTTGCTCGCAGACGGGGATTTGAAGCCGTATCCATCATTGTCCTGCGCAAGTGCGGCGGGGGCGCCGCGCTTGCCATCGCCGGGCTTCGCGGCGGCGTTGGGCGTCGCATCCTGAGCCGCATAGGCGCCGCTCGACGGTGGCCGCTTCGGCTTGGCGGCGTTGGCCGCGCCGTTGGCCGAGTCAGCCGCCGCGCTAGTCGAAGCGGAAGCGCTCGAGCCGGGTGCGCCGGTTTTCCGGTTCGATCCGTCTGGCCCGCCCGGTCTCCCAGCCCCCTCTAGCGCATCGCCGCTCGCATAGCGTTGGAAGAACGCGTCGCTGCTGTCGGTTCTGCTGTCGACGCTGTTGTCGGCGAGGGCGTCGCCAGGCGGATTGCCCGCGGGCGCCGGGGTGAATGGGCCAGACAGGGCCGCACCGGGCGCCATGCCGTCCTGCAGCGCTTGCTCCTTGTGCTGGCTCTGCGCGAGCAACTCCATCAGCGGATCGGGCGGCACCGCGGGATACAGGTCGAACACGAGCCGGTACTTGTACGCGCCGACCGGCGTCAAGGTAAACACCTGCGGCTTCACGGCGCCTTTCAAATCGAACACCATCCGCACCACATGCGGCGAGAACTGGCCGACCCGTACCGACTCGATTTGCGGATCGTTGGGCGCGATCTTCGCGACCAGGTCCTTCAGCGTTTGGTCGAGATCGAGGCCGTTCAGATCGACGACCAGCCGGTCCGGTCCCTGCAGCAACTTCTGGTTATTGTCGAGCGGTTGATCCGACTCGATCGTGACGCGGGTGTAGTCGCGCGCGGGCCACACACGCACGGCCAGCACGGAACTTGCATAGGCGAGGCGCGGCGCTACCAGCCCGAGCAGCAATGTCGAGGCGCCTGCGCGCAGGAGTTGGCGGCGCCGCCAGTTGTGCGCGGCGGTCGCGACCGATTCGATGGAGCGGAACGGCTTAATCAGCATGAAGACTCAGCATAGGGCTAGGCACTCTTTTCCGATGTTGCTAAACGCGCGCGCGGTAAGTCGACGGCCGTCGCCTTCGAGTTCCAGTTCGAAGACGAGATCGGGCACGCCCAGCAGTCCATGCGCGCGTTGTGGCCACTCGATCAGGCATACCGCGCCGGCATCGAAATACTCGCGAAAGCCGGCTTCTTCCCATTCGGCCGGATCGGCGAAGCGGTACAGGTCGAAGTGATACACAGACAGCGCCGCGCCGCCGACGTTCGTCAGCGCGTAGGGTTCGACCAGTGTGTAGGTGGGCGAGCGAACGCGTCCGTCGTGGCCCAGCGCGCGCAAAGTCGCGCGTACCAGCGTGGTCTTGCCGGCGCCGAGATCGCCAAGCAAGTGAACGTGCAAACCCGGGAATGGGTTGACGGGGCCGTCAACGGGCTTGCTTGCGGTGTTTTGCATCGTCATGTCCCGCACGCCCAGGAGGGCTTGGGCGAAGCGGGCGCCGAACGCCACCGCCGCGGCTTCGTCAGGCAGTGCGAAGACGCGTTGCGCGAGCGGAGCGGGCAAGGCAGCCGCGGTGAGCGTGACGGGCATTGCGTAAAATGTGGTAATGGTTCAATCGACCGGCAACATTACGGCATCGGGCGCACTGACCTGCGATCAGCGCGCCGCAGACGATGCCGCCACCTCCCCACGCACGAAGCTCGATGACGCTGCGCTGGCTGAGCTCGCGCAGCGCGTTCGCGCATGGGGGCGCGAACTGGGTTTCGGTGCGGTCGGCATCAGCGATACCGATCTGTCGCACGCGGAGAGCGGCCTCGATCAATGGCTCGAGGCCGGCTACCACGGCGAGATGGATTATATGGCCAAACATGGCGCGAAACGCGCACGGCCGGCCGAACTCGTGCCGGGCACGCAACGGGTGATCAGCGTGCGCATGCCTTACGTGCCCGCGGCCACGCTGCAGGGCGGCGACTGGCGCGGCGCCGAGCATGCGCGGCTGAGCGACCCGGGCGCGGCGGTCGTATCGATCTATGCGCGCGGACGCGACTATCACAAGGTATTGCGGCAGCGCTTGCAGCAGCTCGCGGAGCGCATCGAGGCGGAGATCGGCAGGTTTGGCCATCGCGTCTTCACCGATTCGGCGCCTGTGCTCGAAATCGAGCTGGCGCAGAAAGGCGGCACCGGCTGGCGGGGCAAACACACGCTGCTGCTGCAGCGCGACGCCGGCTCGCTGTTCTTTATCGGCGAGATTTTTGTCGACGTGCCGTTGCCCACCGATGCGCACACGTTCCCCGAACGCCCGCCGCAGACCTCGGGCGCGCACTGCGGCCAATGCACGCGCTGTATCGATGCGTGTCCGACCGGCGCGATCGTCGCACCGTACCGGGTCGATGCACGCCGCTGCATCTCCTATCTCACCATCGAGTTGCAAGGCAGTATTCCGGTCGAACTGCGCACGTTGATCGGCAATCGGATATACGGCTGCGACGACTGCCAGCTCGTCTGCCCCTGGAACAAGTTTGCGCAGGTTGCGACAAGCAGCGACTTCGAGGTCCGAAACGGCCTCGATCACGCACGGCTCGCGGCGCTGTTCGCCTGGACCCGCGACGAATTCGACACGCGGCTAGCGGGCACCGCGATCCGCCGCATCGGTCACGAACGCTGGCTGCGCAATATTGCGGTCGCGATCGGTAATGCACTGCGCGCGCCGTGCGACACCCTGCGCGTCGACGAGCGCGAGGCGCTGACTGCGGCGCTGAAAGCGCGCGCCGACGATCCGTCCGCGCTGGTCCGCGAGCACGTCGAATGGGCGCTGGCGGCGGGGTAACGGCAGAGTAAACTAGCGCTTCGTGCCAGGAGAACCCATGTTCGACGCCACCTTCAACGCCGTGATCGCTGCTCCCTTCGGCAAAGTCGGCATTCGCGCGGACGACCGCTTCGTGCGAGAAATCGTCTATTTGCCCAAGACGGCGGCGTTGGTCGAGCCGGACAACGTACTCGCCGCGCACGCCGCGCGGCAAATCGACGCATATTTCGAGCAGGCCTCCTCGGACTTCGACTTGCCGCTCGCCGAAGCCGGCAGCGTGTTCCAGCGGCGGGTCTGGCAGGCGATCAGCGCTATCCCGCCAGGAGATGTTCTGACGTATGGACAGCTCGCGGCGGCGCTTGGCAGCGTTGCGCGTGCCGTTGGGCAGGCCTGCGGAGCGAACGTCTACCCGATCGTGATTCCTTGTCATCGTGTCGTTGCCGCGGGCGGCATGGGGGGCTTCGCGCACCATGCGGGCGACGGCTACTTTCGCGACGTCAAGCGCTGGTTGTTGGCGCACGAAGGCGTGCAGCGCTGATGAGCGAGACCACGGCAAAAGCGGCCGTAGCACGAGCGACGCAAGCAGCCCCAGCGGTCCCAGCGGCGCTCGCGGCCAGCGGCGATGCGATCGACGCATTCTGCGACGGGCTGTGGCTCGAGCATGGCCTGTCGCGCAATACGCTTGACGCCTACCGCCGCGACCTGACGCTGTTCTGCGATTGGCTGGCGACGACGCGTGGCGCGTCGCTCGATCAAACCCGCGAAAGTGACCTGAACGCTTACCTGGCAAAGCGCAGCGACGGCAAGGCCAGTTCCGCGAACCGGCGCCTGTCGGTATTTCGGCGCTATTTCGCGTGGGGCATGCGCGAACATCGCACCGCTGAAGATCCGACATTACGCATCCGTTCCGCCAAACAGCCGCCGCGCTTTCCGACCACGCTATCGGAAGCGCAGGTCGAAGCGCTGCTGCACGCCCCGGACATCGATACGCCGCTGGGGCTGCGCGATCGCGCGATGCTCGAACTGATGTACGCAAGCGGCTTGCGCGTCTCCGAACTGGTCGACTTGCACACGGTCGCCGTCGGCTTGAACGAGGGCGTCGTGCGCGTGCTCGGCAAAGGCTCGAAAGAACGTCTGATTCCATTCGGCGAGGAAGCGCATGGCTGGCTCGAACGTTATTTGCGCAACGCACGCCCCGCGCTGCTCGGTGCGCGCGCGGCCGACGCGTTGTTCGTCACGGCCCGTGGCGACGGGATGACGCGGCAGCAGTTCTGGAACATCATCAAACGGCATGCGCTGAAAGCTGCGATTCACGCACCGCTGTCGCCGCACACGCTGCGACACGCCTTTGCCACGCACCTGCTCAATCACGGCGCGGACCTGCGCGTCGTGCAAATGCTGCTCGGCCACAGCGATATTTCGACGACACAGATTTACACGCACGTTGCCCGCGAACGCCTGAAGTCGCTGCACGCCGTCCATCACCCGCGCGGTTGACGGGTCCCCGGCGCGTCGCATTCTCTACAATGCGGGGATGACAAGAGCCAAGCATGTCTCGGAAACGCCGGCGACGCAGTTCCTGCGCCGTCATGGCGTCGTTTTCGGCGAACATCCTTACGACTATGTCGAGCACGGCGGCACGCGCGAGTCCGCCCAGCAGCTCGGCGTCGACGAGCACCAGGTCGTCAAGACGCTGGTGATGGAAGATGAGCACGCCAAGCCGCTGATCGTCCTGATGCACGGCGACCGCACCGTTTCGACCAAGAATCTGGCGCGCCAGATCGGCGCGAAGCGCGTCGAGCCATGCAAGCCGGATGTGGCGAACCGTCATTCGGGGTTCCTGATCGGCGGTACCTCGCCGTTCGGCACGAAAAAAGCGATGCCGGTCTACGTCGAGCGCAGCATACTTGCGCTGGATTTGGTCTATATCAATGGCGGCAGGCGCGGCTATCTGGTGAGCGTTGCGCCTGCCGTGCTGGGCGCGCTGCTGAACGCGCGACCGGTCGATTGCGCAAGCGCCGAGTAGCATCCGGCGGTAGCCGGTAGCCATGAGCCATGAGCCATGAGCCATGAGCCACGGGCCGGGCACGCACGCAGCACACCGGCGGGTTTGCACGTGGATGCGCCGCGCGCCAATGCCGGTAGAATGACGCGCTTTCCATTGCAGCGAGCAGAAACACATGAACAACCTGATCGTGGTCGTCGCGGCCTATTTGATCGGCTCCGTGTCGTTTGCGGTGGTCGTCAGTGCGGCGATGGGCCTGTCGGACCCGCGCACCTACGGATCGACGAACCCCGGCGCCACCAACGTGCTGCGCAGCGGCAACAAGCTGGCGGCAGTTTTGACGCTGCTTGGCGACGCATTGAAGGGCTGGCTCGCGGTATGGCTGGTGCGGCACTTCGGCACGGCCCACGGACTGGATGACACATCGGTCGCGCTCACGGCGTTGGCGGTGTTCATCGGCCACGTGTACCCGATTTTCTTCGGGTTCAAGGGCGGCAAGGGCGTCGCCACCGCGGCCGGCGTGTTGTTCGCGATCCACCCGGTGCTCGGACTCGCAACGCTGGCGACCTGGCTGATCATCGCGTTCTTCTTTCGCTACTCGTCGCTCGCCGCGCTGGCGTCAGCGTTGTTCGCGCCGCTGTACGACCTGTTCATGTTCGGTTCGAATCCGGTGGCGCTAGCCGTGATCGCGATGAGCCTGATACTCCTCTGGCGTCATCGCTCGAATATCGGCAAGCTGCTGGCAGGGCAAGAAAGCAAGATCGGCACGAAAAAGGTCATGCCGCCACAGCCGACGGACGGTCCGAAAGACGCACCGAAAGGGGGTCATGCCAAGCACGCTAGCAGCAAGCGAGTCACGAAACATCGGTAATGCGGCCGACAAGGCAATCGGCACGCAACCGGCAAGGACACCGGCAAAGACAACCGGCGCGCAACCGCTAAGCGCATCTGCGCAGCGGCCACCGCAATCGCTGAAATTCAGGGTTCAGGGCACGGGCGGCGCGCTCGCGCGAGGCGTCAGTCGCGGAAGTTGTTGAAGTCCAGCGGGGTATCGCTGACGTCCTTGCGCAGTAGTGCGATCACTGCCTGGAGGTCGTCCCGCTTAGTGCCGGACACCCGCACCGCGTCGCCCTGTATGCTGGCCTGGACCTTGATCTTGCTATCCTTGACCAAGCGCACGATCTTCTTCGACAGGTCTCCGGACACGCCTTTCTTGATCGTCACCGCCTGCTTGACCTTGTCGCCACCGATCTTCTCGACCTTGCCGTAGTCCAGAAAGCGCACGTCGACGCTGCGCTTGGCCATCTTGTTGAGCAGCACGTCCTTGACTTGTTCGAGCTTGAAATCGTCGTCGGCGTACACGGTCAGCTCGTTCTCCTTCTGCTCGACACGGGCATCCGAGCCCTTGAAGTCAAAGCGCGTCGACACTTCCTTGTTCGACTGCTCGACTGCGTTCTTGACCTCGACCATGTTGGCTTCGACCACCACATCGAATGACGGCATCGTTTGTTCCTCGCTCTGGTATGCGCGCGGCGCGAACGCAGCACGCCGGATCGGCGTACGGCGCGCGATCGCTATAATGATGGATCTAGCGCAATTTTACCGACCGCGGGCCATTTGCCCAACCGCATTTGCCCGGCCGCCCGCGATGGTCAATGCGGTGCAGACGGTTCACACGCCCGCCCGCCGATGTCCGATTTGATTCCCGACTATTCGCTTCGCCCGCACAACACGTTCGGCTTCGATGTGCGCACACGCTTCGCGCGCAAGATCGACAGCGATGCGGCACTGTTCGACACACTGACCGATCCGCGCGTCGCCGGCATGCCGCGCCTCGTCCTGGGCGGGGGCAGCAATGTAGTGCTGACACGCGATTTCGACGGTCTTGCGCTGCTGGTCGCATTGCGCGGCCGGCGCGTGGCCGGCGAGACCCCGGACGCTTGGCTGGTCGAAGCGGGCGCGGGCGAGAACTGGCATGAGTTCGTCGCGTGGACTTTGTCGCAGGGCCTGCCTGGCCTCGAAAACCTGGCGCTGGTGCCGGGCACGGTTGGCGCCGCGCCGATCCAAAACATCGGCGCATACGGCATCGAGCTGGCCGAGCGTTTCGAAAAGCTGAGCGCGCTGGACCTTGGCACCCGGCGCGTGGTCGAACTGGGCGCGAGCGACTGCGCCTTCGGCTACCGCGATAGCTTTTTCAAGCGCGCGGGCCGGGATCGCTTCGTGATTCGCTCGGTGACGTTTCGCCTGCCCAAAGCGTGGCAACCCCGCGCGTCCTATGCGGATGTGTCGTCCGCACTGCAGGCCAGCGGCATCGAGAGGCCCACACCACAGCACGTTTTCGACGCGGTCGTTGCGATACGCCGGGCGAAGCTGCCCGATCCGATGGCGCTTGGCAATGCCGGCAGTTTCTTCAAAAACCCGCTAATCGACGCCGCGCAATTCGCCGCGTTGCGCGATCGCGAGCCGCAAATCGTGTCCTATCCGCAGCCGAACGGCGGTGTAAAGCTTGCCGCAGGCTGGCTGATCGACCGCTGTGGCTGGAAGGGACGCACGCTGGGCGGCGCGGGTGTGCACGAGCGGCAAGCGCTGGTGCTCGTCAATCGCGGCGACGCCACCGGTGCGGACGTGCTGGCACTGGCCGGCGCAATCTGCGCGGACGTGCGTGCGCGCTTTGGGGTGGAACTGGAGATGGAGCCGGTGGTCGTGTGAGCAGGCAACCGGCGTAACAGGCGTAACTTGGGCGGCAGGGGTGGCGGCGATGACGTCCGTGGTCCGCCGCCCGATGCGGCCCTGATCCGCCCCGGATCCGCCCGCTTCGACAGCGGCAGCGTCAGCGACAGAAGCCGTGTCGCCGAGGCGGTCCGTGCACCGTTCAGTGGTTGATCTTGCCCAGCAGCAGGAACTCCATCAGCGCCTTTTGCACGTGCAGCCGGTTTTCTGCTTCGTCCCAAACCACGCTCTGCGGTCCGTCGATCACATCGGCGCTGACTTCCTCGCCGCGGTGCGCCGGCAGGCAGTGCATGAAGAGCGCGTCGGGACGGGCGCGCGACATCATCTCCGCATCGACGCACCAATCTGCGAAGGCGGTTTTGCGTGCTTCGTTTTCGGCCTCGAAACCCATGCTGGTCCACACGTCGGTGGTCACGAGGTCAGCGTTTTCGCACGCCGCGTTCGGGTCATCGAAGTGCCGATACGCGAGCGCGCATTCCGGTGCGATCAGGTTCGGGTCCAGCGGGTAGCCGGCCGGCGTCGATACGTTCAGCGTGAAGCCGAGAATATGCGCGGCCTCGATCCACGTGTAAGCCATGTTGTTGGCGTCGCCGATCCACGCGACCGTTTTGCCGCGAATCGGGCTGCGGTGCTCGTAGTACGTGAAGATGTCCGCCAGCACCTGACAAGGGTGGTATTCGTTGGTCAGGCCGTTGATCACCGGGACGCGCGAATTGCTGGCGAAGCGTTGCAGGATATCCTGGCCGAAAGTGCGGATCATGATGATGTCGACCATCCGCGAAATCACCTGCGCCGCGTCCTCGATCGGTTCGCCGCGGCCCAGTTGCGTGTCGCGCGTGCTCATGAAAACCGCATGGCCACCCAACTGGAAAATGCCGGCCTCGAACGACAGGCGCGTGCGGGTCGAGTTCTTCTCGAAGATCATGGCCAGCGTGCGGTCATGCAGCGGATGATACGTCTGGTAGTTCTTGAATTTTTGCTTCAGGATGCGTGCGCGTTCCAGCACGTAATCGTATTCGTCGAGCGAAAAATCCTTGAACTGCAGATAGTGGCGAATCGTTTTGGCGGTCGTCATAAAACAAATACGGCGGAACGATCCGGTGAACTCACCGGCCGGCGCCGCCGTCTGTCGTGTGGGGAACTGGGCTCAGCATAAACAATTTTCGGGCCCTTGGCGAGTCGTCGACGTTGCCGGGGCGCGGCGCCGTGCTGGACGGCACTTGTGTGCACCGCAGCAAAATCTCGCGCTATAATGAACCCGTCTTTGCGCACGGGACAGCGATTCGGGGCGCAGGATTGCCGCCACGTTGCGACAGTCACTGCCGTAGGTCGTATCCGTGCCGCGGGTCGAGCCGGCGTTCAGTCTGTACGGCGGCGACCCGGTCGTCATGAAGCAGTTGGCCTGCGCGAAGGCTCGCGCGGCGCCTATTCAGGTATTTCCACATGTCCGATCACCCCCCCACCGAGTATTTCATACAAGGCATCACGCAGGACGGGAAGAAGTTCCGGCCGAGCGACTGGTGCGAACGGCTGTGCGGTGTCATGTCATCGTTCGGCCCGCGTCCGTCGGGGCCGAATGCGCGTCTCCAATACTCACTGTACGTCCGGCCGACGATGCTCGGCGACGTCAAGGCAGTCATCGTCGATTCGCGACTGCGCGACACGGAGCCCATGGCGTTCGACTTCGTTATCAACTTCGCGCGCGACAATCGTCTGCTCGTGACCGAGGCGTGCGAATTGCCCCTCGAGCACGGCGCGCAGCAAACGCTCACACATGTCTAGCGGCGACTAGTCCCTGGGTGTTGTCGACCATAGCCTGACGGTTCCGCGATCGACATAGGCCGGCGATGTGGCTACCGAACGCAAAACCACCGAGTGGCCGACGCCAGTGGAAAAAGCCCGTCGAGGCGGGCTTTTAGATAGGCATTTCAGCGCCCGGTCGCGGCTTGCAACGAACCGTCAACCAGACATCGATCCGTCGCAGGGCAGCGGATCGACCGGGCAATGCCTACGAAATACTAGGTCATTGCTTCGGCAATGCGGCAATGCAGAAATGTTTTACGCGGCGGCGGCGGCCGACATGCCCTTGAGCGCAGCGGCGAGGCGGCTCTTATGGCGAGCGGCCTTGTTCTTGTGAACGATTTTTTTGTCGGCGATGATGTCGAGCGTCTTGGAAGACTGCTTGTACACTTCCTGCGCCTTGGCTGCGTCGCCGGCGTCGATCGCCTTGCGGACAGCCTTGATCGCGGTGCGCAGCTTCGAGCGCAGCGCCGAGTTATGCGCGTTCGCCTTGGCGGCCTGACGGGCGCGCTTGCGTGCTTGTGCGGAGTTTGCCATGACGGTTCCTTTTTCCTGTTCCCTGGGTCTACGCTGGGTTTATGTCTGCGTCTACGCCGGGTTTATGTTTCGGTGACGGGCCTGCGCAAAGCCAGCGGCGCGTCAAACGGCGGCCAGCGGCGCGTCGAACGGCAGATTGTAGCACGCGCCGAGTCGACGACGCAACGTACGGCAACGTGCCGACGCCAAACGGCGTGCCCGTATAATTCGGCGTCTATGAATCTACTTCGTGCTCTCGTTACGGTCAGCGGCTTCACGCTTCTTTCACGTATCACCGGTCTGGCTCGCGAAACCTTGATCGCGCGCGCTTTCGGTGCGAGTCCGTACACCGACGCATTCAACGTCGCGTTCCGCATTCCCAACTTGCTGCGCCGCTTGTCGGCAGAAGGCGCCTTTTCGCAGGCGTTCGTGCCGATTCTTGCCGAATTCAAGAACCAGCGCGGGCAAGAGGCGACCAAGGCGCTGGTCGACGCCACCGCGACCGTGTTGGCGTGGGCGCTGGTGGGCCTGTCGGTGCTGGGCATCGTGGGTGCGACGGGCGTGGTATGGGCGGTCGCATCCGGCCTGCGCCAGGACGGCAACGCCTTCGCGCTCGCGGTGACCATGACGCGGTTGATGTTCCCGTACATCGCCCTGATTTCGCTGACGTCGCTGGCGTCCGGCGTGTTGAATACCTACAAAAATTTCTCCTTGCCGGCATTCGCGCCCGTGCTCCTGAATGTTAGCTTCATCGCAGCGGCGGTATTCGTGTCGCCGTACCTGCGCACCCCGATTTACGCGCTGGCGGGCGCGGTCGTTGTCGGTGGCGCGTTGCAGTTGGTGGTGCAGGTGCCGGGGCTCAAGCGTATCGACATGGTGCCGTGGATCGGCTTGAACCCCTTGCGCGCGCTTGCCCACCCGGGCGTCAAACGCGTGTTGTGGAAGATGTTGCCGGCAACCTTCGCGGTGTCGGTCGGACAGGTGTCGTTGATCGTCAATACGAATATCGCGTCGCATCTGACCCCGGGCAGCGTGTCATGGCTGTCCTACGCCGATCGACTGATGGAATTTCCCACTGCGCTGCTCGGGGTCGCGCTCGGCACTATCTTGCTGCCGAGCTTGTCCAAGGCGCACGCGGACGCCGACCCTCACGAATATTCGGCGCTCCTCGACTGGGGCTTGCGATTGACTTTCCTGCTCGCGGCGCCGAGCGCGGTCGCGCTGTTCTTCTATGCGCAGCCTTTGACTGCAACGCTGTTCAATTACGGCCGCTTCGGTGCGCACGACGTCTCGATGGTGGCGCGCGCGCTCAGCGCGTACGGTGTCGGCCTGGTCGGTTTGATCGTGATCAAGATCCTCGCCCCGGGTTTTTACGCTAAGCAGGACATCAAGACCCCTGTCAAGATTGCGGTCGTGGTGCTGTGCGTGACGCAGTTGTGCAACTATTTATTTGTCCCGGTGTTCGCGCACGCGGGTCTGTCGCTGAGTATCGCCATCGGCGCTTGCGTCAATGCGTTGTTATTGTTCACGGGATTGCGCCGGCGCGGCATCTACGCGCCGTCGTCCGGCTGGGCGCTGTTTTTTGTCCAGTTGCTCGGGGCATGTCTCGTGCTGGCAGGTGTAATGCGCTGGCTGAATCAGTCCTTCGACTGGGTGGGCCTGGGCATGCATCCCCTGCTGCGCATTGCGGCGCTGGGCGCGACGCTGGTGGTGATCGCGGCGCTGTATTTTGGGATGCTTTTCCTGATGGGCTTTAAATACGCGACCTTCAGACGCCGAACGAAGTAATGACGATGACGACTACCCGCTTGCTCGATTACTTCAATGTCCTGGTTGCGGACGACGAAAGCTTGCCGTTGACGGAAGCGGCGCTGGCGCTCGCGCAGGATGCCTATCCGGACCTCGACCTGCAGGCGACGCTCGCTGAAATCGACGCGCTCGTGGTGCGGCTCAAGCGCCGTATTCCCGACGGCGCTGACGTGGTGCAAAAGCTGTCGGTGTTGAATCGATTCTTTTTTCGCGAGCTGGGCTTCACCAGCAACCTGAACGACTACTACGACCCCGACAACAGCCACTTGAACATGGTGCTGCAAAAGCGCCGCGGGATTCCGATTTCACTGGCGGTGGTGTATCTGGAAATGGCCGAGCAGATCGGCGTGCCGGTCAAGGGCGTGTCGTTTCCCGGGCATTTTCTATTGCGCGCGACGATTCCGGCCGGCGAGGTGATGCTCGATCCGACCACCGGCACGTCGCTGTCGGAAGCGCGCATGGTCGAGATGCTCGAACCTTACGTGGACAGCGGCGGCAAGTCGCTGACCCGCACGCTGCACGCGCTGCTGCAGCCGGCTGCCGCGCGCGAAATCGTCGCGCGAATGCTGCGCAACCTGAAGGCGATCTACTTGCAGACCGAGCGTTGGCAGCGTTTGCTCGCCGTGCAGCAGCGGCTCGTGATCCTGCTGCCGGAGCAGATCGAGGAGGTGCGCGACCGGGGCTTTGCGTATGCGCGGCTCGATTACCTGCGTCCGGCGCTCGAAGACCTCGAACGCTACCTGGGCGAATGCCCCGATGCCGAGGACGGGATGCTGGTGGAATCGCAGTTGGCCGAATTGCGACAACGCATGCGGCGCGGCGACGCGTGACG
>Ga0310811_10002783_pt1 | contig 21884 bp, 19 predicted proteins | sample YCmetagenome_FD_207642 | JGI IMG/M metagenome (GOLD analysis project Ga0310811, IMG submission 207642) | Soil microbial communities from experimental microcosm in Duke University, North Carolina, United States - YC | ecosystem: Engineered > Artificial ecosystem > Soil microcosm > Unclassified ...
AGCCTTTGACCAGCACCGTGTCGCCGGTCTTCAACGCCGCCATCAGCAGGGGCTTCAATTCTGCCGAGGTCGCGGCATAGCCGCCGCGCCGCGCCGCCGGCAGCGCGTCCCACAGCGCCTTCATCTGTGCGCCGCTGGCGAAAACCAGATCCACCTGGTTGGTTGCGATGGGCGCGGCCAGGCCGGCATGATGGGAGGCGCCACCCTCGCCCATTTCCAGCATGTCGCCCAGCACCGCGATCTTGCGCCCGCCACTGGCGCCCAGAAGCGCCAGCGCCGCAGCCATGGAAGCCGGATTTGCGTTGTAGCTTTCGTCAATCACATGCACGCCGGCGGCCTCGAAGCGCGCGCCGCGGCCTTTCAGGGGCGCGAAATTCTTCAGCGACGCCGCTGCGTTCAGAACATTGCCTTCCAGCAGCGCCACCGTGGCCAGCGCGCCCACCACATTCTGCGCGATGTGGATGCCGGGTGCGCCGACATGACAATCCACCGCCACGCCGAAAATGTCGGCTTTGACGCGCATGCCGACACCGTCGGGCGCCCAGGACATCAGGCGCGCTTCGCCTTTTTCTCCGAAGGTGACAAGGCGTGAAACCCGCGCTTGGCGGGCGCGGGCGGCAAGGCGTTCGGTATAGGGGCTGTCGGCCGGGATGAGAGCAGCCCCGCCCGGAAGCAGGCCCTCGAAGATTTCCGACTTGGCGTCCGCGATGGCCTCGCAGTTGCCGAAGAATTCCAGATGCGCGGGCGCGATGGTGGTGATCATCGCCACATGCGGCTTCACGAAGCCGACCAGATTGCGAAGCTCGCCGAAATGATTCATGCCCACTTCGAACACGCCATATTCGGCGTCGCGCGGCAGCGAGGCGAGCGACAGCGGCACGCCCCAGTGATTGTTGTAACTGGCGGCGCTGGCATGGGTGCGGCCCAGCGCATTCAGAGCGATGCGCAGGATCTCCTTGGTGGTGGTCTTGCCGGCGCTGCCGGTGACAGCCACGATCTTGGCATTGCTCCGGCTGCGCGCCGCGCGGCCCAGATCTTCCAGCCCGCGCTGGGTGTGCGCCACCGTCAACAGCGGTCCGCTTGCACCTTCCGGAGCATGACTGACCAGCGCGGCGCCCGCCTTGGCTTCGAAGGCGGCGCGCACGAAATCATGACCGTCGCGATTGTCGCCCTTCAGGGCCACGAACAGATCGCCCTCCTTCAGGGTGCGGGTATCGATCGAAAGGCCGTTTACTTCAAAGGCGCGGCTGGCTTTTCCCAAGGTCGCGGCTTCCGCTTCGGTGGAGGTCCAGAGGCTCATGCAGCCCTGCCCCCCAGCGCGACGGCGTCGGTAACGGCCTGATCCCGATCGGAGAAAGGCAGCACTTCGCCTTTCACATACTGTCCGGTCTCATGGCCTTTGCCGGCGATCACCAGGACATCGCCCACACCCAAATCCGCCACGGCGGCCCGGATGGCCTCGGCCCGGTCGCCAATTTCGCGCGCGCCGGGCGCCGCGGCCAGGATCTGCTGACGAATCTCGGCAGCGTCTTCGGTGCGGGGATTGTCGTCGGTGATGATCACATCGTCGGCCAACTTCACCGCGATGGCGCCCATCAGCGGCCGCTTGCCCTTGTCGCGGTCACCGCCGCAGCCGAACACCAGATGCAGGCGGTTCGCAGTATGGGGGCGCAGCGCCTCCAGAATCTTCTCCAGCGAATCCGGCGTATGGGCGTAGTCCACATAGATCGGCGCGCCCTGGGCGGCGAAGGCGACTTTCTCCATCCGTCCCGGCGCGCCTTTCAGATGCTCCAGCGCGGCAAATACTTTCCCGGCATCGGCGCGCTCCTTTTCATCAAGGAGGCCAATCGCCAGACCGGCAGCGACCAGCGCGTTCGAGGCCTGGAATTCACCGGCCTGCGGCAGCTCGATGTAAAAAATCTTGCCCTGGTAATGCAAGGTCAGAGCCTGGGCGCCACCGCGATCCTCGCGGCGGTCGAGATGAATGGTCTCACCCTTGCGGCCGACGGTGATCAGTTTCAGGCCGCGCGCATGAGCGGCGGCAATGAAGCGGTCGGCATGGTCGGCATCGGCGTTGATCACCGCGACGCCACCCTCTTTCACCACCTCGGTGAACAGGCGCAGCTTGGCCTGCAGGTAGTGATCGAAGGTCGGGTGATAATCCATGTGATCGCGGGTGATGTTGGTGAAGCCGCAGGCGGAGATGACAACGCCGTCCAGCCGGTGCTGATCCAACCCATGGCTGGAGGCCTCGATGGCCAGATGCTCCACGCCTTCCGCCTTCAGCCGCGCCAGCAGTGCATGGATCTCCACCGGATCGGGCGTGGTGTGCAAAAGCGGCACGGCCCCGTTCGGACCGACCACGCCGACCGTTCCCAGACTGGCGGCGGGTTTTCCCAATGCCGTCCAGATTTCACGGAGGAACGCCACGATGGAGGATTTGCCTTTTGTACCGGTCACCGCCGCCACGGTCGCGGGCTGGGCGCCAAAGAATGCCGCTGCCAGCTGCGCCAACCCGGCACGCGGGTTCTCGTCGGCAATGAAGCGCACACCCAGCGCGCTGACCTCGTCCGCGATGGCCGGCGCGCCCAGGACCGCGACCGCGCCGCGCGCCACCGCATCTTTTACGAAGCGCGCGCCGTCTGTCTTGCTTCCCGTCAGTGCGGCAAACAAATAACCCGGTTTCACCTTGCGGCTGTCGCTGGTGATGCCGGCAAACTCTTTCACACCCACCATGGCGGCGTTTCTAGTCGTATGCCCCACAATGGCCCCCGAATGTGGCGTCATTAGGTGCCATCCAAGGCCAATTTTGTGGGCGGGGCGGTGTTGGGCACGCCGAGCAGCGGCGCGATGCGCTGGATCACCCGGCCAACGGCCGGCGCGGCGGTCCAGCCGGCCAGCGCGAAGCCGGCGGTCTCCTTTGTGCCATGCGGTTGATCGAGCAGGATGAACACCAGATAGCGCGGATTGTGCACCGGGAAGACGCCGCAAAAGCTGGTGCGCAGGGCGTGCGGGATATAGCGGCCATGGGGGCCCGGGACCTGGGCAGAGCCGGTCTTGCCGCCCACATCATAGCCGGGGACGTCCGCGCGCTTGCCCGAGCCGTTGGTCACGACATAACGCAGCAGGTCGCGCATCTCGACCGAGGTTTCTTGCTTGATCACTTGCTCGCCGCGCAGATCGCGCGAGTCCTGCTTGAGGAAAGTCGGCGTGATGCGGCGGCCGCCATTGACCACCTCGGCAGCGGCGGTGACGAAGCTCAGCGGCGCGACGGAAATACCCTGGCCGAAGCCGATGGTGGCGGTTTCGGTCTGGCCCCAGTTGGTATCGGGGAACAGCGGACGGGCCGTTTCCGGCAGATCGGCCTTCAGCGGCTTGAGCAGACCGAGATTGCCCAGAAACGCGCGCTGACGCGTGGGCCCGGAGCGCAACGCGATCTGCAAGGTGCCGATGTTGGAGGACTGCGCCAGGATATCGCGCGCCGCCAGGGTGGCCGGCATATGCTCGGCTTCATGGATGGAATGTTTGCCGAGTTTGTAGACCTGCCCGATCTGGAAGACCTCATCCAGGCTGCGCAGCGTGTGCTCCTCCAGCGCCATGGCGAAGGTGAAAATCTTGAACACCGAACCCAGCTCATAGACGTCCTGGGCCATGATGTTGCGGCTGGAGTCGCCCTCGGAGAGGCGGCGCTGGTTGGGATCGAAGTCGGGCGAGGACACCAGCGCCAGAACTTCGCCGGTATTGACGTCCATTACGATGCCGCCGGCGGCGTGGGCGGTGAAGGTGTGGCGCGCCTCCGCCACCTCATGCGCCAGGATATACTGCACGCGCATGTCGATGGAGGTGACGACCTTGCTGCCGGCCGCTTGGTGGATCTGGTTTTCCAGGCCCAGCTCCAGGCCGGACACACCGTTATTGTCGGGATCGGTGACGCCCACCACATGGGCGGCATTGCGGCCATCAGGATAATAGCGCTTGCCGCTGGCTTCGAACTCCAGCCCCGGCAACCCCAGATGCATCACCTTGGCTTCGGCGGCCGGCGAGATCTGCCGGGCGATCAGCACATAGGGATGTTTGGCATTGTTGAAGCCATTGAGCAGGCGGCGCTCGTCCGCGCCGGTTGCGCCCGCCAGATCGTGCGCGGCCTGCGGCTTGTTCCAGAAGACTTGGGGCCGGGCGTAAAGATCCTTGACCGGCAGGTCGCGGGCGAGCAGCTCGCCATTGCGATCGGTCAGATCGGCGCGGGCGATGACGGCGGCAGCCTCGCGCCCCGTATCCAGCGGCCGCATCAGGGTGACATGGGCGAGACGGATTCCCACCAGCGCGAAAGCGGCCGCCGAAAGAACCGCTCCGATGATGATGCGCCGCTGAAAGACGGTGGGGGCCTCGCTCATAACCTCACATGCCGGAGTCCGGGTTGGGATCGGCCGGCGCGGGCACCTGCGCGCTGGCGTTGTGCACCGGCGTGTTGTTCAGCGGCGCGGGATCGGCACCGCGGCGCGGCAGCTGATTAAAAGAGGAGAGCTGCACCGAGGCGCTGTCTGCCATGCCCAACCGCGCCTGGGCCAGCTGCTGAATATGCTCCGGCGAAGCGACATGCTGCCATTCGGTTTCCAGCACGCCGATATTGCTGTGCTCCTGGGCGATACCGGCAGTGACCTTGGCCAGCTCCATATGCGCCACGCGCGTCTTTTCCGAGACGTGGTAGAGCGCCAGGATCGTGAAACCCATCAACGCCACGCAGACAAAGTTCAGGATGCGAACCATGGGTTCCTCCTAGGCTGCCAGTTTGAGTCCGGCGCGCAGCTTGGCGGACCGGGCTCTGGGGTTGGACGCGATCTCCGTCTCCGACGGCGTGCGGGGACGGGTGGTGAGAAGCTGGAATGCGGCTTTGGGCGCTGTAGTCACCGGGGCATGGCGCGAGGCGCGCGGCGCGGCGGTGGAGCGGCCGACCAGGAACTGCTTGACCATGCGGTCTTCCAGGCTGTGGAACGAGACCACGACAAGGCGGCCCTGTGGCTTCAGGATTTTCAGGCTGGCATCCAGGCCACGCTCCAGCTCGCCCAGTTCATCGTTCACGTGGATGCGCAGCGCCTGGAAGGTGCGGGTGGCGGGATGGATGGCCAGGCGCAAGGCGGCCGGCCCTTGCGCGTCCGAGACGATGGCGGCGAGCTGGGCCGTTCCGGTGATGGGCCGTGCACCGATGATAGCGCGGGCGATGCGGCGGGCATTCTTCTCTTCGCCATAACGGGCGATGATCTGCGTCAGCGTGCGTTCGTCGGCGGTGTTGACCACATCGGCGGCGCTTTCGCCGGAAAGGCTCATGCGCATGTCCAACGGGCCATCTTCACGGAAGGAGAAACCACGGGCCGGCTGGTCGAACTGGAAGGACGACACGCCGAGATCAAGCACCACGCCGTCGGTGGCCTGGGTGTATTCGTCCATGCGCGAGAACTCGCCCTGCACCAGGGTCAGCCGTCCGCCGAAGCGCTGCACCAGCGCCTGGCCGCGGGCGATCGCTTCCGGATCGCGATCGATGCCCAGCACCTTGCAGTCCGCCGCTTCCAGAATGGCGCTGGAATAGCCGCCGCCGCCAAACGTGCCGTCGACATAATGCGCGCCGTCACGGGGCTGCAGCATCTCCAGCACTTCGCTCAGCATCACGGGAAGGTGGCCGCTCATGACGCCTCCCCGCTGCGGGCGCGTTCCATCTTGGCCTTCACGCGCGCCAGCGCTTCGGCTTCGACCGGCGCATAACGATCGGCATCCCAGATCTGGAACTTCTGCGCCTTGCCAACAAAGACGATGCGCTCCTTCAGCCCCGCATGTTCGATCAGCCCGTCGGGAATGCGAATGCGGCCATTCTCGTCGATCGGCAGATTCTGCGTGCGGGCGATCAGGGCGGTGGCTTCGTCGTCGAAGCTGGCGGAGAAGAACGGATCCTGCCCGGCGAGACGCTGATTGACGCGATCGAGCAGGTCCTGGCCGAAGGCTTCCAGCGCCGGATCGATGAAACTCGGGCAGAGATAAACACCGTTCGTGTTCTGCGCCGCCAGGAGATGGCGATAGGACGCGGGGATGCACACCCGCCCCTTGTTGTCGAGCGAGCCCGCAACCGTCGAAAGAAACGGCTGGACCAACCCCGTCATCGCTCTGGATACCCCCCGGTCCCGGTGGCCTGAGCGGCCGGGTACTCGGCCGTCGTTCAGGTGGGGCAAGAACACCCCTTTGGGACGACATGGGATAGCATGGGACAGGATGCCCCGTCAAACCAAAAACCCTTAAATTAGAGGGGCTTGGCTAGTGTTGTTAACTTTTCGAGCCCCTAGCGCTGGAGTCACGGAGAACAATTAACGAACATGGTAAGAATGTGCTCAGACCCGTAAATGAGCGGTTAACGATCGGGGCCTGTATGCAACCAGAAATTGTACTGCAACCGGTGGCCCAAGTGCGGGGTGGACGCGTGCAACCGGAAGATGATTCGTGGGATTGCGAGGTGGCGGAGATCGTCCTGGCGCCCCGCTTCGGTCCCGACGCCCTGGCCGGGCTTTCCGATTTTTCGCATCTGGAAGTGATCTTCCACTTCGACCAGGTGCCGGAGAGCGAAATCAGCACCGGCGCCCGCCATCCCCGCGGCCGCACCGACTGGCCACTGGTCGGCATCTTCGCCCAGCGCGGCAGGAACCGTCCCAATCGCATCGGTGTCAGCATCTGCCGGCTCTTGTCGGTGGAAGGCACAAGGCTGAAAGTGCGCGGCCTTGATGCCGTGGACGGCACGCCCGTGCTGGACATCAAGCCGGTGATGGCGGCTTTCCTGCCGCGCGGCGAGATCCGCGAACCGGTATGGGTCAGCGAGTTGATGAAGGATTATTGGTGATGAAGATCGGATTTATTGGTTTGGGCCGCATGGGCCATCACGTCGCGGCGAACCTGCTGAAGGCCGGCCATCAGGTGACGGTGTGGAACCGTAGCCGCGCGCCGGTGCAGGCGCTGGTGGAAAAGGGCGCCACCGCCGCCAAATCGCCGGAAGAGGCGGTGAAGGGCGATGCGGTCTTCTCCATGCTCTCCAACGACCAGGTGACGCGGGATGTCGGGCTGGCCGGACCGCTGCTGGAAAAAGCCGCAAAAAATCTGATCCATGTGAATTTGGCGACCATCTCGGTGGAATTCGCCAAGGAGCTGGCCGAAGCGCATAAAAAGGCGGGCCTGGCTTACATCTCCGCGCCGGTGTTCGGCCGGCCGGAGACGGCGGAGGCGGCGGCGCTGGTGCTGGTGGCCGGCGGCGACGCAGCGGCGCGGAACACCATGCAGCCGGTGCTGGACAAGATCGGCGCCCGCACCGTGCCGCTGGACGAAGCCTGGCAAGCCAATCTCTTCAAGATCTGCGGCAACTTCATGATCGCCAGCGAGCTGGAAGCGATCGGCGAGGCCTTTGCCCTGCTGCGCAAGGGCGGCGTCGATCCGGCCCTGTTCCATGACGTGATGGCCGGGCGCCTGTTCACCGGCGCGGTGTTCAAGGCTTACGGAGCAATGATCCTGAACCGGCAATATGAGCCGGCGGGTTTTGCGCTCACTTTGGGGCTGAAGGACGTCAACCTGGCGCGCAACGCGGCGCAAGGGCTGGGCGTGGAAATGCCGACCGCGGAGCTGTTGAAAAAACACTATGACGAAGCGGTCGCCTGGGGCTGGCAGGACAAGGACTGGGCCGCCATCGGCGAGGTGCCCGCCAAGAAAGCCGGCGTGTGAGCCTGGAGCGGTTCGTCGAGGCGCAAGAAGCCGTCTATGCCCGTGCCTTGACGGAGCTGCGCGCGGGCAAGAAACAAAGCCACTGGATGTGGTTTATCTTTCCGCAGATCGCGGGCCTGGGTCACAGCGCCATGGCGCAGATGTATGCGATTGCGTCGCTGGACGAAGCGCGCGTCTATCTCGCCCATCCGCTGCTGGGTACACGTCTGCGCGAATGTTGCGAGGTGGTGATGGCGATCGAAGGCAAAACCGCGCATCAGATTTTCGGTTCACCCGACGACCTGAAATTCCGGTCCTGTTTGACACTCTTTGCCCACGCCGCGCCCGATGAGGTCTTGTTCCGCGATTTGCTTGAAAAATATTATAACGGCGAAGAAGACGAGTTGACCCTGCAGAAGCTGCGCTAAGCTCGAGCGCCGCACATCGCGGCGCGACCATCAGCACGCACAGACCCGCCTCCCCTTTGCGCGCAGCGCATAAAGGGGAGGTGGCCGTAGCAACGCCGTGGCGCGCAGGCGTAAGCCGAGCACCACGGCAAAGTTGCGAAGGCCGGAGGGGTTTAGAAATAGTGTCAGATGGCCTGTAAGCCGGGTTCTGTCCTTCTTGCGAAGGGGTGACCATTCCTCTGGGATGGGTGTCGCCACCCACCTCACGCGACCGACCCGGACGGCGATGCGGAAAACATCACGTGCCGTCCCTATTTGGTCTTGCTCCCGGTGGGGCTTGCCTTGCCATCCTCGTTACCGAGGACGCGGTGCGCTCTTACCGCACCATTTCAACCTTGCCGGACCTTTAGGGTCTTAGGCGGTGTCATTTCTGTGGCGCTATCCCTGGGGTCACCCCCGCCGGACGTTATCCGGCACCGTCTTTCCGTGGAGCCCGGACTTTCCTCGAACACCCCTCAACCGAAGTAGAGGGGTGCCCGCGGTCACCCGGCCATCTGACGGCGCGGGTTATACGCCGGCGGTTCTTAACAGCCAAGCCAATAACCCGGCGCATTCGCCATCCCATCGGCCGTCCATCTTTCTGGGCCGGAAATGGCGCTGGAAAGCGGTGATAAGCTTGTCCTGCGGCGCCTCCGGATCATAGCCAAAGCGGGTCAAGGCGTCGGGGCCGAGACCGCTTTCGGTCTGTCCGGGCCACAGTCCGATCCCCGCTTTCGCCAACCATTCCCAGGGAAACAATTCGCCCGGATCTTCCTTCCGCGCCGGAGCCACATCGCTGTGGCCCAGCACGCGCGCGACCGGAATGAGATGGCGCGAAAGAATGCCATGACAAAGGGTGATCAGTGCCGTGATCTGCACTTCCGGAAATTCGCGATAACCAAACTCATGGCCCGGATTGACCAGCTCGATACCGATCGAGCGGGCATTGACGTCGGTGACGCCGGCCCAAAAGGAGAGACCCGCATGCCAAGCGCGCCGCTCTTCCGGCACATGCGCGTAGACCGTGCCGGTTTCATCGACCGTGTAATGGGCCGAGACCTTGGCGGCAGGATCACACAGCCGTTCAAGCGCCCCTTCCGCCGTCTGCATGCCGGTATAGTGCAGCACCAGCATGTCCACAGTCGCGCCATCCCGCTCGTCGTGATTGGGCGACGGCCGTTCGATCACGCCGAAGTCCTCATGTCAGCCCCCGCTCGGCGCGGATCTTCTCATAGGCGGTATTGATGGCCGCCAGCTTGTCAGTAGCCAGCTTGATGAACTCGGGCGGCACACCGCGCGCGATCAGGCTGTCGGGATGGTTCTCCCGCACCAGGCGGCGATAGGTCTGCTTGAGCTCTTCCTCATCGGCGACATAGGAGACGCCCAGAATGACATAAGGATCGGTCAGCTCCGGGGCGAAATGGCTGGCGCGGATACGGCGATATTCGTTGGGCGCGAAGCCGAAAATCTCCGCCACCCGTTCCAGAAAGCGCGCCTCGCAAGGATGCAGCACGCCATCGGCCTTGGCGATTTCGAACAGCCCGTCCAGCACGTCTTCCAGCACGGCGGGGTTGCCGCGGAACAGGCCGGCGATCTGGCCGGCATAATGCTCGAACCCGGCCATGTCCTGCCGCGCCAGATTGAAGATGCGCCGGACATTGGCCTCCTCCTCCGGCGGCATGACGAAGACTTTGGCGAAGATTTCGAATTCCTGCTCGGAGGCGACGCCGTCGGCCTTGGCCATCTTGCCGGCCAGCGCGATGATGGCGATGGTAAAAGTAACGCCGGGATCGCTGTCGCGGTCCAGGAAGAAATGGCCGGCGACCGCGCCAACCAAAGCGCCGATCGGACCACCGACAAACAGGCCGGCGGCCGCGCCACTGACTTTACCCCAAACGGACATGCCTCAATCTACCGTGCCGCGCCGGGATTGCGAACCCCGCGAGACATGCTTCAGCAGAAAACTCGCGGCCAGGCCCAGCGCCAGCATCAAGCAGGCCAGCATCCATTGCCGGCCGTTCAGGATCGCGCTGCCCGACGCGCCGATGTCCACCTGTACAAGGGTCATGGGCAACATGCCGAGGAAAGACCCCAGCAGATAATCGCGCCAGGAAAGATTGGTCATCGCCAACAGTGTGTTGGCCAGGCTGTGCGGCACCGGCGTTAGGCGAAGAATGGTCACGGCGCGCCAGCCGCCCTGTTCGGCCTTGCGCACCATCGCGCCGACACCCGGCGATTCATCCAGCACGCCGGTGACACCGAACCAGCGCACCAGCGCAAAACCGGCCGCCGCGCCCGCCATCGCGCCGGCGATCGCCCATACACTGCCCCAGAGGAAACCGAATAGCAGCCCGGCGGCGATGCCCAGCACGGTGCGCGGCACGAACAAGAGGCTGGCCGCGACCTGCAGCACGATGAAGATGGCAGGCGCCAACGGGTTGGCGGCGATGGCGTCGCGGATCACCGCCGGATGGATGGCGCTGCGATAGACGATCGCGAGCACAATGCCCGCGGCCAGCGCCAGCAACGCAAGGAGGCGCAGGGATTTCACCTAGGCCGCATCCATGGCGCGCGGATTATAGTTCAGCAGCGGCGCTAGCCAGCGTTCGGCTTCTGCCACCGTCCAGCCCTTGCGTTTGGCATAGTCTTCCACCTGGTCGCGCTCGATCTTGCCGACACCGAAATAGCGGCTTTCGGGATGGGCATAATAGAAGCCTGATACCGATGAGCCCGGCCACATGGCATAGCTTTCCGTCAGCTTCACGCCGATCTTGTCTTCGGCATCCAGCAGTTTGAACAGGGTGGCCTTTTCGGAATGTTCCGGCTGGGCGGGATAGCCCGGCGCGGGGCGGATGCCGGCATAGGCTTCCTTGATCAACTCGTTGTTGCTGAAATTCTCTTCGGCGGCGTAACCCCAATAATCCTTGCGCACCTTCTCGTGCATGCGCTCGGCAAGGGCTTCCGCCAGACGGTCGGCCAGCGCCGACAGCAGGATGGCGCTGTAATCGTCCTTGGCATCCCGGAAGGCTTGCAGATGCTTCTCTTCCCCAATGCCGGCTGTCACGACAAAGCCGCCGATGAAATCGGGGGTCCCTTCCGGCGCGACAAAGTCCGCCAGCGCCAGATTGGGGCGGCCCTGCTCGCGCGCCATCTGCTGGCGCAGGGTGTGCAGCTTGGCGATGGGGGATTTCCGCACCTGATCCTCTTCTTTAGAGCCGCCATAGACCAGAATGTCATCATCCACGCTGTTCGCCGGCCAGAAGCCGATCACGGCGCGGGCGGTGAGCCACTTCTCATCCACGATCTTCTTCAGCATCTTCTGGGCATCGGCATAGAGGTCGCGTGCCGCCTTGCCGACCTTCTCGTCTTCCAGGATGGCGGGGAAAGGCCCGGCCAGCTCCCAGGTCTGGAAGAAAGGCGTCCAGTCGATGTAGCGGGTCAGCTCTTCCAGGTCGTAATCGTCGAACACCCGCGTGCCGAAGAATTTCGGCGCCGGCGCCGTCTTGCCGAAGTCGGGCCGGGCGCGATTGGCCCGCGCCTGCGCCAAGGTCAGCCGGCGGGCGTTGCTGCGCTGGGCGGCATGGTTCTTGGCGATCGCTTCGTAGTCGGCTCGCACATCGGCCACATAGGTGGTGCGGCCGTCCTTGCTCAGCAGACTGGAAGCCACACCCACCGCGCGCGAGGCGTCGGTGACATAAACGGTCTGACCCCGCGAGTAAGCCGGATTGATCTTGACCGCCGTATGCACTTTCGAGGTCGTGGCGCCGCCAATCAGCAGCGGAATGGCAAAGCCCTGACGCTCCATCTCGCTCGCCACCGTCACCATCTCGTCCAGGGACGGCGTGATCAGGCCCGACAGGCCGATGATGTCGGCCTTGTGCTCGCGGGCGGCGTCCAGGATCTTCTGGGTCGGCGTCATCACCCCCAGATCCACCACCTCATAGCCGTTGCACTGAAGCACCACGCCCACGATGTTCTTGCCGATGTCGTGCACATCGCCCTTCACCGTGGCCATGATGATCTTGCCGGCAGGCTCCTTCGCCACGCTTTTGTCGGCATCCATAAAGGGCAACAGATAGGCCACTGCCTTCTTCATCACCCGCGCGGACTTGACCACCTGCGGCAGGAACATCTTGCCCGAGCCGAACAGGTCGCCGACCACATTCATGCCCGCCATCAGCGGACCTTCGATCACGTCCAGGGGCCGCGATGACTGCTGGCGCGCCTCTTCCGTATCTTCAACGATGAAGGCGTCAATGCCATGCACCATGGCATGGGTGATGCGGTCATTGACCGGCTCGTTGCGCCAGGCGGCGTCTTCCACCGTCGCCTGGGCGCCATCGCCTTTGTACTGCTGCGCCAGTTCCAGCAGCCGCTCGGTGGCGTCGGCGCGCCGGTTGAACAGCACATCCTCGATGCCTTCGCGCAGCGGTGTGGGAATGTCCTGATAGACTGACAACTGGCCGGCATTGACGATGCCCATGTCCATGCCCGCCTTGATGGCGTGGAACAGGAACACCGAGTGCATCGCCTCGCGTACCTTCTCATTGCCGCGGAAGGAGAAGGAGAAGTTGGAGACGCCGCCCGAGATATGGGAGTGCGGATTCTGTTCCCGGATGATCTTGGCAGCCTCGACGAAGGCCTTGCCATACTCGTTATGCTCTTCCAGGCCGGTGGCGACCGCGAAGATGTTGGGATCGAAGATGATGTCTTCCGGCGGGAAGCCAACCTTATGCACCAGAACATCATAGGCGCGCTTGCAGATCTCGATTTTGCGCTCGCGGGTATCGGCCTGGCCCACCTCGTCGAAGGCCATCACCACTACGGCGGCGCCAAAGCGGCGCACTTCGCGGGCATGTTCGATGAAGGCTTCCTCGCCTTCCTTCAGGGAGATGGAATTCACCACCGCCTTGCCCTGGCAGCATTTGAGGCCCGCCTGGATCACGCTCCATTTGGAGCTGTCGATCATCAGCGGTACCTTGGAGATGTCGGGTTCGCTGGCGATCAGATTGACGAAACGGGTCATGGCCGCCTCGGAATCGATCAAGCCCTCGTCCATGTTGATGTCGATGATCTGGGCGCCGTTTTCCACCTGGCTGCGCGCGATCTCCAGCGCGGCCTCATAATCGTTAGCCGCAATCAGCTTTCTGAACTTGGCTGAGCCGGTGATGTTGGTGCGCTCGCCGATATTGATGAAATTCAGGTCCGGCGTCAGGGTGAACGGCTCCAGCCCCGACAGGCGCATATATTTCGGCTTTTCCGGAATGGCGCGCGGCGGCAGGTCGGAAATCGCCTTGCCGAAGGCGGCGATATGCTCGGGCTTGGTGCCGCAGCAGCCGCCCACAATATTGACCAGGCCGGAGCGGGCGAATTCGCCGATCATCTCGGCCATCATTTCCGGCGTCTCGTCATAGCCACCGAATTCGTTGGGCAGGCCGGCATTGGGATGCGCCGACACCAAGGTGTCGCAGGCCCCCGCCAGCTCGGCGATATAGGGGCGCAATTCCTTGGCGCCCAACGCGCAGTTCAGGCCGATAGCGAAGGGATCGGCATGGCGCACCGAATGCCAGAAGGCGGTCGGCGTCTGCCCAGTCAGAGTGCGCCCCGATAGGTCGGTGATGGTGCCGGAAATCCAGACCGGCAGGCGGACACCTTGTTCGGCGAAGACTTCCTCAATGGCGAAGATCGCGGCTTTGCAGTTCAGGGTATCGAACACCGTCTCGATCATCAGCACATCGGCGCCGCCCTTGATCAATCCGCGTGCGCCCTCGCGATAGGTCTCGCGCAACGCATCGAAGCTGATGTTGCGGAAGGCCGGATCGTTCACATCCGGCGAGATCGAGGCGGTGCGGTTGGCTGGCCCCAGCACGCCGGCCACCAGGCGCGGGCGATCTGCGGTGGAATATTGATCGCACAGTTCCCGCGCCAGCCGCGCGCCGGCCTCGTTCAGCTCGCCCACCAGATGTCCCAGGCCGTAATCCTCCTGGCTGGTGAAGTTGGAGTTGAAGGTGTTGGTTTCGATGAAATCCACACCGGCTTCCAGATACTGGCGGCCGATATTCTGGATGATCTCCGGCTTGGTCAGAGTGAGAAGGTCGTTGTTGCCCTTCAGCTCCGAGGGATGATTGCCGAAGCGTGATCCCCGGAAATCCTCCTCGCCCAGCTTGAAACCCTGGATCATCACCCCCCAGGAGCCATCCAGCAGCAGCAGGCGCTTTTGCGCCTCGCGCTTCATCCATTGAATACGGGCGTCACGGGTGCTCATGCTATTTCCTTGGGACGAATGCCGAGAATACGGCAGGCCGCGTAAGTCAGGTTGGCCTGGTTGAGAGTGTAGAAATGAAACTGGCCGAAGCCGCGGGCGCGCAGCTGCTGCACCTGGTCGGCCAGCACGGCGGCTGCGACGATCCGGCGTGTTTCCACGTCTTCCTCCAGGCCTTCATAGGCCTTTGCAAGCCAGGCGGGAATGGAGGCGCCCGCCTTGGCCGCCATGCGCGAAATGCCGGCGAAATTAGTGGTGGGCATTACCCCGGGCACGATTGGTATGGTGATGCCTGCGCGGGCCGCGTCATCGCGAAAACGGGCCGTCAGGTCATTGTCAAAGCAGAACTGCCCCAGCGCGCGGGCGGCGCCGGCGTCCATCTTGGCCTTCAGCAGCTCGATGTCGTGGCCGTGACTGGGCGAATCCGGATGCCGCTCCGGATAAAAGGAGACGCTCACTTCGAAAGGCGCGATCTTCCTGATGCCGGCGATCAGCTCGGGCGTGGATTTGTAACCATCGGCATGCGGCTGGTACGGGCCTTCCATGCCCGGCATATCGCCCCGCAGCGCCACGATGTGCCGGATACCGGCGTCCCAATAGCCGCGCACGATGTCGTCTATCTCGCCGCGCGACGCCGCCACGCAGGTCAGGTGCGCCGCCGGCTTGAGGCTGGTTTCTTCGACAATGCGCTTGACGGTGGCGTGGGTGCGCTCACGCGTCGAACCGCCGGCGCCATACGTGACCGAGACAAAGGATGGCGCTAGCGGCTCCAGCCGCCGGATCGCGGTCCATAAGGACGCTTCCGCCTCCGCCGTCTTGGGCGGCGAGAATTCGAACGAGACCTGCAGCGGGCTCGGATCGGTAATCAGCTTGGCCAGACTCATAAACAGACACTCATGCAGCTTCTTTTTTGGATTTGGCTTTGGCCGTCGCCAGCCACAGCTTGACAGTCAATTTTTCGCTCTGGGATCGCGGGGCAATGGTCTCGGCTCCCGCGCCGCCGAGGCCCGCGGCGGCGAACCAGCCTTCCACTTCGCGATCGGAAAAACCCAGGCGGCGATGGGCGTACTCGTCACGCAGGAATTCCTCTTTATGCGATGCGAAATCGGCGATCAAAAGCCGTCCGCCTGGCGCCATGACGCGCGCGGCTTCCGCCACCGCGGCGCCCGGATCGTCCAGGTAATGCAGCACCTGATGGAACAGCACGACATCGAAGCCTTGCCCGGCATTGCCGTTGGGAAATGGCAGGCGATAGGTATCGCCCAGCCGCACCTGCGCATTTGGAAGACCGGCCCTTAGCAGCCGGTCGCGGGCGATGCCCAGCATGTCCGGGCTGACGTCTATGCCCACGGCGCGCGCGGCATGGGGGGCGATCAACTCCAGCATCCGCCCGGTGCCGGTGCCGGCATCCAGGAAATTCTGGATCGGCCGCGCCGTCAGGTGCCGCGCAATGGCGGCTTCCACGTCCTTCTCCGGTGCATGCAGCGCGCGGATACGTTCCCATTCCGCGGCATTGGCCTTGAAATAGGCGGCGGCCGCATTGGCGCGCGCCTCGCGCACATGGGCCAAGCGCGCCCTGTCGGTCTCCTGTGCGGCGGGATCGGCCAGTGCGGCAATGGCCGCGCCCAGCTCCGCGCCCGTGCCGCGATCGGCAGCGCGGCAGAACACCCAGCTGCCTTCCTTGAAGCGCTCCACCAGGCCGGCCTCGCCCAACAGCTTCAGATGACGGGAGACGCGCGGCTGGGACTGGCCGACGATCTCGACCAGCTCGCTGACCGTCAGTTCGGCCTGGCGCAGCAGCAAAAGCAGGCGCAACCGTGTGGGGTCGCCTGCCGCCCTGAGCATGGATACCAGCCTGTCCAAGCCTTTATCTCACATATAAACATATCTTTATATGCTCAGTCTGGCGGCGGCTGCAAGGGGCTGGACCTCTCCCCGTAAACCCGGCAAAACCCCCGCAAAAATGGCGTTTTGGGGCATGGGCAGATTGCGGATTTGGGTATTGGCGGGGCTGGTACTGGCTGCTGGTCTGGGTGGCTGCGCTTCGGCGCCCCCCTCGGCCGACGCCCTGGCAGCCAACGACCCCTGGGAGCAGACCAACCGCGACACCCTGAAGCTCAACGGCAAGATCGACCGCTATTTCGTCATTCCTACGGTGGGCCTTTATTTCCTGGTGGTGCCCGAACCCGGCCGCCGCGGCGTGCACAATTTCCTGGGCAATTTGTCGCTCCCCACCATCTTCGTGAACGACATGCTGCAAGGCGAACTCAGCCGCGCCGGAAAAAGCATGTGGCGACTTGTCATCAATTCAACACTGGGTCTGGGCGGCTTTCTCGACCCGGCCACCAAGATGGGCATTGCCGGTCATGGCGAGGATTTCGGCCAGACCCTGGCTGTATGGGGCTTGGGCGAAGGACCTTATCTGGTGCTGCCGTTCCTTGGCCCCAGCAATCCGCGCGATGCGACGGGCCTGGCCATAGATGTGGCGATGGATCCCACCAACCAGATTCATTTCAAGCAGCACATCTGGTGGGATGCGGGCCGCATCTATTTCACGCTGCTGGATTTGCGGGCCCAGAATTACCAGACTATTCAGGGGATTCAGCGCAGCTCGGTGGACTACTATTCCTCGCTGCGCAACCTATATCGTCAGATGCGGGCTGAACAAATCCGCAATGGAAGACCGATTCGCCAGGATTTGCCTGATTTTTGAGATAGTTTCAGTGCGCCGGATGCCTTGAACTTGCCATAGCAAACCGCGAACATCCGGCCAGCCAGGAAAGAAACCCGATGCCTTTTTCGACGCCCCTCAAGCGCCGCACCCTTTTGGCGATGTTTGCCGCCCCGCTGGTGCTGGCCGGTCCGGCCGCCGCCGCCGCGCCCAATGCAGCGGAAAGCTTCGTGGACGAGAACATCCACAAGGGTTTGGAGATTCTGCGCGACAAGCGGCTTTCCACGGTGCAGCGCCGTGACCAGTTCGAAGGATTGCTGTTGACCCTGGTGGACGTACGCCGCATTGCGCTGTTCACCCTGGGCCAATATCGCCGCAGCGCACCGCCGGACGATGTGGAAGCCTTCATCAACGCTTTCAAGAATTATGCGGCCGCGGCCTATCAGTCCTATTTCGCCAAATATACCGATCAGACCTTGAAGGTGATCGGTTCGACCCAGCGTTCGCCCACCGACTTCATCGTCCAGACCAACCTGGTTGATCCCAGTTCCAGCCAGCCGCCGGCGGAAGTGGATTTCCGGGTGCGGACCGATACCGGCAAGCCGGTACTGGTGGACGTGGCCTATCAGGGCATCTGGCTGTCGCTGGAGCAGCGCGACCAGTTCGTCGCCTTCCTGGGCCAGAATAACGGCAATGTCCGGACCCTCATCGCCCATCTGAGCGATCTGGCGGCCAATCTCGGCAAACCGGCGCCGCAGCAATAACGCGCGGGTCTTTTGGCCGCTGAGTGCGTCGCGCGTGCTCACGTACGCTAGGTACGCTCCGCGCGCGCTTCTGCTCATCGGCCAAAATCCCTCGCGCTCTGCAGGATCGCTTAAGCGCGGGCAAACCTTTTGTATTTGATCCTATGCGGCTGGTCGGCATCCACGCCCAGGCGGCGCTTTTTGTCGGCCTCATAGTCCTGGAAATTGCCCTCGAACCATTCCACGTGGCTGTCGCCCTCGAAGGCCAGCATGTGGGTGGCGATGCGGTCCAGGAACCAGCGATCATGGCTGATGATCATGGCGCAGCCGGCGAAATCCTCCAGCGCAGCTTCCAGGGCGCGCAAGGTGTCCACGTCCAGATCGTTGGTCGGTTCGTCGAGCAGCAGCAGATTGGCGCCCGACTTCAGCATCTTGGCCAGATGCACGCGGTTGCGCTCGCCGCCCGAAAGCTGGCCGACCTTCTTCTGCTGGTCGCCGCCTTTGAAGGCGAAAGCGCCGACATAAGCCCGCGAATTGACCTTGGTCTTGCCGAACTCGATGATGTCGGTGCCGCCGGAAATTTCCTGCCACACCGTCTTGTTGGGGTCGAGCGCATCGCGCGACTGGTCGACATAGCCCAGCTGCACAGTCGAGCCGATCTTTAACGTCCCACCATCGGGCTTTTCCTGGCCCGTCAACATGCGGAACAGGGTGGTCTTGCCCGCGCCATTGGCGCCGATCACGCCGACGATGCCGCCAGCCGGCAGCTTGAAGTTCACGCCTTCATAGAGAAGCCGGTCGCCATAACCCTTGCTGAGATTTTCCGCCTCGATCACCAGATCGCCGAGGCGTTCGGCCACCGGAATCATGATGGTGGCCGTACCCTGGCGCTGCTCCTGGGATTTCTTCACCAGCTCTTCATAGGAATTGATGCGCGCCTTGGACTTGGCTTGGCGCGCCTTGGGTGACTGTTTGATCCATTCGCGTTCGCGCGCGATGGTGCGCTGCTGCGCCGCTTCCTCGTTGCTTTCCTGCTTCAGGCGCTTTTCCTGGATTTCCAGGAAGGAGGAATAATTGCCTTCGTGCGGGATGCCCTTGCCGCGGTCCAGCTCCAGAATCCAGCTGGTGACATTGTCCAGGAAGTAGCGGTCATGGGTCACCAGGATGACGCAGCCCTTATATTCGCGCAGCGTTGCTTCCAGCCATTCCACCGACTCCGCATCCAGATGGTTGGTGGGTTCGTCGAGCAGCAGAATATCGGGTGCGTCCAGCAGCAATTTGCACAGCGCCACGCGACGGCGTTCGCCTCCCGACAAGGTCTCGACCCGCGCGTCGCCATCGGGACAGCGTAGCGCATCCATGGCCTGGTCCACCTTGGAATCCAGTTCCCACAGGCCCTGCGCTTCGATCTCATCCTGCAATTTCGCCATCTCATCGGCGGTCTCGTCGGTGTAGTTGGAGGCGATCTCGTTATAGCGATCGATCAGCGCCTGCTTGGCGGCGACGCCTTCCATCACATTGCCGCGCACGTCCTTGTCGGGATCCAGTTGTGGTTCCTGGGAGAGATAGCCCATGCGCACGCCATTGGCGGCCCAGGCCTCGCCGGTGAATTCCTTGTCCATCCCCGCCATGATCTTCATCAGGGTGGACTTGCCGGCGCCGTTGACGCCGACGATGCCGATCTTGGCGCCGGGATAGAAGCTCAGCCAGATGTCTTTCAGCACCTGCTTGCCGCCGGGATAGGTCTTGGACAGACCCTTCATCACATAAACGAATTGCGGCCCGGCCATGCTGGGGTTCCTTTTGGACGTCGTGTGAAAGCGGGCGGGTTTTAGCCCACCAGCGGCTGCTTTTGGAAGTGCGGGAAAGCCGGCTTTTGGGTGCGCGGCTCGCGCTGCACCCCTTTAGGGTCGCTCGCCCGCACGCTGTCGCTCCGGCCGGCGCCTACGCTCCTAGAACTTGTATTTCACGTTGCTGAGCACCGACACCGAGGTGGCGCCGGGCTGGCCCTGGAAATTGGTCTGATAGGCGGCATGGGTCTGCAGCGCCACCGCCCCGTCCAGGAAGTTCGTCACATAGCCCAGCTGGAAATCGTTTTCAGGCGCGCGCGCGCCGGGCCTGAGCGGCACGCCTTGCGCGACGATCAGCGGCAGATCGCTGGACGCCGAAAGCGTCGCCAGGCTGCCCGCAAGACTCTGCGGCGGACGCAGGAAGGACAGGCCCAGCGCATCATCGCCGAACAGGCCATGCTTGGTGATGGCGAAGGCGAAGGACTGCTCGTGCAGATTGGTGGCCGAGGTCAGGCGCTGGTCAAGCTGCGTCATGCCTTCGCTGAAGGAGGCGGTGGTGACCCAGCCATGCCCGATGTCCATATGTGCGGCCGCGGTCAGCGCCTGGGTGCTGGCCCTGGGCGCGATGCCGGCGGCATTGCCAAAGCCCAGCGGCACGCCCGAGCGCTCACTGACGATGGCTGAAACATCCAGGCCCAGCGCGTGCGACGGATCAAAGGAAATACCGCCAAGAAGCGATCTGCTCTGGCTGGCGTCATAGGTCAGCGCCAGGGGACCGGTCGGCGCACCGGCATCAAATTTGAAGCGATCCAAGCGATCGCTGGAAATCGCCACACCGGCCCGCAGGCGCAAATCGGCATTCGGCATGAAGGTCACGCCGGTATAGCGGCCGCCATTGGCCAGGGACAGATAAGGCGCAGTGACCGCCGACAGGAAAGGCTGGTCATGTCCCGTGAAGCGGCCGGCCAGATCCAGGCCTTGCCCACTGTCCAGCGCCAAATTCGGGCTGAGCAGCGCGCTGGAGGCAAAGGACGGTGCGGTCAGTCCCAGCGGGTTGCCGGTCAGGGTGGTGGCGACGCTGCTTTGCACATCGCCGCCGGCCATGGCGGTCGCGGAGAGTTCATAAGCGGAGATCTGCTTGGCAGTCCCAAAGGACTCCAGGCTGGGGCTAAGATCGGCGGCGTGCGCCGGCATGGCCGCCGCCGACAAGGCAGCGAACCCCGCGGCAATGACCGCAGCGTGCGCGAACTTTCCCATGACCGAACCCCGTCTTCGGGGGCCCCTCTCGATTGGGAAGAAATTATCAGGCCAGACAGTTCCGGTCCAAGGAAAACAAGGGTTTTTGTGCGGCTTTCGGGCCACAGAAGGGACTTACAATCCGGCAAGGTTGCAACTTTATTACACCCCTTCAGGCCGCCTGGGCCGGCCTGATCTGTTCCAGGACCCGGCGCAAATCTTCAGGCTGGAAGGGCTTTTGCAGCACCGGCCGGCCTCGGTGCCGGTCGGGGATGCCCCGTTCCCCATAGCCGGTGGCGAAGGCGAAGGGGACGTCCCGGATCGCCAGGGTATCGGCGAAATCGAACACGCTGTGGCCATTGAGATGCACATCCAGCACCGCCATGTCGTAGTCCGGCTCCCAGGCTGCCGCCTCGTCCAGATGGCCGACCACGCCGGCGACCTCGTAACCGAACTCCACCAGAACATCCTCCATGAACAGCGCCACGATGATCTCGTCTTCCACGATCAGCACGCGCGGTTTAGCGCCCATGGTTACGGTCCTTTGCGATGGCCCTGGTGCGGATCACAGCTTCATGTCCCAGCTGCAGATCAGCCCCTCGGGCCGGAAATCCAGGTGCACCTGGCCGGAGATCTCCCGCGCCAGGCCGTACTCGATCAGCCTGAGGCCGAAGCCGCGGCGCTCGGGCTGCCCAACCGGCGGACCGCCGCGTTCTTCCCAGCGCAATTTCAGCCGCTGGTCATCCCGCGAGATGGTCCAGGTCACATGCACCGTGCCGGTGGCATTGGAGAAAGCGCCATACCTGGCGGCGTTGCTGGCAAGCTCATGGAAGGCCATGCCCAAGGCCAGCGCCTTTTTGGGATCAAGATGCACGGCCGGCCCAGACACCTGAAAGCGGGTACGTTCGTCCTCGCGCCAGGGCCGCAAGGCCCGGCGGACCACGCCTTCGAAGGAGGCGCCTTCCCAGTTGTCGAGGGTCAGAAGATCGTGCTGGCCGGAAAGCGCGAAGA
>Ga0310811_10002784_pt1 | contig 21884 bp, 19 predicted proteins | sample YCmetagenome_FD_207642 | JGI IMG/M metagenome (GOLD analysis project Ga0310811, IMG submission 207642) | Soil microbial communities from experimental microcosm in Duke University, North Carolina, United States - YC | ecosystem: Engineered > Artificial ecosystem > Soil microcosm > Unclassified ...
GACATCAAGTCCTACACCAACGTCACCGGCATGCCGTTCAAGGCCGAGGAGATGCAGGACCTGTTCGTCGCCACTCTCAAGGGAGAAGTGCTGTGAGCATTACCGAGCTCGGTCTGCCTTCGCTCGGTGGCCTCGACGGCGTCCCGACGACCGACGAGAAGCAGACCGCCAAGGACTTCACCTCCGACCAGGAGGTCCGCTGGTGCCCCGGCTGCGGTGACTACGCCGTGCTGGCCGCCGTCCGCAGCTTCCTGCCCGAGCTCGGGCTCAAGCGTGAGAACGTCGTGTTCGTCTCCGGCATCGGCTGCTCGTCGCGGTTCCCGTACTACCTCAACACCTACGGGATGCACTCCATCCACGGCCGCGCGCCGACGATCGCCACCGGGCTGGCGGTGACCCGGCCGGACCTGTCGGTCTTTGTGGTCACCGGCGACGGCGATGCGCTGTCGATCGGTGGCAACCACCTGATCCACCTGATGCGCCGCAACGTCAACCTCACGGTGCTGCTGTTCAACAACCGGATCTACGGGCTGACCAAGGGCCAGTACTCCCCCACCTCCGAGGTCGGCAAGATCACCAAGTCGACCCCGATGGGATCGATCGACCAGCCGTTCAACCCGCTGTCGCTGGTCCTCGGAGCCGAAGCGGGCTTCGTCGCCCGGGCGATCGACGCCGACCGTAAGCAGCTCACCGAGGTGCTCCGGGCGGCCACCGCCCACCGCGGCACCTCGTTCGTGGAGATCTTCCAGGACTGCCCGATCTTCAACGACGGAGCGTTCGACCTCATCCGTAAGGGCGGTGACGACGCCAAGCAGCGGCTGGTCCCGCTCCGCCACGGTGAGCCGATCCGCTTCGGGCTGGAGGACGAGTACGGCGTCGTCCGCTCCGAGGACGGATTCGGGCTCCGGATCGCCCCGATCTCCGAGGTCGGCGAGGACGCGGTGATCATCCACGACGCTCACCGGCCGGACCCGAGCCTCGCGTTCGCCCTCTCGAGGCTCTCCGACCAGGACCTCACCCACACCGTCACCGGCATCTTCCGCAACGTCGACCGCCCCACCTACGACGACGGTGCCCGCGAGCAGGTCCGCCACGCCAAGGAGACCAAGACCGCCGACCTGGGCTCTCTCCTACGTGGTCAGGACACCTGGACCGTCGAGGAGTAGGCGGCTCGTCCGTCTTCGCGGACGTTCGGTTCTCGTTGTGCCGGACGCGCGGGTCTCTTCGGGAACAGCCCTTGAGACGAGCACACGGATTGCATGAACTTCATCCAATCCGTGTGCTCGTTCTTCGCTGTGGGGCCCGGGAGAGGTCGGTTCACCCGCACCGGTCCCCGCCGAGCGCCTGAGTGCCCGGCCTCCCTGCGCTGGCGTGACCGGGGGCGCGGTCAGGACCCCGTTGCCGCCGGTGGATCGACAGGCCAGCCGTCGAGGACCTCGTCCTCCACGGCCGGGACCCCCGACCCGGTAGCCGAGGGTTCGGCGGCGGGTTCGGGTTCGGCGGGATCGGCCGCGGGAACGGCGGCGGCGGGAACGCCTTCGGCTGCTTCGACGGGCCCGGCGGGAACGGCTTCGGCTGCTTCGGCGGGAACGGCGGGAACGGCTTCGGCGACTTCGGCGGGAACGGCGGCTTCGGCGGGGCCGGCGACTTCGGCGGGAACGGCGGCTTCGGCGGGGCCGGCGACTTCGGTGGGAGCGGCGGCGGGTTCAGCTTCGGCATGCTCGGCGGCGGCCGGGGCTTCCTCGGCGACCGCCTCGCTCTGCGCGACCTCCGCTGCGGGGGTGGTAGGCCGCTCCTGCCGGTGATCCGCGGATACGGCGGGCGCCTCCGCGTCGTCGGCCGCGGTGCGAGGCAGCGGCATCAGCACCTGACCCGACGACGATCGCGGAGGCTCTCCCAGGATCCGCCCCGAGTCCAGGCTCGCGAGCGCTGAGTCGGCCCACAACGGCTCCGGCTCCATCGGGGCCCTCCGGGGCTCGATGATCAATGCCCGTTCGTCAGCGGCGGGCTCAGCGCTCATGGCCGGCCATTCCGTATCCTGCCCCTGCTCCGAGGCGGCCGGTTCCGGCTCGACGCTCGGCGGCTCCGGCTCCGGCTCCGGCTCCGGCTCCGGCTCCGGCTTCGGCTCAGCTGTCTCAGACGCCGGGCCATCCGAGTCCGGCGCGGGTTCCCCCGGCTCGGGATGCACAGGTGCGGGCTCGCCCGGATCGGCGACCACGGTCTCCGGCTGCTCGGCGGCCGCGGATTTCCGGCGCACCGCGAGCATCTGCTGTGTGACGACGACGAACAGTACGACCACCAGTACGCCGGCCAGTGTCACCACCCACCACACGTCGAGCCTCCTGTCGAGACCATCGTCGCTGTTCGGCCGCGACTGTCCCGGAGATGATGTCAGCTCGACGATCTACCGGCCACGCAAGCTCCACGTGGACACGGGTGGACTTAACCCGTACGGCGCACTACGAACTCGGTCAAGGAGGCCAGCGCGTCGCGGGCCGGGCAGTCGGGCAGTACCGACAGCTCGGCGCGCGCGGACTCGGCCTGCTCACCGAGCGTCTCGCGAGCACGGGCGATGCCGTCACCCGCGCGCAGCAGCCCGAGCGCCTCGTCGACCAGCGCGTCGTCGGTGAGCGGCGCGGCCAGCAACTCGCGCAGCCGGGCCGCGGCCGACCCCTCGCCCTGCATCGCGTAGAGCATCGGCAGAGTGGGCACACCCTCGCGGAGGTCGGTGCCCGGGGTCTTGCCGGAGGCCTCGGTCTCCGAGGCGATGTCGATGACGTCGTCGGACACCTGGAACGCGGCGCCGATGATGTCCCCGAAACGCCACAGCGCCGTCACCTGCTCCTGCGGGCAACCGGCGAACATCGCGCCGTAGCGGCCCGACGTGGCGATCAGCGAGCCCGTCTTCTCAGCCACAACCGTGAGGTAGTGCTCGACCGGGTCCTCGCCCGGACGCGGCCCCCTGGTCTCCCGCATCTGCCCGGTCACCAGCGCCGCGAACGTGTCGGCGATGATCCGGACCGCGTCGGGCCCCAGATCGGCCACCAGCCGCGACGCGTGCGCGAACAGGTAGTCGCCGGTGAGGATGGCCACCGAGTTGTCCCAGCGGGCGTTGGCGCTCTTGGCCCCCCGGCGCATGGTGGCCGAGTCCATCACGTCGTCGTGGTACAGCGTGGCCAGGTGGATCAGCTCCACCACGGCCGCAGCGGTCACCACGTCCGGCGAACCGGCTCTCGGCCCGATCTGACCGGCGAGCAGGGTGAACAGCGGCCGGAACCGCTTGCCCCCCGCCTCGATCAGATGCAGAGACGTCTCGGCGACGAACTCGTAGTTGCTCTGCACCTCGCGGCGCAGCAGCTCCTCGACCTGGGTGAGCCCCTCGTCGATGACCTGCGCGAGCCCCGGGTCCAGGAGCTGGACTCCGGCGATCTGATGGATGCCGCTCGTTTCCTGCACGCAATCAGCTTACGAAGGGTCCGCTGCCGGCCCACGACAAGGCCAGGGTGGGCGCCACCCCGAGCAGCAGGGTGATGAGGACGCCGAGCGTGATCGCCGCGGTCGTGAACGCTCCGGGCACCGTGACGGTCGGCCCATCGGGGGCCGGCTCGCTGAAGTACATCAGCACGATGACCCGCAGGTAGAAGAACGCGGCGACCGCGCTGGCGATCAGCGCGACGATCACCAGCGGCACCATGCCGTCCGCGACAGCGGCCGAGAAGACCGCGAACTTCCCGGTGAAACCGCTGGTCAGCGGGATGCCGGCCAGCGCGAGAAGCAGGAACGTCATGACACCGGCGACGAGCGGTGAGCGTTTCGACAACCCGGCCCACTGCGACAGGTGCGTAGCCTCGCCGTCGGCGTCGCGTACCAGGCTGATCACGCCGAACACCGCGAGCGAGGTGAAGCCGTAGGACAGAAGGTAGAAGAGGCTGCCCGAGAGGCCCTGGGCGGTGATGGCGATCGCGCCGACCAGGATGAAACCGGCATGCGCGACGGAGGAGTAGGCCACCATGCGCTTGACGTCGGTCTGGGTGAGACCGATCACGGCGCCGATCACCATGGAGACGATCGCCACCGCCCACAGCACCCCGCGCCACTCCCACCGGGTGTCGCCGAACGCGATGGTCAGCACCCGCAGGATCGCCCCGAACGCGGCCACCTTGGTGGCAGCGGACATGAACGCGGTCACCGGGGTCGGTGCGCCCTGGTAGACGTCCGGGGTCCAGGTGTGGAACGGCCCGACGGAGGCCTTGAACAGCAGGCCCACGATCAGCAGCGCGAACCCGCCGAACAGCAGAGTGTCCGACTTCTGCGACGCGGCGGCGGCACCGGCGATGTCGGACAGCCGCACCGATCCGGCGTAGCCGTAGAGCAGCGCCACGCCGTAGAGGAAGAACGCCGAGGCGAACGCGCCCAGCAGGAAGTACTTGACCGCCGCCTCCTGGGACAGCAGCCGGCGGCGCCGCGCGAGCCCGGACATCAGGTACAGCGGCAGGCTCAGCACCTCGAGCGCCACGAACATCGTCAGCAGGTCGTTGGCCGCGCAGAAGGCCATCATCCCGCCGAGCGCGAACAGCGTCAGCGGCAGAACCTCGGTCTGCATTCCGAGCTTGCCGGCGGTGATCCGGTCGAGCGGCACGCCGGTCGGCGCCGGGCCGTCGATCACGAAGGCCCCGCCGGGCTCCACCGAGCGGTCGGCGATGAGCAGCACCCCGCCCAGACCCAGCGCGAGCAGCGTGCCCCAGAGGAACAGCGTCGGGTGGTCGACCGAGATCGCCCCGGCCAAGGTGGTCGCCGCCTGCGCGCCGCTACGGGCGTACAGCGCGAGCAGGACGCCCGCCACCGCGATGGACAGCAGGGTGAGGGCCACCTGGGCGGCCCACCGCTGGTGGCGTGGCACGAACGCCTCCACCAGCACACCCAGGCAGGCCGCGCCGAGCACCACGAGCATCGGGGCGATGCTGAAGTACGCCACCGACGGCGCGACGATCGGCGCCGGAGGCGCAGCCGCGGCGAACCCGCTCACGCCGAACCCGCCCACTGCGTATGCCAACCCGGTCATCGGGCCACTCCTTGAACCGGGTCGGCCAGGCCGACCTCTTGCATGGTCGAGACGACCGACGGGTTGATGACGTCGAGCACCGGGCCGGGGAAGAACCCGAGCAGGAGCACCAGCGCGATCAGCGGTGTGAGTACCGCGACCTCACGGGTCGACAGGTCGGTGAACGTGCTCTTGGACGCGCCGACCTCGGAGGCCGGTGCGGCGACCGCGCCGGGGCCCGTCATGGAGGCCATGATCGCGTTGCCGCGGACCGGCCCCTGGAAGACCCGCTGGTAGACCCACAGGACGTAGAGCGCGGCGAAGATGATGCCCACCGTGGCGATGATCGTGTAGACGGGCTGGCGCGGGAACGAACCGAGCAGCACCAGGAACTCGCTGACGAACGAGTTCGTGCCCGGCAGGGCCAGCGAGGCCAGCCCGGCGAGCAGGAAGACCCCACCGAGCTTGGGCGTGAGCTTGGCCAGCCCCCCGTAGTCGGAGATGAGCCGTGACCCGCCGCGGTCGATCACCATGCCGACGGCGATGAACAGCATGCCGGTGGTGATCCCGTGGTTGACCATGTAGAGCACCGCACCGGAGAACGCCTGGGTGGAGAACGCGAAGATGCCCATGGCGATGAAGCCGAAGTGTGCGACCGAGGTGTAGGACACGAACCGCTTCATGTCGTCCTGGCCGACCGCGAGCAGAGCCGCGTAGATGATCCCGACCACCGAGAGCACCAGCACCAGCGGTGCCAGTGTCTTGGACGCGGCCGGGAAGAGCGGCAGGCAGTAGCGCAGGAAGCCGAAGGTGGCCACCTTGTCCAGCACGCCGACCAGCAGCACACCCGCACCGATCGGCGCCTCGGCACCGGCGTCGGGCAGCCAGGTGTGCAGCGGGACCAGCGGCGCCTTGATCGCGAAGGCCACGAAGAAGCCGAGGAACAGCCAGATCTGCGTGGACGGCGGGACGGTCGCGGCGAGCTTCTGCAGGGCCAGCCAGCTGAAGGTGCCGCCGTTCGGGAGCTTCTGGGCGCTGACCACGTACAGCCCGATCACCGAACCGAGCATGATCAGACCGCCGAGCAGCGAGTACAGGAAGAACTTGACCGCCGCGTACTGCCGCTTCGGGCCGCCGAAGCGCCCGATGAGGAAGTACATCGGGATCAGCATGGCCTCGAAGAACACGTAGAACAGGAACACGTCGATCGAGGTGAACACCCCGACCAGCGTCGCCTGGGTGGCCAGCAGCAGCGAGTAGAAACCGGCCGCGGTGCGTCCCTCGGGAAGCTTGTCGGCCCAGGACGAGCCCATCACGATCGGCACGAGCACCGCGGTCAGCGCGATCATGACCAGCGCGATGCCGTCGACCCCGAGAGCGATCCGGGTGCCGAACGCCGGGATCCACTGGACGTTGAAGATCAGCTGGAAGCGGTATCCGGACGCGGCGGGGATCGAGTAGGAGAACCAGGCCAGCACCGTCAGGGCCAGCTCGGCCAGGGCGAAGCCCAGCGCCACCAGCTTGGCGGTCCGGTCGTTGGAGCGCAGCGGGGCGACCGCGGCGGCGCCGATCAGGGGCAGCAACACCAGGATCAGCATCAGATAACTCTGCGAAGTGTTCACGTCAGCCTCACTGCAATGGTCGGTTCCGGAATCGTTCCGCTCCTCGCTCGCTGACGCTCGCTACGATGCTCGCTCATCCTTCACCTCCTACTGCGTTCCGAACCGGACGGCCAGCAACGCCGCGACGAGTAGGACCGTGCCGCCGAGCATGCTCATCGCATAGGACCGGACGAAGCCCGTCTGGAGCCTGCGCATTCGCCCGGAGCTGCCCCCGAGTAGCGCGGCGGTGCCGTTGACCACCCCGTCGACGCCCTTGTTGTCGACGTAGACCAGCGCGCGCGACAGCCATGTGCCCGGGCGGGCGATCAGCGTCTCGTTGATGGCGTTGGCGTACAGGTCACGCCGGGCGGCCCGTACCGGCAGCGACACCGGCTCGGGGCGCTCGACCGGGGTGGGCCTGCGCCCGACGATCAGGTAGGCGAGCACAACACCGAGGGCCGAGAGCACCAGCGTGCCGATGGCCGCCTGGCTGTGGGAGATCACCGGGACCGCGGTGCTCTCCTGCAGCTCACCGATGGTCGGCGAGAGCCAGTGGGCCAGCCGCTCGTTGCCCTGGAAGAAGAACCCGGCGCCGACCGAGCCGAAGGCCAGCACGATCATCGGGATCGTCATCACCGCGGGCGACTCGTGCGGGTGGTACTCGTGCCCGTCCGGAGCCGTGAGCTTCTCCCAGCGCTTCTCGCCGAAGAAGGTCATCAGCACCAGCCGGGTCATGTAGAACGCGGTGAGCCCGGCGGCCAGCATCGCCGCACCGCCCATCACCAGGCCGCGCCAACCCTGCTGGGCCGCCGCCGCCTCGATGATGGCGTCCTTGGAGTAGTAGCCGGACAGGAAGGGGAACCCGATCAGCGCCAGGTAGCCGAGCGCGAACGTCACGAAGGTGACCGGCATGTGCTTGGCCAGGCCGCCGTAGTGGCGCATGTCGACGTCGTCGTTCATGCCGTGCATCACCGAGCCGGCACCGAGGAACAGCCCGGCCTTGAAGAAACCGTGGGTGAGCAGGTGCATCAGGCCCAGCGCGTACCCGGCCGGGCCGAGGCCGACGCCGAGCATCATGTAGCCGATCTGGCTGACGGTGGAGTAGGCCAGCACCTTCTTGATGTCGTCATAGGCGCAGCCGATGATCGCCCCGATGAGCAGCGTGACCACACCGACCAGGGTGACGATCAGGCGCCCGTCGGCACTCACGTTGTAGATCGGGTTGCACCGGGCCACCAGGTAGACGCCGGCGGTGACCATCGTCGCCGCGTGGATCAGCGCGGACACCGGGGTGGGGCCCTCCATGGCGTCGGGCAGCCAGGCCTGCAGCGGGAACTGGCCCGACTTGCCGCAGGCACCGAGCAGCAGCAGCACACACACCGCGAGCAACGTGCCGTGGCTCAGGGCCCCGACGTGCGAGAACACCTCGCTGTACTGGACGGTGCCGAGGTTGGTCCAGAGCAGGAAGATCGCCAGGGCCAGCCCCACGTCTCCGACGCGGTTCATCAGGAACGCCTTCTTGGCGGCCGTCGCGGCCGACGGGCGGTCCTGGTAGAAGCCGATCAGCAGGTAGGACGCCAGACCGACACCCTCCCAGCCCAGGTAGAGCATCACGAAGTTGTTGCCCAGGACCAGCAGCAGCATCGCGGTGACGAACAGGTTGAGCTGCGCGAAGAACCGGCGGCGGCCGGGGTCGTGGCTCATGTACCCGATCGAGTAGATGTGGATCAGCGACCCGACACCGGTGATCAGCAGCACGAACGTCAGCGACAGCGGGTCGAGCCGCAGGCCGAAGTCGACGTTCAGCGCGCCCACCGGGATCCAGGAGAACAGCTTCAGCTCGGTGCCGACGCTGTCCCCGGCCCCCAGGGCCTGCACGAACAGCGCCACCCCGATGGCGAACGAACCGAGCACCGTGGCGCAGCCGAGGAAGTGACCCCAGGCGTCGGCGCGCCGGCCGGCCAGGAAGAGCACCGCGGCACCGAAGGCCGGCAGCGCGAACAGCAGCCAGGCCAGCGAACCGACTCCGCCGGCCGGGGCGAACTGCGCCGCCGGCTCAGCCGCCGCCAGATACGCGTTCACGCCGCACGCTCACTGGGCGTAGGTCCAGACGTACACACGGGGAGCTCCTAATACTTGAGCAGGTTCGCGTCGTCCACCGAGGACGAGCGCCGGGTCCGGAAGATGGACATGATGATCGCCAGCCCGACCACGACCTCGGAGGCGGCGACGACCATCACGAAGAACGCCATCACCTGGCCGTCCAGGCCGCCGTTGATGCGGGCGAAGGTGACCAGCGTCAGGTTGACCGCGTTGAGCATCAGCTCGATGCACATGAACACGACGATGGCGTTGCGTCGCACCAGCACACCGACCGCGCCGATGGAGAACAGCAGCGCCGACAGCAGCAGGTAGTAAGTGGGGGTCATTCCCCCTCCTCCTTCTCCGCGGCGCGCTCGGCGCGGGCGGCGGTGAGCGCACGCGCGTCCAGCGGCTCCAGCGGCGGCGACGGGGTGACCGGGACTGTCTCGAGCAGCTCCGAGAGCGACTCGGGTGCCACCGAGCCGTCGGGCAGCAGCGCGGGGGTGGCCACCGAGTTGGAGGTGGCGAACACCCCGGGCCCGGGCAGCGGCGAGATCCGGGCGTGCTCGCCGCGCAGGCGGGCCTCCACCGTCTCGCGCTGCGTCTTCTTCGCTGCGTTGCGCGACTGCGAGAAGGCCAGCAGCATCGCGCCGAGCGCGGCGGTGATCAGCAGCGCCGAGGTGAGCTCGAACGGGAACAGGTACTGCGTGAAGATCAGCTTTCCGAGGCCGCCGACATTGCCGGCGGGCACGTCGTTGGCGTCGATCGGAACGTCCGCCGCGACCGGCAGGGCCCCGGCGAGCGCGCCGACCAGCAGACCGGCGAGGCCGATGCCGAGGACCGCGGCGGCCAGCCGCTGGCCCCGGAGCACCTCGACCACCGAGTCGGAGCTGTCCCGTCCGACCAGCATCAGCACGAACAGGAACAGCATCATCACGGCGCCGGTGTAGACGATGATCTGCGTGAAGCCCAGGAACGGCGCCTGCTCGACCATGTACAGCGCGCCGAGGCTCAGCATCGTCACGGCCAGCAGCAGCGCGGAGTGCACGGCGTTGCGCGCGAACACCATTCCCAGCGCGCCGGCCAGCGCGACCGGGCCGAGCACCCAGAACGCGATCGCCTCGCCGAGCGAGACCTGGCCGACCGGGGTGGCCGCCGCGAGCACGCCGTGGATCATCGGCGATGCGGTCATCGGCAGCGCGGTCATGGGCAGGGCGGTCATCGGACCTGCTCCCCGACCGAGTCGTTCACGTCCCGGTCCGCCGCGTGGCCCGGAGCCTGCACGTAGTAGTCCTGCTCGTCGGAACCCAGGCGCATCGGGTGCGGCGGTTGCTCCATGCCGGGCAGCAACGGAGCCATCAGCCGCTCCTTGGTGTAGATCAGGTCCTGGCGGTTGTCGTCGGCCAGCTCGTAGAAATTGATCATCGTCAGCGACCGCGTGGGGCACGCCTCGACGCAGAGCCCGCATCCGATGCAGCGCAGGTAGTTGATCTGGTAGATCGAGCCGTAGCGCTCACCCGGGGAGAAGCGCGCCTCCTCGGTGTTGTCGCCGCCCTCGACGTAGATCGCGTCGGCCGGGCAGGCCCAGGCGCACAGCTCGCATCCGACGCACTTCTCCAGCCCGTCGGGATGGCGGTTGAGCTGGTGACGCCCGTGGTAGCGGGGCGCGGTCGGCCGGAAGTCCTCCGGGTACTGCTCGGTGACGACCTTCTTGAACATCGTGCCGAAGGTGACCCCGAAGCCCTTGAACGCATCAAGCATCGTCGCTGCTCCCTGTATCTGCACCGGTCCGGGCCCCGGAGGTGGTGAGCTGCCCGAGCGGGGCGCCGTCCTGCACCGGAGCGGCTCGCAGCCGGTGGCGAGGCTGTGTCGGAACCTTGAGATCCAGTGGCGGCACCGGGAAGTCGCTCGCCGGCTCGACCTCGGGCACCTCCTTGCTGCGCTGATCCGGGACCAGGAACGCGAACGTCAGCGCGGCGACCACGACGATCCCGACCGTCACGGCCGTGACGGCGCCGTTGGTGCCGTTCGTCTGGCGCCAGGTCCGGATGGCGAAGATCATCAGGATCCACAGCAGGCTGGCCGGCACCAGGAGCTTCCAGCCCAGCTTCATGAACTGGTCGTAGCGCATCCGGGGCAGCGTGCCGCGCAGCCAGATGAACACGAACAGGAAGACGAACATCTTGCCCAGGAACCACAGGGCCGGCCACCAGCCGAGGTTGGAACCCGGCCAGATGGCGCTGATCGGCCAGATCATCCGCCCACCGCCGAGGAACAACGTGGTGGCCATGCACGAGACGGTCACCATGTTCACGTACTCGGCGAGGAAGAACATCGCCCACTTCAGCGAGGAGGCGTACTCGGTGTGGAAGCCACCCACCAGCTCCGACTCGGCCTCCGCGAGGTCGAACGGGGCCCGGTTCGTCTCTCCGACCATCGAGATGCAGAACACCACGAAGCTGGGCAGCAGCAGCCAGATGTACCAGCCACTGGCCTGGGAGTCGACGATGCCCGCCGTGGACAGCGTGCCGGAGTAGAGGATCACCGCGACGATGGACAGGCCCATCGCGATCTCGTAGGAGATGACCTGCGCCGCCGACCGCACCGCACCCAGCAGCGGGTAGGGCGATCCGGACGACCAGCCGGACAGCACGATCCCGTACACCCCCAGCGAGGACGCGGCCAGCACCACCAGGACGCCGACCGGCAGGTCCATCAGCTGCAGCACGGTGTGCTCCCCGAAGATCGAGACCTCCGGGCCGAAGGGCAGCACGGTGAGCGCCAGGAAGGCCGGGACCGCCGAGAGCACCGGAGCCAGGAAGTAGACCACCTTGTCGGCGTTGGCCGGCATGATGTCCTCCTTCCACGCCATCTTCAACGCGTCGGCCAGCGCCTGCAGCCAGCCGTTCGGGCCGCAGCGGTTGGGGCCCGGGCGATGCTGCATCCGGCCGATGATCTTGCGCTCGGCGGCGACCAGGAAGATCGGCATCGCCATCGCGAAGCCGAACAGCGCCACCGTCTTGAGCAGGACCAGCCAGATCGGGTCGTCGGCCAGCAGCTCCTGGGCCCGGGGACCGGTGATCATCGGGATGAGGTGGTTCACGACTTGCCTCCGGGGGTGACCGTGACCAATGCGCCGTGACCGGCGCCCAGGGTGGCGCGCACCGCCGACCCCGGTGAGTTACCCGGCAGCCAGACCACACCGTCGGGCGCGTCGGCCAGCAGCAGCGGCGCGGTGATCGCGCCCCGGTCGGTGGCCACCGTCGCGGGCTCGCCCTCGGCGAGCCCGAGTGCGGCGGCGGTGGCGGCGTTGCACACCACACGAGGAGCCCGTCCGGTGCCGGCCAGGTGCGGCTCGTCCATGGTCAGGGTCGCGCTGTCCACCAGCTGGCGCCAGCTGGCGAGCACCGCCTGCCCCTGACCGGGGCGGGCCGCCTCGGCCTGCCGCCAGCCGACCTCACCACCGGGGCGCAGGACCGCGCCGAGACCCGAGATCTGGCCCGCGGCGGCGGCCGGGGTCTGGACGAACAGGTCGACGTCCATCTCCACCGCCAGGGTGTCCAGCACCCGGCAGTCGGCCAGCATGCCCGGGGCGTCCAGGGTGCGGACGAACTCGCGGCGGCGGCCCTCCCAGTTCAGGTACGAGCCCTCGCGGTTCACGTCCGGAGCGACCGGCAGGACGACGTCGGCGATCTCGGTGACCGCCGACTCGTGCAGCTCCAGGCTCACCACGAAGCCGGCCGACCGCAGCGCGACCAGCGCCGCCTCCGGGTCGGCCAGGTCATACGGGTCGAGCCCGCCGACCAGCAGTGCGGCCAGCTCACCGTTGGTGGCGGCCGCCAGGATGGCGTCGGTGTCACGTCCCGGTTCCGCGGGCAGCGCGCTCGCGGCCAGGCCCCAGTTCGAGGCCAGCTCCGAGCGGGCGGCGGCGTCGGCGACCGCTCGGCCACCGGGCAGCAGGTTCGGCAGCAGACCTGCCTCCACCGCACCGCGGTCGCCGGCCCGGCGCGGGATCCAGGCGATCCGGGCTCCGGTGCTCGCGGCCAGCGCGGACACCGCCGCGTACAGCCCGGGCACCTCGGCGGCCCGGTCCCCGACCAGGATCAGGGCGTTGTCCCGCAGGGTGTCGAGCACGTCGGACTCGAGCCCGGCGAGTACCTGCGGCTCGGTGCCGGGCACCGCCGGGATCAGGGTGGCGGCGGTCTTGGTGACGCTGGGGGTGCTCCACTGGCCCAGGTGCAGGACCCGCTGGCCGTTGGCCGACCAGGCGCCCTTGCGCAGCCGCAGGAAGACCGAGCTGGCCTCCTCCTCGGGGTCCAGCGCCACACACAGCACGGTGGCGGCGGTCTCGAGGTCGCGGTAGGTCACCCCGCCGTTGTCCGGGCCGGTCCCGACGACATGGGCGGCCAGGAACTCCAGCTCCTCGGCACCGGCGGTCACCGGGCGGGCCCGGAAGTCGACGTCGTTGGTGCCCAGTGCCACCCGCGCGAACTTCGCGTAGGCGTAGGCGTCCTCGTAGGTCAGCCGGCCGCCGGCGAGCACGCCGACTCCCTTGCGGACGGTCTGCTCGCCGTCCTGGTCGGTCTCGGTGATCCCCTCACGAGCCGCCAGCAGGCCCTCGGCGGCCACCCGCAGCGCGTCGGTCCAGGACGCCGGGGCCAGCCTGCCGTCGGCGCCACGCACCAGCGGGCCGGTGATCCGGCCGGCCGAGCTCAGGTAACGGAACCCGAACCGGGCCTTGTCGTCGATCCACTCCTCGTTGACCTCGGGGTCGTTGCCGGCCAGCCGGCGCTGCACGGCACCCCGGCGGGTGTCGACCCGGATGGCGGCGCCGCTGGAGTCGTGCTCGGTGACCCCGGGGGTCGAGACCAGGTCGAACGGCCGGGACCGGAACCGGTAGGCCGCGCTGGTGAGGGCCCCGACCGGGCAGATCTGGATGGTGTTGCCGGAGAAGTAGGACTGGAAGGGCTTGTCCTCGGCGACGCCGATCTGCTGGTTCGCGCCCCGCTCGAGCAGCTCGATGAACGGGTCGCCGGCGATCTGCTCGGAGAACCGCGTGCAGCGCTGGCAGAGCACGCACCGCTCGCGGTCGAGCAGCACCTGGGTGGAGATCGGCAGCGGCTTGGGGAACGTGCGCTTGCGGTCGATGAACCGCGAGTCGTCGCGGCCGCCCGTCATCGCCTGGTTCTGCAGGGGGCACTCGCCGCCCTTGTCGCAGATCGGGCAGTCCAGCGGGTGGTTGATCAGCAGCAGCTCCATCACGCCCTGCTGGGCCTTGTCGGCCACGGGCGAGGTGTGCTGGGTCTTGACGACCATGCCGTCGGCCACCGTCATCGTGCAGCTGGCCTGCGGCTTCGGCATCGGTCGCCCGCCCAGCTCGACCTCCACCAGGCACTGCCGGCAGGCACCGGCCGGGTCCAGCAGCGGGTGGTCGCAGAAGCGGGGGACGATGATGCCGAGCCGCTCACAGGTGCGGATCAGGATCTCGCCCTTGGGGGCGTCGATCTCCGCACCGTCGATGGTCAGCCGCACGTGCCCCTCGGGGACGGGCTTCGAGTCGGTACCGGTGTCTTGGGTGAGCGTCATGCGCGGGCTCCCACCAGGTCGTCGAGCTGCTCGGGCCGGGCGACCTTCGGTTGGTCCGCACAGAGGTCCAGGAACTCCTGGCGGAAGTACTTGATGCCGCTGGTGATCGGGCTGACCGCGCCGTCACCGAGGGCGCAGAACGAGCGGCCCAGGATGTTGTCGCAGACATCGAGCATGGTGTCGATGTCGGACTCGGTGCCCTGACCGGCCACCATCCGCTGCAGCACCTGCAGCAGCCAGTAGCAGCCCTCCCGGCACGGCGTGCACTTGCCGCAGGACTCGTGCTTGTAGAACTCGGTCCACTTCATCACGGCCCACGGAACGCTGACGGTCTCGTTGAAGATCATCACGGCCGTGGTGCCGAGCATCGAACCGGCCGCCGCCGCGCCCTCGAAGTCCAGCGGGACGTCGAGGTGCTCCGCGGTGAGCAGCGGCGTCGAGGAACCACCCGGTGTCCAGAACTTCAGCGGGATGCCGTCCTTCATGCCGCCGGCGAGCTCCAGGAGCTGGCGCAGCGTGGTGCCCAGCGGGGCCTCGTACTGGCCGGGGTTGGTGACGTGCCCGGACAGCGAGTAGATCTTCGGCCCGGGGCTCTTCTCCGAGCCCATCTCGCGGAACCAGTCGCTGCCACCGCGCACGATGTCGGGAACCGTGGCGATGGTCTCGACGTTGTTCACCACGGTGGGGGCGGAGTAGAGCCCCGAGGTCGCGGGGAAGGGAGGCTTCAGTCTGGGCTGGCCCCGTCGTCCCTCCAGCGAGTCGAGCAGTGCCGTCTCCTCGCCGCAGATGTAGGCGCCGGCGCCGGCGTGCACCACGATGTCGAGGTCGAAGCCCTTGCCCAGGATGTCCTTGCCCAGGTAGCCGGCCGCGTACGCCTCGTTCACCGCGTTCTGCACCCGGCGGATGCAGTGCAGCGCCTCCCCGCGGATGTAGATGGCGCAGAAGTTCGCGCGGATCGCGTAGCTGGTGATGATGCAGCCCTCGACCAGCGAGTGCGGGTCGGCCATCATCAGCGGGATGTCCTTGCAGGTGCCCGGCTCGCCCTCGTCGGCGTTGATCACCAGGTAGTGCGGCTTGGCGCCGGCCCCGGTGCCGCCCTGCGGGATGAACGACCACTTCATGCCGGTCGGGAAACCCGCCCCGCCCCGGCCACGCAGGCCGGAGTCCTTCACCAGCTGGATGAGCTGGTCGGGGTGTGCCTCCAGCGCCGTGCGCAGCGCCTTGTAACCGTCGGCCTGCTCGTAGGCCTCCCGCGACCACGAACGGGCCGCGGTCCAACGGCCGGTGAGCACCGGGGTCAGAGCTTGCTGGGTCATTATTTCTTCTCCGGTACGTCGGGAAGCGCGGCACGCTCGGGCTTCGCCGGACCGTGCCAGCCGCTGGTCTCCGCCAGCCGGGCGCCGACGAGCGTCTCCTCGGCGGCCGAGACGCCCTCGGCGGTGGACGCCAGGTCGTCGTGGAACCCGGCGATCTCCAGCTCGGCTGTGCGCCAGTCGGTCAGCGGTGCGCCCCGCGTCGGGTTCGGCTTCTCGCCGCGCCGCAGAGCGTCGACCAGCTCGCCGGCGGACTCGACGGTCTGCTTGTCGAAGTACTCGTAGTTCACCTGGATGACCGGGGCGAGGTCACACGCCGCCAGACACTCGGCGTGCTCGATGGTGATCGAACCCGGGCTGCCCGGCTCCCCCGCGGTCTGCTCGTGCTTGAGCGGGGAACCGTTCCCGAGCTTCTCGCACACCGACTTGTAGATGTCGTCGCCGCCCAGGGCCGCGCACAGGGTGTTCGTGCAGACGCTGACCAGGTGCTCTCCACCGGGACGGCGCTTGTACATCGTGTAGAAGGTGGCCACCGCACTGACCTCGGCGGTCGCCAGCCCGAGCTGCTCGGCGCAGAACCTGATGCCGTCCTGGCTGACGTAACCCTGGACCGACTGGACCAGGTGCAGCATCGGCAGCAGCGCCGAGCGGGACTGCGGGTAGCGGGACATCAGTTCCTTGGCCCGCTGCCTGGTCAGCTCGTCGAACACGACCGGGCCCGGCAGCGGTTCCCGGGCCTCCGGGGTGTAGGTCTGCTCCACCGGCGCGACGGCCGGCTCGTAGGTCTCGGGGTTGAGGCCCCCGGTACTAGAGGTCATCGGTCACAACCCCCCATCACGGGATCGATGGACGCGACCGCCGCGATGACGTCGGCGATCATGCCGCCCTCGCACATCGCCGGCATGGTCTGCAGGTTGATGAAACTGGGCTCGCGCAGGTGCACCCGCAGCGGCCGGGTGCCTCCCCCGGATACCAGGTGGCAGCCCAGCTCGCCGCGCGGCGACTCGACGGCCGTGTAGACCTGGCCCGGCGGGACCTTGAAGCCCTCGGTCACCAGCTTGAAGTGGTGGATCAGGGACTCCATGGACTGTCCCATGATCTTGCGGACGTGCTCGAGGGAGTTGCCCAGACCATCGGCGCCCAGCGACAGCTGCGCCGGCCAGGCGACCTTGCGGTCGGCGATCATGACCGGTCCCGGCTCCATCATCTTGATGCACTGCTTGAGGATCTTCAGCGACTCCCACATCTCGGCCACGCGCAGCTTGTAGCGGGCGAAGCAGTCGGCCTCGGTGAGCACCGGGACGTCGAAGTCGAACTCCTCGTAGCCGCAGTACGGCTCGGTCTTGCGCAGGTCCCAGGGCAGGCCCGCCGAGCGCAGGATGACCCCGGTGGCCCCCAGCGCCAGGCAGCCGTCGACCGGCAGGTAGCCGATGTCCTCGAGCCGCTGGCGCCAGATCGGCTGCCCGGTGAGCAGCTTGTCGTAACCCGGGAGGTACTTCTCCATCCAGTCGATGAAGTACTGGGTCTGTTCCACCCAGTCCTCCGGGAAGTCCTGCGCCAGCCCGCCGGGGCGGATGTAGGCGTGGTTCATCCGCAGACCGGTGAGGTGCTCGAGCAGGTGCAGCGCCACCTCACGCTCGCGGAACCCGTTGGTCATACCGGTCAGCGCGCCCAGCTCCATGCCGCCGGTGGCCAGCGCCACCAGGTGCGAGGCGATCCGGTTGATCTCCATCAGCAGGATCCGGCCGAGCTGTGCACGGCGTGGCGCCTCGATGCCGAGCAGCTTCTCCACGCCGAGGCAGTACGCGGTCTCGGTGAACAGCGGCGAGAGGTAGTCGCACCGGGTCACGAACGTGACGCCCTGGGTCCAGGTGCGGTACTCGCAGTTCTTCTCGATACCGGTGTGCAGGTAGCCGATCACCGAACGGGCCTGGGTGACGGTCTCGCCCTCCAGCTCCAGGACCAGGCGCAGCACGCCGTGGGTCGAGGGGTGCTGCGGGCCGAGGTTGATGACGATCCGCTCGTCGTGCTCGGAGTTGGCGATGGTGTCCCAGTCGCCACCGGTGACCGTGTAGACCGGGCCCTCGGTGGTGCGCCGCTCCTCGGCCTCCTGGGCCTCGGTCGTCCCCGCGTAGGGGTCGTTGGTGGTGGTCATCAGCTGTAAGACCTCCGGGTGTCGGGCGGAGGGATCTCTGCGCCCTTGTACTCGACCGCGATCCCGCCGAGCGGGTAGTCCTTGCGCTGCGGGTGGCCCTCCCAGTCGTCGGGCATCAGGATCCGGGTGAGCGCCGGGTGACCGTCGAAGATCACCCCGAACATGTCCCAGACCTCCCGCTCCTGCCAGTCGGCGGTGGGATACACCGACACGACGCTGGGGACGTGCGCGTCCTCGACGCTGACCGAGACCTCGAGCCGGATCCGGCGTCGGAAGGTCATCGAGGTCAGGTGGTAGACCACGTGTAGCCGGTCGACCACGTCCTCGCCGTAGTCGACGCCGGAGACGCTGGAGCACAGCTCGAAGCGCAGCCCGTCGCCGTCGCGCATCGCCGAGCAGATGTCGGTGATCCGCTCGCGGGCCACGTAGAGAGTCATCTCGCCGCGGTCGACCGTCACCTGGCGGATCGAGTCACCGGGGATGCCACGCTCGGCCATGGCCGCCAGGAGCTCGTCGGCGAAGTCGTCGAACCAGCCGCCGTAGGGCCGCTCGGCCGGAGCCGGCGAGTACGCCGGCAGCCGCAGCCCGCCGAAGCCGGAGGTGTCGCCGGTGCCGTGCACGCCGAACATCCCGGCCCGCTCGTGGCCGAGAACCAACGGGTCGCCCGCGCCGCGGCCACTGGGCTCGACGGCGGTGAGGTCGTCGTCCCCCGGCCGCTCGGCCGAGGGGCTCTGGCCCGGCTCCTTGCCCTCTCCCGGATCAGTCATCTTGCTCGGCTCCCCGCTCGTTCCGCTCCTCGCTCGCTGACGCTCGCTGCGATGCTCGCTCGCTGTCGCCTTCGGTCATCTTGCTCTCACTTCTTCGCGTACTTGACCGACGACGGCAGCAGCTCGAGCTTGTAACCGCGCTCGGCCTTCAGCGCGGCCCGTTTCGGGCCGAGCGGCTCGTCCATGATCTTCTGGTGGATCTTGAGGATCGCGTCGAGCAGCATCTCCGGGCGCGGAGGGCAGCCCGGCAGGTACATGTCCACCGGAACGATGTGGTCCACGCCCTGCACGATCGCGTAGTTGTTGAACATGCCGCCCGAGGACGCGCATACGCCCATCGCCAGCACCCAGCGGGGCTCCGGCATCTGGTCGTAGATCTGGCGCAGCACCGGGGCCATCTTGTTGCTCACCCGGCCGGCCACGATCATCAGGTCGGCCTGCCGCGGCGATGCGCGGAAGGCCTCCATCCCGAAGCGGGCGAGGTCGTAACGGGGTGCGCCGGTCGTCATCATCTCGATGGCGCAGCAGGCCAGGCCGAAGGTGGCCGGCCACAGCGAGGACTTGCGCGTCCAGTTGACCAGTTTCTCGACGTTGGCGAGCAGTACGCCGCTGGGGAGTTTCTCTTCGAGGCCCATGTCTCAGCTCCAGTCCAGCCCGCCGCGGCGCCATACATAGATGTAGGCGAATCCGACGGTGCCGATGAACAGCACGATCTCTACGAGCCCGAACAATCCGAGCGAGTCGGCGGTGACCGCGAACGGGTAGAGGAACACCATTTCGATGTCGAACAGGATGAACAGCATCGCGGTCAGGTAGTACGCGACCGGCATCCGCCCGGCGCCCACCACCGGCTGCGGCGAGGGTTCGATACCGCACTCGTAGGCATCCAGCTTGGCGCGGTTGTACCGCCGGGGCCCGATGAACGGTGCCGCGGCGCATGAGCCCAGCGCAAATGCCGCCGCCAGCACGAACATGAACACCAGCGGGAGGTAGACCTGGAGCATCCGTTGTCCTCCGGTACATACGTCGAGATGCGTCGACCCTAATCAGACTCGGGGTACGCCAATGAGTGAGGCGAGCCTTACTTTGCGGTGCTTATGACGGGCGGGTTTCCGATGGCGACCGAGACCACGTTCACCGACCCGTAGTCGCTATCGGGCGCGTGACGGATTGCCATTGGGTGACAGCTGAGTGCGTACTCAGCAGCAACCCCGGCGAGGATCACGCCGGCGCCTCTGTCGGACGGGATCGCCGCGGGTTTCGAGGCGAGGTCGGCCATCGGACTCCCCAGTGCTGCGCGGTCTGTGGTGGGCTTCGCGGGCGCTTGTGAACACTTTCACGAAGTCGGCCACGAGTGTAAGCGCCTACCCCGATGCGCGCGCGACCGGCGCCCCCGACCGGGTTACCGGACGCCCGCCGACCCGATCCGGCGGACGCCGCCGCCACCCCTCAGGGCAGCCGGGCAGAGCCTCTCAGGAGTGCTCGACGTGGACGCTGTAGACCGTCGTCTCGCCGTAGGTCGAGCCGTTGCACTGCACGGTGTAGTCGTCGCAGTTGGCCTGGGTGTAGGCGCCGGCCTTGAAGTACGCCTTGTCGAACTTCTTCGTCATCGTGGTCTGGAGCTGGCCGTTGTAGAAGGCCTGGATGACATCGCCGCTGACGATGTACTTGGCCTCGTACCTGGTCCCCAGCACGTACTTGTCGGTCACCAGCTTGTGGTGGGTGTCGTCGCCCTCGGTGATGTAGAGGTTGCTGCCCTCCAGCCGGAAGGTCGAGACGTCGTCGTCCTCGTCGTGGATCTGGACGCCCACCAGGTTCGGCTTGCCCTGGGGCAGAGCGGTGAACGCCTCGTTCACCACGAACGTGTGGGCACCGACGCTCGAGGACCACTCGGCGGTCTCGGTCCCACCGGGGTTCATCTCGCGCAGCTCCGAGCGCGGGTACTTCGACCCCGAGGTGGTGATCCCGTTGACGGGGGCGCGGAACGCGACGGAGTCGCAGGTCGGCGTGACCTGGAAGTAGGGCGGGGCCTTGAAGGTGGCGAGCTCGGGCTGGTTGATCTCCTTCGCCTTCTTCTCGTCCTCCTTCGCCTTAGCCACGTCCTCCGGGTCGGCGTCGGCGTCGGCGCCACTGTTCGCGGTGGTGGCGCCGCCGGGCGTGGGGACGGTGACGTTCCAGCCGGTGAGGTCGAGCACCTGGGCGGGGTAGTTGCAGCCCCTGACCGGTTCGGTCGTCGGGGCCGTGGTCGGGGCGGCCTGGGTGGAGCCCGTCTCCGGGGCGCTGCTCGGCCGGGTGGCGAAGAACGCCACGGCGACGACGATCCCGAGGACGACGACACCGGCCGCCGCCCAGATCCACTTCATGTTGCTGTTCGTGGGCGGCGGTGGCGGCGGTTCGTAGGACCGGCTCCGCTCGTCGGGCGGCTCAGGCGGCGGACCTCCGGGCGGTTCCCGCCGAGAGGGCGGCCCCTGCGGCGGTGCCTGCTGTGCCGCCGCGGCCGGCGGAAGCTCCATCGTCCACTGCTGGGTGGGCGCGTCCCCGTCGATCTCTCCGTCGAAGGCCCGGTCCGCGGCCAGGTCCGCGGCCCGGCCCACCGGTGCCTCGTGCGGCCGTGAGAGCGGCTCCATCGTCCACTGCTGAGTCGCCGCGTCCGAGAAGTCCGCCTCGGACCCGGCGCCGGGCACGTCCATATCCGACCGCGCCACATCCGACGGCACCACATCCGACGGCACCACATCTGACGCCACCGCCGCCGGTACCACCGGGATCGGCTCGGTAGGCGGGTCCGCGTGGGCGTCCTCCCACTGCGGCTGCGACTGCGGGTGCTGCTGCGACTGCGGCGACGGCTGGGGCTGCTCCGTCGCGGCGTCGGGAGGCTGCTGCTGCGGCCAGTCGGGTCTTGTATACGGCGAGCTCATTGATTACGAGGGTACTGCGCCCGGGTCACACCCCGTCCCCCGCGAGTCTGAACAGTCCGTGACGGCCCCCGTGGCGCGCCGAGTGGTGACGTTCCCGTGGTCGGCGACGTCGGTTCCGTCAGGCCCGGATGCCCCGGTGCAGCGCGACGATGCCACCGGTGAGGTCGCGCCAGGCGACCTCCGACCAGCCGGCGGAGGTGATCTGCCCGGCCAGGGCGCGCTGGTCGGGCCAGGCCCGGATGGACTCCGCGAGGTAGACGTAGGCCTCGGGGTTGCTGCTGACTCGCCGCGCGATCTCGGGCAGGGCCCGCATCAGGTAGTTGTGGTAGATCCCGGCGAACGGCGCCCAGGTGGGGGTGGAGAACTCGCAGACCACCAGCCTCCCGCCCGGCCGGGTCACCCGCGCCAGCTCCGCCAGCCC
>Ga0310811_10002785_pt1 | contig 21880 bp, 17 predicted proteins | sample YCmetagenome_FD_207642 | JGI IMG/M metagenome (GOLD analysis project Ga0310811, IMG submission 207642) | Soil microbial communities from experimental microcosm in Duke University, North Carolina, United States - YC | ecosystem: Engineered > Artificial ecosystem > Soil microcosm > Unclassified ...
CTTCCACGTGCCGGCATTCAGGTCCTGGTTCGCGGGTTGCAGCGGAGGCAGATCGGCCGTCCGGTCGGAAACTTTTTTGTCACAGGCGCCGGCCATTACGGCTATTGCAAGCGCCAGGGTCAGTATGCGTCGCATAATTATTTCTTTTTATTTTTCGAAAAATCCAGCGTATAGAACACGCCGATGTCAAAGCCCTTCGACTGTCCCACGTTGCGCCCGGCCACGGTATAGTTGCCACCGCCGGTAACGAGCAGCCCCTTCGGGGATTTGAACTCGTATTTGAAATGCGCTCCGACCATGGTGGCGTTCATCTTATTGCTGGGGAAGGGCATGTCGTTCTTCCGGATGTCGAAACCACCGGGTGTGGTCATATTCGACGCGACGGCCTCGAATACCATATTATTGCTGCGGTAGCCGGTCCTGAAATTAAAGGACCAGAGATTGGGCATGTCCACTCTGTTGGTAGTGTGCAGAGACGTCGTATAGTATGCGTTGCGGTCGATGGTGATATCGCTGCGAAGGGTGTAGGTGGCCGATCCCGTCACAAAGAAGTGCCCCTGCAGATAGTCCAGTATGATCCTGCCGGAAGCGGTCCTGCTATGCAGGCCGATCGAAAGCGGAAGATAGTCGGCGATATAGTTGGTCAGCGGCACAGAGCCTCCCGCCACCGTATAGACGGAGAATGAGCCTTTTCCAATATTCGCCTGAACCGGCAGCCATTTTAGCCAGCCGGAAAGGTCCTGGACACCGTGCTGACCGTGTAGTGTACCCGCGGAGGCGCTGGTCCGGACATAAGGCAGGTTACCGACGATGTTCAGCTTCTTCGTGATACCATAGATCCCCATCACTCCAGCCATCTGCGTGGTGACGGTGCCAAGGTTCTGGTTGTTACGTTTGAATGTCCCTTCCCAGTAGTGGTCCCAGCTGCTATAGCTGTACATGGGGCCGATGCAAATCTGTTGTTTATTCATCATGATCCCGTCTTCGTCGGTCTGGGCCCTGAGCGCCATGGGCAGCAGCAGGATCAGCGAGGCGGCGACGGTCCGTAATAAAGCGGTCATAATAGTGTGCTTTTAAAGGTTAGAACCGAATATTCATTCCGATATTGACCACATAGTCTGCAAACGCGGCGTCGCCGTGGGCCGTAACGCCGGTCAGCTTTGTCGTGATCTTGTCCGGAACGCTCTGTGTACGATTGCGCACCAGCGCTACCGGAACAAAAGCATACAGGGAAACTTTATTCAACACATAGGTCACTCCCGGCTCGGCGGAGATGATATACCCCGGCCTTCTGAAGCCGTTGCTGCCGCCGACAAGGTCATTGACCGGCAGGCACTCGTCGCGAACACCGGCGGAGAAGGCCCAGCGGCCCGCCATTACGTTGACGCCGACGCGGGCCATCATCTGGTCGGGAACGCTCATGACGTCGCTGCCGTTTTTGACGGCTGAGGCCGAAGCCGTACCGCCGCGTGCAGTGGAGGTCCCGTTGACCTCACGCGGGTTGACGAGATAGTAGAAATTGCCGTAGAAGCCTACAGCGTGGGAGATATTGTAGAAGGCATTTAGTTCGAAGGTAATGCCTGTGCCGCCGTCACCCAGCTGGACGGACTGGTCCACGGGTCCCAGCCTTTTTGTGCTATCTGTAAGATGAAAATAGTCGGAGTAGTTATAGCTTCCCGTGGGGAGCTTGAGCCCGAGTCCCAGCTGTACGTTCGCTTTGGGCATCTTCACCGGATCGAGCACCCATGCATAGGCAGCCAGCCGGACGTCGCCGATGCCGAAGGAATGGGTAGTGAAGCGGCCAAGGTTGGCGTGTTCGTACAGAGATGACCGGGAGTTGGCCTCGATCGGAACGTCGATCATGAGGGACCAGCGGGGATTCAGCAGACGGTACAGGGCCATGTCGAGGGTATACTGGTGGTTGATGACTTCGGTGCCGAGGGTCTGCCGTTGTTTTTGTTCGTCGGTTCCCACAAAGTGACGGAAGCTGCGGAAATACCGGTTGTTGGCGCTGAACTGCCATTTACTGAGCGAGTCGATATGTTCGGCACCGCCGGCGCCGCAAAATCCGCCGGTGCTGCGGATAGCGACGCAGCCCTGTGCATTCGATGTTTCATAAGCAGTAAGTCCGATAAGCAGAAGCAATGCAATTACGATCTTTCTCATTTTGTTAGTTAGTTTTGAATTGATGTTTTGTTAAGTCGGGGCAGCGTGAAAGTGACGCCTTTTTCCAGACCGAAGAACAGGGCCAGCAGGCAGCCATAGCCGCCGCCCCGCTCGATCCATTCGAACATTCCGTAGCGCGGGTAGAACAGCTCTGTGCCCATTTTCCAAAAAAGCAGTACAAATAGCAGTGGCCGTACCGGCCTCACCAGGACCGCCACTGCAGCCAGAATTTCAAAAAGGCCGACGAAAACGGCTGTCCTTGCAGGTTCGGAAAAGCCAAGACCCGAATACTGCTGGAGCAGCGCCTTTTTTCCGATAAGGTTTAACCAGCCGTGACCAAGCAACAGTAAAAAGACGGCGATACGAAGACAAAGAATAGAGTTGGCTCTGGCGCGTTCGCTGGACTGTACCGGAGCGCCGAGATATGTCCAGAGGCTCTCTTTTACCCCCCCTCTTAATAAAAGCAGAGCCAGTGGCGCGCCATAATTACCCGCCCGTTCGATCATCTCGGCAAAGGGCTCGCCGGAGAGGGGCCGCAACGACGCGGTCACGAACCCCCAGATGACGAGCCACAACGGTACGATCCGCAACGGATATAATAAAAGGATAAGGCCCATGGCGATGTCCATGGTGCCGACCACCGGCATAAGGCGGTAAGCCATGTCATGGCCGATGCCGAAAACGGCGAAATAGTTGCACCAGACAGGTTTAGTAATGATCCCGAAGATCCCGTGACCGATAAAACACATGGCCGACGCGATACGCAGCGTGATATGCATTCTGGAAGCAGGCTCAGTTAGCCAGTTCCGGATGGAATTGTTCATGTAAAAAAGATGGATTACGCGAAAACACAGACCCTTTCCGGGTCATTTGCTGTCTTACAGGGAAGGCTGGTCGGGGGGCATCTCTGCGGTCGGAGAATAGCTGGAAGGAAGCTGCGAGGCAATCATCACGGCCGTTTTCGGGGCCGGTGCTGCTGCAGGATGCGGCAGCTCTATTGTCATCGAGGTCGCGCAGTAGTCCTGCGAAACGCTTTTGTACTGAGCCGGGTGTGGCGCTTTTTTGTCCTGACCGTTGCGGGACAGGTCGTTGACCAGCTGGAAATAACCGTCCCTGGCGTCCTTCAGTCGCATTGCCATCTGGTTGGGGATACAGCGGTATTCGATGGAGTCCTGCAGGATGCGGCGCTCTACATATTTATATTGTATGCCTCCAACGTCGATCTGTCCGTCGACCCGCTGAAAATCGGTAGTGCTATTATAATAGGAGAGAGAAGTGACGGCGACTTTGATGGAGATGAGCTGGCTTTCGTCGTAGTCTTTTCGGTCGAGACTGGCCTCCAGCCTGCGGTCCGCGCGGTCCTGCCAGTAATTTGTAATCAACTGATAACCATACCAGTTGAAGAACAGGATGCCCATAAGCAGTATAGTGGCAAGGCGTTTCAAGTGAGTACAAATTAGTGATTTTTTGGATACTCAGTGATTTTTTTTCGACGCGCTCAAACTAACAATTGTTAGTTTTTGAGTAATTTAGCCTATGAGTTACACCCCACAACATAAGGTCAGACTGGTCACCGCTGCAGCACTTTTCGACGGACACGACGCGGCTATCAATATTATGCGCCGGATCCTGCAGTCAAAGGGAGCCGAGATCATCCACCTCGGCCACAACCGGTCGGTTGCCGAGATCGTAGAATGCGCCATCGAAGAGGACGTACAGGGCATCGCCATCACCTCCTACCAGGGCGGTCACCTGGAGTTCTTCAAATACATGAAGGACCTGCTCGACGAGAATGGTTGCGGGCATATCAAACTATTTGGCGGCGGAGGAGGAACTATCCTGCCTCGCGAGATAGAAGAGCTCCACCAGTACGGCATCACCCGGATCTATTCCCCGGATGACGGCCGGAAGATGGGGCTGGAAGGAATGATCGAAGACGTTATCCGGCAGTGCGATTTCCCGCTGAACGGCAATCCGGCCAATTTCAAGGGTGAACTCAGGCTCGGCGAGTGGAAGGATGTCAGGAAGATTGCCAGAGCCATTTCCAATGCCGAGAATGGTGCCGCGGCAAACGGGAAGGCGGTAGGTGAAGCGGCCACGGGGACTTCGGGCGGCGGACCAACCGCGGCAAAAGCTATCCCTGTCGTCGGCGTCACCGGTACGGGCGGCGCCGGCAAATCCTCGGTAACGGACGAGCTCGTCCGGAGGTATCTCAACAGTTTCCCGGACAAGACCCTTGCCGTCATATCCGTCGACCCGTCAAAGAAACGCACGGGCGGCGCATTGCTCGGCGACCGCATCCGCATGAACGCTATCTCCAGCCCCCGCGCCTATATGCGGAGCCTGGCGACCCGCGAAAGTGACAGGGCGTTGAGTGCCCATGTGCAGGAAGCTATCGACATCTGCAAGGACGCGGGATACGACCTGGTCATCCTCGAGTCGGCCGGCGTGGGACAAAGCGATGCTTCCATCCTCGACCATGCCGACGTCAGCGTGTATGTCATGACCCCGGAATACGGCGCGGCGTCGCAGCTGGAAAAGATAAATATGCTGGACTATGCCGACCTGGTGGTCCTCAATAAATTCGACAAGGCTGGCGCGCTCGACGCTCTCCACGATATCCGCAAGCAGTACAAACGGAACCATAGTCTTTGGACGGCCAAAGACGGCGATCTCCCGGTCGTCGGCACCATCGCCGCCCAGTTCAATGACGCCGGCGTCAACGAGCTGTTTGAGAAATTGGTCACCGCCATAGAAAAAAAGACCGGCACCCGCTATGGCGACCTGCCCCTGCACGCCCATACAAAAGACACGAGTACGCGCTCACAGATAATGCCGCCGGCGAGGGTACGCTATCTGTCGGAGATCACCGCGGCGATACGGGAATATAACCGCAACACGGAAGAACAGTCGGCCATCGCGACAAAGCTCTATCAGCTGGACGGCGTGCTCGGCGACCTGCCTGGCGACTCGCCCGCAAGACCAGCGCTGGAACAGCAGCACAAACAGCTGGCGCAACGGCTGCTCCCACTGTGCAAAAAGCTGCTCGACGAATGGCCGGCCACAAAAGAACTTTATCAGCAGGAATCGTTCGGCTATGACGTTCGCGGAAAAGAGATCCGTCAGCCGCTGTTCAGCCAATCCCTTTCCGGCACCAATATTCCGCGCATCAGCGTGCCCAGGTATAAAGACTGGGGTGACGTGCTGCGCTGGCGGCTCCAGGAGAACTTTCCTGGAAAATATCCCTATACCGCCGGCGTCTTCCCGCTGAAAAGGGCGGAGGAAGACCCTACCCGCATGTTCGCCGGTGAAGGGGGCCCCGAACGCACCAACAAACGCTTCCACTATGTTTCGTCAGGTCAGCCGGCCAAACGGCTGAGTACCGCTTTTGATTCGGTAACGCTGTATGGTGAAGACCCGGACAACCGCCCGGACATCTATGGGAAGATCGGCAATGCCGGGGTGAGTATCGCTACTGTAGACGACGCCAAAAAGCTATACAGCGGATTTGACCTCTGCGACCCGCGTACTTCGGTGAGTATGACGATCAACGGCCCGGCTCCTATCGTTCTTGCCTTTTTTATGAATGCGGCCATCGACCAGCAGTGCGAGAAATGGATGACGGCCAATGGCAAGGCGGCGCCGGGCGGCGCAACCAGGCCCGCGTACAATAATCCTTCTTTTCCTGGCGCACTTCCGGACGGTAACGACGGGCTGGGGCTCGCGCTGTTGGGATTGAGCGGCGACCAGGTATTGACCAGCGAAGTCTATGAAAAAATAAAGACCGAGACCCTCTCCCAGGTAAGGGGGACGGTGCAGGCCGATATATTAAAGGAAGACCAGGCCCAGAATACCTGCATCTTCAGCACCGAATTCGCACTGCGTCTGATGGGCGACGTTCAGGAATATTTTATCAGGAACCAGGTACGCAATTTTTACAGCGTATCCATCAGCGGCTACCATATCGCCGAAGCCGGCGCGAACCCGATCACGCAGCTGGCTTTCACCCTGGCCAACGGCTTTACTTACGTGGAGTACTACCTGAGCCGGGGCATGGCCATCGACGATTTTGCGCCCAACCTTTCTTTCTTCTTCAGCAACGGCATGGATCCCGAATACAGCGTCATCGGCCGGGTCGCCCGCCGCATCTGGGCCAAGACGATCAGGCAGGTCTATAAAGGCAACAGCCGGTCGCAAAAGCTGAAGTACCATATACAGACCAGCGGCCGCAGCCTCCATGCGCAGGAGATAGACTTCAACGATATCCGCACCACCCTGCAGGCGCTGTACGCGATCTATGACAACTGCAACAGCCTGCATACAAATGCCTACGACGAGGCGATAACGACGCCGACGGAAGAAAGCGTACGCCGCGCAATGGCCATCCAGCTGATCATCAACCGCGAACTCGGCAGCGCGAAAACCGAGAATTTCATCCAGGGCAGCTTTGCCATTGAAGAGCTGACCGATCTGGTGGAAGAGGCTGTGCTCACAGAGTTCGACCGGCTGACCGAACGCGGGGGCGTACTGGGCGCCATGGAGAGAATGTACCAGCGCAACAAGATACAGGAGGAAAGCCTTTATTATGAAGGCCTCAAACACAGCGGCGAATTGCCGATAGTGGGCGTCAATACCTTCCTCGATAAAAAAGGCTCTCCTACGGTGCTGCCCGGCGAAGTGATACGGTCCACCACGGAAGAAAAGGACCAGCAGATCGCCAACCTGCGGGCCTTCCAGAAACGCAATGACGGCGAGAAGGCTGGGCGTCTTGCGGGTCTGAAGGAGGTCGCCATCAGCAATGGTAATCTGTTCGAAGAGCTGATGCAGACGGTGAAATACTGTACCCTGGGGGAAATAACCAACGCTTTATACGAAGTTGGCGGTCAGTACCGGCGCAACATGTAAATTTGTATATGGCAGTACCGATCGCATTCCAACAAAAGCCCGGAGATTCCCAAAAGACAATCACCCTTCTCGCTGCCGATATCGGCGGCACAAAAACCAATATTGCCCTCTGTCAGGCCGGCCCGGATGGCGTCGTCTCCCTGCGGGAGAAAAGATATGTCTCCAAAGACCATTCCTCCTTTATGGAGATCATCCGCGACTTCACGGAGACGATCCGTGAACTGACAGCCGGCAAGGAGCCGGAACGCATCGCAGCGGCAGTGGCGGGTCCCGTCGTGGAAGGAAAGAGCAAACTCACCAACCTGCCCTGGGTACTGGACAGCGAAGCCATGAGTAAGGAGTTGGGCGTCCCCGTGCGATTCATCAACGATCTCGAGGCTACGGCGTACGGTCTTGCGGGTCTCGGCGACGACGAGCTGGCGACGCTGGCTGCCGGTGACGCCCATGCGAAAGGGAATATCGCCATCATCGCGCCCGGCACCGGCCTGGGCGAAGCCGGCCTGTACTGGGACGGACAGCACTACCATCCTTTTGCGACGGAAGGCGGGCACAGCGACTTCGCTCCCAGGACGAAGACGGACGTAGACCTTTTCTGGTTCCTTCAAAAACAGTACGGTCACGTCAGCTGGGAACGCGTGGTATCCGGCATGGGTATCCGAAATATTTTTCATTTCCTGACCGAAGGCCGTCAGCAGGATATACCCGAATGGCTGGCGCAACGTATTAGAGATGAAGACCCCGCGGCGGTGATCAGCGAAGCCGCTATAAAACACGAAGACCTGCTGTGCGCGGAGACGATGGAATTATTCGTCCGCTATCTGGCGACGGAAGCATCGAGTCTCGTTCTCAAGCTGATGGCAACGGGCGGTCTCTATGTGGCAGGCGGTATTCCACCCAAAATTCTTCCTTTACTGCAGTCTGACAGCTGGGAAAAAAATTTCGACAACAACGGCCGCATGCACGATCTCTCCGATAGGGTGCCCATACACGTTGTACTCAATGATAAAATGGCTTTGCAGGGTGCGGCATGGTATGGCGCATACGATATGGTGATTAAAAATTAATTAGGGCCGTATCAAAAAATTACTACCTTTATTCCGCTTACTCACACCCCTTAGTGCAATCTTTTCTTCAAGGCCAAATTAGTACATCTACCCAACGTCCGTCCAATCAACACTCTTCATTAGTAGCTAGCTAGCCTGGACAGGATTTCCGTCTCCAAACTTTTTTTCGGGCTCACGTCCGAAGAGGAAACCTATATTTTTTAACTTCTTAAATCCAAACTAAAAATGGATCAGTTTCTCGCCACCATTCTATTATGGCCTTGCAACTTTGCGCCCAACGGCTGGGCTTTCTGCGCCGGACAAATCCTCCCCATTGCACAGAACACCGCCCTTTTCTCTCTAATAGGCACGTTCTACGGCGGAAACGGAACGACCACGTTCCAGCTGCCCGACTTCCGAAGCCGCGTGCCGATTGGTGTCGGACAGGGGCTCGGTCTCTCCCCTTACGAACTGGGTCAGATCGGCGGAACGGAAAGCGTAACGCTTCTGACGAACAACCTGCCAACCCACTCGCATACCTTTACCGTCTCCGCCAACAGCACCAATGCAACGGACAGCACACCCAAAGCAGGCTATTCTCTCGCCGCCCCCTATGACTCGGTGAACTTCCTTTCCATCGGAGGCTATGTCAACGCCGCCCCCGACACACAGCTGAATATTGGTACAGGCACCACCAGCACAGTCGGCAACAACATTCCGGTCGGTATCACCCAGCCCTATCTCGCCGTAAACTATATCATCGCCCTCACTGGTATTTTCCCCTCGCGTGGATAAGCCCGGAGCAAGAACAGAATGAAAAAGCTAAAACTAGGCTGGCTGATCCCTTATTCAGGGATTTTCAAAGAGCTTCGGAAAGACTTACAACAGGGATTGGATACAGCCTTAAAACTATGTGCCGGAGATTCACCCTCTCAAAAATTAGTGAATCTCCGGCAAAGCGCTAATGATTGTCCTTCGGACGAAGCCCTTTCAGGGCTTCACGGAAATGGAGCCGGCGTCACCATCGAATCGTTTTCAGAATTTATACAGTCTGCTTCTGTAAAGAGCACTGAAGACGCGCTGAAAAAACTGCTGCTCTATAACCAGGTCGATCTGGTCATGGGCGTAGTCGGCACAAAAACGGCGACCGCCATCATTCCCGTGCTCGAAAACCACAGGACGCCGGCCCTTCTCCTTAACCTCGGCGCAGACCTGCCCGGAGGGCAGCTGAGCTCGGACTATCTTTTCTACAACAGCCTCCATCTCTGGAAAAGCCAGTGGGCGATCGGTAAATGGATGCAGGACGTCTATAAAGGCGAACCTTCAGTCAACCTCTCCGTGTACGAAAGCGGATACGGACTGCAGGATTCCTTCAGGGTTGGCGCCGGCGCTTCGGGAGCGACAACGCTAAAAGTCAATCTGGTCCGCAATATCAGCGGCCCCCCGGATACCATGCCGTTGATCCGGTACATCCAGGAACAACGATCTTCCCATATCCATGCACTGCTCTCAGGGAAAGAAGGCGAACAGTTCCTGCAGCTATACCAGGAGCATATCGGACCAAACGGCGTCGGAACAAGCGTCAATCCTTTTATGGTGGAAGACGACTTCGACGTCAACCTGCCTCCCGGCCTCGACCTCTTCAATGCGAGTACCTGGACCCGCACTCTGAACACACCCGACAACAATATCTTTATCCGCGCATATACGGCCGACTGGGATGAACTGCCCAACGCCTTTTCCATGCTCGCCTATGAGGCGGGACTGGTGCTGGCCACCGCGCTGGAAGGAAACGACCAAAAGATCAGCAGAGCATCTCTGACGGCAGCCCTCGGCAAAACCCATGTTGTAGGGCCCCGCGGCGTCCTATCCGTATCGACGCGTCCGCTGCGGACGACACTGCCGGTCTATATCCGCAAACCCATACCGTCATCCCATACGGGAAGACCAGAAAACGCCATTATCACAACCTCCTCCGGAATAGAATGGGACGACCCCGCGCTGGCGACAGCGCAGTCCTCTCTGGCCGGATGGCAAAATCCTTATTTATGCGTATAATTTTATTCTCGCTTCTGCTGCTGGCTTTCGAACAGCTTTCCGCCACCGGTCCGGTCATCGGGACTACGACCTTCAACAATAATTTTTCGGCAGCGGTGGGTATCCTTTCCCCCACTGCGTCTCCAGGCACAGCCGCAGACGTCGGCACTATCTTGCATTCCGGCTGGGACTTTACGATCACCGCCCCCACCGCAACAGTGACGATATCCGCGCTGGCGGGAGGCGCCAACCCCGGAGGTGCGTCCGATTTCTGTATACGGCTGGCCAGCACTACCGCAGGCGTCGGGGTACAGACCGTTGCCGTTAAATCCAATGACGCCTCGACTTTCAACCTTCAGTCGGCGTCCCTTCGGATAAATATCGCCAGCGGGTCCGCTGACATGACCATCACCGGCTATCTCTCGGGCTCACCCGTAGCAGGAGCCACAAAGACGGTCACGGGCATAGCCACCGCCACCTGGACCCAGTTCGACGTCAGCGCCATGCCTGAATTCAAGACAGTAGACGAGTTTAGATTTACACAGGCGGCATCCACTTCCGCAACGGTGACCTTTGAGGTCGTCGACCAGATCAGCATTACCGCGACCAGCCTGCCCCTTACGCTTACCGGCTTTAGCGCGCTCCATAGCGGGAACGACGCCGCGCTCCGGTGGACGACTGCTTCCGAACAAAATACTTCCGGCTTTGAGATCCAGCGCGGCGACAATAGCAGCGATTTTGCGACGATCGGCCGCGTGCCCGCCGCCGGTCACAGCGAGGGGACGCTCCACTACAACTACACCGACCACCTGCCGGCGACGGCAACCCCGGCCTGGTTCTACCGCCTGAAAATGGTCGACCTCGACGGCGCGTTCACGTATAGTCCTATTTTGAAGTTTAATGTCTCGTCGTCGGGAGCCGGGCTCTCTGCCTGGCCCAATCCATTCCATGGGCAACTGACCGTGATGCTGGAAGCGGCAGAGGCCGACAAGGCAAGGCTCACCATTCGTGATCTTAGCGGTAGGCTGGTGGTTGGCCAGGACCTGTCCATACAAAAAGGGACGAACAGCATACCGCTGAATTCTTTGAGCGGGCTCGCCAAAGGAGTGTATCTGTTGAATATTATCAGCTCGCGGGGACAGCAGACTTTGCGGGTTTTGAAGAGCGACTAGGCCTGGCAGCGGCCTTGTTGCTGGCCGCCTTCTTCCGCGGCAACCGGTACAATTTCTGACAAACTTCACAATAAAAGGCCCGCCTGCGGGCCTTTCCCATATGTTTTACTTTTATCAGCGGCACGTGATCCCTCGGGCACCGCGTCTTCGCGTGCGCCAGCAATTGCAAATCCCGCTCCCTCAGTCGTGTTCTACATAGCCGGTAAAAGATCTGTAAGGATAAACTCTAAAGAAAACCATTAGCGTGGATAAAGATGGGTGCAATCCCATCGCGTTGCCAGTCCTGTTGCTGTATTTTTACCCTCTCTGAAATCACTTTCAAGATTCCCTAAGGCACCCTGATTATGACCCAACCCACAAAAGAAAACATGGAAAAGGCGAAAGCCTTGAAGAAGCTCATGAAGAAGTGGCTTACCACGCAGGAAACACAGGAAAAAGCTGATCTGCTCCTGGCGAAAAATCCGCATATAAAGGTCCGGAAACCTGTTGTGGCGCGGAAGGCGTTCTAGAATCGCGTCCCGCGGTTCACATGGTGACCCGCCACCCTTTGGGGTTCACATGGGTCACGCTTCGTGGTTCACACGGTGACCCGCCACCCTTTGGGGTTCACATGGGTCACGCTTCGTGGTTCACACGGTGACCCGCCACCCTTTGGGGGTCGCGCGGTTCACTGCCGCCGCCGCCTGGAAGGCCGCCCCTAGAACAACAGCAGCTGCCGTCCCTTTGTCTGGTCCGCAGGAGGCTTCTCCCTGCCGAATACGGTCCGGCCTCCATATTTCCATGAATCCTTTCTTTCCTTTTCGATATATTCCTCCAGCCCGCCGGCAGGCGTAAAATCCTTTTCCGCCTTCTGCGCCAGCGCCGACAGTTTGCGGACCGCGTCCAGCTTGTCACTCTGACCTATTTTGGCTTTCTGTACCGCAGTCTGCAAAATGCCGATCGTTTCATCGTATACTGCCGTAGGAACGGGGAAGGGATGGCCGTCCTTACCTCCGTGCGCAAAGGCAAACCGCGCGGGGTCCCGGAACCGCGAGGGCGTACCGTGGATGACTTCGCTGACCAGCGCCAGCGACTGCAGGGTCCTCGGACCGACGCCCTCCAGCATGACCAGTTCTTCAAAATCGGATGGTTTCCGGTCGTGGGCGAGCCAAAGCACCGCCCCGAGCCGCCGCAGATCGACGTCCTCCGTCCTTACGTCGTGGTGTGCCGGCAGCACCAGGCGCTGGATGTCCTGCATCATCAGCTCGGGCTTCTCGTGGGTCAGCGAAAGAACGCCCTTCTGCGCCGGACCAGCCTCTTTGTCGGCAAGATTGAGGATCGGCCCCTGGTTGACTCCGCACACGGCGGTATGCGGCTCTTCCACAAAGGATCGCAGGTCGGCAGAATGCCAGTGATACCTCCGCGCCATCGAATTACCAGCGCTCATCCCCTGCTGAATAACCGTCCAGTGCCCCTCGTCGCTGAGGACAAAACAGTGCATGTACAGCTGAAAGCCGTCCTGGACGACGGTATTGTCGACTTTTGCACTCAGCTTGCTGCTGCGCACCAGTTGCGCGGCATCCAACCCCGTACTCTCGCAAACTTTTGTGATCTCCTCCGGCGCCTGCCGCGAGGATTTCCCTTTCCCGCCGCAGATATAGATGCCCAGTTCCCGGGAATGCGGGTTGATTGCCCGCTTGAGCGCGCCCATGACGGAAGTGGTGATCCCGGACGAATGCCAGTCCATTCCCATCACCGCACCAAGACTCTGAAACCAGAAGGGATCGGCCAACCGGCGGATGACTTCCTGCTTTCCGTACTCAGCCAAAAGGACCTCCGTTACGGCCAGCCCGAGTTTGGCCATCCTTTCGGCCAGCCATTGCGGAACATAGCCGTAGTGCAGGGGAAGATCAGCAGCACCGGATCGTTTCATACACCTCTTATTTGCTAACAAAGTTAGCGAATCCGCTTCATTTGATAAACGGCGCGACAAAACCTTCCGAAAAATATATCTTGTCCCTTACAAACTCTGATTATGAAGGCTTCCTTACTCCTCCTATCCCTGGTATTCTCCCTTGCGGGCATCTGCCAGGAGAACCTCCCGACAGACTATCTCCCCAAATCTTTCCACGCCGGCAGAAGGGATGCCCTTCGGGCCATCATGCCCGACAACTCGGTAGCCGTGATCTTCGCCTACCCCACCCGCACCTTCAGCAACGACGTGAGCTACCCCTACCATCCCAATCCCGATCTCTACTATTTTTCCGGATATAAAGAACCGCAGGCCGTTCTCCTCATCTTCAAGGAGCCCCGGAAGGCCCCTGGCGGCGGGACCTATAAGGAACTTTTCTTTATCCAGCAGCGCGACCCGCAGGCCGAACAATGGACGGGGCGGCGCCTTGGCGTGGAAAAGGTGAGGAGCGAGCTGGGTTTTGACAGTGTATACAACGGCAGCGCGTTCGCCGACTTTCCCGTCGACCTCTCGGGTTTCAGCAGGATCCTCTTCTCCGGTCTGCCCGACGACGTACACGACGACAACAGCGACCCCGCCGACCTTTATGACCTGATACAGGCTTTTAAAAAGAAGGCGGCGCTGCCCGACAACTATGACGCATCCACCTATGAGCTGCTGGGCTCGCTCGCGGAAAGAGCGACGCCCGCCAACCTTAGCTTCGCGATCCGGTATTTCAACAAACGCGTCGAGGCCAGTCCCCGGATGCGCGACGACGAATACGTAAAGGCCTTCTCCGGCGTGAAAGACTCGGCGGGGCTCGCCGCCTTCCGTCAGAAATTCTCCATGCTCAAATGGAACACCTACCTCTATAATAAATTAGTGGCTTCACTCAGGGAAATAAAAACGCCCGAGGAAATGGTCCTGATGCGCAAGACGGTCTCCGTTTCCTGCATGGCCCACGCCGAAGTAATGAAGGCCATCCATCCGGGTATCTCGGAAGGAGAACTGCAGGGCCTCCAGGAATATGTCCATAAGAAGTTGGGGGCAGAATGGGTCGGCTACCCTTCGATCGTCGGCGGTGGCGCCAACGGATGCATCCTTCACTATGAAGAGAACAGCCGGCTCAATGTCGGCAACGATATGGTCCTGATGGACGTCGGCGCGGAATACCACGGCTACTCGGCAGACGTCACCCGCACGGTGCCGTCGACGGGCAAATTCAACCCGCAACAAAAGGCGATCTACGACCTCGTCTATCAGGCGCAGGAAGCCATCTTCCCGCTGTGCCGGGAAGGAGTGCCTTTCGACTCGCTGAATAAAAAGTCGACGGAAGTCCTCGCGGCCGGACTGATCAAGCTCGGTATCATAAAAGACAAGTCGGAAGTACGCACCTATTACCCCCATGGCTGTTCGCATTTTCTCGGCCTCGACGTTCACGATATGGGCAACTACGACCAGACCCTGAAGGAGAATATGGTGATCACGGTGGAACCCGGTATCTATATTCCCGCGGGCAGCCCCTGCGACAAAAAATGGTGGGACATCGGCGTCAGGATTGAAGACGATGTGCGTATTGGAAAAGACAAATTCGAGCTCCTGTCATGGCAGGCTCCGCGCAAATCCGAGGACGTCGAAAAGATGCACGGGCGCCCTAATTATGCACGGTAGTCGCGTGACGCCCTTCCCCAATCTCTTCGATCATCTTTTTATTGAAGGCCCCGAGGTCTTTGGGCGACCGGCTCGTGACCAGGCCGTTGTCGGCGACGACTTCCTTGTCAGCCCATATCACTCCGGCATTCTCCATATCGGTCTTTAGGGAAGGATATGACGTCATGTTACGGCCTTCTATCAGCCGCGTCTCGATGAGAAGCTGCGGGCCGTGACAGATGGCCGCCACGGGTTTGCCCGATTCCATGAACTGTTGCGCAAATTCCACAGCCTTGCGGTTCATCCTCAGTTTATCGGGATTCAGCACGCCGCCGGGAAGCAGCTCCTCAAAAACAATACCCCGGAGGCGACTCCCCAACCGGTAATTATTAACTATATTTATATGAATGGGTGAATGGAGGCCCACTGTGGCCTCACCTTTGTAACACTGGCGAACATAGGCACGACCTGCTGGATTTGTATTACCTAAACCAGGAGCATATGTTTCTACGACTATCGGTGTTCACGATCTTCGGCCTTGGACTACTCGCCACGACGGCACGCGCCCAGGACAGCGCCACCCGACAGCTGCCTGCCCGCTGGGACCTGCAGACCTGTCTGGACTACGCCAAAAAGAACAATATCCAGCTGAACAGCCTCCGGCTAACGGCGAGAACGGCCCAGCAGAATTATCTCCTGTCCCGCGCGCAGCGCGAACCCAATCTTCAGGCGGGCGCCGGCCTTACCTATACGCACAGCAAGAACGCCAACCCCGTGGTCGGCGGGTTCCAGACCCAGTCTTCGTTCAGCAACAGTCTCAGCCTCAGCTCGGGCATGACGCTCTACAACGGCGGATATATCAGCAACGATATCAAACAAAAGAACCTCGGGATCGAATCCGCCAACCTGAATATCCTGGAGACCGAGAACGATATCACGCTCTCCATCACCCAGGCCTATCTGGCTATCCTGCTGGCGAAAGAGAACGTCGTGTATGTGCAGGACCTCGTCAACACCTCTCTGGCGCAGGTCGATCAGGGCAGGAAACAATACGAGGCCGGAAGCATTGCCCGCAATGCCTATATCGAGCTACAGGCGCAGATGGCGACGGACAAATATAATTTCGTTACCGCCCAGAGCGCGGTCCGGACCAACAAGATCACGCTCAAACAGCTGCTGCAGCTCTCGATCACGGACTCCTTCGATATCGTCACGCCGGATACCGTTATGTCCAAAGAGGCCGTACCGGCGCTCGACCAGGTAGTAGCAACGGCCCTGCGGGACCGGCCGGAAATAAAGAACGGCGAGCTCGGCATCGAGATCTCCCGCTACGACCTGCTGAAAGCAAGGGCCGCCTACCTCCCGATACTAACGGCCTCGGCCAACCTTTCCAGCGGCTACTCCAACAACCAGCACGACGACTATTTCAAACAGCTGGACAATAACTTTTTTCAGCAGGCGGGGCTGTCGCTGTCCATCCCGATCTTCAACAGACGCGTGGCAAAGACCAATGTAGAGAACGCGAAGATAGAGATCGAACAGTCGCAGCTGAACCTGAAGAACGTGCAGACCAGTCTCGCACTGACGATAGAACAGGCGTATATCAACGTTGTCAACGCACAGGGACAGTACGACGCCGCAGTCGAGGGCCTGCGGGCCAACCAGGAGAGCTTCCGCATCGCGGGCGAGCAGCTGAAAGTGGGTGCGGCCAATATCGTGGACTATCTGCAGCAGAAGACCCTGTATACGCAGGCCTTCCAGGTGTATATTCAGGCCAAATACAACGCCGCGCTCAGTATCAGGATCTATGATTTCTATATGGGAATAGCAGTCAAACTATAAATGTCCTTCGTATGCCTAAACTCAGAGTGGTCATTATCATTGTCGTCGTCCTTCTGGCAGGAACCGCCTTCTGGTATTTCCGGTTCAGGAAGGAGGAAAAGCCGCTGGTCCTTCAGACGGAACAGGCCCACTACGGCTATATCTCCAAAAGCGTGACGGCAACCGGCACGGTCCAGCCCGTCGATACGGTGGCCGTCGGCTCTCAGGTATCGGGTACGATAAAAAATATCTATACTGATTTCAACGCCAAGGTCAGAAAGGGACAGCTGCTCGCCGAACTCGACAAGTCCCTCTTCGAGGCCCAGACCAACCAGTACAGGGCCAACCTCGAAGTGGCAAAGGCATCGCTGGTCTATCAGAAAAGCACGTTTGACCGGCAAACGCTATTGTACAATACCGGCGCCATCAGCAAGGCGGACTTCGAGAACTCGCAGAATCAATACCTGGGAGCGAAGGCCAACGTTCAGAGCGTACAGGCACAGCTGGATGCCGCCATAAAAAATCTTTCCTACGCGAGCATCTATTCGCCGGTGGATGGGGTCGTAATGACGCGTAATGTGAGCGTGGGGCAGACTGTCGCCGCCAGTTTTAATACGCCTACTCTTTTCATCATTGCGAAGGACATCACCAAAATGCAGGTTCAGGCGGCGGTGAGCGAGGCCGATATCGGCGACGTGCGTACGGGTCTTCGCGCGGCGTTTACGGTCGACGCTTATCCCGATATCTCGTTCAACGGTACGGTCAACCAGATCAGGCTCGAACCCGTCGTCTCAGCCAACGTCGTCACCTATTCCACGCTGATCACGGCCCCCAACCAGGACCTGAAGCTAAAGCCCGGTATGACGGCCAATATCTTCATCTTCACCAGAGAAGTGGACAGCGCGATGTTAATATCGGCGAAGGCCCTCAAATTCAAGCCGGACTCCTCCATGACCAAACAATTCAGGATCATACCCGATACCAATGCTGAACGCGAACTGCGCCGCGAAGCGCGTCGGGCCTCCAATGCCGGCCCCACGGCCCCTCCCCGCCACCGGCACGACTCGGCCTCGAGGCAGATAGACTCGGCTCCGACTACAGGCACCCCCGCCTTTGTATGGGTCAGAGTGGGAGACAGCCTGATGGAAAAAAAGGTGACGACAGGACTCAACAACGATACACAAGTACAGATACTCAGCGGACTGGATAGCGACGACGAGATCGTCGACGCGGCGGAGGTCGAGACTAAGGCGGAGGCAAAAAGCGGTGCGGTGAGAAGTCCCTTCATGCCCGCGCGGCGCGGAGGCGGCGGAGGCGGTGGCGGTCGACGACAGTAAAAATAGATCCATGAGCAATCAAAAAATACTCGAACTAAAGGATATCAAAAGGGAGTTCCGGATGGGCTCCGAGATCGTCAGGGCCCTGAAAGGGGTCAGCTTCGACGTCGAGGCCGGCGAGTTCGTCACCATCATGGGAAGCAGCGGCTCCGGCAAGACGACCTTACTGAATACCCTTGGCTGTCTGGACAAACCCACCGAAGGCACCTACCTGCTGGACGGGGTAGACATAAAGAAGCTGGGCCGCAACGAGCTGGCGCGGCTCAGAAATCATAAGATAGGTTTTGTCTTTCAGTCCTACAATCTTTTGCCACGTACCTCGGCGCTGGAGAATGTCGAGCTGCCGCTGATGTACAACCCCGAGTTCAGCGCGAAAGACAGGAAGGAGCGGGCCATAAAGGCGCTGGAAGCCGTAAATTTGGGTGACCGTCTCGACCATACTCCCAACCAGCTGTCCGGCGGCCAGCAGCAACGCGTAGCCATCGCCCGCGCCCTGGTGAACGAACCGGTGATGATCCTCGCCGACGAGGCGACCGGAAACCTCGACTCCCGAACGTCGTACAGCATCATGGCCCTTTTCCAGGAACTGAATTCCCGTGGGAAGACCATCGTCTTCGTGACCCATGAACCCGATATCGCCTCCTTCAGCAGCAGGACCATCATGCTGCGGGACGGCAAAGTGATGAAGGACAGTATGAATGAAAACAGGAAGTCGGCGAAAGACGTGCTGGCTTCACTTCCGAAAGCAGAGGACTATTAAATTCTTTTATTATGAGCCTGTTCAACCTCCTCCGGATCGCGTTGAAAGCCCTGCAAAGAAACAAGCTGAGGGCTTTTCTCACCATGCTGGGTATCATCATCGGCGTGGCGTCGGTCATCGCCATGGTGGCCATCGGACAGGGTTCCAAACAAAGCATCCAGCAGCAGCTGTCCGGGATGGGCTCGAATATGATCATCATCCGGCCCAACAGCAATATATCCGCCGGCGCCCGTCTCGACGCCACCTCTGTCCAGACCCTCACCCTCGACGACGTAAAAGCGCTGCAGAAACAGGCCCCGCACCTCAGCGCCGTCACCCCGCTGGCGAGCTCCAAAGGACAGGCAATCTATGGCAACAACAACTGGCCTACCACCATTCAGGGCGTCAACCCTCAATACCTCGACGTCATCCGGCAGTGGCCCCTCAAAGATGGTATTTCCTTCACCGACCGGGACGTCCAGTCCCAGAACAAGGTCTGCCTGCTCGGACAGACCGTCATCACCAATCTCTTCCCCAATGGCGAAAGCCCCATCGGGAAATATATCCGCTTCGGAAAAGTACCGCTGCTGGTCATCGGCACCCTCAGCGCGAAAGGCGAAAGCGCGTTCGGCCAGGACCAGGACGACGTGATACTCGCCCCTTTTACCACCGTGCAAAGACGCATTCTCTCGACCATCTATCTCCAGAATATTTATGCTTCCGCTACTGACGAGAAATCGACTACGGCGGCTACCGACGAGATCTCCGGGGTCCTTCGCGCGACACATCGCCTGAAATCCACCGACGAGGACGATTTCGCGGTGCGGACCATGCAGGAGCTGATCAATACCTTCAGTTCCACCAGCCAGCTGCTGACCGTACTTTTGGCGGTGATCTCAGGGATATCCCTGCTGGTCGGGGGTATCGGCATTATGAATATCATGTATGTCTCCGTTACCGAGCGGACGAAGGAAATAGGACTTCGAATGTCGATCGGGGCCCGCGGGATCGACATTCTTCTGCAATTTTTGACCGAGGCGATCCTGATCAGCATAACCGGCGGCATCATCGGCGTCGTGCTGGGTATTACTTCCGCGCGATTGGTCACCGCATTCCTTTCGTGGCCGACGCTTGTGACGGAATACTCCATCATTCTGTCCTTTCTGGTATGTTTTATTACCGGTGTCTTTTTCGGGTATTATCCGGCGCAGAAGGCCTCGCGGCTGGACCCGATAGAGGCGCTGCGCTATGAGTAGGGGGCGGTGAACCGCGTTTGGGGGCCCCGGCTCAGGAGTGAACCAGCAAGAGGGAAGAGGAGCCATGAACCACGGAGCCAGTTGGAAGGAGGAGTGGCCCGGAGAGGTGATGGCGACTAGTGGACCCGCGGATGGGACGGGGACGACCCTTTTTCCCGATGTCGGAAACTACGCCGCGGCTGCACCTCTCTAAAATGTGTTATCTTTGTCCCCCCATGAACAGAAAAGAAGAGATCCTTCAGGATGTCGTCATAAAATTCGCCGGGGACTCCGGCGATGGCATGCAGCTGACCGGAAGCCAGTTTACCAACAATACAGCCCTTCTGGGCATCGATCTGGCTACTTTCCCCGATTTCCCGGCCGAGATACGGGCCCCGCAGGGGACTCTCCCAGGCGTCAGCGGGTATCAGCTGCGCTTCTCGAGCGACAAAGTATATACCCCTGGAGATGAATGCGATGTACTGGTGGCTATGAACGCGGCCGCCCTCAGGGCCAACCTCAAAGGCCTGAAAAAAGGCGGAAAGATCATCGTCAATACCGAAGGGTTCGACGCCAAAAATCTCCGGCTGGCCAACTATCCCGACGGGACCAATCCCCTGGAAGATTCTTCGCTCGAGAGCTACTCCGTCATCCGGATGGATGTGACGAAAATGACCCGGGAAGCACTGAAGGATATCACCATGGGCACGAAGGAGAAAGACCGGGCCAAAAACATGTTCGTCCTCGGCTTCCTCTACTGGATGTACAACCGGGACATGGACAATACCATCCAGTTCCTGAAAGATAAATTCGGCAAGAAACCGGAGATCCTCGAAAGCAATATCAGGGCCCTTCAGGCCGGTTTCAACTTCGGGGATACCACCGAGACCTTTACCACTACCTACAGGGTGGAAAAGGCGAAAATGACCCCCGGCGTCTATCGCAGCATCATGGGCAATCAGGCGCTGGCGTATGGACTGATCGCCGCCTCACAGAAGAGCGGCCTTTCACTCTTCCTCGGGACCTACCCTATCACTCCGGCCTCCGATGTTCTGCACGAGCTGAGCCGGCACAAGGCGTTTGGCATCCGCACCTTCCAGGCAGAAGACGAGATAGCCGGCATCACCGCGGCCATCGGCGCCTCCTATGGCGGTTCCCTAGGCGTGACGACGACTTCCGGTCCCGGCATGGCCCTCAAATCCGAGGCGATGGGCCTCGCCGTTATGCTCGAGATTCCTCTTCTGATCTGCGATATCCAGCGCGGCGGTCCTTCGACCGGCCTCCCGACAAAAACGGAACAGAGCGACCTCCTCCAGGCCTACTACGGACGCAACGGAGAATGCCCGATGCCCGTCGTCTCCGCATCGACACCCAGCGACTGCTTTGACGCGGTCTATGAAGCCGTCCGTATCGCCGTTCAGCATATGACACCCGTCATCTTCCTGAGCGACGGTTATATCGCCAACGGCGCCGAACCCTGGAAATTCCCCAAAAGCGCGGACCTCGCGCCTATCGAAGTAAAATTCAAGACCGGGCTCGGCCCCGACGAAGAGAAATTCCAGCCCTATCTGCGCGATGAGAAACTCGTCCGCCCCTGGGCCATACCCGGCACGCCCGGACTGGAACACCGTATCGGCGGCCTCGAAAAACAGAATGTTACCGGCAACGTCAGCTATGACCCGGAGAACCACCAGACCATGGTGAGGATCCGCGAAGAGAAGGTTGCCCGCATCGCAGACAATATACCGCCCCAGGCCCTCGACAGCGGCCCCGAAAAAGGCGACCTGCTGGTACTCGGCTGGGGAAGCACCTACGGCTCGATCAAAAGCGCCGTAGCCGAACTGC
>Ga0310811_10002786_pt1 | contig 21877 bp, 18 predicted proteins | sample YCmetagenome_FD_207642 | JGI IMG/M metagenome (GOLD analysis project Ga0310811, IMG submission 207642) | Soil microbial communities from experimental microcosm in Duke University, North Carolina, United States - YC | ecosystem: Engineered > Artificial ecosystem > Soil microcosm > Unclassified ...
TTCCGGAGTATCCGGACCTCGCCAAGCTCAATGAAGTCGAGCGCCAGCTTTCGACCTTTCCGCCGCTTGTTTTCGCCGGCGAGGCACGCAAGCTGAAAAAGGCGCTGGGCCGCGTGTCGCAGGGGCAGGCTTTCCTGCTCCAGGGCGGCGATTGCGCCGAAAGCTTCGCCGAGCACCATCCCGACAACATCCGCGACTTCTTCCGCGTCTTCCTGCAGATGGCGGTGGTGCTGACCTTTGCCGGCGCGTCGCCCGTGGTGAAGGTTGGCCGCATTGCCGGCCAGTTCGCCAAGCCGCGCAGCGCGCCGACGGAAACGCGCGACGGCGTCGAACTGCCGTCCTATCGCGGCGACGTCATCAACGACAACGAATTCACGGCGGAGGCACGAACGCCCGATCCGCGCCGCATGCTCTCGGCCTATCGTCAATCGGCAGCGACGCTCAATCTGCTGCGCGCATTCGCGCAGGGCGGTTACGCCAACCTGTCGAGCGTGCAGCAATGGATGCTCGGCTTCGTGAAGGGATCGCCGCAGTCGCGCCGCTACAACGAACTGTCGGAGCGCATTTCCGAGGCGCTCGACTTCATGCGCGCCTGTGGGCTCGATCTCGAAAACCATCCGGAATTGAGCAGCACGGATTTCTACACCAGCCACGAAGCGCTGCTGCTGCCGTTCGAACAGGCGATGACCCGTGTCGATTCGACATCGGGCGACTGGTACTGCACGTCGGGTCACATGGTGTGGATCGGCGACCGCACGCGCCAGCCGGACCACGCCCATGTCGAATATTGCCGCGGCATCAAGAACCCGCTCGGCCTGAAATGCGGCCCGAGCAGCACGCCCGACGGTCTGCTGAAGCTCATCGATATTCTCAATCCCGAGAACGAGCCCGGCCGTCTGACGCTGATCTGCCGCATGGGCGCCGATAAGGCGGGCGACGCCGTCACGCCGCTGATCCGTGCGGTGAAGCGCGAAGGCAAGTCGGTGGTGTGGTCGTGCGATCCGATGCACGGCAACACGATCACGTCGGCCAATGGCTACAAGACGCGGCCGTTCGATTACATCCTGCGCGAGGTGAAGAACTTCTTCGACGTGCATGCCGCCGAAGGCTCTTACGCCGGCGGCGTGCATCTGGAGATGACCGGCCAGAACGTGACGGAATGCACCGGCGGCGCACGCGCCATCACCGAAGCCGACCTCAACGATCGCTATCATACGGTCTGCGACCCGCGTCTGAACGCGGAGCAGGCGATCGAGATGGCGTTTCTGCTGGCCGAACTGCTCAAGTCCGAACGCGCGCGTGTGACGAAGCCGATGCAGGCGGCGTCGGGGCTATAGCGCGTATTCCGCAAAAGTGGATTCCGGTTTTGCGATCAGAATACGCGCAAGCAGATACACTGGCTTTGGCATCCGGATGCTGACGTAGAGATGAACAGTCTTCCACCCGATCATCTCTCGCTTGCGCTTGCGCAACTCAATCCGACTGTCGGCGATGTCGCCGGCAATGCGGACAAGGTGCGCAAGGCGCGCGCTGCGGCAGCGGTGGATCGTGCCGACCTCGTCATTTTTTCTGAACTTTTTCTCGCCGGTTATCCGCCGGAAGATCTGGTGCTCAAGCCGGCTTTCCAGGCGGCGTGCCGGATGGCGGTGGAGGATCTCGCGCGCGAGACGGCGGACGGTGGTCCGGCGATCCTTCTCGGCACGCCGTGGCCGGACGGCGGCAAGCTCTACAATGCGGTCGCGCTGCTCGATGGCGGACGCATCGCCGCGCTGCGCTACAAGGTCGATCTGCCGAATTACGGGGTCTTCGACGAGAAGCGTGTGTTTGCGCAGGGGCCGATGCCAGGGCCGGTGAATTTTCGCGGCGTGCGTATCGGCGTTCCGATTTGCGAAGACATCTGGCGCGATGAAGTGACGGAGTGTCTGGCGGAAACCGGCACGGAAATTTTGCTCGTGCCGAACGGCTCGCCGTATTGGCGCGACAAGGACGAGGTCCGGCTCAATGTCGCGGTTGCGCGCGTCACCGAACACGATCTGCCGCTGATCTATCTCAACCAGGTCGGCGGTCAGGACGAGTTGGTATTCGACGGCGGTTCGTTCGGATTGCATGCCGACCGCTCGCTGGCGTTCCAACTGCCGTCGTTTGAAGAGTGTGTGGCGACCCTGAACTGGCAGCGCCGCGACGGCACGTGGCGCTGCGTCGATGGTCCGCGCGCGACGGCGCTCGAAGATGACAAGGCCGACTATTCGGCCTGCATGCTGGGTCTGCGCGACTACGTCAACAAGAACGGATTCAAGGGCGTCGTGCTCGGCCTTTCCGGCGGCATCGACTCCGCGTTGTGTGCGGCGCTTGCGGTCGATGCGTTGGGCGCGGCGCGCGTGCGCTGTGTGATGCTGCCCTACAAATACACCGCGCAAGTCTCGCGTGACGATGCCGCGGCCGCGGTGCAAGCGCTTGGTGTTGCCTATGATGTGGTCCCGATCGAGCCCATCGTCGCAGGCTTTGAAAAAAGCCTGCACGATGTTTTCGCCGGAACGCAGGCCGACGTGACGGAGGAAAACCTGCAGTCGCGCGCGCGCGGCACGGTTCTGATGGCGCTTTCCAACAAGCTCGGCCTGATGGTGGTGACGACCGGCAACAAGTCGGAGATGTCGACCGGCTACGCCACGCTTTACGGCGACATGAATGGCGGCTTCAATCCGATCAAGGACCTGTACAAGACCGAAGTGTATCGCCTGTCGCGCCTGCGCAATGCCTGGCGGCCGAACGGCGCGCTCGGCCCCGATGGCATGGTCATTCCCGAAAACATCATCACGCGCGCGCCGTCCGCCGAACTGCGCGAGGATCAAACCGATCAGGACACGCTGCCCCCTTATGACGTGCTCGACGCCGTGCTCGAACGGCTGGTCGAGCGCGAAGAATCGATCGCCTCGATCGTCGCAGACGGGTACGACAAGGATACTGTTGTGCGTATCGACCGCATGCTCAACCTCGCCGAATACAAGCGACGGCAGGCGGCGCCCGGCGTCAAGGTGACGTTGAAGAATTTCGGCCGCGACAGGCGCTACCCGATCACCAATCGTTTTCGCGATACGGGCGAGCACGCGCGTGCGCCGGCGACCGATCTGCTGCCGTCAGGCGCAGCGACTGCGTCGGAAGCCTACGACGTGTAATCGTTCCGGCGTGCCGGAGAGATTTAGCGCGCCTGATAAATATTCGGTCCGATAACGCGGACGCTGCGCTTGCCGGATTTTTCAGCGGGCGTCATGGCGGGCGCCGATGTGTCGTTCGCGCCGCCGGCCGCTTTGTCCGGAGATGTGTCGTCCGGCTTGCCGCTCTGACTCTTTGAGTCATGCGGTTGCGCCATTTTCTGCGCCTGCTCTTCGGTCACGACCACGTCGCCGCGCGCCAGCGTTTTGTCGTCCTGACCGCGCATGAGATCGACCCAGTTCTGATCGAGGCGTTTGCAGGTGCAGGCCGGGTCATGCGACTTGCGATATTTGAATGCCGTGGCAAGCGCGGTGTAGGGGCGGCCATCGAGTGACACGGCCTGATTGACGCTCTCACCAGGATTGCGATGGGTATAGAGCGAGACCTGTGAATCGGGGCAGGTTTGCTGGCACACCTGCGCATCCTGCTGGAAATGCGAAGGCGTCGTCGAATACGAGATCGGAAAGTAATAGCCGTCGCAACTGCGCACGCACAGGGTCCGGTAAGTCGAGGTCTGCGTGCTCGCGGCGTCGGGTTCGCCGGGCACGCCGGGCGCTTCTGCCGGCTCGTTGCGGCCAAACAGCGTGTCGAAGAATCCGCGCTGCTGCGCAGCGGCCGAGCGGTATTGTGGTCCGCAGTTGTTCTGCGCCAGCGCGTTGACGATCGTGGCCCGCTGCGATTCGCGTTCCGTCGAGCCGCCCTTCATGCGTTCGAGATCGCTCAGCATGCGGTCGAGATTGGAACGCATGCGCTGAATCTGATTGTCGAGTTGCCCGCATTGCGCCGGCTGGCCGCCGAACAGGGAGAAGAAGCCGTTTCCGCGGCAGCCGATGCGCCGCGCTTCCGAGGTCATTCGGTCGAGTTCCGCCTGTTGCTTGTCGGCGGCATCCTGGTAGCGCCGGACTTGTGCCGCGCGTCCGGGATCACCGTTTCCGCGGTCGACAGCGGTCAATTGGGTCTCGAGCCGCACACACGCCGGGTTACGCGCATCCGGCGCACGGTTTTGGGCGGGAGCCGGACTCTGCGGGTAACCCTGCTGTTGGGGGGAGCCTTGTTGCTGCGGGTAGGGCGGATAGCCTTGGCCGTTGGTCTGCGGTGCGCCTGGCTCGCTTTGCGCCCAGGCCGTCTGTGTGGCGGCCATGCCGGCCGCGACAACAAGCGCCAAAGCCGGCGCCACCGCCCGGGAAATCCAACCGTGTATTGCCATTTCAAACCTCGCCCGGCCCCTGCCGCGATGAAGCGGCAAATGGTGTCCAAACTATGGGTTCGGGAGCCGATTCAGCGGTGGCGTAGCATAGCTGCAACACGGTTGGAACGCGAGGCGACGCTGTCGGTGTCTATCTCGAAATTGGCCGCGCCGGGTTGCCTGCGACAGTCATTCCCGCGGGCACATCGCGGGTCACGACGGCGCCGGCTCCGATAATCGCGTCATCCCCGACAGTGACCCCGGGAAGGATAATGGCGCTGCCGCCGATCCAGACGTTCCGTCCGATATGGACCGGCCGTCCTGACTCCAGCCCGCGCCGCCTTTGGTCGGGATCGCGGGGATGGTCGGCGCTGTAAATCTGCACGGCCGGACCGATCTGCGCTCCGTCCCCGATCGTGATCGCGGCGACATCGAGGAGAATGCAGTTGAAGTTGAGGAATGCGGCTTCGCCGATCCTGATGTTGTATCCGTAATCGCAATGGAACGGCGGACGAATGACAACGCGTTCGCCGACTTGCGCCAGATGCAGGCGGAGCATCGCGCGCAAATCGTCTTCCGTGGCGTTTAAAGCGTTGTTGTAGCGATCGAGCCAGCATTTATTGGCCGCTCTGTCGACCTGGAGTTCACTGTCCGCCGCGTCGTACAGGTCGCCGGCGATCATTTTCTCTTTTTCAGTTCGCATCATTCCGCGTCGGGCTGGTTCTGCGGCAGCGCCTTTTCGAACGCGGGCAGTTTTGCGCAGGCCGCATCAACCGCGACGAGTTTGGGGAACGCATCGAGCGGCACCTTGAACCGCCGCGCATTCGCCATCTGCGGAACGATGCAGATATCCGCGAGCGTGATCTGGTCGCCGAAAGCATAGGGGCCTTCGCCGATCATTGCCTCGATGGCCGGAAAACCAGCCAGAATCCAGTGGCGATACCAGGCATCGATGGCGGCCTGCTCATGCCCGAGCGGGTCCTTGAGATAGCGTAGCGGCGCCAGATTGTTGATCGGATGAATGTCGCAGGCGATGACCTGTGACAGCGCCCGCACGCGCGCGCGCAGCAGCACATTGCGCGGCAGCAGCGGAGGCTCCGGCACAGTCTCTTCGAGATATTCGATGATGGCGAGCGATTGTGTGATGATTTCGCCGTTCGGCAGTTGCAGCGACGGCACGCGCGCCTGCGGATTGACGGCCAGATAGTCGGGGCTGCACTGCACGTTCTTCTGCAGGTGGATCGACACGGTTTCGTAGGCGATGCCTTTGAGATTGAGCGCGATGCGCGTGCGATATCCCGCGGACGAACGAAAATAGGAATAAAGCTTCACGTGTCCTCCAGAGTCATCGTGTTGTCAGTGGTCGCCGAAGATTTCACAGGACAATGGCGGAATGGGGCAACAGTGGCAACACGCGCAGGGCGCGCGCACGCGGAACGCCGCGGGCAGGCTGAAGCGGGGCCTTGACGGATGCTGGGTTCGTGGCCCATTGTCGCCCCATGAACGGCCATTTTCTCCAGATCGGCATTTGCCGCGGGATTATTCGCTAGCGATCTTCGCTGGCTGAGGCCGTCTTTTCTCGAATCGAGATACAAAGGGACGCCCCGGCCTGGGATCGTCCTTCTGTGGCGTTCGCCGTTCGCTTGGGTTTGGCGCGCCGCAACCGCGGCGGTTCTGCGCGTCAGCGCCGGCCGTGGCGATAGGCGATTTTGGAATTGGGCTTGCAATTGGAATCAGGCGTGCAATGGAACTGAAGCTTTACGATACCCTGTCGCGCGAAAAGCAGGCCTTTACACCGATCGATCCCGCGCGCGTGCGCATGTATGTCTGTGGCCCGACGGTCTATGACTTCGCGCATATCGGCAATGCGCGGCCGATCATCGTTTTCGATGTCCTTTTCCGGCTGTTGCAGCATCTTTACGGTGCCGATCACGTAACCTATGTGCGCAACGTCACGGACGTGGACGACAAGATCAATGCGCGGGCCGCCGAAAGCGGCGTGTCGATCCGCGAACTCACCGAAGAGACGTTTGGCAATTTCAGGGACGATGTCGCCGCGCTCGGCTGCCTGCCGCCGACCGTGGAGCCGCGCGCAACCGAACATATCGAGGAGATGAAGACGCTGATCGAGCGTCTCGTCGCCAGCGGCCACGCCTATGTCGCCGAAGGCCATGTGCTGTTCAGCGTACCGTCGATGCCGGATTACGGGCGGCTGTCGAAACGGCCGCTCGATGAGATGATCGCCGGCGCGCGTGTCGAGGTCGCGCCTTACAAGCGCGACGCGCAGGATTTCGTGCTGTGGAAGCCGAGCAAGGAGAACGAGCCGGGATGGCCGTCGCCGTCGGGCATTGCTGCGCCCGGCCGTCCGGGCTGGCACATCGAATGCTCGGCGATGTCGTGGAAGCATCTCGGCGAAACGTTCGACATCCATGGCGGCGGCATCGATCTCGTCTTTCCGCATCATGAGAACGAGATCGCGCAATCGCGCTGTGCCTTCCATGCGCCGGTGATGGCCAATGTCTGGATGCACAACGGTTTCCTGCAGGTCGAAGGCGAGAAGATGTCGAAATCGCTCGGCAACTTCGTCACGCTGCGCGAGGTTTTGGCCGACTGGCCGGGCGACGTGGCGCGACTCGCCATGTTGTCGAGCCACTATCGCCAGCCGATCAACTGGACGGTGAAGGGTCTCGAAGAGGCCGAAAAAGCGCTCGGCAGTTTCTACGACGCGGCGTCGCACAGCGCCGACGCGCGACCGGCGCCTGCTGTTCTCGATGCGCTGTGCGACGACCTCAACACGCCGAAGGCGATTGCCGAGATGCACGGTCTGAAGAACGCTGCCGGACGCAAGGCGCTGGCCGGCACCCTTGCTTTCTTCGGATTTCGAGCTGACGCGCTGGCTGCGTGGCGCGAGGCACATGCGAAGGCACCGTCGCTGTCGCGCGAAGACATCGAGGGCCGGATCGCGAAGCGGCTTGCCGCACGCCGGGCGAAGAACTTTGCCGAGTCCGATCGGATTCGTGATGAACTCGCGGCAGCCGGCATCCTTCTCAAGGATTCGAAGGACGGTACGACGTGGGAGGTCGCGCGATGAGCGCGGAGGCCCATCCGAAACTTGCGTTGCGGCCCATGCTGCCGGCGGACGCTCCGCTCGTCGCGGAGATTTTTCGCGCGAGCATCGAAGAGTTGACCGGCGAGGAATACAGCCCTGCGCAACAGGCAGCCTGGATGTCGGCGGCAGACGACGAGGCGGAATTCGCATCGCGGCTGCAAGCGCAACTCACGCTGATCGCGACACTTGGGGGTTCGCCTGTCGGCTTCGCATCGTTGCGCGACAACACAGCGATTGAACTTCTCTATGTTCACCCGGCCGCGGCAAGACAAGGCGTCGGCACGATGCTGTGTGATGCGCTGGAGAAGATCGCCGGAGGGCGCGGTGCGGCCGCGCTGACGACGGACGCCAGCGACACGGCGCGCGACTTCTTCTCCGGGCGCGGTTTCGTGCCGCAGCAGCGCAACACTGTGTTGATGGGCGACGAATGGCTCGCCAACACGACGATGAAAAAGCAGATTTCGCCGCAGGAGGCTGCGCAATGAAACGTCCGGATACGCCGTTCCCCCGCCACTGGCGCTACTACATAGCCTTGAAATGGCTCCTGCTCGCGGCGGCGATCGTCATTGCGCTCAAATATTTTGGAGTTTGGTAAGGCTTTTAACGGACAAATCGCGGCCCTAAGGCCGCCAGAAGGCAGTGTCATGAGTAAGGAACGCGTCTACCTGTTCGACACCACGCTGCGTGACGGCGCGCAGACGAACGGCGTTGACTTCACGTTGCACGACAAGATCGCGGTGGCGAAACTGCTCGATGGTCTGGGCGTGGATTATATCGAGGGCGGCTATCCCGGCGCCAATCCGACGGATACCGAATTTTTCAGTATTGAGCGCGATTACGACGCGACGTTCACTGCGTTCGGCATGACGCGGCGGCCGGGCCGTTCGACCTCGAACGATCCCGGCCTTGCGACGCTGCTCGATGCAAAATCAGACGCGATCTGCTTCGTGGCCAAGGCGTCCGACTATCAGGTCCGCGTTGCGTTGCAGACGACGGAAGAGGAAAACCTTGCATCCATCCGCGACAGCGTCGCGGCGGCAAAAGCCCACGGCAAGGAAGTTCTGCTTGATTGCGAGCATTTCTTCGACGGCTACAAAGGCAATCCAACCTATGCCATCGCCTGCGCCAAGGCCGCGCATGAGGCCGGCGCACGCTGGGTGGTGCTGTGCGACACCAATGGTGGCACGCTGCCCGACGAGATCGCGACGATCGTCGGCGAGGTCGTCAAGCATGTGCCCGGCACCCATGTCGGCATTCATGCGCATAACGATACCGAACAGGCGGTGGCCAACTCCTTCGCCGCCGTGCGTGCTGGCGCGCGCCAGATCCAGGGTACGCTCAACGGCATCGGCGAGCGCTGCGGCAACGCCAACCTCGTCTCGATCATCCCGACGCTGAAGCTCAAGAAGGAATATGCGGAAAAATTCGAGATCGGCGTATCGGACGAAAAACTGACTCATCTTGCCCAGGTCTCACGCGCGCTCGATGAACTTCTCAATCGCGCGCCGAACCGGCACGCGCCGTATGTCGGTGAAAGCGCATTCGCGACCAAGGCCGGCATTCACGCCTCGGCGATCATCAAGGACCCGGCAACTTACGAGCATGTCGCGCCGGAGCGCGTCGGCAACCGGCGCAAGCTTCTTGTTTCCGATCAGGCGGGACGGTCGAATGTGCTGGCCGAACTGGATCGTGTCGGCATCGTCGTCGATAAGGACGATGCGCGCGTCACGCGTCTGCTCGAAGTCGTGAAGGCGCGTGAGGCGCAGGGCTATTCTTACGAGGCGGCCGACGCCTCTTTCGAACTGCTGGCGCGCCGGATGATGGGCGACGTGCCTGATTATTTTGACGTCACGCAGTTCGACGTCAATGTCGAGCACCGCATCAGCGCGACGGGCGAACGCGTGACCGTCACCATGGCCGTGGTCAAGGTGAACGTCGACGGCGAGACCACGATATCGGCGGGTGAGGGTAACGGTCCGGTCAATGCGCTCGACGTGGCGCTGCGCAAGGATCTTGGCAAATATCAGAAATACATCGCCGGACTCAAACTCACCGACTATCGCGTGCGTATCCTCAATTCAGGCACCGAGGCGGTGACGCGCGTGCTGATCGAAAGCGAAGATGAGGACGGCGAGCACTGGGCGACGATCGGTGTTTCCTCGAACGTCATCGATGCCTCGTTCCAGGCGCTGATGGATTCGATCGTCTTCAAGCTGTTGAAGAGCGGCGCGTCGGCTTAAAGGAAGCTGGTCGGCCCGATGTAGGTGTCCTGCGCATCCTCGCGCGCTAGCATCGAAGTCCATGAAGGCCAAAAGCGTTTTAGCGGCGCGCAGGCCTGCCGCTGATCAAAGCTTTTCTTCCATCGTCTTGTCCATCGCCGTGTCGCGTTTATCGAGGGACGCGAGAGCGCCGCGCAGCTTCGGCAGGATGTCGTCGACTCTGTCTGCGACAAGAAGATTCACGCGCAGGCCTTCGCGGATGAATTTCATCCGCGTCATGTGATCGAGAAGATCGCACAGCGGCTTCCAGAAGCCCGCGACGTTGACGCACAGAATCGGCTTTTGGTGGCGGCCGAGTTGCGACCAGGTGAGTTGTTCGACCAGTTCTTCGAGCGTGCCGACGCCGCCGGGAAGTGCCACAAAGGCGTCCGCATGCTCGAACATCAATTGCTTGCGCTCGTGCATGTTGCGGGTGACGATGACCTCCTGAACATCCGTGAGTACGTGCTCGCGTTGTGTCAGGAAGTCCGGGATGATGCCGGTGACACGCCCGCCATGTTCCAGTACGGCGGCAGCAAGTTCACCCATCAGGCCGATGGAACCGCCGCCATAGACCAGGCGAATCCGGTTCTCCGCGAGGATGCGGCCGAGCGCCCGCGCGGCAGCCACGAAGGCTGGGTCCTGGCCCGGGCCTGAGCCGCAATAGACGCAGATGGTGTCGAGGGAGGGGGTCGTTGAAGCGTCCATTGATTGGATGTGGCACCGGCCCCGGCATAGCGTCAAGGGCGGCGAGAGCGAATAAGCGTGCATTCTTAAAGACATTCCTTGCAGACAATTCGTGCCGGGACGCCTATATGGGGGAGTCTGTGTCAGCGCGATAACGGCCTGGAACCGGACCCTTTTTGGTTCGGCCGTATATGGGTGCAGGCGCCCCACGAGCCCGGCTTTGAATGATCCCGGCGCGTGACCGAGGAGGACGATATTTGAATTTCGACCCGCCGCATTCTGGACCCGATGGATTCTGAACCGCGATGAGTGATCAGTTGCGATCTCCCCATGCGTATCGGAAGGACCTGTCGGGTGACGGCGGCAGCCTGCTCGCCACGCTGCGCCGCCTTTGGCCCTATATCTGGCCGTCCGACCGCGCCGACCTCAAGCATCACGTGTTAATGTCGCTCGGCACGCTGCTGCTGTCGAAGTTTGCGACCATCAGCGTTCCGTTCGCGTTCAAATGGGCGACCGATGCCCTGAGCGGCGAAGGTACCGCGCCGGTCGCGACGAATTCGTGGCTGACATGGGCCATCGCGACGCCGGTGCTGATGACGATCGCCTATGGCAGCCTGCGCATCATCATGGCGATCCTGCAGCAGGCGCGTGACGGGCTGTTCGCCAAGGTCGCGATGCATGCGGTGCGGCGGCTCGCCAATCTGACATTCGTGCACATGCACCAGCTTTCACTGCGCTTCCATCTCGAGCGCAAGACCGGCGGCCTCACGCGTGTGCTCGAGCGCGGACGCAATGGCATCGAGACGATTGTGCGCATGGTCATCCTGCAGGCCGTGCCGACCGTCATCGAACTCTCGCTGATCGTCGGCGTTCTGCTTTACCACTTCGACTGGCGCTATGTGATCGTCGTCCTCGTGACGGTCGCGCTCTACATGATCTACACCTATTACGCGACCGAATGGCGCATCGGCATCCGCCGCCGCATGAACGATTCGGACACGGAGGCGAACACCAAGGCGATCGACTCGCTGCTGAATTACGAGACGGTGAAATATTTCAGCGCCGAGAACCATGAAGCAGAGCGCTATGACCGCTCGATGGAGCGCTATGAACGCGCCAGCGTCATGTCCTATTCCTCGCTCGCCGTGCTCAATGCCGGGCAGGCGACGATCTACACGGTCGGGCTGACGGTTTCGATGGTGATGTGCGCATACGGCATCGCCAATGGCCGCAACACGATCGGCGATTTCGTCATGATCAACGCCATGCTGATTCAGCTTTACCAGCCGCTGAATTTCATGGGCATGGTCTATCGCGAGATCAAGCAGGCCGTCATCGACATCGAATCCATGTTCTCGATCCTCGGCCGCCCGCCGGAGGTGAAGGACAAGCCCGGCGCGCAGCCGCTTGCGGTCACCAACGGTGTCATCCGTTTCGAGAACGTGCAATTTTCCTACGATGCGCAACGGCCGATCCTCAAGGGCATCAGCTTCGAGGTGCCGGCCGGTCGCACGATCGCGGTGGTCGGGCCTTCGGGCGCCGGCAAGTCGACGATCTCGCGGCTGTTGTTTCGCTTCTACGATCTGTCTTCGGGCTGCATCCTGATCGACGGGCAAGATGTTCGTGATGTGACGCAGACGTCGTTGCGCGAAGCGATCGGCATGGTGCCGCAGGACACGGTGCTGTTCAACGATACGATCCGCTACAATATCCGCTACGGTCGCTGGGACGCCTCAGACGAAGAGGTCGAGGAGGCGGCACGGTTGGCGCAGATCGACGGTTTCATCCGTCAGTCGCCGAAGGGTTACGAGACGGAAGTTGGCGAGCGCGGACTGAAACTGTCGGGTGGCGAGAAGCAGCGTGTCGCCATCGCGCGCACGATCCTCAAGAGTCCTCCCATCCTTCTGCTCGACGAGGCGACATCCGCCCTCGACAGTCATACGGAGAAGGAAATTCAGGATGCGCTCGAGCGCGTCTCCCGCAATCGTACGACCCTCGTCATTGCGCATCGTCTCTCGACCATCGTCAGCGCCGACGAAATCATCGTGCTTAATAAGGGTGTGATCGCCGAACGCGGCACGCATTATGAATTGCTTGCGGCAGACGGGCTCTATGCCAGCATGTGGAACAGGCAGCGTGAGGCCGAGGAGGCGCGCGAGCGTCTGGCGCGCACCGGCGAGGACACCACCGCGGAGCCGAACCGGCGGCCGCCGCTGGTCGAAGACGAATTGTCCGCAGCCGAATAATTTCAAAACATTCACTCACAACGGCCCTCACCATGTCCATTGCAAACTCCATCCGTTCGCAACTCGCGCCGATCAACAGCCTCGGTTATCCGTTCATCGGCTCCTTTGCGCTGGCGAGCCTGGTCCTGTTCGTGATCTGGGCGCCGCTCGGCTGGATCGGCGTCGTGCTGACCCTGTGGTGCACCTATTTCTTCCGCGATCCGCCGCGGGTGACGCCGGTGCGGGACGGAATTATCGTGTCACCGGCGGACGGCCGCGTCAGCCTCGTCGTCGATGCGGTTCCGCCGCCCGAATTGGGACTGGGCGAGCGGCCGCTGCCACGCGTCTCTGTCTTCATGAGCGTGTTCGACTGTCACGTGAACCGCGCGCCGATGTCGGGTCATATCGATCGCATCGTTTACAAGCCCGGAAAATTCCTCAGCGCCGATCTCGACAAGGCGAGCGAGGACAACGAGCGTAATGCCTTTGTCATCAGCATGGGCGATGTTCGCATCGGAGTCATTCAGATCGCCGGGCTGGTCGCGCGCCGCATCGTGCCGTTCGTGCGCGAGGGCGACAGCCTGACCGCCGGCGACCGCATCGGCATGATCCGCTTTGGCTCGCGTCTCGATGTCTATCTGCCGGAAGGCACAAAGCCGCTGGTCGCGGTCGGCCAGACCTCGCTGGCCGGCGAAACCATTATCGCCGACATGCGTATGAACGACGTGCCGCATATTTTCCGCGCCGGTTAAGACCCGTTAACGTCTCGTTGAGGTGGATGGCGCAAGCCGCCGCCGAAGGGTATAATCCCATGATGTTTTCGTCATTCGAGCCCGATCAGCCGCAGGGTCGCCGTCGGCGCTTTCGTCCGATCCCTGTCCGCACGTTGATCCCCAATCTGATCACGTTGCTCGCGCTATGCGCTGGCCTCACAGCGATCCGCATGGCGCTGGAAAACCACCTCGACCTTGCGCTGGCGGCCATCGTCTTCGCCGCGATGCTCGACGGCATCGACGGCCGCGTGGCGCGCCTGCTCAAGGGAACGTCGCGCTTCGGTGCAGAACTCGACAGTCTTGCCGATTTTGTGAATTTTGGCGTCGTGCCGGCGCTGATCCTTTATTTCTGGGACCTCAACGATCTGCATTCCGTCGGTTGGATCGCGGTGCTCGTCTTTGCAATTTGCGCGGGCTTGCGGCTGGCGCGATTCAACGTGATGGCCGAAGATCCGGACCGTCCGGCCTGGGCGGCTAATTTCTTCACCGGGATGCCGGCGCCGGCCGGCGCCATCACGGTGTTGCTGCCGATCTATCTGTCCTTCCTCGGCATGCCGCATGGCGGCTTCATAAGCTGGTTCATCGGCATCTATACGCTGGCCATCGCGTTCCTGATGGTGTCGCGGCTGCCGGTTTTTTCCGGAAAGAAAGTCGGCGCACGCGTGCCACCGGACATGGTGCTTCCGATTTTCGTGTTTGTCGTCCTCTTCTTCGCGCTGCTCATCAGCTATCCCTGGGAGGTGCTGACGCTCGGCACGCTGGCTTATCTCGCATTGCTGCCTTTCGGCTTGATATCGTATCGCAAGCTCGAGCGCCTCGACCTTGAACGTGAATACGCCGCGGCCAGTGCATATTCCGCTCCACGTGCTGAGGAGGCGGATCGTGTGCCCGACAGGCCGGTGCACGGAGATGCGACAGAACGGCCGACCCGGCTCAATTAGCGGCTTTAGAGCCTGCTACCGCGGCAGGCAGGCAGCGGGCGCCGGCGAAACCCCATAAAACTCCGCTCTGCGCAGGGCGCATGGCCCCGGAAGCGGTAACCGTCCCTTAAGTGCAGCCGCATAGGGTGATACCAGCGTCGCCAGGGCCTGGGGGCGCCGCGTTGCGTGGCGTGCGGGGGTTGTTTTTCCAATGGATTTTGCGACAGGCCTGGGCCTTCTCGCCGGTGTTTCGGTCGTCACCACCATGATCTTCATGGGTGGCGACCTTCACATGTTCCTCAGCGAACACGCGATCATCATCATCTTCGGTGGCTCGTTCTCGGCGACGCTGATCCGCTTTCCGCTGGCTGCGATCGGGCATGGCATTCCGCTGGGCGCGAAATTCGCCTTCACGATGCGGCGGAAATCGCAGCGCGAACTCGTGGACGAGCTTGCCGGCCTCGCGGAGATCGCGCGCAAACAGGGCCCGATGGGCCTGGAAAAGGTCGAGGCCGACGATCCGTTTCTGGCCAAGGGCATCCGGTTCATTGCGGACGGGTACGATGCCGACTTCATCCGCGACAATCTCGAGCGCGACCGCGACAACTTCCTGACGCATCTCGACGAAGGGCAGAAGATCTATCGTGCCATCGGCGATTGCGCGCCGGCTTTCGGCATGATCGGCACGCTCATCGGCATGGTGCAGATGTTCGCCAACATGACCGATCCTTCGAAGCTCGGCCCGTTCATGGCGACGGCGCTCCTGGCCACGCTTTATGGCGCGCTCGTCGCCAACATCTTCTGTCTTCCGATCGCCGACAAGCTGCATCTCAAGCTGGTCGATGAAGAGATCAATCGCACGCTCATTATCGACGGGATTCTGATGATCCGCGATTCGAAGAGTCCGACGCTCGTGCGCGAAATGCTGATCGCGTACCTTCCTGAAAAGCACCGTCACACCGAAGAAGAGGGTGAGCCGGTCCCGGCTTGATCCAGCATTAAAACAAAGTCGCAAACGCAGAACGCGGGAGCAGAGTCGTGGCACGTAAGAAGGAAGCCCATGGTGGCGGTCACGGCTGGTTCGTGACCTTCGCCGACCTCATGGGCTTGATGATGAGCTTCTTCGTGATGCTCGTCGCGTTTTCAACCCAGGATCAGGCCAAACTGCAGGTCGTCGCCGGCTCGATGCGCGATGCCTTCGGCGTGCAGGACAAAATCCGCTATTCCGGCGTCATCGAAGTGCTCGGCCTGCCGACGCGGCCGAAATTGAAAAACGTCAAGAACATCACGCCTGATCAGGCCTCGGCCACGCCGACGCCGGACGAGGAGGGGGATAAACGGATTTATGGCGCGCGACTGGCGGCCGACAAGGCATTCGCGCTGGCGTCGGCCTCGCTGCGCCAGGCGCTGCAGGACATGCCTGAACTGGCCGAAGTCTCGAAGCACATCATGATCGAGGAATCGGAGGAAGGTCTCAATATCGAGATCGTCGATCAGGATGGCCGCTCGATGTTCCCGGAAGGTTCAAAAGAGCCGTACGAACGCACGAGGCAACTTGTGCAGAGAATTGCCGGCCCGCTGAAACGGTTGCCGTACAGGATTTCGGTGACAGGTCATACCGCGGCAAGCCGCGTGCAATCCGCGGCCGGATACGGTCCGTGGGAGTTGTCCGCCGATCGTGCCAATGCGGTGCGGCAAATTCTGGAGCACGAAGGCGTTCCCGGCTCGCATATCGCCATGGTCGCCGGCAAGGCGGATTCGCAACCGATTTTTCCCGACGATCCCTACATCGCCGCAAATCGTCGCGTTACGATCACGCTGTTGCGGGAACCGCCCCCGGTTCCACCCGATCTCAAGCCTTGATCAGCGGGCGGCCGCCGCATGGCGCGGCTGCAAACGATGCCGCGAACATAAGTCTACGTAAAACTTGGTCAATTGCGGTATCGCGGACTGGTATTCACACCGCGAAAGCAGTGCTATAAGGCGCGGCCTTCATCACCCTCCGAACGAGAATCGTTCGTACTTTTTGCATGACAGACACGGCGAAAAACGCCTCGACACCAGCAGATGCAGCGCCAGAGCAAGCCCAGGTTTCCCGCTCAGGGATCCTGGCGCTGTCGCTCGGCAGCATGGGCGTGGTCTATGGTGATATCGGTACCAGTCCGCTCTACGCGTTTCGCGAGGCGGTCATGGCCGCTGCGGGCGACGACCCGATCTCGCGTGATGTCGTTCTCGGTGTTCTGTCGCTGATCTTATGGTCGCTGATCATCGTGGTGACGGCAAAATACGTGCTGCTGCTGCTGCGCGCGGACAATAACGGGGAGGGAGGCACGCTGTCGCTGGTGGCGCTGGCGGGTCGTGCACTCGGACGTCGCACTGTCATCGTGTCGCTGCTGGGTGTGCTCGGCTTCTCGATGTTCCTCGGCGATTCCGTCATCACGCCTGCCATCTCGGTCCTGTCCGCCATGGAGGGGCTGAAACTGGCTGTTCCGGCCTTTGACCCCTATGTCGAGATTCTCACGCTGGTCATCCTGTTCGCTTTGTTTTTTGCGCAAAGCCACGGTACGGCGCGCGTCGCGACTTTTTTCGGACCGGTGATGGCGGTTTGGTTCGTGTCCATCGCGGCCTTCGGCATTCTGCATGTCACCGACGATCCGCGCGTCCTCTACGCGCTCAATCCGTATTATGGGATCGCGTTTCTGATTTCCCATGGCGGGATCGGATTGGTCACTCTCGGCGCGGTGTTCCTGGCGGTGACCGGCGGCGAGGCGCTTTATGCCGATCTCGGCCATTTCGGCCGGCGTCCGATCCGCATGGCCTGGTTCGGCCTCGTGCTCCCCTCGCTGGTTTTGAATTATTTCGGGCAGGGCGCAAAAGTGCTCGCAGACCCGCTCGCCATCGAAAACCCGTTCTACAAGCTGCTGCCCGATTGGGCCTTGCTGCCGATGATCGTGCTTGCGGCCTGCGCGACCGTCATCGCCAGTCAGGCGGTCATCACCGGCGCGTTCTCGCTGGTGCGGCAGGCCATCCAACTCGGCTTGCTGCCGCGTCTGGCGATCCTGCATACGTCGGCCGAAAACGCCGGCCAGATTTATATCCCGCGCGTCAACAATGCGCTGCTCATCGGCGTCGTTCTGCTCGTCCTGATGTTCCGTACGTCGAGCGCTCTGGCTTCCGCCTATGGTGTGGCGGTTTCCACCACGATGGTCGTCGACGGCGTGCTCGGCTTCGTCGTCATCTGGAAGCTGTGGCGGTGGAAGTTCTGGCAGGCGGCGCTTCTCGTCTTCCCGTTCGTGGTTGTGGACAGTACCTTCCTGAGCGCCAACCTCCTCAAGCTGTTCGAGGGCGCCTGGGCGCCACTCCTGTTCGGCACGTTCATGGTGATTTTGATCCTGACCTGGCAGCGCGGCACCAATCTGCTGAGCCAGAAGACGCGGCGCAGCGAAGTGCCGCTGGAGACGTTGCTGAACACGCTGGAGAAGAAGCCGCCGCATCTCGTCAAAGGCACGGCCGTTTTCCTGACCAGCGATCCCGATTTCGCGCCGACGGCGCTGTTGCACAACATCAAGCACAACAAGGTACTACACGAAAACAATGTGATCCTGACGATCGTCACGGCCGATACGCCGCGCGTGTCGGACGAGGATCGGGTGCGCATCAAACCGGTGTCGGAACATTTTAGCTGCGTGTCGCTGAAATTCGGCTACACGGAATCGCCAAACGTTCCGAAAGCGCTTGCCATTGCGCGCAAGCACGGCTGGCAATTCGACATCATGTCGACGTCGTTTTTCCTGTCGCGCCGTGCACTCAAGCCCGCAGCGAAATCCGACATGCCACGCTGGCAGGATCTGCTTTATATCCGGCTCGCCAAGGCATCGAGCGACGCCACGGACTTCTTCCAGATTCCGACCGGCCGGGTCGTCGAGGTCGGTACGCAGGTCACGATCTGAGATTTGCGCTGAGGCGTTTTGCGCGTTTGCGCGAATCAGAATGACGCGCCGAACAGCAGGCCGTCGAACAGCGGATACTGAAACAGATACTCGAACGTGATCCATATGATCACCGTGACGATCAGCGACGAGATAAGGCTGAAGCGCAGCGACCGTTTGCCGAAGAGCCACATGTACAGGACGATATAAACGGGTGTGGTCGCGATGAATCCGAAGAAGGCGACCGCGGTGACGTATGCGGCCGGCCAGCCGATCGATGCGCCGAGTGTCCGCCAGTCTTTGTCCTTCGGCGCGTCTGCCTCATCTTCTTCGACGGTGTGGCCGACGAGGCGCCGGACTTTCGCGCCGGCGGCCGTGTCGGTGTAGGTCAGCGCGTCGAGCAGACCGAGGATGACGGTCAGCCATCCGACCAGACCGGGAAGGGTGCCGAGATCGCGCGGATAGGTGCCGGCCCACACGATGTAGATGACGCCGAAAATCGCTATTCCGATTGAAATACTGAAGTTTCGCCACTCTATGAGACCGGTCATTCCGCAGGCTCCTCCTCGAGCTTTCGCCGGCGGCGCAGCGACTGGATGGCGGGAATGGTCAGACATCCAAGCGTGATTATGACCAGGGACAGCGAGATGCCGCGCGTGAAGAAGATCGTCCAGTCGCCGGATGCCATATTGAGCGATTGATGAAGCGTGCGTTCGGCGATACCGCCGAGAATGAGCGCGATGACCAGCGTCACGCGGGGGAATTTGAAACGGATCATGAGGTAGCCGACGATTCCGAACACGGCCGCCAGAATGACGTCGCCGAATGTCTCCTTGAGCGCATAGACGCCGACGAGCGACGTCGCAATGACGGCAGGCACGAGAATATGCACGTCAACGAGGGTGATGAGAACGAGATAGCGCGCCACTACGAGGGTGATCAGCGTTGCGATGATGCAGGAGGCCGTCAGCGCGAGGATCAGGCTGAACATGACGCCCTGATGCTCGATCAACAGCATTGGACCCGGTTCGAGACCGTGGAGCACGAGCACGCCGAGAAACACCGCCATCTCCGCCGATCCGGGAATGCCGAAGGCGAGGGTGGGGATCAGAGAGCCGCCGTCCTTGGCGTTGTTCGCCGCTTCCGGCCCGATGACGCCTTCGATGTTGCCCTTACCGAACGTCTCGGGATGTTTCGAGATCTGTTGCGCGGCGGTATACGACAAAAACGCTGCCACCGTCCCGCCGAGCCCGGGTATTGCGCCGATGATCGTGCCGATCACCGACCCTTGAAGCAGCGTTTTCCAGTGAACGAAAACGGCGCGCACGCCCTCGAACACGCTGACGATCCGGGTGGACTTTGCTTCGCTCGAAATGGTGCCTCCCGACACTGAAAGCGCGATCATCTCCGAAATGGCGAACAGGCCGGTCAGCGCTGGAACGAGAGAAATTCCATCCCACAGATAGTCGGTGCCAAGCGTGAAGCGTATCCCTCCGCTGACGGAGTCGTAGCCCACGAACGCCAATATGAGTCCGAAAGCGGCTGCGATCAGCCCGCGCAGGAATTGGCCGCCCGTGGAGACCGCGATGGCGGTCAGCCCCATGACCGCCATCATGAAGAATTCTGGTGGCCCGAACAGCAGAACAATGGATTTGAGCAGCGGAATAACCGCCACGAGAACGACAACACCGATAATGCCGCCAATTGTCGATGCGACCGACGCCGCGCCGATCGCAATTCCGGCCTTGCCTTGCTTGGCTAGCGGGTAGCCGTCGAAACACGTGGCGGCATTGGGCGCGGTGCCCGGCGTATTGATGAGGATCGCGGAGATCGAACCGCCGGCCGATACGGCGCCCATGATGCCACCGAACAAAGCCATGGCCTCGTTCGATTCCATGCCGTATGTGAGCGGCATGAGAAGGGCGATGGCGGTGGTGCCGCCGAGCCCCGGCATGCAGCCGAAGAGCAGGCCGACGACCACACCGAGCATGAGAAACATCGATCCCGTCGGTGTAAACAAGACGTGCAGGGCGGCGAGGGTGCTTTCAAGCATGTTCGTATTGGGCATTCGGATCGGCGCTCTCCGCCGACCTGAATGATCCTTTCAGATTTAATGTGGTGCAGATCAGTCGTTCGGGCGGCCCATCAGCTTCTTGTGCTTTTCGTAGATCTTGATGGATTTTTCAGCCTGTGCCTTGGCTGCGTCCGCATCGAGATAGGCAATCTCTTCCTTTGCCTTTTCCGTCGCTTCGATGAGCTGCGGATCGGTACTGGCCTTGGCGAAAGCCGCCGAAAGGACCTTCACGATATTTGCCGGAGTTTTCGGGGGAGCCAGGACGTAACGCTCCACGGCGAGGCCGGTCAATTCTGGATGGCCGAGAGACGCGATCGTCGGCACGCCCTCGAAGGTGCTCTTGTCCTCGAACGTGACAAGCCCGCGCATGTCGCCGGATTTGATGAATTTGGCCAGGGTCGAAACCGGTGCGACGCAGGCATCGGCATCGCCGCGGATCGTCGCCACGATGTAATCATTCGTACCCTTGTATCCGGTGAGCTGGTTGAGCTTGAGGCCCATGGTCTCGCCGAACACGACGCCCGCCGCAAACGCCGTGGACCCGTAGTCGGTGCTTGGAATCTTGATCGTGCGATTGAGTTTCTTGAGGTCGGCAACCGACTTGATCGACGACTTCGCGGGGACTGCGACCATGTATGGCTCTGCGCCAAGGCGCGCGATCCAGGTCATCTTGTCGAGATCATATTCGATTTTTTCGCCCGTCATTTCCGGCAGCGCCGCACCCGGCATATTGGCGATGGCGATCTTCGTGCCGTCCGGCTTGGCGCGCATGATCATCGCGAGGGCCTTGCGGCCGCCGGCACCGGGAACATTTGTCGGGAGGACCTGGACCTTATGCGGCAATGCGCGCTCGAGGGCCGGAGACCAAAGCCGCACCGTCCGGTCGAACCCGCCGCCAGCGCTGAAAGGAATGACGAATTCGATATTCTTGCTGGGGTAATCGGCAGCCCGTACGGGCGCCGGAGATGTCATGGTGACGGCGCCTACGGCCGCAGCTATGACGGCTTTTGCCAGCACCGGCCCAAATGGACCGGAGGTCAGAACGGTGTTCTGCATCATGGACTCCCTGTGCGTATTGCCTCTGCCGCGTGAACAGCGAAGCTGTTTCGTTATGCACGCCATGAACGGTTCCGCTGGTCCGTCATGCGTGGGTAGGCAATCGCGGGAACATTTTTCGAACCGCACTGCCGATTGGTGAACATGGTGCCCTAGTCTTCCTGTATCAATCGAGTAGACTTTATGCCGCAGAACGATGCCGCTAAGCCGTGCTCTTCTGCGCTGAGGTTTCGAGCCGATGTCCGCAGGCAAGCCGGACCGGCACATGTCCACTGCCGCACGATCTGCCTGGATCGTGCAGCCGCAAGCGCCGTATCGAAACGGTGCGATGGGGTGATTATGACGAATGCCTATGATGGGGGAACGGTGAAGGACCTGACCCCGGAAGAAGTCGCGCAAGGACTTTCCGAGGGGCGCATGCTTCTCGTCGATGTGCGCGAGCCGAACGAG
>Ga0310811_10002787_pt1 | contig 21875 bp, 45 predicted proteins | sample YCmetagenome_FD_207642 | JGI IMG/M metagenome (GOLD analysis project Ga0310811, IMG submission 207642) | Soil microbial communities from experimental microcosm in Duke University, North Carolina, United States - YC | ecosystem: Engineered > Artificial ecosystem > Soil microcosm > Unclassified ...
AGCATAGCGTTTATCATGCCCGCGCTGTCGGGTAAAGCGGCTTCATCTTTTTCTTCGGCAGCAAAGCCTCGCGCTCGGCGATCCGCACCTCCTCGTCCGACCGCAGCATACCGTTGTCGCGCAGGTGTTTGATCGCCTGCGTCATGGCGTCGGTGAGGTCGTCGTGCTTACCCTTCGGGAACACCGCCATTTCCTCGGTGACCTTCTCGCCCCAATCCCTGAGTGGATAGGGCACATAGACCATACCTTGCGAGAACGACGGCTGCACCGCGATAGCCCTGGCGACCTTGTCCAGCCCTTTCGGGTCGACCAGCTGCACACTCCAGCCGGCCTTGGGATGGCTGTCCTGGAGCGTCTGGGCGGCCGATATGCCCGACGCCTTCGATTCGATCAGCAGCCGGTCGACCTTCCAGCGGATGCAGGTCGCGGCCACGAGATCCGTGAGACCCCAGGCCTTCTCCTGCCGGATCCGGAAGTGCATCTGGGTTTCCCCGGGCTCGGGGATGACCTTCGGCGAAGAAAACCGCAACCGCCGGCGCCAAGCATGCATCAGCATGGCGCGGTTGTAGCCGTCGTCGTTGCGCCAGACGCCCACCACGACCATGGCGCTGGGGTCGCCTTGCTCCTTCTCGGTGAAGGCCGAATCGACGCTCGCGACCACGTATTCGAAGACGGGGAATTTGCCGTCCGGCGGCTCCCACGGTTGCCACCACTCCAACTCGAAAATCGCGTCGCCACGCACCTTCGGCGTCTGCTGGTACTGGCCGGCCCAGGCGTAGGGGCCGGCGTCGCGCTTCATCTTCGGAATGTTGGCCTCGGGGAAGCGCTCCGGCCACGCCAACTCCCCGTCACACTCCTCCGGCGTTTCCCGCCAGCGCGGGTCGGTCCACCCGATCGCGGTGCGCGGCGGCACCACCTCGCCGCGCTCGTCCGAGACAAATCCCCAGACGTATTCCATCGGTATCAGCAGGTGACACCAGTCCGGCATCTCCGTGATGATCGTGCCCGAAACGTCATCCTCGTGCACGCGCTGCATGATCACGACCTTGACCGAGGTCGCGACGTTGTTGACGCGCGAGGACATCGATTCCCGGAACCAGCGCACCGTTTCCTTACGTGTCGGCTCCGATTCGCTTTCCTTGATATTGTGCGGGTCGTCGAGGATGACGCGGTCGCCGCGCTCGCCAGTACCGACGCCGCCGACCGAGGTCGCAAACTTCCAACCGTGCTTCCAATTCGAGACCTTCTTCTGTCCCTGCGCGCGAACGCTGACCTGCTGGTCCTCCTTCTTCGGCGCTGAGGTGCCGTACAGCTCCTGGTACTCGCGACTGGTGATCAGATCCTTGAATTTTAGGTTGTCGCGCTCGGTCAAGCTCGACGAATAGCTGAAGGCGACGTAGCGCAGGTGGGGCAGTTCCATCGGCCCCCACTCCCAAGCCGGCCAGAACACGTCCGTCAGCAGCGACTTCATGAAGCCGGGCGGGACGTTGATCAGGATGTTCTGGATCTCGCCGAAAGTGACCGCCTCAAGGTGCTCACAGACAGCCTCCAGAGCCCACCCATCGACGAATTGCGTCCCCGGCTCCAGAATGTGCCAGAAGTAACGGACGAAGCTCAGCAGGCCTCCCTGCCACACTCCGTTCTCGTCACGATAGCCCCGGGTCTTGTGCTCGATGCGCGCGCGCCGCTTTCGCACCTCGGCTGCGAGCCCAAGGAAGCGCTCCATCTCCTGGCGGGAAGGCTGGCGCTGCGCATGCGGCCGGATGTATCGGCGCGCATGGGGAATGTCGATTTGACCTCGATACCCCCTAACCGGCTCATAGCGAAGGCGTGGGATCAATGGATTACTTTCGGGGCAGGATCGTCAAACGCCGACGCCCGTCGAGGGTCTGTTTGACCTCACACCAAAACCGAACCAGCGATTTTTCGCAAAGATCAGGAGCAGGCTCATCCACGAGCATCATGTACGGATGCGCCATGCTGTAGAGCCCGACGCCGTCATCCGGCATCAGCATGCGCTTCACCGGCATTAGAATGCCAGGACGGATGATCGCCGGCGCGGCCATAGTGGCGGCACCGAATAGCAGTCCACGTCTGCTGAGCATCAGCTACTCCATCCGCGGCAGCGCGCCGCTCGACAGCGAACATACACGCAAAGAAAAACCCTGCAAGAGTTGGGGCTCCTGCAGGGTAGTGAGGGTGGAAGCGTCTGAAACCAACTAGGGCCGGATTGCTCCGGTCCTCAATTCATAGATCAGCTTCCCTGCTGCTGTCCAGCCTGCTGCGAGCCATCACCCGCCGCGGCGCCCGTGGTCGAGCCTTGCGACGAGCCGGCGGCCGATCCAGCTTCTCCGGCCGACTGCGCAGGCATCACACTCAGCACCACCGGCTCCGAGGTCGACGACGCATAGTTGCTGTCGCCACCATAGACCGCAGTGATCGAGTGATCGCCGGCGGGAGCCGCCGTCGTCGAGAACGCAGCCACGCCGGTGGAGTCGAGGCTGCCGCTGCCGATCTTCTGCCCATCGGACAGGAAGTCGACCGAGCCGGTGAGAGCGGCCGCATTGCCGGTCGCAGAGCTGACGCCAGCGCTGATAGTGACGCTGTCGCCCACGTTGATCGTCGACTTCGAGAGCGACGCCGTGGTCGAGGTTGCGGTCTGACCCGCCGGCTGAGCGGGAGCGCCAGCATCAGGCGTGTAGGTGGTGATCGCATCGGCCAGCGCGCGGCTGTTGCCCTTGATCTCGGCGAACGCCTCGTTGATGTCGGCCTGCGTCTGCGGGTTGACCTGCCCAGCCACCAGCTGCATCACGCGCCCGTGGATCTGGGTGAGCATTGCCGACATTGACGCGGTGATGCCCTGCTGCTCCTTGACCGCGGCAAGGATGTCCGCGGTAGTGTAGTTCTGATCTGCCATTGTCTTCTCCAAGTCTTTGAGGCGTTTGAAAACCAAGCCGATGAGCTTCAGGAGACGAGCGCTCTCGGCTTCAGCGCTCCTCTTTTCTTCACCTTCCACCGGAGGCATGAAGCCGCCCAGTGGGCGCCGCAGGCTCGTGAAGCGCATCAGTCCTCCCCACCACATCCTTGCGGCTCGCGTTAAGATAACCACGGACCCGATCTCGATTGTCATGGTCGAGGTTATAGCCCCGTCCCCACACGGTTTCTATGACAATCCCGAACGGCTCCAGCTTTTTGCGCATCTTGCAGATGTAGACATCCACAATCTTGATCTCGGGCTGTTTGTTCCCGGTGACATCATTAGTCACCGCAATCAGCAACTGCTCCTTGGTCGCCATGCCGCGCTGAAACAGCACACTCAGGACGCGCGACTCCGAACCAGTCAGGCCGAACAGTAGCGGCACATCGTTACGAAGACCCATCTCCTGCTCAAGAATGGCGATGCGGCCGCGAAGCACATCGTTCTCGGCCTCCAGGGATTCCACGTAGGCGTCACGCAGCGTCAGCTTGCTCAAGGGACTTACTCCACCGTTCGGCGAGAACGCGCCACAGCGCGCGGCGGGCCACTTTGGCATGACCCTGGGCGGCCATGTAACCCTCGTCCCCGGCTATCCGGATCACGATCGACAACTTCTCCGCATCAGGTCGCGGCCCTTCGGCGCAGAGCAGGGATTCCACTGCCGTGATCTCAGGAGCCGAGATCGGGGCGCGTTTTGCCCTCACCAAGGTCTGCAGCACCTGCCGGGATAGCATCGCGCCGCGCTTGCGCACGAGCGACCGGATGGTCCCGATCGCCATCGTATCACCCTCGGCAATCGTGGTCGTGGTGCTGATCATCCGCAGTCGCACGCCGGCGCGTTCCATGACCTTCTGGCAGGTGATAGCATCCTCGTCGCCCGAGGCGGCCAATGCGCGGAAGATGTCGAGCGGATGCACAACGACGCGGTTGGTGTTGTGAGAGACAAACGACCGGGCACGCTCGTCCAATTCCTCGGCCTCGACGATAAAAACGGGAATCTTCTCCAGCTCAAGCGTCGCCGCCACGATCGCGGTATGCTGGCCGTCGATCACATGCAATCCCTCCGGCGCGCGGATGCAGATCGGCGGCTTCATCCGGTTCCACCTGAACTCTTTTCGCATCTTAGTGATCAGCACATAGGAATTGCGCTTGAGATCGCGCTGATAGGTCTCGTCGACCCAAAGATCCGTCGGCGCCACCCACGCGAACTCGGGAACGGCGCCGAGGTCGGTGAGCGCCTCTCCAGGGAACGGCAGCGGCTGGATGCGCCGCAATGTGCTCGTCACGATGCGCTCTCCTGATGCTGGCTTGCTTGAGCGGTCGCGACCAATGCCTCCCAGATCCTGTTCTCGCGGGCCATGCGATAGCCCTTATCGGTTTCAGTCTCAACGGTCGGCGCCTGTGGCTCGATCCGAGGTGCACGCGGCGTTCGCCAGCACCGACCGATCGGGTCGTACCACCTGCCGATCATCTGTCCTCTCCTGCAATGGCGTGCTCGATCAGCTTTGGATCTAAACCAATCGATTCGCCGACGCTGATCAATTCATTGCGCAGCTCGTCATCAGTCAAGCGAGCGTGGTCCCCGGGCTGGCCGATCTCGACCTTCTCGATAAGATAGCCACCCATCTGCGCCAGTGTCCGCAGGCAATTGTGCGCTACCGTCCCATCGCCGGCGGTCCGCTTCCAGCCTACATGGGCTCCCTTATCATCGAACACCTCCTTGGTGCCACGGATCGAGCTGTCGGCCAGGAACTTGAGGCGCGATACCAGATAGGACTTGGTGATACTCTCCTGCTCCAGCGCGCGCTCGTTTGCCATGCGCTGAGCCTCATGGCGTTCGCGCATCAGCTCGGCAACACGCGCCTGGACGTCGGGGTGGTTGGCCGCCTTGGTCGATGCCGCGGTATTGGTCCCCTTGTAGCCAGCCTCCTGGTAGGCCTGCAGCTGGGTCTTCCCGGCGAACAGGCCCTGCGCAAGGATCTCCTGCTTGACGTTCTTCAGCTGTGGCATACTGCTTTCGCCTTATCAGACTTTCGCTTTCTCGTGGCATCGATCTTGACCTCGTCGCTCCCGCAATCCGGACAAGTTGATGGTAGGGCGCCATACCAATGGCAGCCGCAATCCCGGCATTTGAGGGGAGCGCCCATTATTCTCCATCTTGCATCTTGCAGGCTTCAAGCAATGCCGTCGCCTCTGGAAACGGGATAACAAAGCCCATCCCCGGATCAGTACGCCTGATGAAGCCATCGCACATGGCAAAAGCAGCGTCCACGATCTTGCTGATCCTCTCTAGGATCACGGGGCTCATGTCCCCAATAAGGCCGGTGACAGCCGGGTCGCACGCAGTGCGCTGCTCCAGCAGGTACTGGACGACCTCGGCCTTAGTGAGAGGATACTGCTGGAGGTTTCGCATCAGGAACTGACCCTGCGGTTTTGCTCATGCTTGAAGGCAACGCAAGTGGCGACCATCCAAAGATGCGGCAGGCCCCAGTCTGCTTCCCTTGGCGGGGTACTGTCCAAAAGGTCGGCAAACTGCAGCACGCGCCAATAGTCGACGCCGTACTGTTTGGCGACGGCGAAATATGGGAATGTCGTTGCTTTCATTCCTCAAGACCTTCCAGCATCTCGGCCGCGGTCATCTCCGGCGGGACACCCTCCAGGAACATCCGGATCACAATGCGTGCGCCGCCGATCCGACGCTTGGATGGTTGCGTCCTCATGTCACCGCGCTCCATGCAGCGCATGGACGATATTTCTTCGTCGCCAGCGCCGGCAGCGGCTTCGAGGGCGTCCTTGATCTGGGACATCAGTTAGCATCCTTCGGGCTAGATCCGATCGGTCGACCATCCTCGGGGACCGGGATCTTGACGTACTCGCACTTACTGGTGCGGCAGAACGGCGAGCGCTGGGAATGAACATCACTCAGCCACTTTGTTACACGTCCCATGAAGTCGATCGTATCCTCGTTAAAGCGCCGCGCCGGCATATCGAAGGCGGCCTCGTCCTGCATGCACGAGCATTTGTAGCGGATGGTGGTCATCTTCGGCATCAGAGACGCGCCCCCCAGATGAACCACGCAACGAAGATGCCCACGCCCACGACCAAGGCAACCCCGATCTTGATCCAGCCCGTCACAGCCAAGCAGAGCCCGGCCAGGACGATCATCAGAAGAACGAGCAGCAGAACCAGGACGGGCATCAAATCGCTCCCAGCGCCTTCCGTAAGCGCACTGCGGCCTCGTCCGTCGGCAATCCACTTACGGCGTACTGGCCAGCCAGCCTGACATGACCTTCGGATGCCCGCTCCGGCACTATCCCGGCCAACTGGAGGATCCTGTCACGGCGCTGAATATGCATGGAGCTGAGCATTTTCTCGGCCTGCTGTCGCTCATCGGGAAGGTCGATGGACATGCGAAGCCCGATGATCTGCAGCACTTCCGCCAGCCGATCCCGATAGGCCTCCGTCATCCTGCGCCCATGCTCATCGTCGCCGAGGTGGGTGGGATCCGAGCAGTCTTGGTGAAATGCCGTGATCGCGACACGGACGGCTATTGCCTGCCCTTCGACAAGCTGTCGACCGTTGATGGTGATGACGGGATCGGTCAATGCGATGCTCCAGGTTACAGGTTGTGTTCGATCCTGGCCTTGGTCAGAGCGGCCGCCACCAGCTTGCGCGCCCTCTCCGCGTCGGCGTTCTTCACCGACAGGAAAATGGTGGTCTTGCTGCGATTGGCGCGCGGCGGCGGGGGAGCGACCTCGACATCTTCGAGATCAGGCAACTCGATGTTGTCGAGACCGAGCGGCTCCAGATCGAATTTGACTGCCCGCAAAGAAGCTAATTCAGCCTCCAGCATGTCTGGATCCCATGAGGTACCGGACTCCGCGATCGAGTTGTCAGCAATGCGGAGCGCCTTGGCTTGATCCTCGGTGAGATCGCCAAGTTTGATCACCGGCACATTCTTCAGTTTCATCTCCAGCGCGGCCTGCAGCCTGCCATGTCCGGCCACGACCACGCCGGAACGATCGACCAAAATCGGATTGACGAACCCAAACTGGTTGATGGAAGCGATGATCTTGAGTACCTGCGCAGGAGGGTGACGCTTGGCATTTGCCGCATAGGGAACAACGCGGCTGATCGCCCAATTCTCTATTTTCATGCCGTCAGCGGCGGGCCTTGCGGACACCATTTTTCTTTCCCTTTTGTTCAACGATCGGCGGCCCGGCGCGACGCATGTTCTCGATCTTGCCGATCAAGGCCGCACCCTCGATGGGGGCGCCATAGGCACCAAGACCGAAAAACTGATCAGCGCTGATCTCCTCGGTTCGTATCCTGACGTGACCATCGACCACCCATACCAGCTTGATCACCACATTTTGCGGATAACTGTGGTCTGGATCATGATGAACTGCGCGCGAAGTGTCAGACTGCATCGGCTTCTCCGATTATGCCCGCGGCCCGGGGAGCATCACCAACCCGGGCCGCCGCATCAAGGCCTGATGCAAGACGCCAAGGCGCGCAGATCGACCCGATCTCATCAACATAGATTTACGCCACAACTAAATCAACAACTCGCTTACGGTCCATGATCGCGGAACTGTGCGAACTCCGGTTCGACCTTGCGTTCCATTTCGAATAGAATGCTCTCGACGGAAGACAGCGCGCGGCTGATTTCGCATTCCGTGCCTTCTAGGTGCAAGTTTGTCGCCTTGATGCGCCCGGCTTCAAGAGCAAGCTTTGCCTCTTCCATGCTCCATCTTAAACCGTCAAAACTATCGTTCATTTACAGTTTCCCTGATGCGAAGCCACCGTTAGTGAGGACTTGATCTCGGCGATGCAAATGGTGTCGTTGTGCGCGCCACCGTGCGTCACGAGCATGGTTTCGATCAGGTTATAGCCGCGGCCGATCCCCATGCCAGCGGACTGCCAGCCAAACGAAAGCACGATGCCGCTGGGGGAGACGATCTTGTCGAGCGCGTTCCGGACGCGGCGATAGAGTCGGGCACTCTGCGTATCCTCCTGGGTGACCGTCAGGCCAGCGGCCCGGTAGTGCTCGGAGATCTGGCGCGGGCTGTACGGCGGATCAAATAGTGCTAGGTCAACGCTGACGTTTTTGGCGGCGAGATCGGCCAGGAACGCCTCCGCGTCCTGATGCGACTGTGCCTCGGTATTCGGGTCGATGTCGTTCGTATAGGTGGCCCAGTCCCGATTCCGGGCGAAGGGGTCCACGCTGACCTTTGATGCCGCCAGGTAGCGTTGCACGAACTCGCCAATCGGACGGATACCAAAGGTCTCAGCGCTGGGCATGGCGAAGCAGCGGGCGAATTGGATTGTCACTTACCGCCCTCCGGCTTGCTCGATATCTGCGGTTGAGCTGGCATGACGCACGAGGGGCGGTAAACACGCTCCACCAAGTCTCGATTGTGGGGAGATCCATCAGCGTTCGCGAGGCCGTCATAACCCCACTTCCATACCTGATCGTGGACACGGGCTTGCCAAGGAGCCTCGCCGTCGTGCTCCAGCGGGCCGACAATATGAGGCAGGTTGTGCCTGTCGCCACGCGTCTTGTAGAATGCGCCTGCCGCGATCTCGTCACGCCTAGCCGCCAGATTGGCGCGTCGAACCAATTCTTCGAGGTAATCAGCGGCAGCCTTCACCCAGGTCCAAGGGTAGTCGTCGCTACCGCTGCTGTTGCGCCTCAGGTCTTTGACGTATTCTAGAATAAGATCGGCGAGTCCTGCACTGCCGGCGGCCGAAGTGACAATACTGCTGTGCTTTGCAAGGACGGCTTCCGCCTGTTCCTCGTAGACGCGCCAAACTGGAACCGGACGATTGTCGGCATCGCACATCTCCATGATGGAGGTCATCTCGTCAGGGTCGCGCCCGTAGCTTAAGCATAGGGTGCGAGCTACAGCTTCCACGGTCTCGGCAGATGAGCAGCGGGGAAGCATTGAAGCATGATCGCGTTCGGCTTGCTCCCGCGCACCTTTCAAGCCGACGCTCTCGACGGCATCGAGCAATTCAGGAGCGCGCCGGATGGTGGCCACTACCGGATCGACAGGAGCGGCCGGCGGCTGGGCGGCGAGGGCATTCACAGCGCGAACGATCAGCTCGGCATTGGCTTCGCCGGTCTCGTTGTCCTCGGTCCCATCGTGGAAAAGCTGGCAAATCTCGATGTTGGGGTCTTTCGTCGAGTAGATGACCCAATCCCATGAACCTTGCCGCGTCGTCGCCGCCCACGGCAGCGGCGTGTGCCATTCCGGCAACTTCCCAACAGCTTGGGCAACATCGATGTGGTCCCGCTGGATTTTCACGCATTCAAACCTGTGTCCATTGGAACTTCCGCACAGATTACAGAAGTCACTTTCATTGCCAGCGGAGGACGGCAAAATGGGGTCGGTCATCGGTAAGTCCTCGGAATGAACCAAATCAGGATCGGCCAGAAAAACAGCGAGACCAGATTGAACAGCCAAACCCGACCGCAAACCACCATCTGAGGCCGGACGAACATGGCGCCAATCGGCGGCATGAAGTAGAGGGCGAGGCATATTGCGAGCGTCATGAAACCATCCAGTTCAGTCCGAAGGTGACGACGACCGCAGCCAGGAGCCAGAGGCCGACCGCGATGGGGGTGTCTTTGCTCATGGCATCAGCCTCCCAGAAGGATGACCTGGGGGAATGTGAGGTTCGTAGATCTCGTGCGCCAGAATAGAGATCGTGACGAACCTCCCAGCGATGAATTTCCGGATCACCTCGGGGTCGAGGTCGATTCCAGTGTCTCTTTTGAGGTACATCGCCAATTCAGCCTGGGGCGACATCTGCAGCCTCGCCTTGGCACTTCGCTGCTTGACGATCGGAGGTCTACGCCCCATGCGCGATCTCCTTGAAGTCTTGGGCTATGGCTATGGCATGATCCGCGGCCTGCTCGGCCGTGAACCCGAGATCACGCATGAATCCATATTCCTTGACGGACAAACGCAATGCGAACCTGCGGAGCATCGAATGCTGTTCGCGCGTGAGGTTATCCATCGAGGCGCTCCTTCTGGTGCTGCGGATCGGGCTCGTGGGAGTAATCATATCCTTCCCACTCCGGAAAGTCCGGAAGATCCGCGTCGTGATCCTGCCAGTAACGCTCGATCAACCACGCGAATTTCGCGATGTGCAGCGGCACCTGCTTACTGGAATTGCCCGTGCCCTCATACTGACGGATCCTGGTGACGTCATTGCGGTCAGTGCCGGTGAATCCGATCAGACGGGCAAACTGCAGCCGGTCCAACCCGAGGCGCTCTCGCAGTGCTCTTAGCTCGGCGGGCTGCATCAGCACCATCCCCGGCGGATCGCGTAAGCCAACCATTCGCGCCGCCACAACTCCCGCCATGCGTCTGAACTCGACGGCAGGATGAAGACGTAGGCCCGAAACAGCATGACCCAACTGCGCACATGACGGACGCCCCATGCGCGCCAGATCGGCGCCGGCCTCGCGGGGATCTTCCACTGCCATGCCACCGCCTCGTCCAGCCACTCGTGATCTCGTTTGGTCAGCAGATACCCTGGTCGTTGCCCTCGCTCCATTACACCCTCCCGTATGAATCGCCCGACGCACCCCACGCGGGCACCTCGGTCATGATAACCGGAGCATCGTCCGGCAGGCCGCGCGCGCGACGCCATTCCCGGCGCAGGTCGCGAGCACGATCGTGGACGAACGATACCGCATCGCGGATGAAAGCAGGAGGCGGTTGCGGACCACCCCATTCGCGCTGAGCGCGCAGATCGGCGGCCTCAATCAGGGCAATGCTATCAATCTCGCCGGTCTCTTGGTCGATCAGACAGTTCATGATGCTCATTAGCGCCACGCTCCGATCAATTGGGCCTCGACGTATAGACGCTTAGAGGCGCGAATCAGATCGACCTTGCGGGCGAGCGTGTAGCCGGGCCGCTTAGAGCGGTGGAGCAGATAGTGGGCAACGTCGAGCATTTTGACGATGCGCTTCCATTCCTGCTCGGTGACGACCTTGTGCGACATCTCAGGCCTCCACCACGAACCAAAAGAAGGGGGTGAACGGCTTGCAGTTGCACGCCAGAGCGGCGGCCTCGGCCTCCTTGCGCGAGCCAAACAGATCACCGCGCTGGTCGCGCTCGGGGCCGAATCCGGATACCCGGATGGATTTCACAATAAATCTGGTGGCGGTCATGTGGCGATACTCCAGAGCCCTGATGGCTCGACCCGGATGTTATTTCATATCCAGGTCGGGTGGTCAAGCGGATGCTTACTCAGGCGGGGCGGCAGTGTGGGTTCGATGATCATGATTCGACGACCTCCACCTGATCGGCGTTAAGCCGGATGCCGTAGTAATTGGCGTCATGCCACGTCATGCTGTTGCGATCGAGGAAGCCAAGATCCTCGACGAAATACTGGCCATGGCTGGCCGGGCTAACGCGCGTGCCGGCCGGGATTATGATCTCGACCTGGATGCCGCCCTTCCCAAACGGCATCTTGATCTCGCCCCTGGTCCACATCATACGACATGCTCCGCGATGGTCTCGATCTCGGCCAGCACCTGCCGCACCTTGACGAGGCGGTCGGCATGCTCGCGCTGGGCCGCGTAGAAGGCGCCGGGCTCGGCGGTCTGGTAATCCCGCCCGTGCGGAGAACACGCACTGAGCGCCTCCGCAGCGTGCTGGAGGGCCCTTCTGGCCTTCATGTAGTCTTCGAGCAGGTCGGACCGCTCGGTGCCGTTGATGTTGATCTGGGGAAGCTGCATTCAACCCTCCTGATGCTCGGCCTCGACCGCGCGCAGCAGCGCGGCGAGGCTGGGGTATTCCACGCCATTGCGGGCGTAGCGGTTGACGTGCTCGACATAGCGGGCCGAGCCGTCGGGCCTGCCGTGCCAGCTGAACAGCAGGATCTCGCTGTTTTTTATGCGCAGGACGTGGCCAGCACCACGCCCGAAATACTTGCTGAGCGCATACTTTGCCATCACCCGACCTCCAGGCCGTCGTTCATGGCGCCCTCGACGATCGCGTCGAGGTAGCGGGGCTCGACTACCACGCCGCCGCACCAGCTCTGGGCGTCGGAGGGGATGTGCTCGGAGATCCAGTCCTTGCCCTCCGCGGTCTCGCCGCGAAGGATCAGGATCGAACCGTGATTGTCGACAGACAGGTCAGCCATGGATCAGGCCTCCACCACGGAAAAGTCGTCAGCGCGAACGCGATCGCCGAAATAGCGATCGACGATCACGGTGCCCGGGTTCTGCTCGGTGAACCACACCACATTGTCCTTGATGCAGATGCCGGCGTACTTCAGGATCTTGCCCGAGAAGCCGGGCAGCGGACGGTAAAAGTGGAGTTGGAAGGGTTGCATGTGATGCTCTCCGGAGCCCCAATGGCTCGCCCGATCTTTATCTCACGACTCGGCCGGCTCGTCAACAGCGTGTTTACTGAAGTGGTCGAGCGCCTCGGCGATGATCTGCCAGCGCCGCCGGTAGGCGTCGGTCGGCATCTTGTCGGCGTAGTTCTTGTATTCCTTGGCCAACTTGGCCGCCTCCTCGCGCTTGCTCATTGCATCGCCGCCTTCAGGATCTCGGGATCGGCGTAGAGCAGCCGGGTCAGCTTCTTGCCCGATTCGCGGCCCTTCTCGATCTCAGCGATCGCCGCGCGCAGGATGTCGTTGGCGGTGTCGGCATGGCGGATGTGGTCGCGGTGAAAATGGTAGTGCCGCATCTTGCCGACCACCGCAGTCTTGTTGCCCTGGCGCGCTTCCAGATCCCGCATCGCCATGCGCCAGATCGCATCTGGCTTGAACGGGACACCGCCCGTGCCGTGTTGCTCCAGGTGCGGCCGCACGCGGCGCGCTTCGAGATCCTTTGGCGGATTTGGAAAATTACGGATCTCCATTTCCGCGCGATTCTTCGACCCGACACTCTGCAGGAGCATCCAGCGATTTTCTGAGAGGCTCCACAAATTCCAAGGCATGCTTTCCTCCTATTCGCCAGCGCTGGGCCCAATGTTATTCCGGACACCTTGAGCGCGTAGCCGGGAATCGAACCCAGCAACCGGCACTGTTTCGACATCGGCCGATGTCGAAGCCCAGCGCTGGCGGATAAGTGGACCCGGGAGGGCCGCGGGGCTGGGGGAACAGCCCTCCCGGGTTTTGCGTCAGGCCGCCTCGGCGAGAACCTGCCAGTCAGCCTTCGGCAACTCGATGACCTGGGCGCCAATGCGCTCCAGCTCGGTGGCGCGATCGTAGCTCTCGATGTCCTGCGACATGCGGGTGACCGCGTTGTAGAGGCCGAACCGCGAGAGGTCGCCGCCCTCGATCAGGTGCTTCAGCACGGACTTGCCCTCGGATTCGAGCAGGCCCAGCTTGCGGGTCGACATCTCGACCACCTTCACCACGTCGCCGCCGATCTTGTCCGCGTGCGAGCCCTCGATCTTGTCGACCAAGGCGTCGAACTTGGCGCGATCGAACACCGCGCGGACCACGTCGCGAACCGTCGACCACAGCGCGGCGTTGTTGAGCCGCTTCGACTTGTCCGACAGCATCGCGTACAACTCGCCCTCGGCCACCTTGTGCTGCGCGCCGACATGCGAGCGCCGCATCGAGCGCTCACCGAACGAGGCGAGGTTCGAGCAGAACTGATCGTAGACGCCGCCTTGGATCGAAAGCGCGCCCATCCCGACCTCGGAATTGGAGATCGTGATCGCCGGAGAAGTGACGCGGACGATGGTGTGACCACCGTCGCCGAACCGCGCGCCGGTCTTTGCCAGCTCGCGCTCGACCTTCTTGTCGACCGCCTTGATGTAGAGCCGACGGTCGGTGATCTCGCAGGACATGATCGCGAGGTTCATGTCGAGAAGCACCGGCAGCACGGCCTCGGCGAGATCCTCGTTTTCCATATCGGGTGAGAACTTATCCGACAGGAAGGCGCGGGCGTTGCCGTCAAGGGTTCGGATCATGCGCGGGACCGGGTACTTCTCGAACCACGTATTGACGTTGTTCACCAGAAGGCCACCGGCATCCTTCAGCATGCGATCGTAATACGCCTTCGGGATCTCCGCGTGGGCAGCGATCTGGCCGTGCGCGATCTCGTTGACACCGAACTCGTGGTTGTCGCCGACCAGAAGCTTGATCGGGTTTCCGTCGCGCGCGCCACCAAACTGCATCTTGGTGACCTGGGTGGACGCGACGAGGTCGCTCTTGCCGTTGGCGCGGCGCTCGATTTCGGCGGCGAGGTCGGTGAGGGAACGGCCGGTCTTCATGAGTGATGCTCCTTGAGCCCTATCGGCTCGTGTGGGTTTCTCAGCGGCGTCGTTGTCTCACGCCGCGCGCTCTTTGTCAACCGCGTGTTTACTCACCGCCCCGACCCTGGCACGGATCTCGGCAAGCTGCTCGGCGGAATACAGGTGCCCGCGGTACTTCAGGTCGAACCGGTCGAGGATGTCCTGGGGCACATGATGCTTCGGCGCGCTCGGCGGATTCGGCCGCAGTGGATTCTCAGGCTCCGGACCCCAGTATGACTTCCAATTCCAGTTTTGGGCCCACTGCTGCAGGACACGGATCCAGTCCTGGCGGGTGGCAGTCTCCCAGAACGGCTTGGCCGGACCGCCCGCGGCCGCCGGGGCGAGCGGCGGCGCCACGGTCTCGTAGACGCCGCCGCGCAGGAACCGGATCATGTGCATGATCTTGTCCTCGGTGCGGGCCTCCGCGCGCATCGCCGCGGCAAACGCCGGCACCGCGCGCCGCACCATTTCCTGCTTCTCCTCGGTCATCACCCGGTAAAAGTTCCAGGCGTCCTTCTTCGAGGTGTTCCTAGTTCTAGGATATTGCTTCCAGAGGGCCTCGAAGTCTTCCGAATAGGCCTCGTCCTTCTTGGACTTCTTCGCGCGCGCAGATTCCTGTTCTTCCTGTTCTTCCTGTTTATTATGGTGGACAGCAGTGTCCACCGGTGACCCCGGTTTTTGTCCACCGGTGAGGTCGTTTTTGTCCACCGGCGGGACCAGGGTGACAACTTGTCCACCGGTAATAGTGATCAGCGAATTGTCCTGCGTGCCGTCCGGTCGGCGGCGTTTCTCGATGCGGATGAACCCACGCTCCTGAAGCTCCTCCAGGCGTCGCTGGATCGTCCGCTTGGAGACCTCGGTGTCATAGGCGAGACAATCGAGGGATGGCCAGCACGACCACGTTGCGCGATCGGCACGATGCGCAATAGCCATCAGCAGCGCCTTTAGGGTAGGATCTCCGACACGAACTTCGAGAGCCCATGCTGTTGCTTGGTGGCTCATGACCAGCCCTCCAGCTTCACCATAACCCGGTCGTCGCCGCGGTACTCGAAAGCGATCCCCGGGATGCCCTGGAGGGCGACCCTTACCCTATTTATCTGGAGTATTTTCTGGGCCGAGGTCAAAAAACCGCACCAAGCCGCGGCCTGCGCGAGATCCAAAACAGTCACCCCGTCTTGCCCAAATATTCCCGCAAGATAGCAGGCCAGCAACTTCGATTCCGGGTCGATCCGAAGACCGAAAGCCCAACCCAAATATGTGATCGTTCCACTCATGAGCCATACCCCTGATGTCCGAGATCGCGGACGGCGTTGTTTCCGATGTCGCAGAACAGCTCTACCTGCCCGGTCGGGCCCATGCGCTGCTTGCCGATGATGGCGATCAGCTTGTTGTGGGCCTGCTCCGATTGCTGCTGCCACTGCAGATGGGCCTCAGTGCCCTGCTCGGGCTCGGATTGGGCGAGGTAGTAGGACGGTCGGTACAGGAACAGCACCGTGTCGGCATCCTGCTCGATCGAACCAGAATCGCGCAGGTCGGCCAATATCGGCCGCTTGTCGGTGCGCTCCTCGACCTTGCGCGACAGCTGCGACAGCAGCAGGAACACGCAGTCCAGTTCCTTGGCCGCAGCCTTGGCCGCAGCCGTGATCTCGGCAATCTCGTTGACGCGGTTACCACGGTAGCGATCTGATGCCTGGATTAGGCCCAGGTGGTCGACCGCCAGGATGTCGAGCCGACCGTGGCGACGCTTGTAGCGCCGCGCGCGCGTCAAGATCTGCGACATCGTGAGGCCGTTCTGCTCCTCGACGTCGATCGGCAACCGCGCGATCTCCAACCCGGCCTCGCGCACGTAATCGAACATCTGCTCATGGAAGCTGCCCGTGCGAAGGTTGGTGTAGGGGACATGCGTCACCGGCAAGTCGAAAATGTAGTCCGAGATCATCCGCTCACCCAACTCGGTCGCAGGCATCTCCTTCGAGAACACCAGCGAGCGAAAGTCGCGCAGGCCGGCCTGCCGCAGGAAGTTGAGTAGCACCGCCGACTTCCCCATGCCGGGACGCCCTGCCAGCAGCACGAGATTGCCGCGCTGCAGGCCGCCCAGCTTATGGTCGAGATCCCGCAAACCAGTCGGGATGCCAATGATCTTACCCTCGTTGCGATAAGCGTCGGCGATTTTGTCGACCGAGCGCGTCATGACCTCAGCCATGGAAACGGCAGGGAGGGCCCAGGAGGAGGCTGACGAGACGACGGTGTCCAAGGCCTCGATCGCCTCGGAAGCCAGCTGGGCGGCCTCCGTGGTCGCGTCTGGGGCCATTGCGGCGGCGATCTCCGCGATCCGGCGGCGGTGGGCCAGCTCCCGAACGTGCTTGGCGTATCCCAGCGCGATGTCCGGCGGCACCGATTCGGCGGCGAGGCGCGCCATGTAGACCTTGGTCTTGATCTTGGTGTCGCCGACCTCTGGCGGCAGGAACGCCGGCACCGTGAGGACGCTGACCAGTTTTCCCATCTGCGTCAGGGTCGAGATGATCTCGAAGACCTGCTGGTGGAAGGGGTCGAAGAAGTGCTCCTTCTCGACCACGGCCGAGATCTTGGAGAAGGCCTCTGGCGAGGTCATGGCTGAGCCGAGGACGCACTGCTCGACCTCGATCGAAATTGGAACCCATTGCGTCTTATCTAACATGGGACCAATTCCTTCCGAGGCGAATCAGAGAGATTGTTGATTGCGAGACGCCAAATTCCTCGGCAAGTCGCGCCCCGGAATATGCGCTTCTGGGTCGTGATTTTATGACCCTCACCTGTTCCTCAGAAAGGATCGCGCCGGGGACGTCGGCCCCTATCCGAAGGGTGCCGTGGATACGCTTGTCGGACATATTTTCGACCACGGTGGCCCACCTCAAATTTGAGAGGATGCTATTCGTGGTAGTGCCGTCGCGGTGCGCGGCCTGATGTTTTGGTGATGGCTTTGGGCCCACAAAAGCGGTTAAGACCGCGGTGTGAATCGGCATCTGCTTTGATCGGCCCGGACCCATCCTCAAATGGACGGCGGGATACCCCTTGTCGTTAATGTGAGTTCTGAGCGGCTTCCCGGTATCCGACCTTCGAACTCTTCCAAGGGTGGAAATTTCGTAGTTTTCCCACTCGGGAATCAGTGACCAGCGCTCTTCTGTCATTTTACCCCATTCCAGGTTGGACCGGGGCTGTTGACTGGACAGGGGGCGAGCCCTATTTTGTGCCAGCGCACTGCCCAATCGGTACGACGATTGGTTTTAAAGGCCTCGGAGCTTTGCCTCTCCGGGGCCTTTCACTTTTTGACCGGACTGTGACGCCGAGTCAATCCGCTACCGGTAGCGACCCGAGGTAGGGTCACGATCAACCCGTAGGCCAACTTTGCTCCAACCCTGCTCTTTCGGAGTAGCCCACCGGCAATTTTCAGGTTCGTAATTGCCGTCGTTGTCGGGGTAGCGGTCAATCTGGTGCGCCGGTGTAGGCTTGGGCCCCATATCGTCCAGAAAAGTCTGGAATTTCTTCCAGCGATCACACACCACGATGCCACGTTTAACGTAATCATCGTCGTGCTTGCAGCGGGCCGACATCGCCGACCACGATCGATACTCAGGAGACAATTTCCCACGCGCAGCATGGCCGTGCTTCCGAGATCGCTCTCGCGCTCTCGTGGCATTCAGCTCCCGATTTAAACACCCGCAAGATTTTGTAAGTCCGGAAGATAGATTGCTAGCCTCCACGTCTCTGTTTTGCCCGCATTCGCAGAGGCATCTCCACATCGTCCTACACGGGGAGCCTTTTCTACTACCGTCCACCGGTGGAATTTTCGCCCTGACAGGTCTATTGCGGCTGGCATGATCCCTTCCACGAAATACGTCTGACGCTGGCGTCGCCCACATGGTCTCCCGAAAAAATAAACCAAGCGTATGGCACGTTGCTAGTGGAAAGTTTTCCCTGCCATCCATCCCTATGCATCATAGGAAGTCGCTCGATGAAAACCAGGACCATCTCCAGCCAGCCTCTATCGAGGCACCACATCCTGGCGCGGCCGGCGGCGGTCTTCTCATTACCTGCCTCCAGGAACGCCAGCGGCAACAGCGCCACAACGAAAGGGCACAGCTGCAGAGCGCGCTGGACGTGAAGCGCCGCGGTCGCGAATGGCGGGTTCATGACGATGCCGTCGACCCCGGCCGGGCAGGATGTCGCCTTCAGAAAGTCCCCGACCGACGCCTGGAGAGGATAGCCGCGATCGACGATGTCGCTGCAATAGACCGCGTGGCTGGCATCGAGCAACACCTCGGCGAGCGCACCCTTGCCGCAGTGAGGCTCCCAGAGCCCGTGGGGAAGCTCGTGGTTCGCCAGCAGAGCGCGCGTCGCGACCGGGACTGTCTCGTAAAGCTGTAGACCGCGATCGGCCGCGCTATGTCTGGATCGAACCCGCACCGCTGCCTCAGTTTTCGGTCACGACTGCGCGGCGGGGTCGAGATACGTCAACTGGATCTCTCGATGCGAGTTTCCGTCGAATTTGTAGGTTTCGATCCTGCGGCCGAAGTGCTTCAGGATAAGCTCGATCACCACGGCTTTTTCGTCCTCGGACAACTCGCTGAAGGATGGGTATTCAATCTCGGGCACGATGCTCTCCATTCGAAACCGGCTCATCCCACCGCCACACGTCAATCACCAGCCGCGGCCGGTCGCTGTAGAGCTTGATCGCCTGCATCGAGACGATCTGCGCATCATTGCGCCAGATGATGGGCCGCTTCTCGCGATCCCCCTTGTGGCGCGGCGGATGATAGTTCAGGCCGTCGATCATCTTCACCAGATTGTCGATGTCCGGCGCCGAGGTCGGCATGATGTCGCCGGCGAGCGCGGCCTCGCGCTTCTTGCGGCTGAAGCTCTGCGGGATCGGCATGAATGCGCGCACCACGACGGACAGGGCCTCATCCAGCGGAGGTCGACCGTTCATCGCCGCGATGCCGGCGGCCTTCAGCGCGTTCTCGTAATTGCGGGTTTTGGCGTCGGTGAAGATGGTCGCAAATTCACCAATGACGCGGGTGCGTGGGCGCCCCTTGCCACGAGGCGGGCCCATGAGACAAATACTTGCGATCGGATCAGGCACGGATGCGACCGCCTATATTTTTCCAGCCGCGACCCTTCGAAATGTTGTCGATGGTGTGGGGATGGACGCCATAACGGGCGGCCAGCTCTCGACGATTGTTCGGTGTGGCAATCGCTCGAATCTCCAAAACTCTCTCTGGCGACATTTTTGTGCGGCGCTGGTTTTGGTTCTGCTCGGCAGGAGTTGCCCAACGACAGTTTCCTGGCTCGTAGTCGCCATCAACCTCCTTGCGGTCGATGCTGTGGCGCGGAGATGGTCGAGGGCCCATGTCTTCGTAGAAATTGACGAACTTAAGCCAGCGATCACAGACCTTGATACCGCGACCGCCGTAGTCTCGATAGCGGTGGACAGAGGGGTATTTGCAGCGAGAAAGCATATGCACCCACGTCTGATATTCTGGCGATCGGTACAGCCCGTGCGTTCCAGCTTCGCACCCGCACGAGGTGGTTTTCCCGCGCGACAGATTTATTGCCAGCACCGCGCGCTCGGTTCCGCATACGCACCGACACAGCCACATAGCGAAATGACGCTTGGCGCGCTTCTCGGTGTGAGAGAACCCCAGCACGAGCCAGAGGCCGACCCGTTTTCCGGTCAGATCCTTTCGAACATGCTGGGGCATTGATCAGTTGAGACCCTTGACTTCCTGGGACTTCTTGAACTCCGATCGGGTCATCGCCACCCCCGACGCGGGGGCATCGAACGCGGCTGCGTCTTCAGCTTTCTGCCCGTCGGTCTTCTCCTTGGCGACAGCCTTCTCAGCCTCATCCTTGGCCACCTCCGGATGCAGCTTTTTGAAGCCGCTCGCCAAGGCAGCTTGTCCATCATGCCATCCGCGTGCGAATTCGCGATACTGAGCCGTCTCCGGCGCGTAATCGCATTTCAGGCTAATCCCCTGCATCGCCTGGGACTTGCCTTCCTCATACGCCCGGTCGACCGCCGGCACGCGCGCGTCCTGCTCAAACATATCGAGCTGTGCGCCGAGATCCATGCCGAGCCAGCGCGCGATGCGCAGGGAACGCTGGATTGCGGCCTTCTTGACCTTCTCCCCCTCGTGACCTTGCATCTTAAAGGCTTCGTCGAAGTCGCTCTTGGCAAAGCCGTCGGCCTTGGCTTGCTTGTAGGCATTGCGGAGCGCGGCGACGGCAGCATCCTTGTCGGCGATCAGCTTCGCGATCTTCGGAAGGTTATGCAGGAACAGCGCGCGATCCTGGTCGTCGTTGCTGGCCGGCTTGGCGTTTTTTGGGGCCCCGGGATTCTTCGGTGCCTTCGTCTCCTTTGCTGCGTCAGATTTGGACGCATCTGTCTTCACGGTGTCGGCCTTTGTGGCCTTTGCCGCGCGCGCCTCGGCCTTGTTGGCCTTCTCCCTCGCCTCCTCGGCGAGTTGAGACTGGGACTTCACGTTCTTCCGTGGGGGTGCCATTTGGCAGGTTCTCCGATGGGGTTAAGAATCGAAATGCCCGGCGGGACGCATCACCAACCCCGCCGGGCACGCATAGACCACCCCGCTGGGGCACCGGGTGGCCGATTACGCAAACACGCTAGGCAGGATATACTCGCGGGGCAAGCCAGTCAGCTCGGACAGCTGCGCGACATACTTCGGCGGAACCGCCTTCCAGCGCGTCAAGTTCTGCTTTTTGATGCCGAGGTGGGCCGCGATCTGGGCCTTGTTCACCTTGGTCAGGAGGAGGGCAAGTCCTTCCTCGTCGGTCTTTGGCTTTTTGCTCATGGGGCGAGATAGATACACCGAGGTTTCATTTCGGTCAACATGGTGTTGATTTTTGTTCTTGCGCAAATCGGCAGATCGGAGTAAACATCCGACTTACAGACCAAGCCATTGGGGCTCAAGGAGCATCACATGACCGAACAGCAGTTGGAAGCCTACCGCCTGATGTACAAGGCGCTCGATAAGGCCCTTTCCGAGATCCACAATCCTGGCTTCAACCGCGTTTGCGGCTTCGACATCGTCGGCCACATCGAGGAAGTCCGCAAACTGGCCGCGCGTGTCGCCCCCGAGGAGTTCTGATGAATCGCCTCCGCATCCTCCTCCACGACGCCGACCTCACCGCGCTCGATGTGCTTTGCGGCACCGTGTGCTTGGCCGGCGTCGCCGTCTGCTGGATCCTCACGTCATGAGCAAGATCCCTGAGTGGCGCCGTTGAGGCTACCGTCCGAACGGACCGGGACGCTGCATCTGCCCGAAATGCAGCCAGACCATTTCAACCAATGCCCTCGCGCGCGCTCAGCACGAGGAAAAGCACGTCCGAGATGCCGAGAAGGCCCGCAAATCATCCGAGGAAAATTAACATGCCCATCACCGAGCCCCTGAACACCCGCGTCGTCCCCGGATCCAACGAGGCGCCGGATTACGCCAAGCAGGTCACCGAGCGCCTCGCCGACGAATACGTTGGCCTGACAAACACCCTCAACGAGCTGCTCGGCGAGGCCCGCGAGATGCCGAAGGAGGTCGCCGCCGAGGCGGACGCCCTGATGCTCGGCGCGCTG
>Ga0310811_10002788_pt1 | contig 21873 bp, 21 predicted proteins | sample YCmetagenome_FD_207642 | JGI IMG/M metagenome (GOLD analysis project Ga0310811, IMG submission 207642) | Soil microbial communities from experimental microcosm in Duke University, North Carolina, United States - YC | ecosystem: Engineered > Artificial ecosystem > Soil microcosm > Unclassified ...
AATACAGTTGCGACCGACGCCGGGATGAGCGGTAATTGAGTGTCACTGACGACGATCCAGGAGGTAACCGCGATGCGTCCAGCAACTGCTCTGCGATGCGTCCCGACCCGACTCCTGGAGCAGTTGTCCTTTGCATACACTCAACCTTGGCATCCTGGCGCATGTTGACGCGGGCAAGACCAGCCTGACCGAACGGCTGCTGTTCGAAGCTGGCGCCATCGGCGAACTTGGCAGCGTCGATGCCGGCACCACCCGCACCGACTCGATGGACATCGAGCGCCGCCGTGGCATCACCGTGCGCACGAACGTCGCGTCCTTCGCGGTGGGCGACGTTCAGGTCAACCTCATCGACACCCCGGGCCACTCCGACTTCATCGCCGAGGTCGAGCGCAGCCTCGCCGTCCTCGACGCGGCCGTCTTGGTGGTCTCCGCAGTCGAGGGAGTGCAGCCGCAGACCGTCGTCCTCTGGCGGGTACTGCGCCGCTTGGCCGTGCCGGCCGCGGTCTTCATCAACAAGATCGACCGCGGGGGAGCGGACCCGGCCCGGGTGCGGGCGGAGATCGCCCGCCGCCTCGCGGCGGGCGACGGCGCGCTCCTGCTTCCCCTGACGGACGTCCTGGCCGCCGGGACTCCCGGCGCGGCCACGAAGCCGGCCGGGCTGACGGGCCCCGCGGCGATCGACGTCCTCACGGCAAGGGACGACCGGCTGCTCCGCGCCGCCCTCAACGGGCCGCGGGTGACCGAGGCGATGGCGCTCCGCTCCGCGCGCGACCAAGTGCGGACCGGTGCCGTGGTCCCGGTGGCGGCGGGCTCGGCGCTAACCGGGGCGGGCGTGGCCGACCTGCTGGCGTTGCTGCCGCGCATCCTGCCCTGGGCGCGCCCGGCGACACCTGCGCTGTCCGGGGTCATCTACAAGATCGAGCACGGTGAGCACGGCACGCTCGCGCACACCCGCATGTTCGGCGGCGAGTTGCACGTCAGAGACCGCACCGCCGTGGCGGGGGCCAGGCCTAAGGTGATCACGTCCCTGGAACGGTCGACGCCCGATGGCTGGGCCCCGGCGAGCGTCGCGCGCGTCGGCGACGTGGTGCGGATACGCGGGCTAGGCGCGGCCCGCACCGGCGGCTGGGTCGGCGAGGCCATCCCCGGCCGGGTCACCCGCCAGTTCCCTGCCCCCGCGCTCGAATCCGTGGTCGACCCGGTTAACCCAGCGATGCGCGGCCGGCTGTTCGCGGCCCTGCGGGAGCTTGCCGACGCCGACCCGCTGATCAACCTGCGAGTTGACGAAGAGCGGGCCGAGATCGCGGTCAGCCTCTACGGCGAAGTCCAGAAGGAGGTCATCGCCGACCTGCTCGACGAGCAGTTCGGCGTGGCGGTCACCTTCCGCCCCACGATGACCGTGCACCTCGAGCGGATCACGGGCACCGGCGCGGCGCACGCCATCATGGCGGAGAAGACCACGCCCTACAAGGCGACGCTGGGGTTCCGCGTCGAGCCCGCGCCCGTCGGCGCGGGCCTGGTGTGCGACCTGGAGGTTGAACGCGGCTCCATGCCGCCCGCCTTCTTCGCCGCGACGTGGGAAGGGGTGCGGACTGGCCTGGCCCAGGGCTTGTCCGGCTGGGCGATCCCCGATGCCCGCGTCGTGCTCACGCACACGGGCTATGCGCCGAGGCAGAGCCACATGCACCAGAAGTTCAACAAGAACATGTCATCCGTCGGCGCTGACTTCCGCAACCTGGCGCCGGTGCTGATCCACGAGGCGCTCAGGCAGGCGAAGACCGTCGTCTGCGAGCCGGTCGAGACGTTCCGCCTGGAAATCCCGCCCGACGTGCTCCCTGCGGTGACGGTGCTGCTCGCCCGTCTGTCCGGCTTCATCACAGAGACAGCCCCCGCTGCCGGGGCTCTGGCGCTCACCGGCACGCTGCCGACCAGAAGCGTCCAGCCGCTGCTGGCGCAGCTCCCCGAGCTGACCAGCGGCGAAGGAGTCTTCACGGCGGAGGTGACCCATGACACGCCGGTCACCGGGCCGCCGCCGGTCCGCCCGCGGATCGGTCCCGACCCGCTTGACCGGGAAGTGTGGTTCCGGGCCCGTCCCCGGTAAAGGAAAGGACAAAGAATCATCCGGAACGGCAGCGTGCTTTGCCGCCCAGCAACGCACGCTGTCGTTCTGGATGGTCACACTCGCGGAAACGCTGCGTCAAAAGCCAATCGCTTCGCGGAGCAGCAGGACAGTGACGCGCCCGGGGTGGGCTTCCGCGTGCATGATGAGGAGGCGGTTGATGGCGCTGGGTACCCCGTAGACGGCCTGGGCGCGCTCGGATTCCAGCGGCAGGCAGTGTTCCTCGGCGCGCCGCAGCGCGGTGCTTAGATCAGGCACCACCTTCTGCGCGCCGACGATCCAGATGGCATGCCCTGCACCGCCGGTGTAGGCGGGTAGCTGGCTGCCGCTGGCCGAGGCGACCACGATGGAACCGGTCTCGGTAAGGGCGGCCACGCTGCCCACGACGAAGTCAGGGCTGGCGATGAGCCGTCGTATGTCGTCGAATTCGGTCTCCCGGTTCATGGCCATGACGCGCGGCCCGACGGCCTGGTACCGCCCGCTGTCGTTGATGTCCTCCCGGATGCCAGCCAAGCGGGTGGTCTCGCTGGCCGAGGTGTATACGCTGGCCCCCTCTGGTATCAGTTCCTTGACGCGAGCACGCGCGGCCGCGGCGTCATCGAGGATTTCGACGGCGAACCCGTGTGCCATCAACGCGGCAGCCGCTCGCTCTAGGCGCTCGGCCGGTGCCGCGTCGGTGAACAATGTTGCCGGGACAGGGGTGGGCATGGTGCCCCTCCTCGCTGGTTTTCGGTTCCTGATCACCAGTTCGACGACGCAACCTGGCGGAATGTCAGGCGGCACGCCAGAGTCACAATCCGGTGGGCCGTTTCGTCTAACTGAGGGAGCAGGGAAACTTGACGAAGGGGGTTGGCGGCACCATGACCAGCGGAGCCGAGCTTGGGCACAGCACGCAAGACCAGGGCATGAGCGAGCGGCGCCAGCTGATCAACCTCGCCTACCGGCTGCTCGGCTCGCTTGCCGAGGCCGAGGACGCAGTGCAGGAGACCTACGCCCGCTGGTACGCGATGCCACGGGAGCAGCAAGAGGCAATCGAGTCGCGCGGCAGCTGGCTGACGACGGTGGCCAGCCGCATCTGCCTTGACGTGCTCAGGTCGGCCCGGTACCGGCGGGAACGCTACGTAGGCGAATGGCTGCCCGAGCCGCTGCCAGAACCCGCGGAGTGGCCCGCCAGTGCGCCAGGCGACACGCGGGCCGACCCAGCCGACCGGGTCACCCTGGATGAGTCGGTCAGCATGGCCTTCCTGGTCGTGCTCGAATCGGTCACCCCGGCCGAGCGCGTCGCCTTCATCCTGCACGACGTCTTCCGTTACTCGTTCGCCGAAATCGCGGAGGTGGCTGGCCGGACCCCGGCGGCGTGCCGCCAGCTGGCTTCGTCGGCCCGGCGGCGCATCCGTGCCGCGCAGGTGCCCGCGGCCCCCGCCGCCCGCCACGCCCGCATCGTCAGGGACTTCAAGGAGGCGTGGGAAGCCAAGGACATCAATGCCTTGATCGGCCTGCTCGACCCCGACGCTACTGCGATCGCCGACGGCGGCGGCCTTGCTGTCGCCTTCCTGGAGCCCATCGAAGGCTGCGAGCAGATCGCCCGCGCCTGGATCGAGATCGCCAACCGCGGGTACAGCAACTCGACGTTCCTGGAGTGCACGGTCAACGGTCAGCCCGGCTTGGTCGCTCAGCACGACGGCGTGATCGTCTCGGTGTTCGCGTTCCAGATCGCTGACAACCGGATCAAGCACATCTGGGTGGTACGCAACCCCGAGAAGCTCGGCCCTTGGGCAGCAGCTTGACGAACAGCGCTCCCCTAATCTGCAACCATTGGTTGCAGGTTGAGTCTTGACGTGCTACCTTCGGTTGCAGATGCCAACAGGAGGGATGCCGATGCCAGGCCTCGTAATTGTGCGGGAGATCCTGATTGAGGCGCCGATCGAGGTGGTGTGGCGCACCGTCACCGAGCCAGATCAGGTAAGCCAGTGGTTCGCCGACCGGGTGGACCTCGTGCTCGAGCCGGGTGCCCACGGCTATATGCAGTTCGGTGACCAGGGTGGCCCTATCGTGGTGGAGACGGTCGACCCGCCAACGCGTTTCTCATTCCGCTGGAACCACCCACGCGGCGAGGAACCCGTACCCGGCAACTCGATGCTCGTCGAGTTCACGCTGACCCCTGAGGGCGACGAGCGGACCCAGTTGCGCGTGACCGAGAGCGGCCACGAACTGCGCGCCTGGCCTGAGGCGGAGAAGCAGCGTTATGCCGACGAGCACCGCGAGGGCTGGAGAGAGTTCCTTGACCAGCTCGTCACGCTGCTCGCGAAGCGTCAGCAGGGATGACGGCGCAGGCCGATGACGAGCTGTGGTCTGCCATCGGCGACCCGTCTCGCCGACAGGTGCTCGACCTCATTGTCAGCAACGGCGCGGTGAGCGCAAGCTGGCTCGCCGGCCGGGTTCCGTTCTCGCGTCAGGCTGTCGCGAAGCACCTGGCTGTGCTTGCCGAGGCAGGTCTTGTCACTAGCCGCAAGCAGGGCCGGGAGGTCCTCTACCAGGTCGTCACCAACCGCCTCGACCAGGCCACCCGGGCCATGGCCGAACTCGCCGCCCAGTGGGACCGGCGACTCGTCACGATCAAGCGGCTAGCGGAAGCCGCACACACGGAAAACACGGAAAGCAAGAAGGAGGGACCATCATGACGGATGAACTAACAGCTAGGCCCCCGGTCACCGACCGTGCCACCTTCCAGGCCCAGCTAGACGAGCTCCGGATCAGGGAGAAAGCGCACACCAGGGCAGGCGACGCAATCGCCGTCGCCCGGCGGCGGCTGCCCATGGTGGAGGTGGACGCCAGCCTAGAGCTGATCGGTCCCGATGGGCCGGTCACCTTGCTCGACGCGTTCGAAGGACGTCGGCAGCTCATCGCGTACTACTTCATGTGGTATCCGGGCCACCCCGCGCCCGATCAGTGCGAAGGCTGCACATTCTTCACCAGCCATGTTGCCGAGCTGTCCGGCCTGCACTCTCGCGGCATCACCTACGCGGTCTTCTGCCAGGGCCGCAACGTCGTTTTCCCCGGGGCCGAGCCTCAGGCCTCTTACGACGCGAGCCTGCGCTACCGCGACTTCATGCGCTGGGACGTGCCGTGGTACTCAGCGCAGCCCTCCCTCGATGAGCTCCTCGTCGGCCGCCAGGCTGGCCTGTTCCACCTTGTCTGCTACCTGAGGGACGGTGACCGCGTCTTCGAGACCTACTGGACGACCGGTCGCGGCGTGGAGACGATGGGTTATGGCTACGCGCTCATGGACCTCACCGTGTACGGGCGCCAGGAGCCATGGGAAGACTCGCCTCCCGGCTGGCCGCAGCATGCCGGCATGCGGACCGCCAGCGGCGAACCCGATTGGTCGGCTGTGCCAGACGACGGCGGCCGCCCCATCGCCCAGTGGCTCCGGCTTGCGGCCGGGCGTTCGGACGACTTGACCGCGCGGTAAAACCGCGAGAGTCAGCGAGTGAAGACGGCCCGTCAGGGTGCCATGATGGTGACCGATGAGCCTGGACGAGATAGACGCGCGGATTGTTACCGCGCTGATCAAAGACGCGCGTGCCAGCTACGCGGTGATCGGCACCGAAGTGGGCCTGTCCGCGCCCGCTGTCAAGCGCCGGGTGGACCGGCTGCGTGCCTCCGGTGCCATCACCGGCTTCTCCGCGCGGGTCGACCCGGCCGCGCTCGGCTGGACCACCGAGGCGTACGTCGAACTGTTCTGCGGCGGGAAGACGACGCCCGAAGAGATCGGCGCGGCCGTCCGGCGACATCCGGAGGTGGCCGACGCCTGCACCGTCACTGGTGAGGCGGACGCGCTCGTCCACATCCGCGCCGCGGACATCCGGCACTTCGAACAGGTGGTGGAGCGGATCGCCGCCGAGCCGTTCGTGCAGCGCACCCGGAGCGTCATCGTACTATCCAGGCTGGTAGAACACACTGATTCGATTGCCCCGCATACCGTGGCGTGACGGGGTAGGGTCGGGCCATGCCAGAAACTCACAGCGAAGTTGGCGAAGAGACGGCACGCTTTCAGGCGTTTAAGGACCGCAGCGACGACCTCCCACCCGCCTGGCAGATGAAGGCCCCTGGTTCCAGGATCGGCCTGCTCGCGGTCGTGGTAGTCGTCGTCGCGATCCTGGCCCTGATCATCGGCATGGTGCTCATCAGCTAACCCGAGCTTTACCTGGCGATCAGCCGGACCGGGACCTCCACGCGGCGGGGCGGCGCCTGGTCGCCGGCTAGGCGGCGGATGAGCAGTTCCCCGGCCGTACGCCCGATGAGCACCGGGTCGTAGCTCACCACGCTGACGGGCGGCGAGACCAGATCGGCGAGCGGAACGTCACCGAACCCCACGATCGCTACGCGACGGGAGGCGACCGCCCGAATCGCCGCGCGCGTGTGCTCCTGGTCCGCGCAGAACACAGCGCTCACCTCGGCGCTGGCTAGCCGCGCCGCATCCAGGTGCAGCAATGCCTGGTCGACGGGAAGCCCGGCTGCCGTCAGCGCCTCAGCGCAGCCCGCGCGCAGTGTCCGGGAACGGTGCCCATCGGGCTCGCCGAGGAACCCGATCTCCCGGTGGCCCAGGGCGGCCAGGTGCGCGATGGCGAGCCGCGCGCCGCCGCGCTCATCGGGCAGTACCGCGTCGGCGCGCACGAGTTCCGGTGGCCGTAGGACGAACACAGTCGCCACGCCCGCCTCGATCTCCGAGACGAGGTAGTCATGCGAACCGGGAGTGGGGACGATGATCAGCCCGTCGACCCGGCGGGCGCACATGGCCAGCGAGAGCCGTTCTTCGCGGCCGGGATCGCTGTCTGTCGAGCCGGAGTAGAGGAGGTAGCCGTGCTCGCGCGCAATGCTCTCGAGCCCCTGGTACACGGCCGCGTGCTCCGGGTCGGCCCACGTGTCGGCGATGAAGCCGAGCGTGGCCGTGCGCCCGGTCCGCAGTAGCCGGGCGGATTCGTTCCGCCGGAAGCCAAGATCCTCGATCGCGCCCAGCACGCGCTTAGTCGTCTCCGGCGTCACGCCAGGCTCGCCGTTCACCACCCGGGACACGGTCTTCAGCGCCACACCGGCCCGAGAGGCGACGTCTTTCATGGTCGGCCGCGGGGCACTCACAACCTGCATCTGGTTACTCATTGTACCCTCCCAGCTACATTTTGCTCAGTGGCGGGGCTCGGGACACCTACCGGGTGCAGCGAAATCGCAGCCCAGAGCCGGCCGCGGGGGCGGGCATCGCGCCGCCTGCTCCGCTTATCCGGATACCTCGGTAAAAGCGCGGATACAGCCGGTGGTGGCGCGGCCCGCCGGGTGGCCGTCGGTGGCAAGATAGGCGGCATGACCACTCCAGCGCGCTCCCAGCTGCCGGTCGCCGTGGTCACTGGTGCGAGCCGCGGTATCGGTTTTGAGGTCTGCCGCCAGCTCGCCGCGCTCGGCTACGTCGTCCTGCTCGGCTCCAGGGACCTGCGCAAGGCGGAGCTCGCGGCGAAGGAACTCGACCCGGAGCAAGAGCGCGTCATCGGGGTGCACATCGAGGTGGACAACTCGGTGAACATCGACCAGCTGGCGGAGTGGATCCGCACGGAGTACGGTCGGGTGGACGCGATCGTGAACAACGCGGCGACCCAGCCCGACCTGTGGGGGATCGCCGGGACGACGGACCTGACCCCGGTGGCCGAGGCGCTTGACGTGAACCTGTTCGGCGCCTGGCGGGTGTGCCAGGCGCTGCTTCCGCTGCTGCGCTCGAGCCCGCGGCCCCGCATCGTCAACGTGTCGAGCGACAACGGGTCAATCGCGCTGATGCACGGCGGCCGCCCGGCCTTCAGCGTCTCGAAGGCGGCGCTTAACGCGCTGACCAAGCTGCTGGCGGGCGAGCTGTACCGGGACGGGATCCTGGTCAACGCGGTGTGTCCCGGCCCGCTGAACGTCGACAGCGCCCGGGGCGGCGGGAGGTCCGCTGCCCAGGGCGCTGCCAGCGTGGTCTGGGCCGTTACCCTGCCGAACGGCGGCCCGACCGGGACCTTCACCCGGGATGGCCGCGAGCTGCCGTGGTAACGACGTGCTGCGGTTGTTAGTCGTCTGACGGAGTGGCCAGCGGCCAGCCGCCCGCGGCGAGGTGCGAACGGACCCGGGCGATGTCCGAGTCGTACACCGTGGTGTTGGTGACGGCCGCGATCGCCTTCTTGATGGCCTCAGACGACTGCGGGTCAGCGGAGAAGGCCAGTTCGTCCGCGATGAGGGTGACCTCGTCGTTGGTGAGCTGGCTGCCAAGGAGGGCGAACAGCGGAATGTAGTCGTGCTCTGGCACGCCTTCTGGGTAGCCGGCCCGGAGCCAGGTGACGATCTTTTGCAGGACGGGGGGGAGCGTCATGATCGCCGTACTTCCTTACTTCTTCGTCGACGCGGGGTGGCCGAGGGTGTAGATCTCGTAGACGCTCCAGCCGATGGCGGCCAGCACGATGAGGAAGGCGATCGCGGCGAGCACCATGCCAACGACGCTGCCGCCGATGAGCACGTCGGAGTCTCCGCCGTCGGGCCCGGCTGTCGCGGCCCGTGCGCGGTTCGGGCCGAGCGACAGCGCGTACAGGCCGCCCGCGAAGAGGGCCGGGAGGCCCGCGCCGGCGATCAGGCCGTACACGATGATCTTCCAGAGTGCGGACAGGTTGATCCAGGACATTGGTATTCGTTCCCTCTCGCGCGGCTCAGGCCGAAGTCGGCTCGACGATGACACTGCTGTCCGGGCTGACTCCGCCGGTCCATTCCGCGTTCACGTTCTTGTGGTCCACCTTGGTCTGGCGGGAGCGCCAGTAGATGCCGACGCAGAGTGCGGCCAGGATAAGGAGGACGACGATGACACCGAAGGTGCCGCTGACGCCGGCCGCGACGCCATAGGCGCCCGCCCCGACGATTCCGGCCGACGGCAGGGTGAATACCCAGGCGGTCGCCATCCGGCCCGCCACGTTCCAGCGGACGTCAGCGCCCTTCTTGCCGAGCCCGGTGCCAATGATGGACCCGGTGGCGACGTGCGTGGTGGACAGCGAGTAGCCGAAGGTACTCGACAGCAGGATGACGGCGGCCGAGGCGGACTCGGCGGCCATGCCCTGCGGCGACTCGATCTCGACCAGGCCCTTGCCCAGCGTGCGGATGACCCGCCAGCCGCCGATGTAGGTGCCGAGGGCGATGGCGATCGCGCAGCAGACGATGACCCAGTCCGGGGCATTCGAGCCCTGGGCCAGCGAGCCGTTAGCGATGAGGGCGAGGGTGATGACGCCCATGGTCTTCTGCGCGTCGTTGGTGCCGTGCGCGAGCGAGACTACGCAGGCGGAGCCGACCTGCCCGATCCGGAAGCCGTGCTTGCGCCCGCCCTCGGTGAGCGACCTGGTGATCCGGTACAGCGACCAGGTGCCGACGGCCGCGATGAGCCCGGCGATGACCGGCGAGAGGATGGCCGGGATGATCACCTTGGAGGTAAGCCCGTGCCAGTTCACGGCGCTACCGCCGGCCGCGGCGATCGTGGAGCCGATCACGCCGCCGATCAGCGCGTGAGAAGAACTTGACGGGATGCCGAACAGCCACGTCAGCAGGTTCCAGATGATGCCGCCACAGAGTCCGGCCGCAACCACCGTCAGGGTGACCACGCCGGTGTTGACGAGGCCGCTCGCGATGGTGGCCGCGACGGTCAGGGACAGGAACGCGCCCACGAAGTTGAGTAGCCCCGAGATGGCCACTGCCGTTCGCGGTCCCAGGGCCCCGGTGGCGATGGACGTCGCCATTGCGTTGCCCGTGTCGTGGAATCCGTTGGTGAAGTCAAAGGCCAAGGCCGTGATGACCACCAAGACTAGAACAGTGTCATTACTCACAACTGCGACGGTAAATCTGTCTTAGCGGGTTCTGAAGGTCACCGAGAGCATGCAATCAGTGAACATTAAGTGAATGACAGGTTGCATTCCGTGCGCAATTGCGCAGCGCTAGCCTTTCCGCTTCCTCTGACGCTCCGTTGCCCCGCTGCTCGCCCCCCGTTCACTTCGGGCCTGTAGCCGATTCTGGACCGCGGCATATGAGGGGCGTCGGCCTATTCTTGTATTTGCGGCAGCGCTTGTGACGGGGCAGACCGTTCGCCGGGGTCTGGCGGCTGGTAGCGGTACCCCATGCCGGGCTCGGTGATCAGCCAGCGCGGCCGCGCCGGGTCCCGCTCAAGCTTGCGCCGCAACTGCGCCATGTACAGCCGCAGGTTTCCCCCGGCATTGTCGTAGCCAGGTCCCCATACATCGTGCAGCAGTTGCCGGTGGCTGAGCAGCTTGCCTGGGTTGCGCAACAGCACCTCAAGCAGGTGCCATTCGGTTGGCGTGAGCCTGATGTCGCCGTCTTGCTGGGGGTCCGCCCCTTCGGCGACCCGCATGACGCGCTTCGCGGCCAGGTCGATGACCACGTCGCCGAGCTGCACCTGAGGCGGTACCTCGGCGCCGGGGGTGCGCCGGACGGCGGCGCGCATCCGGGCGAGGAGTTCGTCCATGCCGAACGGCTTGGTGACGTAGTCGTCGGCCCCGGCGTCGAGCGCCTCGACCTTGTCGGCGGAGTCGGCCCGCCCCGACAGCACGATGATCGGCACGGCGGTCCAGCCCCGCAGCCCGCCGATCACGTCGACCCCGTCCATGTCGGGCAGCCCGAGGTCAAGGATGACCAGGTCAGGCGGATGCGCGGCGGCCACGTTCAGCGCCTCGGTCCCGGTGGCGGCGGTGTTCACGTCGTAATGCCGCGCCCGCAGGTTGATCCGCAGCGCGCGCAGGATCTGCGGCTCATCGTCGACAACAAGCACCCGCGTCATTCTCCGCCCCCTTTCTCCTGGCACCCTAATCCACTAATCCTCTGGGGCCGCCGGGAGGCTCACGGTCATGGTCAGCCCGCCGCCGGGAGTGTCCTCGGCGGTGAGCGTGCCGCCCATGGCTTCGGTCAGCCCGCGCGAGAGCGCGAGGCCAAGCCCGACACCAGTGGTGTTGTCGGTGTCGCCAAGCCGCTGGAACGGGACGAACATGCGTTCCTTGTCCATGTCGGAGATACCCGGGCCCCGGTCAACGACCCGCAGCTCCACCCGGTCGCCGAGCGCGGACGCGCTGAGCAGCGGCGCCTTGCCCGCGGGGGAGTAACGCAGCGCGTTCTCCGAGAGGTTCACGATGACGCGTTCGAGGATCGCGGGGTCGACGCGGACGGCGGGCAGCGCCTCCGGGATCTCCACGGTAATCTCCCGCCCGGGTGGGCCAAGGTCGTCCAGCACCATGGCGACGATCTCGTCGAGCCCGGCGGGCCGGGGGAACAGAGACAGCGCCCCCGCCTGCAGCCGGGACATGTCGAGCAGGTTGGCGACCAGGCGGGTGAGCCGGTCCAGCGACTCGTCGGCCGTGGCGAGCAGTTCCTCGGTGTCTGCGGCATCCCACTGTATGTCGGGGGAGCGCAGCGAGGTCACCGCGGCCTTGGCGGAGGCGAGCGGGGTACGCAGGTCGTGGCTGACGGCCGCGAGCAGCGCGGTGCGCATCCTGTCGGCGGCGGCGATCGGCTTGGCGGCCTCCGCTTCAGCGGCGAGCCGCTGCTGTTCGAGCGCGACGGCCGCGTAGGCAGCGAACGCGCCGAGCACCCGCCGGTCGCCGGCCGGGAGCGGGCGTCCGGAGAGCGCAAGGGACAGCGTATCGGTGACCGGGATGTCAACTTCGGCGTCGTCTGGCCGGCGTGCCGGCGCTTCCCCGGCGCAGGCGACGAGCTGCCACTCCGTCCCAGGTCGGCGGGCACCGCTGGCAGGGGTGGGTTCGCGCTCAAGCAGGCAGGCCGAGTGCATGCCGAACGCTTCCCTGGTCCGCTCGAGCAGCGCGTCGAGCGCGCCCTGGCCGCGCAGGATGGAGCCCGCCGTGGTCACGAGCAGCTCGGACTCAGCGTTGGCGCGGGCCGCCTGCTTGGTCCGCCGTGCGGTGGTGTCCACTACCCAGCTCACCGCGAGCCCGACGGCGACGAACACGCCGAGCGCGAGCCAGTTGTTCGCCTCTGCGATCGTGAACTGGTGCACCGGTGGGGTGAAGTAGTAGTTGAGCAGCAGGGACCCGGCGATCGCCTCGAACATGGCGGGCAGGAACCCGCCGACGAGGGCGACGGCGATCACCGCGACGAGGAACAAGAGCACGTCGCTCGTGAGGTTGATGCCGAATCGGTCGGTGGACAGCGCGAGCGTCAGCAGCGGCGCGAGCGCGACGGCGAGCACGAACCCGGCGAGCTGGCGCTGGCGGGTGATGCCGCCGCGGTACCGGGGGAGGATGCCCCACCTGGCGCCCGCGTGCGAGTGCGTGACCATGTGCACGTCGATCTGGCCGGAGTCGCGGATGGTCCGCGCCCCGATGCCAGGGCCCGTGAGCAAGGCGAGCAGCCAGCCGCGCCTGCTGGCCCCCAGGACGAGCTGGGTGGCGTTCTCCGCCTTGGCGAAAGTGAGCAGTGCGTCGGCGATCTCGTCGCCGACGATCTGATGGTACGTGCCGCCGAGCGACTCAACGAGCTGCCGCTGCCTGGCCAGGTTGGCCGGGTTCGCGCCGGTGAGCCCGTCGGACTTGGTGACGTGCACCGCGAGCAGGTCACCGCCGGACGACCGGGCGGCGATCCGGGCCGCCCGCCTGATCAGCGTGTCGCCCTCGGGGCCGCCGGTGAGGGCGACCACGATCCGCTCCCGCGCCTCCCAGGTGGAGGTGATGTTGTGCTCGGCCCGGTACCGCTGCAGGCCTTCGTCGACCTTGTCGGCCAGCCAGAGCAGGGCGAGCTCCCGCAGCGCGGTCAGGTTCCCGGCCCTGAAGTAGTTGGTAAGCGCCGCGTCGATCTTCTCCGGCGGGTAGATGTTGCCGTGTGCCATTCGGCGGCGCAGCGCCTCGGCGGTCATGTCCACCAGTTCGACCTGGTCGGCGGCCCGGACCACCGCGTCAGGCACGGTCTCCCGCTGCGGGACCCCGGTGATCTGCTCGACGACGTCTTTGACGGACTCCAGGTGCTGGATGTTGACGGCCGAGATCACGTCGATCCCCGCGTCCAGCAGCTCGGCGACATCCTCCCAGCGCTTCTCGTGCCGCGAACCCGGCACGTTGGTGTGCGCGAGCTCGTCGACGAGCGCGATCTGCGGCTTGCGGTCGAGGACCGCGTCGACGTCCATCTCTTCCCACTCGCTGCCCCGGTAGGACACCTTCTTGCGCGGGATGACCTCAAGCCCGTCAAGCAGCGCCGCCGTCTGTGGCCGCCCGTGTGTCTCGGCGAACGCGACGACCACGTCCGCCCCGCGTTCCGCCCGCCGGTGCCCTTCAGAGAGCAGGGCGAACGTCTTGCCGACACCGGCAGCGGCGCCCAGGTAGATCCGCAGCTGCCCGCGCGGCGTAACGCGGCCTTCGCTATATCCCGCCATACCTCAATAGTGCGGCAACCCCTGAGGTCACTAGCGCGAGCTTAACGACATCCATGCGGCCGCGCGTCCATGCGGGAGAGCTCAGCGCTTGCGCCAGGCGAAGTAGAACGCGCGGGCCTGCTGGGACCACAGCGGGATGACCGCCGCTAGGCCGAGGCCCCAGACCACGAGGGTGGTGAACCTGGCGCCCGCGTCATTGTGGGTGCCGAGCAAGACGAAGAGCAGGACGATCGAGTAGATGCACAAGAGCACCAGGCCGGCGATCCTGGGCCAGCCGTGGCCGCGCCGGGTGGCCACCGCCAGCCAGGCCCAGCAGATGAGGCCGAGGACGTCGGCGGTCAGCGCGATCGCCATCGAGCCTGCCATCGTGTTCGCCGTGTCCTGCGCGCTTTGCAGGCCAGCCGCCTGGGCCACGTTCGACTGGTGGATATACCGGCCGAGGGAGACGAGGCTCAGCACCACGTCGAGCGCCGTGGCCGCGAAGCCGATGTACATGAGCCTGATCGCGTTGTGGACGATCGGCGGAACCTCATTGCCCATCGGCTTCCGGCGCCCAGGGGAGTACTGGACCATCGGGTTGAGGCCGCCCGGCTGCTGCCCGGGGTAAGGCTGCTGGCCGGCATAGGGCTGCTGGCCGGCATAGGGCTGCTGCCCAGGGTAGGAAGGCGCCTGCCGGCCGTACGGCGACGGCGGTGCCTGCCCGGTATAAGGTGCCCCCGGCCCGGACGGCGCCTGCCCGAACGGGTTAGGGCCGTACGAGCCCTGGCCGAACGGCAACTGCCCGCTCGACGGCGTACCCGGGGGAGTTTGCCCGCCTGGCGGCGGTGCGCCATAGGGCTGCTGCCCGCTGTAGCCCTGCGGCGAGGCCGGCACCGGCGGCACCGAGGGCGCGGACGGGTGCTGCGCCGCCGCGAAGTAGCCGTCGGCGATCATCGGCGCGTGGCCCGTGCTTCCCGGCACCTGTCCGGGTGGCGGGGTCGGGGTGGCAAGAGCGGACGGCACCCGTTCGCCCGACATGGCCGCCGCCGCTGCACCGCCAGCACCCGTGGGAGCCGACCCGGGCGTCCCGAAGCCCGCAAGCCCCGAAGCCTCGGTCGCCCCGGACGGCATCCCCACTCCGGTCGTGCTCGTCGGCGCGAACGGCGTGGGCGGCGTGAGGCCGGACGGCGTCTGGGCGGCCTGCTCGGCGGCGATAGCGCGGGCCACGGCGTCCGGCCAGAACGAGCCGAGCGTCGGCGGGACGGCGGGGCCGAGTTGGTTGATCATCCCGATCAGCTGGCTGGGCGTTGGCCGGTCGGCGGGGTTCTTCTGCAGACAGGCCTGCACGACCTGGCGGAACTGCGGGGGAACCGCGTCCAGGTCCGGCTCGGCCGAGACGATCCGGTACAGGATCGACGCGGGGTTGTCGCCGTTGAAGGGCGGGGTGCCCGTCGCGGCGAAAGCGAGCACGCAGCCGAGGGAGAAGATGTCGCTCGCCGGGCCGACGTTCTGGACCTGCGCCTGCTCGGGCGACATGTAGCCGGGGGTGCCGATCGCCATGCCAGCCGAGGTCAGCTGCGTCATGCTGCTCGATGCCCGGGAGATGCCGAAGTCGATCACGTGCGGCCCGCTGTCGGCGAGCAGTACGTTGGCGGGCTTGAGGTCGCGGTGGATCAGGCCCTTGGCGTGCACCGCGCGCAGGGCTTCGGTCAGCCCCGCGCCAAGCCGCCAGAGCACCTGTTCGGGCAGCGCACCGTGCTTGCTGATGAACGTGGCGAGCGTCGGCCCTGGCACGTAGGCCGTGGCCAGCCAGGGCATGCTGCCCTGCAGGTCATACTCGACGACAGGCGCGGTGTACATGCCGCCGACGGCGCTCGCCGCCGCCACCTCGTGGCTGAAGCGCCGCAGGAATTCCTGGTCGCGGGCGAACTGCGGGTGGATGACCTTGATCGCCACGGCCCGCCCCGCCGGGGAGAAGCCGAGGTAGACCTGTCCCATGCCGCCCGCGCCTAGCTGGGCATGCAGCCGGAACTCCCCGATCATGCGGGGGTCGTTCGCGGATAGCGGTTCCATCCCGTGCTCCCATGCCGCCGTGCCGGCCTAACCAGCACGCAGAGACTACCCGGAATGCCCCCAAGAAGTTAGGTCTTGGGGGCATTCCAGGGGTTTCCGGCCGCACCAGCATGCGGCCGGAGCTCATTGAATGGGCGGTTCGCGCTACTGCTTCGGCAGTGAATCCAGCGCGATGTTCAACGTCACCACGTTCACCGCGGGCTCACCGAGGAATTCGATGTTCCGCGCCTTGGTGTTCTTGGCGACGAGGGACTGGACAGTGGCGACGGACAGATGCCGTGCCGCTGCCACCCGGTTGACCTGGATGGCCGCGTTGGCCGGGGAGATGTCCGGGTCGAGGCCCGAGCCGGAGGCGGTGACCGCGTCCGGCGGGATCTGCGACACGGACACGTGGTCGAACGCCGCGATCTCCTGCTGGCGCTCCTTGACGGTCTTCAACAGGGTCGAGTTGTTCGGCCCGAGGTTGGAGGCGGCAGAGAAGCCGGCGTCGCAGCCGTAGTCGCTCGAGTCACTCGAGTTGACCGCGTTCGACGGGCGGGGCTGGAAGTACTGCGGCAGCGGGTTGCCCTTGGCGTCCACGAACTCCTGGCAGAGCAGCGAGGAGCCGACGACCTTGCCGTTGAGCGTGACCAGCGACCCGTCGGCCTGGTTCTTGAACGCGGCCTGGGCCACACCCCACATGACCACGGGGTAGACGATGCCGCACAGCACCGTGAAGGCGAGCAGCATCCGCAGCGCGGCAAGATGCTGCCGCACGAAGGACGGTAGACGGTTCATGGCCGAGATCACCTGAATCCGGGGATGTTCATCATGATGAGGTCGATCCCCTTAATGCAGAGGAACGGAAGGATGAGGCCGCCGACGCCGTAGATCAGCAGGTTCCTGCGGAGCATCGACGACGCGGACGACGGCTTGTACTGAACGCCGCGCAGCGCGAGCGGGATCAGCGCGACGATGATCAGCGCGTTGAAGATGATGGCGGAGGCGATCGCCGACTGCGGGCTGTGCAGCTTCATGATGTTGAGCTGCTCGAGACCGGGGAAGACCCCGGCGAACATGGCCGGCAGCATCGCGAAGTACTTCGCGACGTCGTTGGCGATCGAGAAGGTCGTCAGCGCGCCGCGCGTGATGAGCAGCTGCTTGCCGATCTCCACGACCTCGATGAGCTTGGTCGGGTTGGAGTCCAGGTCGACCATGTTCCCGGCCTCTTTCGCGGCCGAGGTGCCGGTGTTCATTGCCACGCCGACGTCGGCCTGGGCTAGGGCGGGCGCGTCGTTGGTGCCGTCGCCGGTCATCGCGACGAGCTTGCCGCCCTCCTGCTCCTTCCTGATCAGCGCCATCTTGTCTTCTGGCGTGGCCTCGGCGAGGAAGTCGTCGACGCCGGCCTCTTCCGCGATCGCCCGGGCGGTCAGCGGGTTGTCGCCGGTGATCATGACCGTGCGGATGCCCATCGCCCGCATCTCGGCGAACCGCTCGCGGATGCCTTCCTTGACGATGTCCTTGAGGTGGATGACGCCAAGCGCCCGCGCGGGACCGGATGCGGTGCGCTCCGCGACGACCAGCGGCGTACCGCCGGCCGCGGAGATCCCGTCGACGATCACGCCGAGCTCGTCCGCAGGGGTGCCCCCGTTGTCGCGGACCCACTGCCGGACAGCGGACGCGGCGCCCTTGCGGACTTCCCGTCCGTCGGCGAGGTCGACGCCGCTCATCCGGGTCTGCGCGGTGAACGGTACGAACACCGCACCGGGCAGCTCGCCAGCGGACCGCTCGCGGATGCCGAACTGGTTCTTCGCGAGGACCACGACCGAGCGGCCTTCCGGCGTCTCGTCGGCCAGCGACGAGAGCTGGGCCGCGTCGGCCAGGGCGGCGGTCTCCACGCCGGACAGGGGCAGGAACTCCGTCGCCTGCCGGTTGCCGATCGTGATCGTGCCGGTCTTGTCGAGCAGCAGGGTGTTCACGTCGCCGGCCGCCTCGACGGCGCGGCCCGACATCGCCAGCACGTTCCGCTGGACGAGCCGGTCCATGCCGGCGATGCCGATCGCCGACAGCAGCGCCCCGATGGTGGTCGGGATCAGCGCGACGATCAGCGCGACGAGGATGACCAGCGTCTGCGGTGCGCCCGAGTAGAACGCCATCGGCTGCAGCGTTACCACCGCGAGCACGAAGATCAGCGTCAGCGAGGCGAGCAGCACGTTCAGTGCGATCTCGTTCGGCGTCTTCTGCCGGGAGGCGCCCTCGACGAGGGCGATCATCCGGTCGATGAACGTCTCACCGGGCTTAGAGGTGATCCGCACGATGATCTGGTCGGACAGCACCTTGGTGCCGCCGGTGACCGCGGACCGGTCGCCGCCGGATTCCCGGATGACCGGGGCCGACTCGCCGGTGATCGCGGACTCGTCCACCGAGGCGACGCCCTCGATGACGTCGCCGTCGCCGGGGATGACCTGCCCGGCCTCGACGATCACGAGGTCGCCGACGGCGAGCTGGGTGCCGGGCACGTCGTCCACCCGGAACGAGGTGTCGCCCGGCTTCCAGCCGACTAGGCGGCGCGCCACGGTTTCCTGCTTGGTCCGCCGCAGCGTCTCGGCCTGCGCCTTGCCGCGGCCCTCCGCGACCGCCTCAGCGAGGTTGGCGAAGAGGACGGTCAGCCAGAGCCAGACGGTGATCAGCCAGGAGAACGCCGACGAGTGGATGATCGCCGAGTAGGTGGTCAGCACCGAGCCGACCTCGACGACGAACATGACGGGGTTCCTGATCTGGACCCTGGGGTCCAGCTTCATGAACGCGTCCGGCAGCGACTTCCACAGCATGTGCGGGTCGAGCAGGCCGCCGCCGACCCGGCGGGCCGCGGTCGCCGCGCCCGAGGGCGTCAGCGTGGGGGTTTCATTGGGTGACTTGACAGTAGCCATGTCAGTGCAGTCCTTCAGCGAACGGCCCGAGCGCCAACGCGGGGAAGTACGTCAGGCCGACGAGGATGATGATGACGCCGATGAGCATGCCGGCGAACAGCGGCTTGTGCGTCTCCAGCGTGCCGACGGACGCGGGCACCGGGGTTTGCCGGGCCAGCGAGCCGGCGAGGGCGAGCACGAAGATCTCCGGGGCGAACCGCGCCATCAGCATCACGATGCCGCCCGTGATCTGGTACCAGCTGTTGGCGGTGCCGAGGCCGGCGAACGCGGAGCCGTTGTTGTTCGCCATCGAGGTGAAGGCGTAGACGACCTCGGTCAGGCCGTGCGGCCCGCTGTTGAATATCGCCTTCTGCGGCGCTGGGAAGCCGAGCGAGGCCGCCGCGCCGATCAGGGCACAGGTCGGGGTCGCCAGGATGTAGAGCGCGGCCCACTTCATCTCGGTGGGGCGGATCTTCTTGCCGATGTACTCAGGGGTCCGGCCGACCATCAGGCCGCCGACGAACACGGTCAGCACGGCCAGCATGAGCAGGCCGTACAGGCCGGCGCCGACGCCACCGGGGACGACCTCGCCGAGCATCATGTTGAACACCAGGATGCCGCCGCCGAACGCGGTGAACGAATCATGGAAGGAGTTGACGGCACCGGTCGACGTTGTTGTTGTCGATGCGCCGAACAACGACGAGCCGGGGATGCCGAACCGTACCTCCTTGCCTTCCATCGCACCGCCTGCGGCCTGCAGGGCCGTGCCCGCGTGCTGCCACTCGAAGAAGGTGACGCCGCCGATCGCGACTAGCAGCAGCGTGCCCATGACGAGGGCGAGAACGAGGCCCTGGCGGACGTCGCCGACCATCTTGCCGAAGGTGCGCGGCAGCGCGAACGGGATGACGAGCAGCAGGAAGATCTCGAACCAGTCGGAGAACCCGTTCGGGTTCTCGAACGGGTGGGCCGAGTTCGCGTTGAAGAACCCGCCGCCGTTGTTGCCGAGTTCCTTGATGACTTCCTGCGAGGCGACCGGGCCGCCGACCATCGTCTGCTGGCCGCCGGTAATCGTGGCGATCGTGTGCGTGAGGTTGAAGTTGTCGATCACGCCGGTGGCCATCAGGATGATCGCGCCGATCACCGCGAACGGGATCAGCAGCCGGACGATGATCCGGGTCATGTCCACCCAGAAGTTGCCAAGACGGTCCGTCCGGGACCGCATGAAGCCCCGGATCAGCGCGACCGCCACCACGATGCCGACCGCCGCGGACGCGAAGTTCTGCACCGCGAGGCCCGCCATCTGGACGACGTAGCCCATGGTGGACTCGCCGGAGTAGTTCTGCCAGTTCGTGTTAGTGACGAACGAGGCGGCGGTGTTCCACGCGGTGATCGGGTTCACGTTGGCCATGCCGTTGCTGTACGGCAGCCAGTGCTGTATCCGCTCAACCAGGTAGAGGAACAGCACCGACACCACGGAGAACGCCAGCATCGAACGGGCGTAGGTGCCCCAGCGCTGGTCGGCGTCGGGGTCGATGCCCATCACCCGGTAGAAGCCGGACTCCACTCTCAGGTGCTTTTCTGAGGTGAAGACCTTGGCGATGTAGTCGCCAAGCGGCTTGTAACACGCCACGAGGGCGAGGACAAGCAAGACGAGTTGCAGGACTCCTGCAAGAGCGCTGTTCATCTAGAACCGATCCGGCCTAACGAGCGCGTACACCAGGTACACGGCAAGGATGACTGCGGCGATCAGACCAACCCAATTCTCAGGACTCAAGGTGCTCGACCCCCTTGACGATGAGGGCGAGCACGGCAAACACGACAATCGTGATGCCGATGAAAAGCAGATCCCACATTGAACTAGTGCCTCCTCGGGAGGGGTTTTCTGTGTCCCGAGCACTACTAAACCGCTGGTCAGCGTGGGTGCATCCCATCTTGACGGCAGCTATGCAGCCCTAGCGCCGTTCCTAACAGACCTCATGCGAAAGCCCGGTGGACCCGCCTTACGGGGTCCACCGGGCTCTATTCGGTGTCTTGCGTGATGCTACTCGCCTGGCAGCTCCGGGACGTCGAGATCCGGCACGAGCACCCGGCGGCCCCGGAGCGGCCACAGGCCGTGCCGCATCTCGTCCATGAGCGCCGAGGGCGGCACCGCGACGACGGGGCAGCGGGCGTGCGCCAGGCAGTAGCGCCCGACGGACCGGTGCAGCGCCCGGCCGAGCGGGTTCCTGCGCCCGCTGCCGATCACGAGCAGGTCCCCCGGCTGGTCGGCCACGTCGACGAGCACCTGCGCGGCGTCGCCGCGCTCCACGAACAACCGCACCCGCAAGTCATCGGGAATGCCGCCGAGGCAGTCGTCGAACGCGTCGGTGAGCCGCTTGAGTGCCGCCTCCTGCCAGACCTTGCGCAGGTAGGGGGAGGGATGGGAGCGTTCCGCGAAGTCACCGCCCGGCGGTATCCAAGCGCTGACCGCCGCGAGCGGCACTAGCCGCTCCCGCGCCTCCTCAGTCGCCCAGCGCAGCGCTTGCAAGCTGCCGAGCGACCCGTGAACTCCGACCACAATCCGACGCACCGCGCCCACGACGCTTCGCCTCCTGACATCACAGCGTCCCTGGTTTCATACAACCGCGCTGGGTGCCTTAGGGGCTCCCTTCCTTGCAGAACCCTAATGAAACATCACCAAAGCGTTACGTTTACATCTCTGAATGATTACCATCTGTACCGAAAGTCAATGAAACATCATCCAGAACGTCCGCGTGTTCCACCCCCACCCGCCACACCCTCACCAGGCCGGGAAACGGGAACGTCCCGGCTTCTGCCCTAGCTGTACGCACACCCGGAACCTTGTCGACCGCGTGGCCGCAGGGGCAGAGCCGCGGGCTAGGACTGGCCGGATTCTGGCCTTGCGGCACTCACGCCCAGAAACGTTCGGGCCGTGAGTGCCGCAAGGCCGATAGAAGCACCCTTGCGTGCCGCAGGGCCAGAACGGACTCGGCCTTGCGTGCCGCAGGGCCAGAACGTATGCGGCCTTGCGTGCCACGGGGCCAAAACGCGGTCACCCTTGTGGGCTGCGGGGCCAGAACGCGGCATTCGTGTAAGAGGGCGAGGAAAGGGCTGGGGCGTGGAACAGGCTGGCTTGGTTACGCTCCGTTGATCGCCGTGATGCCGCTGAGGGTGCTGACGTAGGCGGTGCTGCCGCTCAGGGCCAACGAGGAGAAGTGCGGCAAGCCGCCGCTGACGGAGATCTGCTGCATGATCGTGCCGGTGCTTTGCTGCAGTTCGTACAGGATGCCGGCGTTATAGTCCGTGACCCAGACCGCCCCGCCGCCGACGACCGGGGTGCCCTGGGCGCTGCCCGGGCCGTGCCAGAGGACCTT
>Ga0310811_10002791_pt1 | contig 21870 bp, 18 predicted proteins | sample YCmetagenome_FD_207642 | JGI IMG/M metagenome (GOLD analysis project Ga0310811, IMG submission 207642) | Soil microbial communities from experimental microcosm in Duke University, North Carolina, United States - YC | ecosystem: Engineered > Artificial ecosystem > Soil microcosm > Unclassified ...
TAAAGGTCGGTCAGCTTAAATCCCTTACCGCTCCTGACCCCCTTTTCTGTCCTTTCGGGTATGCAGCATTCATTTATAGGGTCGTGTTCGAGGAAGAGCACATATTTCCCGGTGGCCGCCTCTTCGAAGAAGGACTTCTTTTCCTGAAGGGTTGTCAGGGGAAACATATCATAGGCCATCACATAAGGAAGGGGCATATGTCCCACTGAAGGCAGGAGGTCGGCCATGAATACCAGTGTCTGGCCTTTATACTGCAGCTGGGGCAGCATCATCGCATCGGTATGGCCGTTAGCCAGCCGGACTGAAAGCCCGGGAATAATGACATTGTTGATGGTGTGGAGGGGGAATGTGTCCGTCGCGCCACTGGTATCGACGAATTTCAGCTGACCGCTTTCCTGTATCGGCAGAATATTTTCTTTTAAAAAGGAGGCCTTTTCCCTGTCATTAGGCACGGTTGCCCATTTCCAGTGTCTTTCGTTGCTCCAATACACTGCGTTCCTAAAAGCCGGCACCAGTTTGTCGCCTTCCCGTACAATGCTGCCTCCGCAGTGATCGAAATGAAGATGTGTCAGCAAAACATCGGTAATATCATCCCGGTGAAAGCCCAATGCTGCCAGGGACTTGTCCAGGGTATCGGACCCGTGCAGATAATAATTGCTGAAGAATTTGGCATCCTGCTTGTCGCCAATACCATTATCTACCAGGATCAGCCGGTCTCCGTCCTCGATCAGCAGGCAACGCATCGCCCAGGTGCAAAGATTGTTCTCGTCTGCCGGCTGGACCTTATTCCACAATGTCTTTGGCACGACGCCAAACATGGCTCCCCCGTCGAGCTTGAAGAAGCCGGTATCGATGGTATATAATTTCATATGATAACCTTTTTTTGTTTTAGCTGTGCCGAATACAGCCATAAAAGGCCTATGACAAAGAAGAAGATCAGGAACAATACGGCGTTCTTCATACTGCCGGTCATGTCATCGATAAAACCGAAGCTAAACATCCCGATCACGATGGCGAGCTTTTCTGTCAGGTCATAATAGCTGAAATAGGAGGCTGTATCTTTTGTCTCGGGCATGAGCTTGGAATAGGTCGACCGGCTCAGGGACTGGATGCCTCCCATAACCAGACCGACCCCTAATGCCAGGGCGTAAAAAGAATATTCGATAGGCTCCTGGTGAGGGGCAAGATCGTTTTTCCAGCGGGATAGCTCGGCTTCTGTCCTTGCGTCCTGCATATCAAAATCGGCGGCGCTCATCCGGGCTCTTTTAGCCAGGAGATCTTCTTTTTGCTGCTGAAGCTCGGCTATCTTATCGTGGAAGAGTTTCAGATGTTCTGCCTGGCTGGCAGTGAACCACGCCGATACGCAGAGCAGGATCCAGATGACGATGACCCCCATCAGCACACGGATATTCCCATAACGTGCCGAGAGCCTGCTCATCCAGATGGCTCCTACGATAGCGACAAGTTGTATCAGCACCACAGTAACGATCAGCTTGGTATCTTCCAGTCCCAGCAATTTGCTTCCAAACAGGGTGGCGGCCATCATTACCGTCTGAACGCCCATGCTGTAAAAGAAGAAACCCCTTAGATAGCGTTTCAGCACGGCCATCTTTTTTATTTCATTGTAGACCTTCCGGACCTCGACAAAACCGGCCGTGAAAATATTGATCCTTTTGGCTTCGGTCTTTTTCACCTTTGGCAGTACGGCAAAGGTCAGCTGGGCAAAACCTGCCCACCAGATGCCTACCAGCAAAAAGGTCAGCCTGGGCCCCAGGAAAGGGTCCTTGTGGATCGTGAGCACCAGTACGAACCCGATGATCTGTAGGATCACGCTCCCTATGTATCCATAAGCATATCCTTTTGCGCTGACCCGGTCCTGGTCCGCGGGGGCTGCTATTTCAGGCAGATAGGCATTGTAAAAAACAAGACTTCCTACGAAGCCCATGGACGCCAGGATAAAACAACCTATCCCGAGACCCAGGTTCGAGCCATCGAAAAAATAAAGCAGGCTACAGCCAATCGCGCCCATGTAACAAAAGAAGCGCATGAAATTCTTCTTATTTCCCCTCGTGTCGGCTATGGACGTGAGGATGGGGTAGAAAATGGCAATGACCAGGTAGGCTGCCGCCAATGAATAGCTATACAAGGAAGAATTGACGAAACGATATCCCAGGAAGGGGATGGTCTCGCTTTTGAAATGGTGGCGCGTGGCAGCAGTAAAATAGATCGGGAAAAAGGTAGTGGTGATCACCAGGTTGTAAACAGAATTGGCCCAGTCATACATGGCCCAGCCGTTGATGACTTTTTTGGACGCAGTCTGTATCATATGATGCCCCTCCAGAGTAAGAGCAACATCACCATTCCAATGACGATGCGATAATAACCCCAGACCTTAAATCCATGTTTTTGTAAAAACCCGATGAAGAATCGGATGACGATGATGGCAACGATAAATGTAATAATGCTGCTGATGCCTAGAAGAGTGATATTATCTTTTGTCAGGACGTCCGGATTTTCCTTGTGTACATCCCAGAGGGACTTTGCAGAGGCAGCCAGCATGGTGGGCACTGCCAGGAAAAAGGAAAATTCAGCCGCTGCCTTGCGTGTAAAGGACTGACTCATGCCCCCGATGATGGTAGCTGCGCTGCGGCTAAGACCGGGTAAAAGGATCGACAATACCTGGAAGCAGCCGATCTTGAAGGCTGCGGCGTTGGAGACCTGCCGTTCGTCTTCGATCTTTGGCGCCTTGAAGGCCCGGTCGATGAACAAAAAGAGAACTCCACCGCCAATCATGATACAGGCAATGATATAGAGATTGTTGAGGGCGGCGTCGATATGTTTTTTTAGCAGGGCGCCGAAGATGATGGCGGGGATAACGGCGATGATTAGCTTAATATAAAAGGCGAGCCTTGAGAAATCAAAGAATTTTTTATAGTAGACCACTACCACGGACAGGATCGCCGCCAACTGGATCACGATCTCGAACATATCCGAGAAAGGGGTTGAGCTGACGCCGATGATGGGATTGGTAAACTTCATGTGCGCCGTGGACGAAATAGGAAGAAACTCCGTCAGTCCTTCGACGATCGCGAGAATAATAGCCTGAATGGTATTCATGAAAAGTTATTGACTGCTTTTCTTTTCTTTACGAAAAATAGCGAAGATCTCTATCACGAACCCGCCCAGGATGAGAATAGGGGCGACAGTTATCCTTGTGAAACTATATACTTCTTTGGGATTGAAGACATTCGGATCTTTGCTCTTCCCTCCACCCATCAGGAACAGGCCCAGGGCGATGAGGACGATCCCGATCAGCATCCATTTGTAATTTTCCTTTCCAAATAAGGGTACATTCTGGCGTGGAGCTGTAGCCCTGGAAGAAGAAGTAGCGGGAGAGGATGTTGCCTTTTTGGTCGTTGCCATGGATGAAATTAGATTAATTATTGGGCCTGCAATATACGCCAATCCCGGAATTAGCCAAAAATGCCCGGCAGCGGGCTAATAAAGGTCATCAAGCTTCATTTTCAGATACTTAAGTACACTTCTGTGCGTGCTGATAAAGGAAATGCTGATTCCCAGCAGCACTATTATGCCAAACAATGCTGAAAGCAGGGTATAATCTCTGAGGGCTCTTATCTCAGGCAGTAATTGTTCGCTGGCCAAAATGACCCCCAGGATCCCCGCAGTTGCTATAATACCGCTTATGGCTCCATTGATAAGGGCCCGCACATCCATGGGCTTGGCTATAAACCAGCGGGTCGCGCCTACCATCTGCATGGTTTTGATGAGAAAGCGATTGCTGAACATCGCAAGCCTGGTGGTATTATCGATCAGAATGATGACAGCGATGGAGATCCCAAGCGCGATGCCCAGGAAGACCAGGCTAACCTGGCGGATCGTTTTATTCAGATCAGAAACCAGCTTTTGGGGATATTGCACTTCGCCGACGGCGATATTCTGAATGAGGGTGGCTTTTATTTTGCTCAGGCTATCGGGATTAGCATATGCGCTCCGGACCGTAAAATTCACGCTGGCGGGGAGGGGGTTTTTGTCGAGTACGGTTCCCCAGTCCGAATTCCCGTCGGACATGAAACGTTGCTTTGCCAGCTCCTTTGTAAGATAAGTATATGTTTTGGTGTAGGGCTGGGATGCTATATACTGAACCAGGATCGCGCTATCTTTTGCCGATACATTCTCCCGCACGTATACCTGTACTTCCACATTTTCCTGAAAAGTCTCGCCCAGCTTATTGGCATTTATCACTATCCAGCCTAACAGACCAAGGAGGAACAACACGAGGCTAACGCCTACAATGGACATAAAATAGGAAGGAGTAGAACGCTTGGCATATCCTTTTCCGAATTGCGCCATGATTTACTTTAATTTTTGGGTTAATGTTCACCGGGCACGGGTGCCCGCGGCTCATTCTGAGGCCACGCCTCGCCTAAATCACAAAAATAATGGATTTGAAGCCATTTTTGTATTTTTGCTACCCTTTAACCGGACGGCATCCGGGTAGTAAACGAAGGTTTGCCCGCATTATTTCGGTAGAGAAAAACCTTTTAACTTTTTTCCAACGTTTGGTCGGCGCGTGCTCCGGATATAAAAACGGGAATGCGTCCCCGCATATAGACAACTATGGAATATAATTTCAGTGATATTGAAAAAAAGTGGCAGCAGTACTGGACGAAGAATGGCAGCTATAAGGTAAGCAACGATAGTTCCAGGCCCAAATATTTCGTCATGGACATGTTTCCCTATCCCAGCGGCGTCGGTCTTCACGTGGGGCATCCCCTGGGTTATATCGCCAGCGACGTTTATGCCCGTTACAAGCGGCTGAAAGGTTTTAATGTCCTTCACCCGATGGGTTATGATGCCTTTGGCCTCCCTGCTGAACAATACGCCATCGATCATGGCATCCATCCGGCCGTATCCACGGAGACCAATATTGCCAATTTCCGCCGCCAGATGGATAATATCGGCTTTTGTTTCGACTGGGATCGGGAAGTCAGGACTTCGGACCCAGGATACTATAAATGGACCCAATGGATCTTTCTCCAGCTTTTCAAAAGCTGGTATGATCGAAAAGCCAATAAGGCAAGGCCCATAGATGATCTGGTTGCCGGCTTTGAAAAAGAAGGCAATGCGGGTCACCCATGTCCCGGCAATGCCACCATCCGTTTTACCGCGGCAGAATGGAAAGGCTTCGACCGCCGGCGTCGGGAGGAGGTCCTCATGAATTATCGTCTTGCCTACTGTGGTTACGGCGAGGTCAACTGGTGCGAAGCGTTGGGTACTGTATTGGCTAATGACGAAGTGATCAATGGTTTCAGCGAACGCGGCGGCCACCCCGTTGTAAAAAAGAAGCTTCGCCAATGGTATCTCCGTATCACCGACTATGCCGATCGTCTGCTGGAAGGGTTGGAAACGGTGGATTTCAGCGATGCGATGAAGGAAATGCAGAGCAACTGGATCGGCAAAAGCTTTGGCGCGGAGATCGATTTTGAAATTTTTGATTCAGTTGAAAGATTAAAGGTCTATACAACCCGTCCCGACACCCTTTTTGGCGTCGACTTCATGGTCATCGCTCCTGAGCATCCGTTGATAGGAGCCATTACCACTGCCGGTCAGCGCCCGGCCATGGATGAATACATTGCTTATGTAAAAAGCCGCAGCGAGCGCGAGAGGATGGCCGAGAAAAAGATCACCGGCTGTTTCACAGGAGCCTTCGCCATTCATCCTTTCAGCGGGCTTCATATTCCAATATGGACGTCGGAATATGTGCTGGCGGGCTATGGCACCGGCGCTATCATGGCCGTACCCTGCGGCGATGAACGCGACTTTAAATTTGCGCGGCACTTCGACCTGCCGGTCACCAATATCATCGGCGACGCCTTTAACGGAGTGGAAGCCAATCCTACCAAGGACGCGATCCTCGAGAACAGCGATTTCCTGGACGGCCTCGTCATGAAAGATGCCATCGTCATCGCCATCCACCACCTGGAAGAAAAAGGCATTGGCATTCGTAAGGTCAACTACCGTATGCGCGATGCGGCATTCAGCCGGCAGCGCTACTGGGGTGAACCCTTTCCTATAGTTTGGGATAATGGTATCGCCGTTCCCCTGGATGAAAAACAGCTGCCGCTGGAGCTTCCCCATATAGAAAAGTACGGCCCCGGGCCTGAAGGCGAGGGCCCCCTGGCCAATGTAGCAGCCTGGACCAGCCGCCACCTGGAGACCAATACCATGCCCGGTTATGCCGGCAGCAGCTGGTACTTCCTCCGTTATATGGACCCTCATAACGATGAAGAATTTTGCAGCCGTGCAGCTTCCGACTACTGGGGCCAGGTGGATCTCTATATCGGCGGCGCCGAACATGCTGTCGGCCACCTGCTGTATAGCAGGATGTGGACAAAATTCCTTTTCGACCGCAACTACATCGGGTATGACGAACCTTACAAGCGTCTGATCAACCAGGGTATGATCCAGGGTAGCAGCCGTTTTGTATACCGGCTCGAGCTCAAAACGAAACCGGTGGAGAAGACGGGCGGGCTGGGAAAGCCGGATGGTTGGAATGAACCTCTTTTTGTCTCCGGCGGGATCGCTGCTATGGAGGGGACCCCTGAGTTTCATCAGCTGATCGAGCTGGAAGTACGCAATATTTTCAACAATAACGAGATCGAACTGGAGACCATCACTCTCTCTGCGATACATGTGGACGTCAACATCGTGGATGGGACGGAGCTGGACATAGATGCTTTTAAAAAGTGGCGGAGCGAGTACGCCAATGCTCAATTCATCCTGGAAGACGGGAAATACCTGTGCGGTTCAGAAGTGGAAAAAATGAGCAAGCGCCTTTACAACACTGTCAACCCGGATGACCTCGTAGCCAGATATGGCGCCGATACTTTCCGTATGTACGAAATGTTCCTTGGCCCCGTGGAGCAAAGCAAACCCTGGGATACAAAAGGCATCGAAGGCGTACATCGTTTCCTGCGGAAGCTCTGGCGTCTCTTCTTCGACGAGACAAAGGGAAAGGTCTGGACTACGGAAGCCGTCAAAGACCCCGAATGGAAGTGTATCTATCGCGCCATAAAAAAGGCGGAAGAAGCAACCGAAAGATTTTCATTCAATACCGGCGTCAGCGCACTCATGATCGCCGTCAACGAGCTCATCGATCTGAAATGTTCTAAAAAAGATGTGCTGGAAAAGCTGGTCGTGATCCTCACTCCTTATGCGCCACACGTAGCGGAAGAGCTCTGGCACCTCCTGGGTAATGAAGGCTCTGTACTCGATGCGCCCTACCCGAAAGTAGAGGAAAAATACCTCATCGAGTCGACCAAGAACTATCCTATTGCCATCAATGGCAAGACCCGGACCGAACTCAATATCGCGCTCGATGCAACTCAGCAGCAGGTGGAAGAACTGGTGCTGGCGGATGACGTAGTCAAAAGGTGGCTGGAAGGCAATCCGCCCAAGAAAGTTGTTTATGTCCCGAACAGGATGATCAATATTGTTGTTTAAAAGATATGGCAGCTTTATTATCGGACCTGTTGAAAAGGCACCAGCCCGATTTCCATCCCGTGGTCCCCTTCGATCCGGCCAGGGAAAGGTTATGCTCTCTTGATTTTACGGAGAACAATACCCAGCTTTTACCGGAAGAGATTGCCGATACTGCACGCTTTGCCGCCTATATCAACCGCATGCTGGAGCAACAGCAGGCCCGTTACGGGTTTGGCGGCTATGGAGAGCACCGGACGCTGTATGCCCGTAGCAAACACTTCGACCAACCCATACCTGGCTCCGCCGACCCAGCCATCCGTCCGGCAGCTGACGCCGGGCAAAATTCCAGGGCGAACGGCGGGCAGCCCACTGGCTCCAAGGCCGCCCGTGGCGCCAGCAGTGGTTCCGAGGCCGCCCGTAGTGTCAGCAGAGGCTCCGAAGCCGCTCGTGGCGCCGGCAGCCCGGATGAGGCCGAACCCCGCCGCCTCCACCTTGGCATCGACATCTGGGGTCCTGCGGGCACCAGGGTCATGTCACCGCTGAATGGCATCGTCCACAGCTTTGCCTTCAACAACAATGACAGCGACTATGGAACCACCATCATCCTCTCGCACAACCTCGAGGGGGTGGGATTTCATACCCTATACGGTCACCTCAGCCTCAACTCCATAAAAAACCTCTCCGAAGGAAGAAATATAAGAAAAGGGGAGGTCATCGGTGAATTCGGAATGCGTTTCGAGAACGGCAACTGGCCTTCTCATCTCCATTTCCAGCTGATCGAAGATATCTCGGACTGGAAGGGCGACTATCCGGGTGTATGCCGCTTCTCGGAAAAACGACGGTGGCTGGACAATTGTCCCGATCCGGATCTGGTCCTGCAATTGGGGCAATATATTAAATAAGTCCCAGCAGAGCGGCCACTATTTCTTTCCATTCCTTCTCAAGGGCATTCCCCGGATTGGAGCGTTCAGCGCGATCATACCAATAGTTGGCGTTCCATTCATCTCCTTCCTGCCGGTGCAGATAAGCGTGCACCCAGGAGCCGTCGGCTGTAGGGATATCCTGAGCAATAGTATGGGCCTGTTCCCAGTCGCCTTTCCCGGCATACCATAAAGCTGCCAGGCTGGCCGTGATGCCGGCAGGAGGGGACTCCTGATCCAGGCTTGCTTTAAATTCTTCGAATTTCATGTTGACCAAAATTACTTCTTGTTCCGTTTTGCGTAAACTCTTTTTCCCTATTGCGGGAACAATCACAGAGCGCTACCCTCAATTTTGCGGCAATAAATGACCGTAAATGAAAAACATAATATTCCTCCTTCTGCTATTGTTGGTAACGATGTCTTCCCTGCGTGCTCAGCCTGCTTCTGCAGCGCTTGCTCCGCCTGCCTCTACCCCGGCTTTGACAGCAGGAGAAGACCAGAACGGTTCGATCAAAGGGAAGGTCCTCACCACGGACGATCAACCCGCCGCATCCGTTACCATCGTCGTAAAGAGCAATCGTCGTACCATCCTTACCGGCGAAGACGGCTCCTTTACCCTGAACAACCTGCCCGCAGGCGACTATGACCTGGAAATCTCCCTTTCCGGTTACTCCACGACAACACAGCATGTCACTGTTCAGACCCGCAAAACGACGGAGATAGCTATCCGTTTGCAAATCTCTGAAAAACAGTTGCAGGAAGTCGTCGTCACGGGCGGCATTAATAAATTTTCCCGCACCAGCAGCGACTATGTGGCTAAAATGCCTCTCAGAAATTTGGAGAACCCACAGGTCTATACGACCATCACGAGGGACCTCCTTGCCGACCAGCTTGTCTTCTCGGTGGACGATGGCCTGCGTAATGCCACCGGGATCCAGAAAATGTGGGACGCCACCGGCCGTAGCGGTGATGGCGGGGGGTATTACAATTCCCGCGGATTTATCCTCCAAAGCCAGCTTCGCAATGGCATCGCAGGGAATGTCACCAGCAGGATCGATGCCGCCAACCTCGAAAAGATAGAGGTGATCAAAGGCCCCTCTGCCACCTTGTTTGGGAGCTCTCTCACCTCCTATGGCGGACTGATCAACCGGGTCACCAAAAAGCCCTATGGTAATTTCGGCGGTGAAGTGGCGTATTCGGGCGGCAACTTTGGCTTTAACCGGATCAGTGCTGACATCAATACCCCGCTGGACCCGGCGCGGAACGTACTGCTGCGGGTCAACACGGCATATACGGATGAAGGCAGCTTCCAGGACAATGGCTTTAATAAAAGTTTCGTCTTCTCACCCAGCCTGCTTTATAAGCTCAACGACCGGCTGACCTTTCTAATCGATGCGGAGATCTATCGCGGCCGCAACCTGGGAACACCTATTTTCTTTTTCCCTTATGGGAAACCCATCTCCTCGCTTGGCGCCACGAGAGCTGACCAGCTGCCTATCGATTACCGTCGCTCCTTTTTCAGCGATGACCTTTCCCAGCAGTCTGCCAATACCAATTTCTTCGGTCAGATGAGCTATAAGATCAACGACAAGTGGACCACCCAGACGAATGTAACGATGACCAACAGCTATTCGGATGGTCCCGGTCCTTACTTTTATCTCATTGGCCATGACTCCATTTCACGAAATGACCAGTTTACGGCAAACAGCCGGGACCGTATGTTCGAAGTGCAGCAAAACCTCAACGGGGAGTTTTACCTTGGCGCGATGAAGAACCGTTTCGTCGCGGGCCTGGACTATTTCAATCATGTGTCCAATCAGCTTTTCAGTGGCGGCACGCTGGACACCATTGCATCTCATGGAGACATTCCCACTTACCGGGATTTTAATCGCACCAGTCTGCAAAAGCTCTATGAGACAAGAGGCGTCGATTTCTATTACCCCGTAAACACTATCGCCAATACCTACAGCGCCTATGTTTCCGATGTGCTCAACCTGACCAGTAACCTGTTAGTGATGGCTGCCCTGCGCGTGGACCATTTTGTCAACAAAGGCAGCTATGATGTGACGAAAGGTGTCTACAGCGGAGGCTACAACCAGACTGCTTTGTCGCCTAAATTCGGGGTTGTCTATCAGCCGGTGCCCGACCATCTTTCTGTTTTTGCCAACTATCAGAATGGCTTTACGAATGAAACGGGCACCGACTACAGGGGCAAGGTCTTTCGTCCGGAAAAAGCCTGGCAGGCTGAAGTCGGGGTAAAGGCCGATCTGTTCAACAGCCGTCTTACCGGAACCGTCAGCGTCTATGACATCCGTGTCAAAGATATCGTTCGGGCCTATGTACCCACGGTAGCCGATCCCAGCCTGCCCCTTTTTCCGCAGATCCAGGATGGCACCCAGCGCAGCAGAGGCATCGAAGCAGAGGTCATTGCCAACCCGGTCGCCGGGCTTAACATTGTCGCCGGTTTTTCCTATAACGACTCCAAATACGAAAAGGCCGATGAAGACGTCCAGGGGCTTCGTCCGGCTACTGCCTCGTCTCCCTACACGGCAAACTGGTGGGTCAGCTATCGTCTGCCCGCCGGCTCGCTTAAAGGGCTGGGAATTGGCTTTGGCGGCAACTATGCCAGCGATAACAAGGTGATCAATAGTCTCAGCCAGGGAGTATTCATCCTGCCTGCCTATACCGTCCTGAACGCTTCGGTATTTTACGATTACTACCGGTTCCGTTTCACGATCAAGTCGGATAACCTGACCGACAGGAAATACTGGACGGGCTATTCGTCTATGAACCCGCAGAAGTTGAGAAGTGTTATTGCAAGCGTTGCTTTCAAATTTTAAGCGAACGATCGAAACTGGTAAAGGTAAACATGCGAAAACGGCGAACCCTCAAATACTGGATCGGTCAATTGCACCTCTGGCTCGGACTAGCGTCCGGGCTTGTGGTACTTATAGTCAGTATTACCGGCTGTCTCTTTGTCTTTCAGCAGGAGATCTCGGAGGCCATACATAAAGAATGGTTCTTTGTTGCACCATCGCCGGCTGCCCCTCTCCCTCTCAGTATTTTAAAAGAAAAAGCACAGACCGCACTCGGACCCGGCCAGCCCATCAACAGCATCACCACCTACCTCCAGCCAGACCGTACCATGGAGTTCATGGCCTACCGCGGGAATGACTCGGCCCTGACCTATTTTGGGGCCGTTGTATATTACCGGTCAGTCTTTCTGAATCCCTATACGGGCGCCGTCACCGGTCTGAGGGACTACAAATATGACTTCTTCTTCCTCGTCAAAGACCTGCACTGGAGTCTCTTGCTCAACACCCCTTATGGGCAGCCTATCGTAGGCTGGAGCACGCTGATCTTTGTGATCCTGCTCATTACCGGGATCGTACTCTGGTGGCCAAAGAAGTGGACAAAAGCATGGCGCGAGCGAAGCTTTACCATCAAATGGAGGGCCTCTTTCAAACGGGTAAATTACGACCTGCACAATGTTGCCGGTTTCTATAGCCTGCTGCCGGCGCTGATCATTGCCTATACGGGTCTTGTATTCTATTTTAGCTGGTTGTCTCCGGCAGCGGCTCCACAAATAATAAAAAGATCGGATACCACCGGCCTTGCCGCTATTGCTGATCCGCTGGAAAAGGCATTACAAACCGCTAAATACCAGCTCCCGGGAGCCCCGAGGTTCTCCCTTTCTCCAGCAGCCGGTAAAGAAGGTGTCATTTATCTGTACGGGTATAAAGGCCGGGATACTTATTACGGCTATGATGTTCTTCAGTTCGATCAGTATTCAGGCGCCTTGCTACATCACGATCGCGACAAGGAGAAAAAGGCTGTTCAACGCCTTTTTGAAAAGAACTACGATATCCATGTAGGCGCCATCGGTGGACTAACGGGAAAGATCATAGCTTTTATCGCCAGTCTGATCTGCGCCAGCCTGCCTGTTACCGGGTTTCTTGTCTGGTGGGGGAAAAGGAGATAATAATTGCTTAATTTTGGGATACATTACCGCCACTCAATATCCCGGCTTATGCTTAAATACGATGCCATCATTATCGGCTCCGGTCAGGCTGCTAACCCTCTTGCGGGGAAATTGGCAGCGGCAGGCTGGAAAACAGTGCTTATCGAAAAAAAGTTTATTGCCGGTACCTGTATCAATGTTGGCTGCACGCCTACCAAGACACTGATCGCTTCGGGACGTGTTGCCTATCTGACAAAAAGAAGTGCGGATTATGGTGTCCATACTACCGGTTACTCCATCGATATCGAAGCCGTCATCAAGCGAAAGAATGCTCACGTGTTATCTGCACGCGAATCGTCAACGAAAAGACTGCTCGAAACGGAGAACCTGGACGTCGTCTTTGGGAATGCTGTTTTTTCCGGACCAAAGGAGGTGACGGTAACCAAAGAGGATGGTTCTATAACTACGATGACGGCGGAAAAGATCTTTATCAACATTGGAACCCGGCCTGCCATTCCTCCGATAGCGGGGCTTTCCGGAGTGCATTACTATACTTCCGACACTATCCTCGATCTGCTGGCGATACCTTCTCACCTGGCCATCATCGGCGGCAGTTATATTGCACTGGAATTTGGTCAGCTTTATCGAAGACTGGGAAGCGAGGTGACCATCATAGAGGGCAATGAGCAGTTTCTTTCAAAAGAGGACGGAGATATTGCAGCAGAGATAAAAAAGATCCTTGAAGAAGATGGCATCCGGATTCTCACCGGGACAAAAGTAAACAAGGTAATGTCCAATGTCCCGGCTAATGTCTCTGGCCCTGGTGATAAGATCGACATTGAATTGGAAACCGCCGATGGCGGCCCGGCCCTGGCGGCCACACAAACCATCACAGCCTCCCATCTCCTCGTAGCCACGGGACGTCTGCCGGAGACTGCGGCGCTCAATCCCGGTGTCGCCGGTATAATCACGGACAAACATGGTTTTATTACTGTGGATGGCAAGCTGCAAACAAACGTCCCAGGTATATATGCCCTTGGCGATGTAAAGGGCGGTCCGCAGTTTACCCATATTTCATACAACGATTATCTTATTTTATACAAGAATCTGATCGGGAACGCCGATCTCAGCATAACCGGCAGAGAAACCATTTATTGCCTGTTCACCGACCCTGAGCTGGGTCGGGTGGGGCTAACCGAAAAAATGGCAAAGGAACAGGGATTGAACATAAAAGTAGTTACCTTGCCAGCAAGCAGGATTGCCCGTGCCTGGGAAAACGACGAGGCGAGAGGCATGCTGAAAGCGATCGTCAATCTTGACAACAAAATGATCCTTGGAGCGGCTATGCTTTGTTCCAATGGGGGTGAGCTGATGAGTATCCTGCAAATGGCCATGATGGGCAACGTTACCTATGACAGGATCAGGGATGCTGTCTATGCCCATCCGACATTTGCGGAATCCCTGAACAATTTGTTCGCAGGGGTGGATCAGTGAGGAAGGGATTACTGACAACTGGTTTTGCAACGATGATCGCGGTAAAAAATATCACAAAAATTTTCGGCACCCATAAAGCCGTCGACAATATCTCTTTTACCGTAAAAGAAGGGGAGAATATTGTATTTCTTGGGACCAGCGGCTGTGGGAAAACGACCCTTCTCAAAATGATCAATCGCCTGCTGGAGCCGGACTCCGGTGAAATAACCATTGCCGGCAGGCCCATCGGCGAATCAAGGCCTGAAGAACTGCGCAGAAAGATCGGGTATGTCTTCCAGAATAACGGGCTATTTCCTCATTATACTATTGCGGAAAATATTGCTATCGTGCCCCGGCTCCTGAACTGGGAAAAAGAAAGGACGGCCGGGCGCGTTACGGAGCTGATGGAAAAGCTTCACCTGCCGGCGGCGCAATATCTTTCTTCCTTTCCTTCCGAGCTAAGCGGCGGGCAACAGCAACGGGTGGGCATTGCCCGTGCCCTGGCGGCTGATCCTCCTGTGCTGTTGATGGATGAGCCCTTTGGCGCGCTGGACCCTATCACCCGTGCTGCTGTCAAGAAAGACTTTAAGGAACTGGACGAGCTCCGGTCGAAAACCATCATCCTGGTCACACATGATGTCCAGGAAGCTTTCGAGCTGGCTGACAGGATCTTCCTGATGGACAAAGGCAGGATCGTCCAGGAAGGAACTCCCGATCAATTACTTTTTGAGCCTGCGGAAGAATATGTAAGAACTTTTTTTGAGGAACAGCGTTTTCCACTGGAAGCGAGCCGGATAAAAGCAGGGGATTATCCTGCCCTCATTCGTGCATTCGATAAATTCAAGAATAGACATCACTGATGGATCAAACCGAAAGTCTCTGGTCTTTTATGCATCAGGAATCTGCCAAGCTGCTGCAACAGACGATACAACACATCGGGCTGACCTTCATTTCTTTATTCATCACCGTTCTGATCGGTCTTCCGATGGGGATCTATATCACCCGCAGAAAGAAAGCAGCAGGGCTGGTGCTGGGTTTTGCCGGGGTGCTGCAAACCATTCCCAGCATCGCGCTGCTGGGTTTCCTTATTCCCGTAATGGGCATCGGTCCTATACCGGCGATAACGGCCCTTTTCCTGTATGCGTTGCTGCCGGTCATCCGCAACACCTATACAGGCATCAATGGGGTGGACCCGGGTGTAAAAGAGGCCGCCCTGGCCATGGGGATGACGGGCAGACAGCGCTTGTTTAAAGTGGACCTGGTGCTGGCTTTCCCGGTCATCATGGCCGGTATTCGCACCGCCACCGTCATCAATGTGGGGGTAGGAACCCTGGCCGCCTATATCGCGGCCGGCGGGTTGGGGGAATTTATCTTTGGAGGTATTGCCCTCAACAATACCAATATGATCCTGGCCGGTGCAATTCCCGCTGCGCTGCTGGCGATCCTGCTGGATTTTCTGCTTTCCCTTGTCCAGCGGACAGGTCGTCGGGCGCGCCGGGTTACGCTGGGTCTTATGCCCCTCGTGCTGCTGCTCTTTTCGTCTTTTTATGTTCTCCCACTCGGCTACAGCTCCCATCTGCTTGCCGGTTTCACACCGGAGTTCATGGGGCGAAAAGACGGCGATATAGGGCTGAGAAATGTATATGGTCTGAGCATCCGCACCGTGGTGATCAGCGATGCGGTCATGTATAAAGCCATTTACAATAAAAAGCTGGATGTCATCAGTGGATACAGTACTGACGGGCGACTCAAGGCCTATGACCTGACAGTGCTGGAAGACGACAAAAAGATCTTTCCGCCCTATTATGCTGCACCGGTCGTCCGGAATGCCATTCTGGATAAATATCCTGAACTGGCGCCGGTATTGAACAAGCTGGCCGGGAAGATCAATGACTCCATCATGACCCTCCTGAACTATCGTGTCGAATACCTCAATCAATCCCCCGAGCAATGCGCCCGTGATTTCCTGGTAGAGCAGGGATTGTTCAAGACACCCCGCAATGGCAAAAAAGGGCTTGTGCGACTGGGATCGAAGATCTTTCCAGAGCAATACATTCTCACGTACATGTATGCTATGCTTGTCCGCGGGTACACCGATCTCCAGGTATCCAGTAAGACGGGGCTGGGTGGAACAAAGATCTGTTTTGAGGCGCTGGAGAATGACCAGATAGACATGTACCCGGAATATACCGGCACGGCTTTGCTGGCGATCCTCCAGACGCCGGAGGCCGAGACTGCCCGACTGACGGGTGACAGGGACAGCGTATACAACTATGTCCGCCGCCGTTTCAATGAGGAATATCACCTCTCCTGGCTGGACCCGATCGGCTTTAACAATGCCTATGCACTGATGATGCGCCGGGGACAGGCACGACAATTGAGAATACAAACTATAACTGATCTGACAACATACTTAAAAAAAGAAAGATCATGAGCCTGCTAGAACAATATCGCAGCGTCCGGAAGGCCAGCGAAGCCATTTGCCGGCCATTGCAGAAAGAAGACTATGTGGTACAGCCCATTGTGGATGTCAGTCCGCCTAAATGGCATCTTGGGCATACGACCTGGTTCTGGGAGACGTTTGTTCTTATTCCCAACCTGCAAGGCTACCGCCCCTGTAATCCCGACTATAACTATGTCTTCAACAGCTACTACGAAACTATTGGCGCGCGTGTCGTAAGAACCGACAGGGGCAACCTGAGCCGGCCTTCGGTGGATGAAATATATAACTACCGGAGATATGTAGACGCTGCCATGGAAAAATTTATCCTTTCAGGCCCCGCCAAAGAGCTGCAAGACATCATTATCCTGGGAATGAATCATGAACAGCAGCACCAGGAGCTGTTGTTTACGGATATCAAATATATTCTGGGCCATAATCCTCTTTTTCCTGCCTGGTCGGATCAGGATATCGATAAAGACCAGGACGTTGTCATTGCTCCGCAGCCCGGCGCTGGTATTACTGCCGCCGCAGCGGTCCGGCAGATGACGTCGGGTGAACCTGTGTTTGCGCAGGCGGCGGTGCTTGCCCCTGTTGGTGAGGTCAAGTCTTTTCTATCGGTGCCTGCCGGTATCTATGAGATTGGTTATGCGGGAGATGGGTTTTGTTTTGACAATGAGCTTGCCCGTCATAAAGTTTACCTGGGGGATTTTCGTATAGCTGCCGAGCCTGTCACCAACGAAGAATACCTGGAATTCATCGAAGACGGGGGATATAAGGACTTCAGCTACTGGCATGCGGAAGGCTGGGACTGGGTAAAGAAAAATTCGGTTGCAGCGCCTTTATACTGGCATTTTATCGATGGCAGGTGGTTTCATTATACTTTGGCTGGTCTTAAGCCGCTGGACGGTCAACAATTGTTGTGTCATGTTAGTTATTATGAGGCGGTGGCTTTTGCGGCCTGGAAGGGGTGCCGGCTACCCACCGAATGGGAATGGGAAGCCGCATCCGGGGAATTTAATTGGGGAAAAAGATGGGAGTGGACGGAAAGCGCCTATTTGCCTTATCCCGGTTTTAAAAAGGCAGGTGGGGCTATCGGAGAATATAATGGTAAGTTCATGGTGAGCCAGATGGTGCTGCGGGGTGCGTCTGTGGCGACCCCGGCCGGGCATAGCAGGAGTACGTATAGGAATTTTTTTCATCCGTACCTGAGGTGGCAGTTTACTGGCATACGGCTTGCAATCTAACTTGGCCCCTGGCCAGTTAGATTGCAAAAAATCATAGGCCCAGCCAGATGCCGAAGGCATCGGTACAAACATGAAACAATCTAGCCAAACAGGGGTTAAAACTTAAGGTCTAACTAAAAAACTAAGGTCTAATGATGTCTGCTACTACGCTAAAACAGGCAGGAAGGCGGTCGTCTACCTTCTATAATGATATTATGGATGGTCTGAGGGCGGAAAACAAATACCTATCCTCCAAATATTTCTATGACGAGACGGGTGACAAGATCTTCCAGCAGATAATGGCTTCTCAGGAGTATTATCCTACCCGCTGCGAAATGGAGATCATGCAGCAGCAGTCGGGGGAAATGGCCAGCCTGTTCACCAATTACAGCCCTTCCTTCGACCTGGTGGAGCTGGGGCCCGGGGATGCCACAAAATCCTTGTTTTTGCTGCGCGAGCTGCAGAAAAAACACGCTGCTTTTACTTACTATCCCATAGACATATCGACCAATGTCATCAGCCTGCTTGAGAACAGGCTGCCCGTCAGTCTCCCCGGTATCCGGCTGCATGGTCTCAACGGAGAATACCTTGAAAAAATGCAGCAGGTGAATACCTTTTCTCCCAATCCGAAGATCATCCTGTTCATGGGCGCTAATATCGGGAACATGTCGATCCCGCAGGCCACTCATTTCTGCCGGCAGCTGCATGATAATATGCAGCCGGGCGACCTGCTGCTGATCGGCTTCGACCTCAAGAAACATCCGCGGACCATTCTCGATGCTTATAATGACCGTCAGGGCTTTACAAGGGATTTTAACCTCAACCTGCTGACGCGTATCAATCGCGAACTGGGCGCTGATTTTAACAGGGAGCAGTTCGAGCATTATCCTGTCTATGACCCTGGTACGGGAGCCTGTAAAAGCTATCTCGTCAGCCGGTCGGAACAAGAAGTGCATATAGGCGATAAGACGATAACCTTCAGGGAAAATGAAGCCATCTTCATGGAGATCTCTCAAAAATATACTCTCGAGGAAACGGAGAATATGGCTGCTCAGTCAGGCTTTGAACCGATCCATACATTCATGGATTCAAAGCGATGGTTTGCTGACGTTCTGTGGCAGCGGTTGCCTTAATCAGGTGATTTTTATGCGGTTCTAGCCGTTCTTTTTGCAAGCAGATCGGTTGTCCTGGTTAAGACCAGACTGAGGTCAAACGTTTCCTGCTCACCCAGCAATTCATGACATTGCATAGCGAAAGTATTTTCGCATTGCTCTAATAACGGGGCTAACTCCCGGGCTTTTTGCGTTGGAAGGACGACCACCAGGTGTTCATAAGAAAAACGGGTGATCAATTCCTTTTTTTCCAGTTTTTCCAGAAGCCGGCTTATCGTACTAGGGCTCATTAACAGGTCTTTAGATAAGAAGGTGGGATATGATGTGCTAAACGACGCACTTCCATCCAATATTAGTCGTAATAGATGGGCATGACTTGGGTGCAGGCCCGAAGGCTTCCAGGTTTCTTTCGCCATTTTCTCAATTTGGCGGGCTAAGGCTCCGGATGCAAAATACAACGAATAAGAGTGAGGACTTTCCGTTGCTTTTTGCACCATCGATTTCATTTTCACATTTTCGGGCTTTTGCTGGTTAGGTATATCTAAATGTAGAAATTCGAATTTGTATATACAAATTCAAATTTCCCCAAAACACATATACCCCGCCCTTTAACCAACCCAACGACCATCGATCATCGCTAAAATTAGTCAGACCGGCAGACAGCCCCACAATCTAAAAAATCCGAAAAACTCGCCGCCCCTTGGTATATTTGTCACATGTCCAATGGCAATCTCAACAATGATAAGAACGCTTTAAGTCCTTCGGACAAAGAGTTTGAGAACAATATCCGTCCTGCCGCCATCGAAGAATTTGCCGGTCAGCCCCAGCTGATCGAAAATCTGCGCGTCTTTATAAAAGCCGCAAAGATGCGGGGCGAAGCCCTTGATCACATCCTGTTCCACGGGCCACCCGGCCTGGGAAAAACAACCCTGTCCCGTATCGTGGCTAATGAGCTGGGTGTAAACATCAAAGAGACTTCCGGGCCTGTGATCGAAAAACCTGGAGATCTGGCCGGTCTCCTGACCAACCTTGAGCCTAACGACGTGCTTTTTATCGACGAGATCCACCGGCTCAGCACTGTCGTCGAAGAATATCTCTATGCAGCCATGGAGGACTACCGCATCGACATTATGATCGATAGCGGTCCCAGCGCAAGGAGCATACAGCTGAATATCTCACCGTTCACCCTGGTAGGTGCGACGACGCGCAGCGGCCTGCTGACAGCTCCGCTCCTGTCGCGGTTTGGCATCAAATCGAGACTGGAATATTACAATGCAGAAGTCTTACAGAAGATCATCCTCCGCTCGGCCGGCATTCTGCAGACAAAGATCACGTCTGATGCAGCAAATGAGATTGCACGCCGCAGCCGTGGTACTCCCCGTATCGCCAATGGCCTGCTGAGAAGGGTCCGTGATTTTGCCCAGGTATTAAGCAATGGGGTCATTGAATTGGGGATCACTCAGCATGCCCTTCGCGCACTCAACGTAGATGAACATGGGCTGGACGAAATGGATAACCGGATCCTGACCACTATCATAGAGAAGTTCAAAGGCGGCCCTGTTGGCATCACCACTATTGCTACCGCCGTCGGGGAAGAGACCGGCACCCTGGAAGAGGTCTATGAGCCTTTTCTGATACAAGAAGGGTTTCTCATGCGGACTCCGCGCGGCCGGGAGGTTACGGAGAAAGCTTATACGCATTTGGGCAAAAAAAGACCGGGTAGGGAAGGCGAACAATTGCTGTTCTAGCCCCACTAACCGGTTATAATATGTTTGGCCCTGGCCTATGCGCTGATCGGCACAACAAGTCTGAACCCATTCCCATGGATATTCACGATCTCGATCGAGCTGTCATCTTTCAGATATTTGCGGAGCTTTGCAATGTACACATCCATGCTACGGCCGTTGAAGTAGGTATCGCTGCCCCAGATCTTTTTCAGCGCCTGCTCGCGCGGCAGCAGATCATTCATATGTTCGGCAAGCATCTTCAGCAGCTCGTTCTCCTTGGGTGACAAGGTCTGGGTCTGGCCCTTATGGCTCAGCTCCCTCAGCTTAGGGTTGAAATGATAGGAGCCCATTTCAAACTCTTTATTGTCGGACTCCCTGTTGAGATCATCATTCCGTTTTAAAATGGCTTTGATCTTCAGGAGGAGCACCTCACTGTCGAATGGTTTGGTGATATAATCATCGGCACCCAGCTTATAACCCTGGATGATATCTTCTTTCATTGTTTTGGCGCTGAGGAAGAACAGGGGAATGTCGGGATCAACGTCCCGGATCTCTTCGGCCAGTGTAAATCCATCCATATGCGGCATCATGATATCCAGCAGACAGAGGTCGAAGCGTTCCCGCTGAAAAGCAGCCAGACCCAGCCGGCCATCTCTTTCGAGAGTGACATCAAAATCGCTCAGTTCAAGATAATTCTTTAATACCATCCCGAGGTTGGGATCGTCTTCACACAATAATATTTTGGGTTTCTTTCCTTCCATGTTTGCTGAATTTAGATACAAATAAATTGAATTACCCCAACAAAAGGCTAAAAAAAGTAATTTTTTGGCGCAATATTCACAATGTCGTCGATAAACCACCCTAATTTTGCGGTTTATGCACCTCACATCTGATAATAAATTTAAGAAATTGGTCGTAATTGGCGATCGGGTCCTGATCCAGCCTACCCGTCCCAATGAACGTACCGAATCCGGCCTGTATCTGCCCCCGGGCGTCCAGGAAAAAGAAAAGGTCCAGCAGGGCTATGTGATCAAGACCGGACCTGGTTATGCAATACCAATGCCTGTAGACGACGAGCCCTGGAAGCACCAGGACGAACAGGTGAAATATGTACCCCTCCAGGCCCGCGAAGGTGATATTGCCATTTTTCTCGTAAGCGGAGCTACTGAAGTGTTGTATGAGGGTGAAAAGTACTTTATCGTCCCCCAGAGCGCCATTCTGATGTTGGAGCGGGAGGAGGAGATATAACCCTGATTCCCCTATCTTTGCCAGCTTATAAAGTAAGTTATTAAGAAAAACGAATGGACGCAAACTTCAATCCTGACAAACAACACACTCTCGCTTCAGTAACAAGTATTTCCGGCACGGGTCTGCACACCGGTATCAAGGTGGATATGACCCTGAAACCAGCCAATCCGGGATTTGGTCTCCAGTTCCAGCGTGTGGATATGCCAGGGCAGCCTGTAATAAAGGCGGATTGCGACCTGGTCACTGACACTTCCCGGGGT
>Ga0310811_10002792_pt1 | contig 21863 bp, 19 predicted proteins | sample YCmetagenome_FD_207642 | JGI IMG/M metagenome (GOLD analysis project Ga0310811, IMG submission 207642) | Soil microbial communities from experimental microcosm in Duke University, North Carolina, United States - YC | ecosystem: Engineered > Artificial ecosystem > Soil microcosm > Unclassified ...
TCGACGAGTCGATCGCGGACACGAAGCACGAGAAGAACGGGCTGCGCCGCGCGCTCGGGCCGCTGGACCTCGTCGTCTTCGGCGTCGGGGTCATCATCGGGACGGGCATCTTCGTCCTCACGGGCAAGGCCGCCGGGACGCTCGCGGGACCGGCGATCGCGCTGTCGTTCGTCTTCGCCGGGATCGCCTGCGGCCTCGCGGCGCTCTGCTACGCCGAGTTCGCCTCGTCGGTGCCGGTGGCCGGCTCGGCGTACACGTTCGCGTACGCGAGCATCGGCGAGCTCGTGGCGTGGATCATCGGCTGGGACCTCATCCTCGAGCTCGCGCTCGGCGCCGCCACGGTCGCCTCCGGCTGGTCTGACTACTTCCGCATCGTCTGCGACGACACGCTCGGCATCAACCTCCCGGCGTGGGTCGACGGCTCCCATCACAACCTCGTCGCCGCCGTCCTCGTGCTCGCGATCACGGGCCTGCTGTGCCTCGGGGTGAAGGTCTCCAGCCGCGTCAACGCCGGCATCGTGGCGATCAAGCTCACCGTCGTCCTGCTCGTCATCGTCGCCGGGGTCTTCTACGTCAAGGGCGGCAACCTCGACCCGTTCATCCCGGCGTCGGGCTCCAAGCCCGCGCCCGGCGGCGACGGCGCGACGTCGCTGCTGCAGGACATCGGCCTGAACACCGGCACGTTCGGCATCGGCGGCATCTTCACCGGCGCCGCGCTCGTCTTCTTCGCCTTCATCGGCTTCGACGTCGTCGCGACCGCGGCCGAGGAGTCCAAGAACCCGCAGCGCGACCTGCCGATCGGCATCTTCGGGTCGCTCGCGATCTGCACGACGCTCTACGTCCTCGTCTCGCTCGTCATCACCGGGATGGTCCCGTACGACCAGATCAAGCTCGAGGCGCCGCTTGCCGAGGCGTTCAAGTCCGTCGGCAAGACGGGCATCGCCCAGATCATCTCGATCGGCGCGCTCGCCGGCCTGACGACGGTGACGCTCATCCTCATGATGGGCCAGAGCCGCGTCTTCTTCGCGATGAGCCGCGATCGTCTCCTGCCGCCGGTGTTCTCGGCGGTCTCCAAGCGCTTCAAGACGCCCTATCGCACGACGCTGCTCACCGGCGTGGCCGTCGCCGCGCTGGCGTTTTTCGTCGACCTCGAGACGCTCGCCGAGCTCGTGAACATCGGGACGCTGTTCGCGTTCGTCCTCGTCGCGATCGGCATCGTCATCCTGCGCCGCACGCAGCCCGACCTCGAGCGCGCCTACCGCACGCCGCTCGTGCCGCTCGTCCCGATCCTCGCCGTGCTCGCGTCGCTGTGGCTCATGCTCAACCTGCCGGCCGACACGTGGCTGCGCTTCGGCATCTGGATGGCCGCGGGGCTCGTCGTGTACTTCGCCTACGGCCGCCGCCACAGCCGCATCGGCTGACGGCGAGGTCGCCTAGCCTTCGGCGCACCCGACGGAGGAGGCACCGTGCCGCAGCAGGATCCGCTTCGCCACCACCACGAGCACCGCAACCACCGAGGGGCGTTCGGCGAGGGGCTCGTGCCGCGCGTCGCCGAGAAGGTCGCCGACACGATGGGCACCGTGCAGTTCGTCATGGTCTCGACCGTCGTGATCCTCGGGTGGGTGCTCGTCAACCACGTCGTGCACTTCCTCAGCAACTCCTGGGACGGCCTGCTGCACGGGCGCGGCTTCGACCCCGCGCCGTTCATCCTGCTGAACCTCGTCTTCTCGGCGGTCGCCTACTACTCGGCCTCGATGGTCATGATCGCGTCGAAGGTGCAGGCCAAGTGCAGCCTCGCGCGCGAGGAGGCCGACGCCAAGCACCGCGAGGAGCTCGCCCAGCAGCAGATGACGCTGCTCGAGCAGAACACCGAGCTGACCGAGGAGGTCCACCGCCTCACGATCGCCGTGCACGAGCTCGTCTGCGGCGGATCCGGCAAGCCCGCCGCGCCCGGATGAGCCGTCAGCCCGCGCGCCGGGCGAGGTGCAGCAGGCCCTCGACGATGCGCCCGCGCTGGCAGACCGGCGTCGGCGGGCGGACCGGCCCCGTGACCGCGCCCGATCCCGGCGACGCGAGGCTCACGCGCAGGCGGAAGGCCGTCGGCTCGCAGCGCCCGCGCACCGGCTCGCCCTTTCCGGGGATGTCGGGGCTCAGGCGCGCCAGCGCGATCGCCGTCGCGCCGGGGGCGACGCGGATGAGCGCGGCGGCGCCGGTGCCGGGACGGTCGGCGACGACGGCGGTCGGCAGGCGGGCGCCGTGGCGGCCGAGGAGCCGCAGCCCGGGCCGTCCGGACACCGAGCAGGCGCGCGCGCCGCGATTGGAGAGCCGCACGGTGTAGGAGATGCTGCCCGCGCCCGCGCTGCCGGCCACGACGCGAAACGCCGCGCGCAGATCCTGCGGGCCGCAGGCGACGACGGCGCCCGGCGCCGCCGCCGCGGCGACGGCGGCGAGCCACAGCAGGACGAGGACGCCGAGCCCGGCGAGGCGGGACATCGCCGGATCCTATGTCGGCGGCGCGACGGCCGCGCCGGGCCGTCCCGCTAACGTCGCCCGCGATGGACCACCGCTTCGACTCCTACCTCAAGCACGCCGCCGAGGCGCTGCGCGCCGGCGACCTCGTGCGCGCCGAGGGTCTCGAGCGCCAGGCGCGCGCGACGCTGGAGGGCCTCGGCTCCCCGCCGCGGCTGGCGTGGCGGCTGCACAGCCAGCGCGGCGAGCGCGCGCTCGCGCAGGCCGACTACCCGCAGGCCGAGGCGGCGCTCGCCGACGCCGTGACGGCGTTGCGGGCCGCGGGCGGCGGCGCGAACCTCCTGTTCGACCTGCTGCGCCGCCTCGCCCATGCGCGCGCGCACCAGGGCGCCGACGACCGGGCGCTGCTCGCCCTCGACGAGGCGATCGCCGTCGCCGCCGGGATCGGACCGGCCTTCTATCCGGTCGCCTACGCGCACATCTCGCGGGCGCAGTCGCTGCAGCGCCTCGCCCGGCGCGCCGACGCCGAGCAGAGCCTGCGCCTGGCGATCGCCGCCGCGGAGCTCGCGCCCGCGCCGCATCGGGAGCAGCTCGCGCAGGCGGCGCGGCGCGCCCTGGAGGAGCTGCGGCCGGGGGCGTCGGCGCAGGCGCCGCCCCCGTCCCCGCCCCGGCCCCCGGCGAGGGCGCGGTCCGCGGGCGCCGGCGGCGCGGCCGGCACCCATTCGTTCGACGAGCAGGCCTTCGACACCGTCCTCGCCGAGCTCGACGCGCTCGTCGGCCTGGCCGCGGTCAAGGCGCAGGTCCGGCGCCTCGCCGGGCTGCTGCGGATCGCCGCGATCCGCCGCGACGCCGGGCTGAGGACCGTCCAGGTGTCGCTGCATCTCGTCTTCATCGGCGCCGCGGGCACGGGCAAGACGACGGTCGCCCGGCTCTTCGGGCGCCTGTACCGCAGCCTCGGCCTGCTGGCGTCCGACACGGTCATCGAGGTCACGCGCGAGGACCTCGTCGCCGGCTACGTCGGCCACACCGCCGCCAAGACGAACGCGGCGGTCGACTCGGCCCTCGACGGCGTCCTGTTCATCGACGAGGCCTACGGGCTCGTGCGCCCGGGCAGCGACGGCGACTTCGGCCCGGAGGCCGTGACGGAGCTCCTCAAGCGCATGGAGGACGACCGCGACCGGCTGGCGGTGATCATCGCGGGCTATGAGCCGGAGATGGAGGCCTTCCTCGCGACGAACTCCGGCTTCGCGAGCCGCTTCGGCGAGACCGTCCGCTTCGAGGACTACGGCCCGGCGGAGCTGCTGGCGATCTTCGAGAAGTTCGCCGCCGACAGCGACTACGCGCCCGACGACGGCGCCCGCGCCGAGCTCGAGCGCACGCTCGCGCGCCTGCACGCCGCGCGCGACCGCTACTTCGGCAACGCGCGCACGATGCGCAACCTCTTCGAGGACATCTGCACCCACCAGGCGCAGCGCCTGCTCGCCGCGGGGGTGACGTCCGGCGACGGCGAGCGCCTGCGGACGCTCACCGCCGAGGACGTCCGGGCCGCCGGCGGCGGCGCGCAGGCGGCGAGCTGAACTCGCGGCATCGCTCGTTGTGACGCCGGCCGCGTCGTGTGATGATCGGCGTTGCGATGGTCGCGACCGCGTCGCGGGCGGCGGCGCACGCCGCACCGCACAACCTCCCGGCAGCCCTGACCTCGGTGGTCGGGCGGTCGCGCGAGTGCCAGGCGATCGCGGAGGCCCTGCGCCGGACCCGGCTCGTGACGCTGACCGGTCCCGGTGGCGTCGGCAAGACGCGCCTGGCCCTCGAGCTCGCCCAGGCGCAGCTCGCCCGCCGGCGCGACGGGGTGTGGATCGTGGATCTCGCGGTGGGCCCGGAGGCTCCGGACGTCGCGGCCGACACGGCAAGGACGCTCGACGTCCGCAGCCCGAGCGGGTCCACCGCGACCGCTGCGCTGTGCAGCGACCTCGCCGACCGTGACCTGCTGCTCGTGCTCGACAACTGCGAGCACGTCGTGGACGCAACCGCACGGCTGGTCGCCGCCCTGCTCGGCTGCTGTCCCGCGGTCCGCGTCCTGGCAACGAGCCGCGAGTCGCTCGGAATCAGCGGCGAGACCGTGTGGCGCCTGGAACCGCTGCAGCCCGAGGACGCCCATCGCCTGTTCGTCGAGCGCGCGCGCCAGCGCCAGCCGGACTTCATGCCCGACCGCGACACCGACATGACGATCACGCGCCTGTGCGCGCGCCTGGATCGGCTGCCCCTGGCGATCGAGCTCGCAGCCGCCCGGGTGAGCGTCATGTCGCCCGTCGAGATCCTCACGAGCCTGGAGCCACGGCTGGGCGACCTCGGCGGCGGCGGGCGGCTCGCCCCGCCGCACCATCGGACGGTCCGCACGGCGGTCGAGTGGAGCCAGCAGCTGCTCGACCGCGAGGAGCGCGAGGCCTTCCGGAGCCTCGCGGTGTTCGTGGGCGGGTTCGACGCCGACGCCGCGCGGTCGGTCGCGCCGGGGCTGTCGCTCGACGTCCTCGCGCGCCTCGTCGACAAGTCGCTCGTCGCGGTCGTGCGAAGCCCGCGCGGTACGACGCGATACCGGCTGCTGGAGACCGTGCGCGAGCACGCCCACGAACTGCTCGTCGAGGCAGGCGAGCTCGAGGCCGCCCGGGAACGGCACCTGCGCCATTTCGTGTCGTTGGGGGACGTCAGGCCCGAGGCCTGGCCGGCCACGAGCGCACAGGCCTTCGTCAGCGAGGTCGGCGAGGACTACGAGAACGTTCGCGGCGCGCTGGAGTGGGCGGCGGCCGCAGATCCCGACAGCGCGGCGCGCCTGCTCGCCGGCGCGCGGGACCTCTTCATGATGCTCGGTCAGGCCGAGGGACTGCGCCTCGCGCGCCTGCTGCTCGATCGCCATCGGGCGCGCGACCGTCAGCGACTGGACGTGCAGCTCACCGCCGGGGTGCTCGCGTTCCACGTGGCGGATGTCGAAGCGGCCAGGAGCCTGCTCGCCGAGGCGCAGGAGCTGGCCCGTGAGCTCGACGAGCCGGAGCTCGAGGGATGGGCGCACGTGTTCGCAGGCCTGACCGCGACGCTCGCCGGCGCGATCGAGGAGGGACGTGAGCACCTCGAAGCCGCGCGAGTTCTGCACCACCGCCTGGGCGTGCGGATCGGCGAGGCACGAGCGCTCTCGGTCCTCGGCATGACGTACCTCATCGCGGGCGAGACGGCGCGCGCCAGGGAGCTCGTCGAGCAGGCCCAGCGCATCTACATCGCCGAGGACGACCGCTGGGGAATGGGCCAGTGCCAGGTCCATCTCGGCATCGTCGCCGAGTCGAGCGCCGCTGATCAGGGCGCGCCGACGTCGCACTACCGCAAGGCAGTCGGCCTCCTGCGGCCGTTCCACGACGCGACGCTGCTCCCGGTGGCGCTGATCGGCCAGGGCGCCGTGATCGTGCAGCGCGACCCGGCGACGGCGCTGAAGCTCGCCGCTGCAGCCTCCGCGATGCGCGCCCGCGTCGGCGGGCAGTTCGCGCCGTTCTACCGCCTGCGCGCGGAGCGCCTGCGGGCAACGGCGCAGGACGCGCTCGGCGCCGAGGCCGAGCGGCTGTGGACGGAGGGTGGGCGGCTGAGCGTCGACGACGCGATCGCCCTGGCGTTCGGCACCAAGCGGGCGCGGGCGCCCGCGGCGGACGGATTGACCGCCCGCGAGCAGGAGGTCGCGCGCCTGGTCGCGGACGGGCTCTCCAACAAGGAGATCGCCGCCAGGCTGCAGCTCTCGGTGCGAACGGTCGAGAGCCACGTCCGCCACGCGCTGACGAGCACGGGCCTTGCGAACCGCACCCAGCTTGCGACGTGGGCGCAGGCGCGAATGCAGTAGTCGATCCGCAATTGCGCTGATGACCGCCTGGCGCGGCGCGCCTACCGTGCCGATCAACCCGCCACGAGCGGCGCAACCGCAAGAAGGGAGCAGTCATGCCGATCTGCAACATCCTCGAGCACCCGCACCAGAACGCCGATCAGGCCGAGCAGATCCGGGCCCACATCCGCAGCACCGGCCCGGTCCTGCCCGAGGGGTCGCGCCTCGTGATCGCCGGTCCGGCCGAGACCGGCTACCGCGTCATCAGCGTCTGGGACTCGCTCGACGCGCGCGACCAGTTCTTCGCCGAGCGCCTCGCCGCGGCCTACGAGGACGTCGGGCTGTCGCTGCAGGACGCCACGCAGACGTACTTCGACGTCGAGGCGCTGATGGCCGGCGATCTGACCGGCGCCGCGGTGGCATGAGCGAGAGCGAGATCCGGCGGGCGGAAGCGACGTCCGCCCGCCGGGATCGCGTCACGAGGACGGCCGTCGAGTAGAACTCCGTGCCATGGCTGCCTCCGACGCGACGGTCGTCGAAGCCGGAGACCGGGAGGTGCGCGTGTCGAGCCCCGACCGCGTGATCTTCCCGAGCACGGAGCGCACGCCCGCGGTCACGAAGCTCGATGTCGTGCGCTACTACCTCTCGGTCGGCGACGGGATCATGCGGGCGCTCGCGCGGCGGCCGACGACGCTCGAGCGCTGGCCGAAGGGCGTGCACCCGGGGATCGTCCTGTCGACGCGCGAGAAGGGCGGCGGCGACGCGTTCTTCCAGAAGCGTATCCCGCGCGGCGCGCCCGAGTACGTCGACACCGCGCGGATCGAGTTCCCCTCCGGCCGCCACGCCGACGAGATCTGCCCCACGGAGCTCGCCGTCGTCGCCTGGGCCGCGCAGATGGGCACGATCACGTTCCACCCGTGGCCCGTGCGCGCCGATGACGTCGACCATCCCGACGAGCTGCGGCTCGACCTCGACCCCCAGCCGGGGACCGGGTTCGCCGACGCCCAGCGCGTCGCCGCCGAGGCGCGCGTCCTGCTCGGCGACCTCGGCTACGTCGGGTTCCCCAAGACCTCCGGCGGCCGCGGGATCCACATCTACGTCCGCATCCAGCCGCGCTGGTCGTTCACGGACGTCCGCCACGCCGCCATCGCCTTCGGCCGCGAGCTCGAGCGCCGGCTGCCCGGCGAGGTCACGACGAACTGGTGGAAGGAGGAGCGCGGCGAGCGGATCTTCGTCGACTACAACCAGAACGCCCGCGACCGCACGATCGCCTCCGCCTACAGCATCCGCCCCAAGCCGGGCGCGCCGGTGTCGGCGCCCGTGACGTGGGACGAGCTCGCCGGCGTCGTCCCCGAGGACTTCACCGTCGCGACGATGCCCGCCCGCTTTGCGGAGATCGGCGATCGCCACACCGCGATCGACGACGTCGCGCACTCGCTGCAGCCGCTGCTGGACCTCTACGAGCGCGACGAGGCCGAGGGCCGGGGCGACATGCCCTATCCGCCCGACTATCCGAAGATGCCGGGCGAGCCCAAGCGCGTGCAGCCGTCGCGCGATCGCGACCGCAAGCAGTAGGCGGCGCTCAGGTGGCCTGCGGCAGCCGCTTGCCGCCGCGCGCGGGCCGGGGAGCGGAGGGCGGCGGCACGACCGGCCCGATGTCCCCGTCGGGGGCCTCGTCGAGATCGACGATCACCGGCGCGTGGTCGCTCGGGCCCTTGCCCTTGCGCGCGTGGCGGTCGACCCAGGCGGCCCGCACGCGCTCGGCGACGGGCGCGCCGGCCAGGATGAGGTCGATCCGCATCCCGAGGTCCTGGTGGAACATGCCGGCGCGGTAGTCCCAGTACGTGAACAGCCGCTCGCGGTCGGGCCACCGGTCGCGGACGACGTCGTGCAGGCCGAGCGCCTGCAGCTCGGCGAGCGCGGCGCGCTCGGGCGCCGTCACGTGCGTCTGCCCGACGTAGGCGTCGGGGTCGAAGACGTCGGCGTCGGTCGGCGCGATGTTCATGTCGCCGCAGACGACGCTCCCCGCGGGGTCGGCGGCGACCATCTCCCGCAGCGCGGCGAGCCACGCGAGCTTGTAGTGGTAGTGCTCGGAGTCCGGCTCGCGCCCGTTGGGCACGTAGACCGAGGTCACCCGCAGCCCCGCGCACGTCGCCGAGACCGCGCGCGCCTCCGGATGCGGGAACCCCGGCGCGCCGGGGAGGCCCGCGACGACGTCGTCGAGCCCCGCGCGCGAGAGGATCGCGACGCCGTTCCAGGCGGCCTCCCCGTGCGCCGCCACGGCGTAGCCACGAGCCGCCAGCTCCTCGCCGAGGAGCGCGGCGAACGCGTCGTCGGCGAGCTTGGTCTCCTGCAGGCACACGACGTCGGGCCGCCGCTCGTCCAGCCAGGCGAGCAGCCGCGGGAGGCGCTGCTTGGCCGAGTTGACGTTCCACGTCGCGATGCGCATCCGGGCACACGGTACAAGCGCCCGGGGCGAGGCCCATCGCTATCGCAGGCCCGGAGTCACGTGGCGCAGGACGAACTCCGTGAGCGGCTCGCTGAGCTCCGGGAGCCGGGCGCTCTCGTCGTCGGCGACGCGGATCGCGACGAGCTCGAGGATCGCCCCGACGACGGCGAGCGCGATGTCGTGGGAGAGCGGCGGGATCGACGGGTCCTGCGCACGCGCCAGGGCGTTGACGTCCTCGTAGCGCTGGGCGAAGGCCTCGAGCGTGGCGCGCCTGCGCGCGATCGCCCGCGCGCCGGCGGCGTGGACCTCGAGGATGATCGCGCGGCAGAAGGCCCGCTCCTCGGCGAGCACCGTGAGGAACGCCAGGAGGCCGGCGGCCACCCGTGCGCGCGGGTCGTCGTCGGCCGTCTCGTCGCCGAGTGCGTCGGCGATGCGCCCCAGCACGTAGGCGATGCCCGTGTCGTACAGCGCGAGGAAGCAATCCTCCTTGTCGCTGAAGTGCTCGTAGAAGGTCTTGCGCGACACGCCGGCCAGTGCGACGACGTGCGCGACCGTCGTCGCGCCGTAGCCGTGCTCCGCGACGGCCTCGGCCATCGCGTCGAGCAGGCGGCCGCGCTGGGAGGCGAGCACGTCCTCGCGCGAGAGCGAATGGCGTCCGATCGGCAACCGGCCTGGCATATTGAGAAACAGTAGCGTACTATCGAGGAACACGACTGTTTCCGGTTCCCTCCATGAAAGAGACGAGCACCATGCCCCGACGCTCCGGCCGCCTCCGGCGGATTGCGATCGCAACCGCCTGCGCCATCTCCGCCGTCGCCGCCGTCGGCGGGGCCACCCCGGCCGGGGCGGCGACCTCGCCGCTCGCCTACGTCGCGCTCGGCGACTCCTACAGCGCGGCCTCCGGGGTCCTGCCGCCGGACCTCACGGCACCGGTGCAGTGCCTGCGCTCGACGCGCAACTTCTCGCACGTCATCGCAGCCGCGATCGGCGCGCAGCTCGCCGACGTCACCTGCGGCGCCGCCGAGACGAGCCACTTCTTCACGTCGCAGTACCCCGGCGTGGCCCCGCAGCTCGACGCGCTGTCGCCAGACACCCAGCTCGTGACGATGACGATCGGCGGCAACGACAGCGGCGTGTTCGTCAACGCGATCCTCAGCTGCGGCACCGCCGGCCTGTCGACCCTCGGCACCGGCAGCCCCTGCAAGGACCGCTACGGATCCTCGTTCGAGGACACGATCCGCAACACGACGTACCCGTCGCTCGTGACGGCGCTCGACGCGGTTCGCGCCAAGGCGCCGAAGGCCAAGGTCGCCATCCTCGGGTACCCCTGGATCGTCCCCGCCACCGGTGGCTGCTTCCCCCAGATGCCGGTTGCCACGGGCGACATCCCCTACCTGCGCAGCCTGCAGGCGACGCTCAACGACGCCGTCCGGCGCGCGGCCTCCGCGACGGGAGCGACGTACGTCGACCTCGGCGCGGCCTCCGACGGCCACGACGCCTGCAAGCCGATCGACGTGCGCTGGGTCGAGCCCGTGCTGCTCGGGACCAACCCCGTGATCGTGCACCCCAACGCGCTCGGCGAATCGCAGATGGCCGCCCAGGCGATGAGCGTGCTGCGCCTGGGCTGAGCCCGCCGCGGCGCGAGGCCGCTACTTGATCTGGTCGTAGATGCTGAAGAGCGGGAGGTACATCGAGATGACGATGAACCCGACGACGCCGCCGACGAAGACGATCATCACCGGCTCGAGGATCGACGTCAGCGCCTTGACGGACGCCGCGACCTGGTCCTCGTAGAAGTCGCCGATCTTCGAGAGCATCGTCGTCAGCGCGCCGGTCTCCTCGCCGACCTTGACCATGTGGCCGACCATCGACGGGAAGACGGGCGAGTCCATGAGCGGCGCGGCGATCGTGCCGCCGGCCTTGACGCTCGTCGTGACGTTGTCCATCGCCTCCTCGACGACGATGTTGCCCGCCGTCTGCTTGGTGATGTCGATCGCCTGCAGGAGCGGGACGCCGGCGCCCATGAGCGCGGAGAACGTCCGCGACCAGCGGGCGAGCGCGACCTTCTGGAAGATGTCGCCGATCTTGAAGGGCACGCGCAGGAGGAAGCGCTGCCACATCGAGCGCCCGCGCGGCGTCTTCTTGAATTTCATGAACCCGATCGCGGCGCCGATCGAGCCGAAGATCAGGAGGTACCAGTAGCCCGTGACGATGTTGGAGATGCCCATGACGAACGACGTCATGGCCGGGAGCTTGGCGGTGCCGAGCTCCTTGAAGACGCCGGCGAACACCGGGACGATGAAGGCGACCATGCCGAGCATGACGGCCATGGCGAAGGTCAGGATGACGATCGGGTAGGCCATCGCCGACTTGACCTGGCGGCGCAGCGACTCCTCCTTCTCGAGCTGGTCGGCGATCCGCAGCAGCGACTCCTCCAGGACGCCGCCGGTCTCCCCCGCGCGCGTCATCGCGACGTACAGCGGGTTGAAGATCTTCGGGTGGCGCTCGAGGGCGTCCGACAGCGGCAGGCCGGCCTCGACGTCCTTGCGGACGGCGACGAGCGTCTCGGCGAGCTTCTTGTTCTCCGTCTGCGCCTCGAGGACGTAGAGCGAGCGCAGGATCGTCATGCCGCTCGAGATCATCGTGGCGATCTGGCGCGTCATGATCGAGATGTCGCCGAGCTTGACGCGGTTGAGCCACGGCATCTCGATCTCTTTCGCCTTCCGCTTGTCGGCGATGTCGAGGACGATCAGGCCCTTGGACTTCAGCTGATCGGCGACGGACTGCTTGGACTCCGCCTCGACCTCGCCGTGCGACTGGCGGCCACCGACGTCGATCGCCTTGAAGACGTACGTGCTCGAGCTCATCACATGCTCGCAAACGATCCGGCGCCGAGCAGGCGGCGCAGCTCTTCAGGTGTCGACGAGCGCGCCTCGGCGAGCTGCTGGGTGATCTTGCCGGAGCGCACGAGCGTCGCGAGCGCCGCGTCCATCGTCTGCATGCCGAGATTCCCTCCGGTCTGAAGCGAGGAGTAGATCTGGTGCGTCTTGCCCTCACGGATGAGGTTGCGGATCGCCGGCGTGGCGAGCAGGACCTCGCAGGCGGCGACGCGGCCGGCGCCGTCGGCCGTCGGCAGCAGCTGCTGCGTGACGATCCCCTGCAGCGCGACCGAGAGCTGGACGCGCACCTGCTGCTGCTGGGAGGCCGGGAAGACGTCGATGATGCGGTCGATCGTCTGCGGCGTGTCCTGCGTGTGCAGCGTCGCGAAGACGAGGTGGCCGGTCTCGGCCGCGGTCAGGGCGGTGTGGATCGTCTCGAGGTCGCGCATCTCGCCGACGAGGATGACGTCGGGGTCCTGGCGCAGCGCGGCCTTCAGGCCGGCGGCGAAGGACGACGCGTCCGAGCCGATCTCGCGCTGGTTGACGATGCACTTCTTGTGCGCGTGGAGGAACTCGATCGGGTCCTCGATGGTCATGATGTGCTCGGAGCGCGACGCGTTGATCTCGTCGACGACGGCGGCGAGCGACGTCGACTTGCCGGAGCCGGTCGGGCCGGTCACGAGGACGAAGCCGCGCGGCTTGCGCGCGAGCTCGTGCATGACGGAGGGCAGGCCGAGCTCCTCGACGGTCTTGATCGAGAACGGGATGAGCCGGAACGCCGCGCCGATCGCGGCGCGCTGGTAGTACGCGTTGACACGGAAGCGGGCACGACCGGGGATCGCGTAGGCGAAGTCGATCTGCCAGTCCGTCTCCAGGCGCTGGCGCTGGTCGTTGTTGAGGATCGAGTAGACGATCTCGCGCGTCTGCTCGGTGGTCATGACGGGGTACTCCTCGAGCGGCTGGAGATGGCCCCGGACCCGGACTGTCGGATGTGCCCCGGCCGTGAGGTGCAGGTCGGACGCGTTGCGCTCGATGACCTCGAGCAGGAGATCGGCGAAGTCAAAGCTCATTGCTCGCGCTATCGGCCCTGATTCGGCCGTCCACATGGCTTATGGCAGCGAAATGGACGACCGTATGATCGGTTGACGAATGGCAGACACCTCCCCGCGATCCCGTCCCGACGACAAGCCCGCCGAGCGACCGCCGTGGAAGGTCGAGGGCCAGCGCGAGGAGCCGGGCGCGACCACGCCGCAGCGCCGCATGCCGAAGATGCCCGGCAGCCGCCGCATCTGGTGGTTCCTGCTCGGCGTGCTGGCGCTGAACATCATCCTCGGCCAGCTCGTGCCGTCCAGCGCCGACAAGCGCATCGACGTCCCCTACACGTTCTTCCGCGCGCAGGTGACGCTCGACAACGTCGCGGAGGTCAACGCCAAGAACGACGTGATCCAGGGTCAGTTCCGGCGGCCGACGAAATTCGAGAGCAAGGGCCCGAAGAAGGGCTTTCAGACCGTCCGGCCGGCGTTCGCGCAGGACGACGAGCTGCTGAAGCTCCTGCTCGCCAAGAAGGTCGAGGTCAACGCGCGCTCGGTCGACGAGGGGCGCTCGTTGCTCGCGACGCTCATCATCTCCTTCGGCCCGACGCTGCTGATCGTCGGCCTGCTCGTGTATTTCCTTCGCCGTGCGTCGGCGACCGGTGGCGGCGCGCTCGCGCTCGGGCGCTCGAAGGCCAAGCGCTACGACGCGTCCGATCTACGCGTGACGTTCGAGGACGTCGCCGGCATCGACGAGGTCGAGGACGAGCTCAAGGAGATCGTCGACTTCCTCAAGAACCCCGATCGCTTCCGAAAACTCGGCGCCATGTTCCCGAAGGGCGTCCTGCTGTCGGGGCCGCCCGGCACCGGCAAGACGCTGCTCGCGCGCGCCGTCGCCGGCGAGGCCGACGTCCCGTTCTTCTCGCTCAGCGCGTCGGAGTTCGTCGAGATGGTCGTCGGCGTCGGCGCCAGCCGCGTGCGCGACCTCTTCTCCCAGGCCAAGAAGGACGCGCCCGCGATCATCTTCATCGACGAGCTCGACGCGATCGGCCGCGCTCGCGGCGGGGGCGGCGGCTTCGGCGGGCACGACGAGCGCGAGCAGACGCTCAACCAGATCCTCACGGAGATGGACGGCTTCACCGGCTCGGAGGGCGTCATCGTCCTGGCGGCGACGAACCGCCCGGAGATCCTCGACGCCGCGCTCCTGCGCCCCGGCCGCTTCGACCGCCGCCTGACGGTCAACCCCCCCGACAAGGACGGGCGCCTGGAGATCCTGAAGATCCACACGCGCTCGGTCCCGCTCGCCGACGACGTCCGCCTCGACCGGATCGCCGCGACGACGCCCGGCATGGTCGGCGCCGACCTGCGCAACCTCGTCAACGAGGGAGCCCTCATCGCCGCCCGCCGCGACCACGAAAGCGTGTCGGCGGCCGACTTCGCCGACGCGCTCGAGCGGATCGTCCTCGGCGCCGAGCGGCGCATCACGCTGTCTGACGAGGAGCGCGAGCGCACGGCCTACCACGAGGCCGGCCACGCCGTCCTCGGCATGCTCGAGCCGGGCGCCGACCCGGTCCGCAAGATCTCGATCGTCCCGCGAGGGCGCGCGCTGGGCGTGACGTTCCAGTCGCCGTCGACCGACCGCTATGGCTACGACGCGCGCTACCTCGAGGGTCGCATCGTCGGGGCGCTCGGCGGGCGGGCGGCGGAGGAGCTCATCTACGGCAACGTCACGACCGGTGCGGAGTCCGATCTCGAGCAGGTGACGTCGATCGCGCGCCAGATGGTCGGGCGCTGGGGCATGTCCGACGTCATCGGGCTCGTCTCGGTCATCCCGGCCCCGGGCGAGGAGCAGTACTACGGCCCCGGCGGGCCGGTCCAGGTCTCCGACGACACGCGCGAGCTCGTCGACCGCGAGGTCCGGCGGATCGTCGAGGGCTGCTACGCGCGCGCCCAGCACACGCTCGCCGCCAACAAGCATCGCCTCGAGTCGCTGACGAAGGCGCTGCTCGAGCACGAGACGCTCGACGAGGACGACGCCTACGCCGCGGCCGGCTTCGACCATGAGGGCCGCCGCGCGGACGTCGAGTCCAGCGCCGAGGAGACCGATTCGGCCGAGCTGCCGGCCGGGTAGCCCTCGGCACCGTGGACGAGGTCGAGGCAGCAGCGGCGTTCTATGCCGCGTCCCAGCTCGAGCAGCTCGGCCTGCTGCAGGTCTGCGACCGCCTCGTCGAGCTGCACCACCGCCGCGGACTGCCGGTCGGCGGGGCCGGCGACGCCGCCGCGCTGCTGGATGCGTACTGGCTCGGCCGCGCCGAGCGCATGCCCGACGCCGCGCGCCGCGAGCTCTACGCGCGGGCGCTCGGGCCCGGCTTCGAGCACCTGCTCGGCCGCCTCGCCGCCGCGCTCGCCGCACACCCCGAGGCCGCAAGCGACGACGACGTGCGCTGGGCCGCCGACGAGCTGCGCGCGACGATCGAGGCGCACGTCGACGCGTCCGCGCTCGAAGAGGTGGCGCTGCTGCAGGCGCAGCTCGGGGACGCGCTCGCGCTCCTCGCCCAGCCCGAGATCCTCGAGCTCTACGGGTCGCCCGAGCCCTGGCACCTCATCGACCACCTCGCGCGCCTGGAGCTCGGCGCGGTGCCCGACGCCGTCCGCCATCAGGCGCTCGGCGCGTCGGGCACGCTCGTCATCGCGTGGCTCGCCGCCGGCGACGACGCGGTCACCGAGGAGGTCGTCGACGCCGCCGAGGCCTGGCTCACCGCGGCGGCGATGCCGCCGGGGTAGTGTCAATGCGGCGCGTGCGCGTGGTCGGCGGCGGCGACGACGTGCGTGACGCGGGCGCCCGTGAAGCGCTCGACGCGGCGAGGGAGGTCCGCCGCCAGCCAGCGTGACGCGCCGGTCGGCAGCGTCGCGACGATCACCTCGTCGAAGCGGCACGGATCCCAGACGTCCCGGAGCGCGACCATCGGGTCGGGATCCCCCACGACACCCCGGGCGGACACGCCCGCGTCGCCGAGCCGCTCCAGCGCCCGGTGCAGTCGCTGCGCCGTCGCCGCGCCGCGCTGCAGCCGGGAGCCGAAGGCGCCGGACTCGGGCGCGACCAGCGTGACCTCGATCGGGCCGGCGGCGGCGCGATCGATGATCGCGTCGCAGATCTCGTTGGTGTCGATCGTGCGGCTGGCGATGACAAGCAGCTTCGTGGTCCACGGCATGGCGATCTCACACCCCCATGATTGTGATGTTCGCCACAAACTTACGCCTGTTCGCCGCCCCGCACAAATCCGGATTCGCGCGGTTCGGCCGTCGGGTCAGGACCGCGTGCCGGGCAGCGTGTAGAGCGTCGTCCGGGTGCTGGCGCCCTCGGCGCCGCTGCGGCGCCGGTGCTCGCGCAGGGCCGGGCCGCGGAGTGCCGGCCGGTCGCCGCGGGTGCGGCCGCGCAGGCGGGCGGCCTCGCGCAGGCGCAAGGCGCCCGGCCGCCAGGTGACCTCGATCTCGATGTCCGTCAGCACGGGGCGCTCGATGACGACGTCGCGAAACGGCGGCAGGAAGGTGTTCTGCGCCGGCCACGGCTCGCTCGACGCCACGCGCCAGCGGATCCGGCCGATCGCCGCCGCCGCCATCTCGTCGTCGATCGTCAGGGCAACCGGGTCCGTCGTTTGGATGCTCATGCCGGAGAGAGCGGCGGGACGGATGATCCGTACAGCTGTGTGACGAGGCGCACGCAACGCGCCCGCGCCGGCTACACCGCGACGGACGCGCCCGATCCCGTCACGCGCGTGACCTCGGCGATCGACGTCATGCCGAGGCGCACCTTCTCGAGGCCGTCGTCGCGCAGCAGGCGCATGCCCTGGCGCACGGCGACCTCGGAGATCTCGGGTGCGGGGGCGCGGGCGAGGGCGAGCTTGCGGATCTCGTCGGTGACGGTCATGACCTCGTAGAGCCCGATGCGGCCCTTGTAGCCGGACTGGTTGCAGCGCGGGCAGCCGCGGGCGGCGTAGGCCTCCATGTCGAACTGGCTGCGGATCCCGTTCGCGCGCAGGACGTCGGACGTGATGATCTGGCGCTCCTTGCAGTGCTGGCACAGCGTGCGGGCGAGCCGCTGGGCGACGACGCAGTCGATCGCCGAGGCGACGAGGAAGGGCTCGATCCCCATCTCGACGAGGCGCGTGATCGCGCTCGCGGCGTCGTTGGTGTGGAGCGTCGAGAGGACGAGGTGGCCGGTGAGCGCCGACTCGATCGCGATCTGGGCGGTCTCGCGGTCGCGGATCTCGCCGACCATGATGATGTCGGGGTCGGCGCGCATCATCGAGCGCAGGCCGGTGTGGAAGTGCAGGCCGGCCTTCGGGTTGACCTGGACCTGCGTGATGCCCTCGAGCTGGTACTCGACCGGGTCCTCGATCGTGATGATGTTCTTCTCGATCGAGTTGAGGTCGCCGAGCGCGGCGTAGAGCGTCGTCGACTTGCCCGAGCCGGTCGGGCCGGTGACGAGCACCGCGCCGTAGGCCTGGCGGAAGGCGCGCTCGAAGCGCTCGTGCTCGGGCGCGGCCATGCCGAGCTTCTCGAGCGACATGACGACGGAGTCCTTGTCGAGGATCCGCATGACGACCGACTCGCCGTGGACGCTCGGCAGCGTCACGACGCGCAGGTCGATGTGATGGCCGTCGATCGACAGGCCGACGCGGCCGTCCTGCGGGATGCGCCGCTCGGAGATGTCGAGGTCGCTCATGATCTTCACGCGGCTGATGACGCCGAGCACCATCCGCCGCTGGACGGTCGCGGACTCGACGAGCACGCCGTCGATGCGGAAGCGCACGCGCAGGTCGTTGCCGTTGGGCTCGAGGTGGACGTCGGAGGCGCCCTGCTCGACGGCCTGGGCGATGATCTGGTTGACGAGCCGGATGACCGGCGCGTCGTCGGCGGACTCGCGCAGGTCGACGACGTCGGCGGGGCCGTCGTCCTCCTCGAGGAACTCCGTGTCGGAGATGACGTCGTCCAGGCGCGAGAGCCGCGAGATGAGGCCGTGGATGTCCTCCCGGCTCGTGACCGCGGGGCGGATCTCCTTGCCGGTCAGCAGCGCGATGTCGTCGACGGCGAGGACGTTGGCCGGGTCGGCCATCGCGACGAGCAGCGTCCGGTCGTCGAGGAACGACACCGGGACGGCCTCGTAGCGCTTGGCGGCGGGAATCGAGATGAGGTTCGCGGCCGCCATGTCGGGCTTGAAGATCCCGAGGTCGAGGTGGTCGAGGCCGTGGCGCTCGGCGACCGCGCGGGCGAGCCCGTCGGACGTCAGCGTCCCCTGCTCGAGCATGACGTCCTCGGGCGTCCGGCCGCTGCGGCGGGCCTCCTCGATCGCCATCGCCACGCGCTCGCGCGCGACGAGGTTGAGGTCGACGATGACGTCCGTCAGGAAGCGCGCGGGACCGCCCGCGTGGCGCGGCCGGGTGATGCCGTCGGCGCCGGGGCCGGGGGTTCCAGGGGGCTTGAGGGGGATGGGTTCAGGGAACATTGGCCTCTGATCGCCGGGCGCGCGCCGCACTGCGCATCGCGTCCAGCGGTGCTGCCGCACCGGTCCAGAGGGTGAAGCTCAACGCGCCCTGACTCACGAGGATCTCGAGCCCGTCGACGGTCGCGATTCCCCGTTGAGCGGCTTCCTGAATCAACGCCGTCCCGCCTGCCCTGTACACCAGGTCGACTACGGTCTCGTACTCGGTCAGCGCATCGGCGTCCAACGGCAGGTCCTTGAATGCACCGGACGAATCATCGAGCCCGACGCTCGTGCAGTGGACGAGTATCTCAGCCGCGACGGGCTTCTCGACGACGCGCGCGCCGAGTCCCTCCGCGCGCGCCGGCGTGCGATTCCAGACCGCGACGTCGGCGCCCGCGCGCGTGAGCGCCCAGATGACCGCCCGCGCGCTGCCGCCCGCGCCGAGGACGCAGGCGGAGGCGGGCGTGCTGCCGAGCGCCGCCAGGAGCCCGGGCGCGTCCGTGTTGTCGGCGTGGATCGCGCCGTCGGCACCGAACGTCAGCGTGTTCGCCGCGCCGATCTCGCCGGCGGCGTCGCTCGCGCTCGTCGCGATCGCGAGCGCGGCCTCCTTGTGCGGGATCGTGACGTTCGCCCCGCGGAAGCCGGCCGCGCCGAGCGCGCGGACGGTGTCGGCGAAGACCGCCGGCGCCACCGGCAGGCGCTGATAGCGCTCGAGGCCGGCCGCCTGCATCATCGCCGGCGAGCGGCTGTGGCCGACCGGCCAGCCGAGGACGCCATAGCGGGCGGTCAGCACGTCAGCACGTCGTCGGCGACTTGCCGCCGGCCTGGGCGCGGGCGGCGTCGTAGCGCTGGCGGTCCTGCTCGAACTGCACGTCGCTCGACGAGAACGCGTGCTTGCCGCAGGTCCCGGGCTTGACGACGTAGTAGCGGTAGTCGACGCTCGCGGGCGCTGCGGCGGCCTTGATCGCCGCCAGGCCGGGGTTGCCGATCGGCGTCGGCGGCAGGCCCGTGCGCCTGCGCGTGTTGTAGGGCGAGTCGATCGCGAGCTCGGACGCGCGCAGCGGCCGCGACCAGTTGTTCGTCGCGTAGCGGACCGTCGCGTCGATCCCGAGCGGCATGCCGGCCTTCAGGCGGTTGTAGATCACGGCGGCGATGAGCGGGCGCTCGGCCGCGAGCTGCGCCTCGCGCTCCACCATCGACGCGATGATGAGCACGTCGTAGTCCGTCAGGTTCTTGCGGTGCGCGCGGCGCGTGTCGACGGTCGCGAAGTTCTCGCGGAAGGCCGCGAACTCGCGCTCGACGAGCGCCCGCGCCGGGGCGCCCGGGGGCAGGTCGAAGGTCGCCGGGAAGAGGAATCCCTCGGTCGACCGCGTGCCCTTCGGAGCGCCGTAGCGGAACGGGTTCAGCGCGCCCTTGAAGCGCTTGGAGGCGGCGACGTAGCTGCCCTTCAGCCCCGCCTTCGCCACGACCGGCCCGATCTCGCTGCGCGAGAGGCCCTCGGGGATCGTGATCTTCACGGTCTTCGGCTTGACGACCACCGGCGGCTTGCTCAGCGCGGCGATCGCCGACCCGTAGCTCATGTTGTGGCGCAGCGTGATCGGCCCCGAGCGCAGGTCGCCACGCTTGCCCGAGAGGCTCGCGCGCAGGCTGAAGAAGAAGCCCGAGTCCACGACGCCGGCGTCGGCGAGCTGGTCGCCGATCTCGCGCGCGCTGGCGCCCGCGGGGATCGTGACCTTGACGGGCGCGCCCTCGGCGCTGCCGAAGGGCTGGAAGATCATCAGGCTGCCGAGGACGATCACGGCGAGCACCGCGACGATCGCGAAGCCGGTCAGGCGCGCGCGCAGGCGCCGCCGCGAGCGCGGACCACGCGGGACGTCGGCGGGCGGCGTCACGACGGCCCGGGGCATCGCCGACCGGCGCACGCGGCGGATGCCGATCGGGCGGTCGGGATGGTCGTCGAGCGCGCCGGCGGGCGCCGCGGGCGGCGCCGGCGGGTCGGGCTGGATGCGATGCAGCGGGCGCTCGCGACCGCCCCCGGGCCCCGGCGCGCGGCGGGGCGCGGGGCGCTTGCCCGCCGAGCGGGCGGGCGGTGTCGATCGCTCGGGGACTGCGCGGGGCTTGGCGGCACGGGACCTCGGGCTCGGTGACGGTGATGGCGCCCGCGTGGGCGCAGACGGTGACGACGACGCGGACGGCTTCGTGCCGTTGCGCCGAGCCTCACGCTCCAGGCGTGCGCGTTCGCGCTCCTCGGCCGAGCGCTCGCGCTCGGCGCCGGGGTCGTCTCGGCGTTGCCTGCTCATGTGGCTCTCTGTTTCGCCATGAACGCTACCCGGCCTCCCGGGTTCCACGCGTCGCGAGCCACTCCTCGAGCAGATGGGCGGCCGCGCGCGAGTCCTCCGACGCCGACGGATCGCCCGGGTCGCGGCTGGCGAGCAGCGTCGTGAAGCGCTCGTCGTAGAGCTCGACGGGGACGTCGATGCGCTCGGCCAGGCGCGCCGCCCACTCGCGCGTCTCGCGCGTCTGCGCCGAGTCGGCCCCCGACAGCGACAGCGGCAGCCCGACGACGACGCGCCCCACCTCGCGCTCGCGGACGAGGTCGCCGACGCGCGCCAGGCCCTTGCGCGTCGCCGGCCGCAGGATCGGCTCGATCGGCGTGGCGAGCGTGCCCGTCGGGTCGCTCAGCGCGCAGCCGCAGCGGGCGCTGCCGTAGTCCAGCGCGAGGACACGCACGGGCTCTACTCCGCGAGCGCGGCCTCGATCGCCGCGCGCGCGGCGGCGATCGCGTCGGGGAGCGCGTCGGGGTCACGACCGCCGGCCTGGGCCATCGTGTCCCGTCCCCCTCCCCCGCCACCGGCGACCTCGGCGGCCGCCTTGACGACCGCACCAGCCCGGACGCCGCGTGCCACGAGCGCCGGCGTCACCGCGGCGACGAGGTGCACGCGGCCGTCGACGACCGTGCCGAGCACCGTCGCCGACTGCTCCCCGAGCTTGCCCTTGACCCGGTCGGCGACGTCCATGAGCTCCTTCGCCCCCGGCCCGCTGACGATCTCGGCGACGACGTCGGCTCCGGCGATCCGGCTGACCTTCGCCGCGAGCGCGTCGACATCGACGGCGGCGGCGCCGTTGCCCGAGGCCTTGGCGGCCTGCTTGGCGCGGTCGCGCAGCGCGGCGACGGCCGCCGGGAGCTGGGCGACGTCGGTGCGCAGCAGCGTCGCCGCCTCGTGGGCGCGGGCGTCGCTCGCGCGCAGCTCGGCGACGGCCGCGGGGCCGGTGATCGCCTCGATGCGGCGCACGTTGGCCGCGCTCGAGCTCTCGCCGGTGATCTTGAAGACGCCGATCTCGGCGGTACTGCGCACGTGCGTGCCGCCGCAGAGCTCGCGCGAGTAGGAGCCGTCGCCGATCTGGACCATGCGGACGATGTCGCCGTACTTCTCGCCGAAGAGCGCCATCGCGCCGAGCGCGCGGGCCTCGTCGAGCGTCGTCGTGATCGGGCGCACGGGGTCGTTGCGCAGCACCCACTCGTTGACGCGGTCCTCGATCGCACGCAGGTCCTCGGGCGCGATCCGCTCACCGTGGTTGAAGTCGAAGCGCAGCTTGTCGGGGCCGACGTAGGAGCCCGCCTGGCGCACGTGCGTGCCGAGGCGCTCGCGCAGCGCGGCGTGCAGGAGGTGCGTCGCGGTGTGGTTGGCCTGCGTCG
>Ga0310811_10002793_pt1 | contig 21861 bp, 22 predicted proteins | sample YCmetagenome_FD_207642 | JGI IMG/M metagenome (GOLD analysis project Ga0310811, IMG submission 207642) | Soil microbial communities from experimental microcosm in Duke University, North Carolina, United States - YC | ecosystem: Engineered > Artificial ecosystem > Soil microcosm > Unclassified ...
TGAAGCAGCCGCCCCTTCGCCACGACGAGTATCCGCGTTGACCACTCGAGAATCTCGTCCAGGTCGGTGGAGTGGACGATCAGGGCGACATCATTGGCCGCCGCAGCCTGCAGTCGCTCCCACACCACGCGGCTTGCTTGCACGTCGAGGCCCCGCGCCGGGTTCTCGGCCACGATGACCCGCGGCAATCGCTCGAGCGCTCGCGCGACGACGAGCTTCTGCTGGTTGCCGCCGCTCAACGCGCCTGCCGCGGCATCCGGGGTCGAAGCGCGAATGCCGAACTCACGGATCAGGGCGCCCGTGCGCTCGCGGGCGCTGTCCCATTCCAGCCGCCAGCCGTGGACCCAGGCGGCTGCGCGTCCCACGCCGAGCACCACATTGTGGGTCATATCGAGCTGGGGGATGAGCCCTTCCGTCGTGCGGTCCTCGGGGATGAACGCCACCGGCCCGTCGCACTCGACCCGGCCCCTGAGAGGACGGAGGACGCCGGCAATCGCGCGGAGCAGCTCGCGGTGTCCGTTCCCCTCGATGGCGGCAAGTCCGAGGATCTCCCCAGCTTGAACCGTGAGATTCGCGTCGCGCAGCGCCAACCCGTGGCCCCCTTCTCGCAGCATATCCAGCGCGACGCAGCGCACCCGGACCGGCCGGTCTCCCGCCTCTCGTCTCAGCCGAACCGGCGCCGACTCGAGCGCACTTCCCAGCATCGCGGTGGTGAGCGACGCCGCGCTCTGATCGGCCGCAGCCCCGGTCAGCGTCACCCGACCGGCGCGCAGAACGGTGACGCGATCCGCAGCCGCCACTGCCTCTTCGAGCCGATGAGTGATCAGCACGACGGAGCTCCCGCCGGCCGCCATGCGCCGTGCGAGAGTGAGCAGCTCCTTTGCTTCGGAAGGAGCCAGGACGCCCGTCGGCTCGTCCAGCAACAAGATGGTCGCATCGCCCGCCAGTGCCTTGAGGATTTCGAGCCGCTGCTTGAGTGCCGCCGTCAGATCGCCGGCTCGCTCCGCGGGGTCGATCGCAAGCCCGACCCGTCTCATGAGCTGCTCGACTCGAGCGCGCAGCACCGCGGGCCGCACATCCCATCCGGCTGACAACGCGATGTTCTCGGCGACAGTGAGCGCGGCAATGCCGGTGAAGTGCTGGTGGACCATCCCAATCCCCAGCATCCGCGCCTGACGCGGAGATCGAGGCAGCCCCGGACGACCGCGCACAACCATCGTTCCGCTGTCCGGCCGAATAAGGCCGTATGCTATCTCCATGAGGGTGGATTTCCCGGCTCCGTTTTCGCCCAGCAGGGCGTGCACCTCTCCCGTCCGCAGCGTGAAATCGGCCCCGCGCAGGGCACGCACGGGGCCGTAATGTTTCGTAATTCCACACAGTTCGAGGACGGATTCGCTCACAGGCCGGTAGAGTGCCGGTGAAACTCCCAAGGGAGGTTGAATTCGCGCTGCAGCCGTCGAGCCAGGGCCTGCACTCCCAGTTGTTCGGTCGCGTAGTGGCCGGCGTAAACCACGTTGAGGCCCCATTCCATCGCGTCGAAGTACGTGTGGTGCGCTCCCTCGCCCGTAATGAAGGTGTCGAGCCCCGCCGCCCGCGCCGCCCCGATCATCGAGCCGGCCGCGCCAGTGACGATCCCGACCCGCTGGACGTGCGCTGGTCCACCGGGGATCAGATACGCCCTGGTTTGCAGCTCCGCGTCGAGCCTGGCGACCAGTGCAGCCCGCTCCGTCAGGGCCGAAGGCGCCAAGCCCCAGACACCGATTGTCACCCCCCGATAGGCTCCGAACCAGCCTTCGACCGGAAGGCCGATTACCCGCGCCAACTCGACGTTGTTGCCAACCTCTGGATGGAGGTCGAGCGGAATGTGAGCGGAGTAGAGCGCGATGTCTCTCGCGAAGAGGGTCCTGACTCGGCGGAGCCGTCGGCCGGTCAAGGGGACGTTGCCGTCCCAGAACAGCCCGTGATGAACCAGCAGCAGAGCAGGGTCGCCGGGCGGAATTTCCTCAATCGTCTCCAGGCTGGCATCTACGGCGGCGACCACGCGGCTCACCTGGCCGGAGTTCTCGACTTGAAGCCCGTTCAGCGCATTTGCTTCGTCGGGGACGTCGGCGGTCCTCAGAAAGCCGTCGAGAAACCGGGTGACATCGGCGAGCGCGATCGTCATTGGCCGTGGCTCAGTGGCGAGATGGCTGAGCTGTCTGCTCCGGAACCGGCGAAGGTGGGTGCCGGGTGGAGGGTCCCCGCCGCAATCGATTCGGCGGCGGCCTGCAGACGAGCCTTGAGCGCCGCAGGAACCAGGCTGTCCAGGCGCGGATTTGGTACGTACCGGATCACGCCGCTCGTGAGTCCGAACGACTCGACCCGCGACCGGAACGCTCCCTGGCGGACCTCCCGTGCGATTAGGAGAAAGGCACGGGGAAGGTCGATGACGGCGGACCCGAGCACGCGGTCCGGCGCCAAGCCGCTCTGATCCGCGTTGGCCCCGAATGCGTAGACGCCCGGCGTCTCCTTCACCGCCTGGAACAGCCCCAACGCTGCGGCATCCGCGTTGTGGTGGAACATGTCGGCCCCGACCCGGATCAGCGCGAGCGTCGCTTCGCGGCCGGCCGCTGCGTCGTCGAAGCTGTTGAGGTAGATCTGGCGCGGGTCCACCCGAGGGTCTACCGCCTTGGCCCCCTGGACCCAGCCAAGATACGCTGCCTTGATCGGCGGAAGCTCGATTCCGCCGACGAAGCCGATCACGTGCGACTTGCTCATGCCGCCTGCAACCATGCCGGCAAGGTAGCTGGCTTCCTCGAGTCGAAAGACAAGCGGCGCGACGTTGCCGGCAGCCCGCTCTCCGGAAGTCACGATGAAGATCGGCTTGGGATACTGCCGGGACACCCGCTCGGCGGCCCGTTGAAACTCGAAACCGTGAGCAAAGATGAGATCGTACCCCTGAGCCGCGTAGCTCCGGAGCGCCTCTTCCTGCTCCGCAGGCGTGTGAGCTTCGACCTGCGAGATCCTGGCTCCCAAGGAGTCCCGGATCTCGACGAGGCCTCGATAGGCACCTGAATTCCAGGCGGCATCGGAGATGGAGCCGGGTGTGATCAGTCCCACCCGTAACCCGGAGGCACTGCTTCCGCGATCGCAGCCCGAGAGCGAAATCGCGGTTGAAATGGAGGCAGCAAACAGACAGTAACGGAGCAGCAAGCTGACAATGGCTAGGGAAGGAATAACTTAGCGATCACGGCCCAGATCGAGGTGTCAGCCTCCAACGGGGGTGGGCTGATCCTGAATCTTCACTTCTCCGGAGACTCTGCCGCCCTCCAGAACCGCAATACGTGGGGTCGTAATGTTACCCGTGACCGAGGCCGAGGGCTGGAGCTCCACACGCTCGCTGGCGTGAATAGAGCCGATGATTTCCCCGCCCACGACCGCCTCGCGGGTATGCAGATCGCCTTCCACCTGTGCGCCCTGCCCGACCAAAACCTGAGTCGCCGCTCGCACCGTCCCGCGGACTCGACCCTCGATTCGAACCACTCCTTCGGTCTCGAGGTCGCCTACGATCGTCATGTCCTTCCCCACGATCGAGAAGGGCATCTGATCGGTTCGACGACGGCGCAGCTCATTACCGTGTTCATCCTTGGCCGGGCTGGCGAACAAGCTCATTGGCGACCCTCCTTGACCATGGTGAGGGGGTCCAGCGACGCCCCTTGCCGACGGATTTCGAAGTGCAGATGGGGAGCGGTCGACCGACCGGTACTGCCGGTCAGGCCGATCACTTGTCCGGGCGTCACCGAGTCGCCAGTCACCACCAATCGACGCGAGAGGTGACCGTACATCGACTGATAACCATCGGCGTGTTGGAGGAGGACGAACCACCCGTATTCGGGATCCTGACCGGCATCCGCGACACGTCCGCCCGCCGCTGCTCGGACAATGCTGCCGGTCGGGACTGCAATGTCGATACCCGGATGCGCTTCGGTGCCGGTCCCGCCGATCTGGCCGCGGGTAAGGAAACCAGTGTCATCAAGCGGCCAGTATTGCGGCACTTTCGCGCCGGTAGAGAACCGCGGGGCGGTAGAACTCGCCCACGCCCTGATCGCAGGCGCGACGGGGAGGGTAGCCGCGTGCCGGAGTGGGTCAGGGACGATGTCGGCCCCGATCATTTTGCGCACCTGGGCGTACCGCTGCTCCAGGCTATCGACCGCGGCGCTCAGCTCCACGATTTTCGAGTTCTCAGCCCGGAGCCGGCTCACATCCCGCTCGAGCCCGGGCACTCGGCCGGCGGCTCGTACGGTGGGCCCATAGAGAAGAATTGCGGCGAGCAACCCCAAGCCAAACAGAGCCGCGGCCGTCACACCCAGCCGCACCGCCCAAACCGGAATTCGCAGCGTCCGCGACGATAGAGTGCCGTCGCGCTGCACCATAATGGTATAGGCGCGACCGCCAGCCTTCATCCAGCGAACGGCTCGCCCAGGATCAGCTCCAACAATCGGGCGAGATCGTCGTTTGAGTAGTAGTTGATGGCGAGCACGCCGCGACCCTTGCGCCCCGGATGGATCCGGACGTCCGTCCCCAGCCGGCGTCGGAGCGCCTCTTCGACCCGGCGCCCCTCCGGGGTGAGCGGCCGAATCTCCCGGCGACGCCTGGCAGGACGGGCGTCCACCCGAACCCGGGATTCCACCTCACGCACGGACCACCCGTCCGCAACTGCGCGTCGAGCGAGCCGGACGATGGTCTCCGCCTGCTCGAGCGCGAGCAAGGCACGAGCATGGCCTTCGGACAGTTTTCCTTCGTGTACTAGTGCTTGAACTTCGGGCGGGAGCTTGAGAAGCCGCAGCAGATTGGCGACGGTGGTGCGGTTCCGGCCGACGAGACGCGCTACCTCCGCTTGGGGGACGGTGAACTCTTCCATCAGCCGCCGATAGCCCTGCGCCTCGTCGATTGGCGAGAGATCGTTGCGCTGGAGGTTCTCGATGAGGGCCAACGTGAGGAGCGTCTGATCGTCTGCGTCCCGGACCACGGCAGGGATTGTGGCCCAGCCGAGGCGCTGTACTGCGCGCCAACGCCGTTCGCCGGCGATGAGCTCATAGCCGCTGGCGCGAGGCCGTACGACGATCGGCTGGAGCAGCCCCGAGGCCTCGATCGAAGCAACCAACTCCGCCAGCGTGGCTTCGTCGATGCCGCTCCTGGGCTGGAACGGGTTGGGACGGATAACGCCGACCGGCAGATCTCGGAGGGCGCCGCTGGCCTCCGCCTGCTCCCGGGTGATCGGGCCCAGCAGTGCCTCGAGTCCACGTCCCAGCCGCTTTGTCTCGGTCATCGCGTCATCTCAGGGAGTGGGGGTTCAGGTTCCGGCGTCGCCTCGAGCTCGGGCTCCCGCCCGATAGGTGCGTTCTCGAGTCGGTGCAAGAGTTCCTGTGCGACCGCGAGATAGCTCTTCGCTCCCACCGACTGAACATCGTACAACAGGATCGGCTTCCCGAAGCTCGGGGCCTCCGCCAGTCGCACGTTCCGCGGGACCGCCGTCCGAAAGACCTTGGCGCCGAAGTATTCCTTCGCGTCTTCCGCCACTTGCCGGCAGAGATTCAGGCGCGAGTCGTACATCGTGAGCAGCACTCCGTCGATCGCCAGTCCCGGATTGAAGTTCTGTTGGACCAGCCGGACGGTATTGAGCAGCTGCGAAATCCCCTCGAGCGCGTAGTACTCGCATTGAATCGGAATCAGCACGCCATTCGACGCCGTGAGCACGTTCAACGTGATGAGGCCGAGCGAGGGCGGACAGTCAATGAGTAGAAAGTCGTAATCGCCCTCGATCGATTCGAGCACGCTTCGCAAAGCACGCTCTCGGCCTTCGCGCGCGACCAGCTCGAGCTCAGCGGCAACCAGATCCTGGGTTGCCGGGAGCACATCGAGATGGGGAAGCGACTCATGATGAACGATGGCGTCGGCGGCGGAGCGACCATCGACGAGAGCGTCATAGAGCGAGATGGCGACGGATTGCTTTGAAATGCCGATCCCGCTCGTCGCATTTCCTTGGGGGTCGGCATCTACGAGGAGGGTCCGGCGCTCCGCGATAGCGAGGGACGCCGCGAGATTTACGGCGGTGGTCGTCTTTCCAACGCCGCCCTTCTGATTGGCAATCGAGATGATGCGGGCCATCAGCTATTATAAGATATTGGCATATAATGACTTACCTGCCTGCGCCATGACCTGAGTGCGCGGCGGCGGGGCAATGCTGCCTGGAAAGCAAATATAAGTACCGCAGCTTGATAGGCAATGCACTCCGGGAAATCCCCACATTGGTAGCGCCACGGCGCCCTGACGTGCCGACCAGCGTGCTGGGCCAGGGCTGTGGGTGTTTCACGGGAAACGCGATGCGTCCGCCGCCTTCGGCTGAGGACCGCTGGATGTGGGGGGGACCATTGCCTGAGAGTCTGCCCCTAGCACAGGGGCCAGGTGCGTCGCTTAAACGGATAGTTAATCGCGAGGGGGAACGATGGTGTCGGGCAGGCCCGGACGCGTCAACCGGGCAGGTTAGAAAGGAGGCTAGTCAAACCTCCTTTCGCTGCTCCCCTGCACCAGCCGCGGACGGCGTTTCACGTGAAACACCATCGCTGGCGGCTCGCCGCCCGAGCACGGCGAGCACGAGACCCTGCAGATCGCTCGGCGAGATCCCTGGAATTCGTCCTGCCTGGCCGAGTGTTTCCGGCCTCAGGTTGGAAAGCTTTTCCCGCGCTCCAATTCGGCCAAACGGGAAGCGGCCTCGCGTTCCCGCGAGAGATACCCAGCGTATTTCAACTCGATTTCAGGCGACTGACAGATCGCTGAGTCGACGGTGTCGATACCTGCCCCCCGAAGGAGTGCCGCCAATGAGACGCCCGGCCGCTTCACCAAGGACGCCAGTCTCTCGGGCTCCATGATCGGGGCCGAGCCCGAGGCCTCGAGGATCGGATTAGCGTCTGCCGGCTGGATCGCTGTCTCGCGAGCGAGCGCGGTCACGCGGTCCTCGGCATCGAGCTTGTCGTGGGCGAGCGCGAGCTCCTCAGGCGCCAGCAGCCCCAGCTGCTCCGCCAAAGCGATCAGCCTGCGCAGCGCGTTATCCTGCCGCAGCACCAGCCGGTATTCCGCCCGCGACGTGAACAACCGGTAGGGCTCATCGACACCCCGCGTCACCAGGTCGTCCACTAGTAAGCCTATGAACGCTTGGTCTCGCCGAATGACGGTCGGCGCAATCTCCCGCGCCCGGGCAGCCGCATTGATACCGGCGACGACGCCTTGGCCGGCTGCTTCCTCGTAACCAGTCGTCCCGTTGACCTGGCCAGCCAGGAACAGTCCCTCGATCTCTCGGGCTTCGAGCGTCGGGCGGAGTTGCGTTGGTGGGAAGTAATCGTACTCGATCGCATAGCCCGGCCGAGTCATTTCCGCTCGTTCGAGCCCAGGGATCGTCCGCAGCATGCTGAGCTGGACGTCCGGAGGAAGCGATGTCGATAGGCCGTTGACGTATATCTCGGAGGTGTCCAGGCCCTCCGGCTCGAGGAAGATCTGGTGGCGAACCGCGTCCGGGAACTTCACGATCTTGTCTTCGATCGAGGGACAGTACCTTGGCCCCCGGCCGCTGATCGCCCCGCCGTATAAGGCGGACTCCTGCAGCCGCGCCGTCACGATGTCCCGGAGCCGCTCCCCGGTCCAAGTGAGGTAACACGGGAGTTGAGGTGGATGCTCCGCCCGTTCGAAGCTCGAAAACCAGTACCGCTCCGGGTCGCCGTCCTGACGCAGCAACCCATCAACCACAACCGTGCGCCCATCGACGCGAGGAGGAGTCCCCGTCTTGAACCGCTTTACCGTAAGTCCAAGTGCTCCAACAGCTTGAACAACTTCCACCGATGCTGCCTCTCCGGCACGGCCGGCCGGGATCCGGGTTGAGGGCCCCATATGGATCTGCCCTCGGAGGAAGGTCCCGGCAGTCAGGACGATGGCCCGACCGGCAAACTGCCGTCCATCGGCAGTCACCATACCAGCAATCCGACCCCCGGCCAGTTTGAGGCCCACGACGGTACCCTGCACCGCCAGAAGCCCTGCTTGTTGCTCGAGGATCGATCGCACCGCCCGCCGATACAAGCCACGGTCGCACTGGGCCCGGGGCGACCAGACGGCAGGCCCCTTGGACCGATTCAGCATCCGGAACTGAATGCGTGCGCGGTCGGTGGCCCGTCCCATCACCCCACCCAGAGCATCCACCTCACGAACCACCGTGCCCTTGGCGATTCCACCGATCGCCGGGTTGCACGACATCTGGCCAATGGTTTCGAGATTCTGAGTCAGCAACAGCGTGCGAGCACCCATGCGGGCGGCGGCCATGGCGGCTTCGCTGCCCGCGTGGCCCCCGCCGATCACGATCACATCAAACTGTTGCATGAGGGAAAAGTATGCGCAGCGCAGCGGCTACGCGCGGACTTCGCTCAACGGGCCGACCCGTGCGATTTCCGCGCTTGGAACCACTGCATGCTTCCGATCGACCCGCACGCCGAACTTCAAGGTCCGGCGGACGAACTCGTCCTTGGACAGCTCGGCGCCGTTCGAGTCGTGTACCGCTACATCCAGCAGATGTGCGCCGGACTGGTCTTCAGAATCGAAGCGGCCGATGAAAGTAAGGCTGCCGTTGGTCTCGAGCAGTACCGTGACGCCGTGCAGCGCGTGATGCCCCGGGTGAAACACGTGCCCCGTCACATCACACCGTCGCGCCACAAAACTTGTCGAACGCCCCGGTGAGATTCGCTGCGACGGTCTGCGGCGACTGCCCCTCGATCTGATGGCGATGTATGAAGTGGACGATCTCGCCGTCGCGGAAGAGGGCCATAGAGGGCGAGCTCGGCTGGTACTCGCCGAAGTACTGCCGTGCCCGCGCTGTCGCCTCGACATCCTGTCCCGCAAATACGGTGACGACCTGCTGCGGGCGGGCCGCGTGCTTGAGCGCCACCGCCAACGCGGGGCGCGCGTTGCCCGCCGCGCACCCACACACGGAGTTGACAAATACCAGCGTAGTCCCGCGCTGGTCACCCAGCACTTCGTCAACCTCGCCTACCGTCTTCAGCTCCCTGGCGCCCATGCGCACCATTTCCTCTCGCATCGGAGCGACCAGCCGGGGATCGTAAGGCATCGCTATTAAGCTCCTTGGATATCCTGCTCCGTTGACACCGCGCCGCTTCCCTGCTCGAGAGCCGCTTTGAGAGCGTGCCACGACAAGGTCGCGCACTTCACTCGAACTGGAAAGCTGGAAATTCCCGAGAACACCGCGAGCTTGCCCAGCGCTAGACGGGACTCGTTGCTCGGCACGGACCTGCCTGTCACAATCTCATGAAACTGCTCGAACAACTGGTTGACCTCGGCACGACTCTTTCCCTTGACCGCCGTAGTCATGAGCGACGCCGACGCCTTGGAGATCGCGCAACCAGACCCCTCGAAGCTGACGTCGCTGACTCGATCGCCGCTCAGCTTGAGCCAGACCGTGAGCTGGTCACCGCAGAGCGGGTTTCGCCCCTCGGCGTGGCCATCGGCATCGTCCATCCGATGAAAGTTACGCGGCGACCGATTGTGCTCCAGGATCACATCCTGATAGAGCGCGCTGAGCTCCATCATCCGCCGAACACCTGCTTCACCCGGTGGATCCCACGTACCAAGGCATCGACCTCGTCGCAGGTGTTATACACGGCGAACGAAGCCCGAGCAGTGGCGGCCACGCCGAAATGGGCCATCACCGGTTGCGCGCAGTGATGGCCGGCCCGTATGGCGATACCCTCCGCATCGAGCACCTGGCCGACGTCGTGGGGGTGGATCCCCTCCACCGCAAAGCTCAGAATGCTGGCTCGCTCGCGGGCGGTTCCCACTACTCGCACCCCCCGCACGCTCGAGACCTGCGCCGTCGCGTACTCGAGGAGCTCGCGCTCATATGACCCCACGACGTCGAGCCCGAGGGCCGCGACCCAATCGATTGCCGCGCCGAGGCCCACCACGCCCGCAATGTTGGGGGTGCCTGCTTCGAATTTCGCGGGCAGGTCCGCCCAGGTGGACTCGGCGAACGTCACCGTGGAGATCATGTCGCCGCCCCCCTGCCAGGGGGGCATGCGCTCGAGCAGCTCCTCGCGACCGTACAGCACGCCGATTCCGGTCGGGCCAAAAAGCTTGTGGCCGGAAAGCACGAAGAAGTCGCACCCTAGTGCCTGGACGTCCACTTTGAGATGAGCGGCGGATTGCGCGCCGTCGACCAGCACCGGAATGCCCCGCGCGCGTGCCGCCTCGGTGATTCGGCTGACCGGATTGATCGTGCCGAGCGCGTTCGAGAGGTGTACCACCGCAATCAGGCGGGTTCGCTCGCTCAGCGACCGCTCAAACCCCGCCCAGTCGAGATCACCACGGTCGTCGATCGGCGCGACCCGAAGGACGGTTCCGCTCTGCGCGGCGAGCAGCTGCCATGGGACAATGTTCGAGTGGTGCTCCATCCCGGTGATGAGGACCTCATCGCCGGGTTGCAAAAACGTTCTCCCGTAGCTCTGTGCGACCAGATTGATGCCTTCGGTCGTCCCCCGCACAAAGACGATTTCCCGCGGCGACCTGGCATTCAAGAATTCAGCGACGCGCCGGCGAACCCCTTCGTAGGCCTCGGTTGCCAGCTGGCTCAGATGATGGACACCCCGGTGGATATTCGCGTTTTCGGCCGAGTAGTACCGGTCGGTCGCGTCGATGACTACCTGCGGTTTTTGGGTGGTCGCGGCGTTGTCGAGGTATACGAGCGGCTTACCGTTCACCCGAGTGGCCAAGATGGGGAATTCGCTCCGGATGCGACCAGGATCGAAGCCGCTGCTCGAGCGTGAGGTGCTGCCGGGCGCAAACGGCGAAACGAGGCTCAAGTTGGACCTCTAAGCCGGATAGCCGAGGCGCGCCAGGACCAGGCGATCCAGCTCTCGCCGCACCGGCTCGAGCGCCACCTCGTTCACGACTTCGCCGGCAAACGCGTAGGTCAGGACCTTCCGCGCCACTGCGGGAGGTAATCCCCGGCTCCGCAGGTAGAAGAGCGCCGCGGGATCCAGAAAGCCGACGGTCGCGCCATGGGTACACTTGACGTCGTCGGCAAAGATCTCCAGCTGGGGTTTGGTATTCACCTTGGCTCCGCTGGACAGCAGCAGATTCCGGTTGGTCTGCTTGGCATCGGTCTTCTGGGCCTCGGGTTTCACGAAAACCTTCCCGTTGAACACCGCCCGGGAACGGTCATCCAGAACCCCTTTATAAACCTCCCAACTGTTGCATTCAGGGTGATCGTGGTAGATGGCCGTATGATTGTCCACGAGCTGATCACCGTGGGTCAGGTACAACCCATACATGAGGGTCTCGATGCCGGGGGCGTTGAGCCGCACGTGCAGGTTGTGCCGGGCGATCGCTCCTCCCATGGCAAGCGTGAAAGACCGGTAGTGACTGCCCCGGGCCTGATCCACATGGGTCAACCCTACGTGGTACGCGCGCTCGCTCTCGCGCTGAATGCGGGTATGCTCGGTCCACGCGTTCTCGCCAGAGACAACCTCGGTGACCGCATTGGTGAAGTACGTCGCCCCGCCGGCCAGGCTCACGTAGCTCTCGACCACGGAAGCCTTCGCGCCCCGCTCGACGATGATCAGGTTGCGAGGATGGGCGACTGTCCCTCCCGCATCCGGGCTGGTGACGAAAAGCAGGTGGACCGGCCGATCCAGCGCAGTGTCAACCGGGACGTAGACCAGGGCGCCATCCCGAATGAACGCGGTGTTGAGCGCCGCGAAGGGGGTCGTCTCCGGAGCGGCATGTCGCGTCAGGTGGCGCTCGAGGAGCCCGGTATCGCCAGCCAGCGCCGTCGCGAGATTTCCCAACCGCACACCTGGGGGCAACGATGGGAGCACCGAGAGGTCTTGGGCGAACTTGCCATTCACGAAGACGAGTTGGGGCCATTCCGGGTGGCCGAACAGGAACGGCTGCAGCGCCGACCGGGTGAGCGCTGCGGGCGCGGCGGGACGGAAGTCGGTCTGCGCAATTGGCGACACCGGGGTAAAGCGCCACTCCTCGTCCCGTGAGCTCGGGAATCCCACGGTCGCGAATCGGTCCATGGCAGCGCGCCGCACCCGAGGCAACCACGACGGTCCGTCGCCCGCGCCGTTGCCCCCAACCGCTTCGAATTGCCGAACGTACGGTTCAGTCACGCTACCCCCGCCGCCTCATCAACCCAATCGTACCCTCGGGCCTCGAGCTCGAGGGCAAGCTCTTTCCCGCCTGACTTGGCGATCCGTCCATTGACAAGCACGTGGACTACGTCCGGCACGATGTAGTTCAAGAGTCGCTGATAGTGGGTTACGACGAGAAAGGACCGTTCCGCGCTCCGGAGCCTGTTCACGCCCGCAGCAACGATGCGGAGGGCATCGATGTCCAGGCCCGAATCGGTTTCATCCAGAATGGCCAGCTTGGGCTCGATCACCGCGAGCTGAAGGATTTCGTTCCGCTTCTTCTCGCCGCCTGAAAAGCCCGCATTGACCGCCCGGCTCATGATGTCAGGGCCCCATTCGACGGTCTTTAGCTTCTCTTCGAGCACGTCGAGGAAGTCCATTGGATCGACTTCTTCGAGCCCGCGCGCCTTGCGGAGTTCGTTGTAGGCAGCTCGAAGAAAGTAGGCATTGGTGACGCCGGGAATTTCCACCGGGTACTGGAACGCGAGGAACAGCCCGGCCTGGGCCCGCTCCTCCGGTTGCAGATCCAGCAGGTCCTGGCCTTCGAATCGGACCTGGCCGCCGGTCACCTCGTAGGCCGGGTGGCCGGCCAGGACCTGAGCGAGCGTGCTTTTGCCGGAGCCGTTGGGCCCCATGAGGGCATGCACCTCGCCCTTTCCGATCGTGAGCGAAATCCCCTGCAGGATCTCCTTGTCCCCGGCAGATGCACGCAAGTCTTTGATTTCCAGCACTCGCAACCCTCCAATTGAGAACAACGGGAACGGTGAACAATGAACGGTGAACGGGGGTTTCAATGGAGCCGGAGCTCCCGTTCACCGTTTGGCGTTCACTGTTTACCCAGTCGCTTACCCAACGCTCCCCTCTAGGCTAACCCCCAACAGCTTCTGTGCTTCCACCGCGAACTCCATGGGGAGTTCCTGGAAGACTTCCTTGCAGAAGCCGTTTACGATCATCGAGATCGCGTTCTCGGTGTTGAGGCCCCGCTGCTTACAATAGAAGATCTGATCCTCACCGATCTTCGACGTCGACGCTTCGTGCTCCACCGACGCGGTCGGGTTCTGGACGTCGATGTACGGAAACGTGTTCGCACCACACCCCGGCCCGATCAGCATCGAGTCGCACTGGGTGTAGTTGCGCGCCCCGTCGGCCTTGGGAAGAACTTTCACCAGCCCGCGATAGCTGTTGTTGCCCCGCCCCGCCGAGATACCCTTCGACACAATGGTGCTCCGGGTGTTCTTCCCCATGTGGATCATCTTGGTCCCGGTGTCCGCCTGCTGCCGGTTGTTGACCACCGCGACGGAGTAGAATTCGCCGACCGAATCATCCCCCTGCAGGATGACGCTGGGGTACTTCCAGGTAATCGCCGACCCGGTCTCGACCTGGGTCCAGGAGATCTTGGCCTTCCGAAGTGCCTTCCCCCGCTTGGTGACGAAGTTGTAAATCCCGCCGCGCCCTTCTGCGTCTCCGGCGTACCAATTCTGCACCGTCGAGTACTTGATGGTCGCGTTGTCGAGTGCAATCAGCTCGACCACGGCAGCATGGAGCTGATTGGTGTCCCGCTTGGGCGCCGTGCAACCCTCGAGGTAGCTGACCGAAGCACCTTCGTCCGCAATGATCAGCGTGCGCTCGAACTGCCCGGTATCGGCGGCATTGATCCGGAAGTACGTGGACAGCTCGACTGGGCACTTTACGCCCTTCGGGATGTACACGAAGGAGCCGTCGCTGAACACGGCCGCGTTGAGAGCAGCGAAGAAGTTGTCGCTGGGAGGAACCACCGAGCCCAGATACTTCTCGACCAGCTCCGGATGTTCCTGCGCCGCCTCACCGAACGAGCAGAAGATGATGCCCACCTCGGCGAGCTTCTTCTTGTACGTCGTCCCGACCGAGATGCTATCGAAGATCGCGTCCACCGCGACACCGGCGAGGATCTTCTGCTCCGACAAAGGGATCCCGAGCTTCTGGTAGGTCTCGAGGAGCTTGGGGTCCACCTCGTCCAGACTGCCCAGCGGCTTCTGGGTCTTGGGGGCCGCATAGTAGCTGATCGACTGGTAGTCGATTGGCGGATAGGTGACGTTGGGCCAGTGCGGCTCCGACATCTTGAGCCAACCGCGATAGGCCTTGAGCCGCCACTCGAGCATGAACGCCGGCTCTTTCTTCTTGGCCGAGATGAGCCGGATGACATCCTCGTTCAAGCCCTTGGGCGTCACGTCGGACTCGATGTCGGTGACGAACCCGTAGCGATACTCGCGATTGACCAGGGTTTCGACCGGCGAACTCATGTGGTTTCCTCTACTCTCCGGCGGGCTTCGCCGAAGCGGACGTGGTATTCGCAGCAGCCGCAGCCGGCGAGAATGTGCCCTCGCCGCTCAACCGAGGCGCCCAAGACATCCTCGAGAAACCTGGCCTCAGCCGCACAGAGCTCCGGAAAACGCTCAGCGATGGACTGGATGGCGCAATTATGCTCGGTCAGTGTCCCAAAGCTGTCGCCGCCCGTGGTGGACTCGGCCATGTAGCCCTCGTCTGCAAGAGCTTGGGCTACAACCGCCAGCCTCCCAGCCGGGGCTAGTTCCGCCGTCTCGACCTTGAGCTTCCCGGTCAAGCCACGGAAGTGCTCCTCGAGCGCAGCGACGGCGGCATCGCGCCCCTCTCGCCCAACCAATCGGTCCAGGAGTTCCAGGAGCGTGGCCTCGTAGCGGCGGGGGAAGAGGGCCTCGCCGGCTGCGCTCAGCCGGTAGGCGAACACCGGAGCTCCCACACCCTTGTGCTGACGCTCGTGTTGAATCAGGCCGTCGGTCTCTAGGTCGCGCAGGTAGCGCCGGACGGCATTGACCGAGGCGCCCACAGCGGCTGCCAGCCGGCGGGCGGTAACGCCGGGCGCTCGCTTTAGCTCCGCGACGATCTCTGCGCGAGGCCCCCGCAGGCCGGGAGGATAGCGACCGCTCGCCGGTCGCGTTTCTGCTAGTGACGCCAGTCTCATAGGCGCAATGGTAAGTGAGTTAGTAGGAATTGTCAATTCGTGCTACAAATTTGGTTTGAATACGCTAATTAGTTTGATTAGCAATCGGTTAGAATTTAGTAGTTGTTATACATACTGCTTCACATAATAGGCACGCCCGTCTGGCCAAGGATCACCGGTTCCGTATATTGGGCTGACCTTTTTCCGGCCGACTCGACACCTGGCCAGATTGGACCGCTCATGACGATCCACCGCATTCGGCTTCTCGGCGACCCCATTCTGCGCACCTCTTGTCAGCCGATTGCCCGGCCGGGCTCCACAGCGGTCAGGGTCGTGCTCGATGACCTCCGCGAGACTCTCCGCGATTGGCAATCCCGGTTCGGGAGTGGACGCGCGATTGCGGCACCGCAGATCGGCGCTCCGGTGCGGGTGGTGTACGTCGAAATGGAAAAGCCCTGGGCGCTTATTAATCCAGAGATCGTCGATATCGGAAACGAGGATTTCTGGGTGTGGGATGACTGCTTCTCATTTCCGAACCTGCTGGTCCGGGTCGAGCGGGCCTACCGCATCCGCCTCCGGTACCAGGACGTCAAGAGCGCCTGGCACGAAGAAGACCTCGAGGGCGATCGCGCCGAGTTGATCCAGCACGAGATTGACCACCTCGATGGCGTGCTCGCGGTCGACCGTCCGTACGGCCTGGATCCGTTTTGCCTGCGGGAGGAGTGGAACCGGATTCACTCCCACGTAGGGCGCTACGGTCCGCCCGAGCCGCGCACCGAGAGCCTCGTCGCACCCGTGCCCGGCCTCGGCTGACACCGGGCAACCTGATGGCGACCGCGCTTCGCGCATCGCCCCCGGTGCTCCCGCCGTGCGAGCACCAACCTCGCCCGTACCGAGGCCCATCCCGCGCCGAGGTGCTCGCGCTCCGTCAGCAGTATGCTCACCCGTCGCTCTTCACGTTCTATCGAGAACCGCTCCTCATCGTCGAGGGGCACCGTCAGTTTCTCTTTGACGAAACCGGCCGGCGCTATCTCGATCTGTTCGCCGGGATAGCCACGGTCGCGTGCGGGCACGCCCACCCGGAGATCACCGCCCGGGTCCAGCAGCAGGTAGCGATGCTGCCCCACGCGTCCTCGATCTACCTCCACCCCAATCTCCCCACGCTCGCCCGACGACTCGCGGCCAAGCTGCCCCCCGGCCTCGACGTCACGTATTTCGTGAACAGTGGCAGCGAGGCCAACGATCTCGCCGTCATGATGGCACGGCTCTATACGGGCCACCCCGACGTCATCGCTGTCTGCAACGGCTATCACGGCGGTTCTCCCTCGACGATCGCGTTGACCGGGCTCTCGACCTGGCAATTTCCGACTCAGCAGAGCGCGGCAGTCCATCACGCAGCATGCCCCGATCCATACCGAAGCGAATTCAGCGGAAGCCCTGAAGCGATCGCAAGCCAGGCCGCTGCCGACATTCGCGATGTGATCCGTCGGGCCACACCCGGCCGCATCGCGGGATTCATTGCAGAGCCGATTCAGGGCGTCGGCGGCGTGACTTACGGAGCCCCCAACTACCTGCGAGAGGCGTACGGGATCGTCCGAGAGTGTGGCGGGCTCTGCATCGCCGATGAAGTGCAAACCGGATTTGGCCGTACCGGTGAGCACTTCTGGGGCTTTCAGCATTTCGGGGTCGTTCCAGACATCGTCACGATGGCCAAGGGAATCGGCAATGGGATGCCACTCGCCGCCGTCACCACCCGGCGAGAAATCGCAGAGGCGCTGACGCAGCGGCTCCACTTCAACACCTTCGGCGGTAACCCCGTGTCCGCGGCAGCCGGGCTGGCCGTCCTGGATGTGATCGAGCGCGAGGGCCTGCAGGAAAACGCGCGGGTGGTAGGAGCGCGGCTCAAGGCCGGGCTGCGAGGATTGATGGATCGGTGCCGGCTGATCGGCGACGTGCGCGGCCTCGGACTGCTTCTCGGCGTCGAGTTGGTGCGGGATCATTCGAGCAAGGAACCCGCAACTAACGAGACCCTCGAGGTTCTCGAGCAGCTTCGCGAGATCGGCGTGCTGGTGGGCAAGGGTGGACTGGACGGAAATGTGCTTCGAATAAAGCCGCCGCTCTGTCTTACCGCGGAGGACGCCGACTTCACCATCGAGGCCCTGGAGTATGCGCTGCGCCGGGTCGAAGGCCGATGATTTCCGGGCTGCCGCAGTACGCCGAGGTTCCCCCAGGTCGTGCACTCCTCCCCTATGTGCAGTGTTACTGGAGCATCAGGGCAACTGCGGCGCCTTCCTTTTTCAACCGGGTCTGCCCTGACGGCTGCGCCGACGTCATCGTTGATCTCGCCGCCACGCTTCCCGGCACCGGCTGCGTCGAGGGACAGTGCACCTATGCCGTCGGCACGATGCAGCAGGCCAGCTGCATCGAGCTGGCGGGCACCGTTGATCTTCTGGGGGTACGATTCAGGCCCGGCGCCGCGGAGCGCTTTTTTCGTCTGCCGATGCACGAGCTGACCGATCGCGTAGTCCCGTTGAGTGACATCTGGAACGGCGCCGCTGGGCTTGAGCAGACGGTCAGAGAGGCGCGATTGGAGAGCGACCGCGTTCGCCAGTTCGAGGGCGCCCTGCTCCGACGCCTCCGCCGGACCAGTGAGCCGGCTGCCACTTTGCGACGCGCAATCCGGTTTATCGGTCATACCGGTGGAACCAGACCCGTCCGGGAGTTAGAGCAGGCCGTCGGGGCGGGAGCGCGGCAATTGGAACGGCAATTCCGAAATGGCCTGGGTGTGACTCCCAAGCTCTTTTCCCGCGTAGTTCGCTTCCGGCGCGCGCTCGGCCTGATGCGGAGGCGGGGACCGGTGTCCTGGTCCCGACTCGCCGCGGAAGCCGGTTATTACGACCAGGCCCATTTGATTCGCGAAGTTCGTGCGTTGGCCGGCACCACACCGGCCCAGCTTGCAGCGGAATCGCGCGAGGTCGGATTTGTCCAATACGAATCCGACGTGCCCCTGTAGGTTCTCGCTCTCCTACCACCGGGAGGCGATTACCGTGGCGACAGAACAGCTTCAGAGTACCGAACACGATCAGCGTATCGATTACATCGAGCTGGCCGTAGCCAGCGTCCCAGACGCGAAGCGCTTTTACGGGGCTGTCTTTGGTTGGCGGTTCGAGGACTACGGACCCGACTATGCGAGTTTCGCGGATGGCCGCCTCAATGGCGGTTTTGCGAAGACCGACAAGGTCCGGCCCGGTGGGCCGCTTATTGTTGTCTTCGCGGTGGATCTCGAGGCGACCCAGAAGCGCGTCGTCGCCGCGGGCGGGAAGGTGGTTCGCCCAACTTTTTCGTTTCCCGGCGGCCGCCGCTTCCACTTCATTGACCCTAGCGGTAACGAGCTGGCAGTTTGGTCGGACCGAGCCGGCTAACACAGACGCTAGCCCTCGTTGGTTGCAAGAGGGCTGCCTGACTGCTTCAGGAGCTTCGTGCAAGGCGAGATGATGCGGTTTCGAGCCAACGGCCGCACCGCGCCGGGGTATTTGAATACCGGCGCGGGCTCAGGGCCGGGGCTCGTCATCATTCAGGAGTGGTGGGGGCTGGTGGACCACGTCAAGCAGCTTGCCGATCGGTTCGCCGCGGAGGGCTTTATCACCCTCGCTCCCGATCTCTACGACGGGAAGACAACCAAGAGCCCGGATGAAGCCGCCAAGCTGGCGATGGCGCTTCGGATTGAAGATGCGGCCAAGGACATCGAGGGCGCCGCCGACCATCTGTTGACGTTGTCGAACGTGCAGCCCAAGAAGGTTGCCACACTGGGCTTCTGCATGGGCGGCCATCTCGCACTCTTCGCCGCACAAAGGTTTCCCGGAACGATAGCAGCCGTCGTGGATTTCTACGGTGGGAGTCACCCCGGAGCCCCTCTCAACCCGAACGAACTGCAGGTGCCCGCACAGGCCCATTTCGGCCGTCGCGACCGGAGTATCAAGGAAACCGACGCACGGGCCCTGATAGAGCGGTATCACGCGGCTGGAAAGTCCTTCGAGGCGCACTTCTACGATGCCGGTCACGCCTTCTTCAATGACACCCGGCCCGAGGCATTCGACGAACCCTCGGCCGACCTCGCCTGGCAGCGGACTCTCACCTTTCTCCGCTCGCATCTGCAGTAGGTCCCAAGCGTGGAACGAGTCGAGAACCTCGTGATCGGTGCCGGCCCGGCAGGGCTTCGGATCGCCCAGGTGCTCGGAGACGCGGGGCGTGAGGTCCTCGTACTCGAGAAAAATCGGGAGGTGGGACCGAAGACCTGCGCCGGGGGGCTGACCCGCAAGGCCGTTCGCGAGCTGGCACCCCTCGGGCTACCCCCCGACCTCGGGCTCGAATCCGTCGGGCATGTCGCATTTACCGGCGGAGCCGCGCATTCGCTGAATGCGGCGGCATCGATGGTTCGCACCATACCGCGCCGAGATCTGGGCCAGCATCAGCTTGCATGGGCACGGAAGGCCGGCGCGGACGTCAGGGTCGGTGTGGCGGCGACGCGGCTAGATCTTGCTGCGCGGACCGTGGGCGCCGGTGATCGTACGATTCGCTATGGCCGGCTGATCGGGGCCGACGGGTCCGATTCGGCTGTACGGCGCGCGCTCGGTCTTCCGCACCCGCGGGCATACTTCGCCGCTGAATTCAATGTGCCGGGCCTCCATCTCGTACCCCTCAGGGTGGAATGCGACCCCAACACGCTGCTGAACGGATATTTCTGGGTGTTTCCGCACGTGTGCTACACGTCCATTGGGGCGGTGGCCCCGAAGAAGCTCGTGGCGCCCGCGTTCGTACGCCGCTATCTGACAGCGCGAGCGCAGGCGCTCGGCGCTGACCTCGAAGCGATACCGTTCGAGGGAGCAACCCTCGAGGTCAGCGCCGCCGGCTTCGATTTCCCCGGGGGGGTCCATCTGGTTGGTGACGCCGCGGGCATGCCCTCCTCACTTACCGCGGAGGGTATTTATGCCGCGCTGGTGACCGGTGAGGAAACCGCCTGCCGCATTCTGGATCCGACGTTCCCGTCGCCCAAGACGCGCAGTTGGCTCCGCGTCAAGCGGGCGCACGACCGACTCGCCCGGGCTCTGCGATACCGGCCAGTCCGTGGTGCAGTGCTGACCGGCCTGGCGCGAATGGCCACCTGGCAGCCGGCTTCGCACCGCATGGCTGCATGGTTCCTGGGCGGCTAATCTCCCCTTGCGCGCGCTTCGACCCCGTCGTACTCTCCTTTTTCCCGTCCGCCACGGCTAGAGGAGCAGGTGAATGACGTACGTGATTGTGGAGGCTTGCATTGGAGTTAAGGACCGGGCCTGCGTGGACGTCTGTCCGGTAGACTGCATCTATGAAGGCGAAGACCAGCTTTACATTCACCCCGACGAATGTATCGACTGTGGGGCGTGCGAGCCCGAGTGCCCGGTGACGGCCATCTTTCCGGAGGAGGATGTGCCGGCCGACATGCAGGCCTACATCGCCAAGAACAAGGACGTCTTCAATGCCGACGCTCCACCAGGGAGGCCGAAGAGGTAGCCGTCAGCCGATTTTAGAATAAATCGACCCTCCTCCGCCGCGTGGCGAGGAGGGTCGTTCGCTTCTCGTGATCGAGCTAAACCTACTGCCAAGGCCTACAAGGAGAGGCGGCCCTCGAGGCCGCGACAGGCACGACCCCGGGGCCGTTCATTGGTAGGACTGCTCACAACAGCGGAGGCCCAGTGAGCACCGGACCGGCCCGCTACCACTATGAACGCACGAACCCCCGGAACAGTTTCACCACGCCTCGAGGCCGCCCAAAAAGGCACGAATGGCATCGGTCACGACCGTCGGCTGCTCAAGGGTGGGCAGGTGAGCAGCACCGGCCACGACGATCAGGCGGGCCTCCGGAATGGCAGACGCCATCGCACTAGCGCGGGCTGGGGGCGTGAGGCGATCCTCGGCGCCGACCATGACGAGGGCAGGGAGGCCGTTCAGCGAGGGCAGCATAGCTGTGCTGTCCGGCCGCTCGCGCATCGCGGCAAGGGCGCCCACTATCCCCGAAACAGGCGCCGCGGACATGATTCCCCGCACTCGCTCGACCAGATCGGCCGCCGCCAACGGCGCGAGCATGTTGGGCAACATTGTCTCGGCGATAGCAGCGGCGCCGGCCTCGCGCGCGAGACCCGCGGCTTCATCCCGCAACCGCTTCCCCTCCGCACTGTCGGCTTCCGCGCGGGTGTCCATCAGCACCAGTCCCGCAACCCGCTCACGCCAACGGCGGAGGAACTCGAACGCCACATAGCCGCCCATGGAAAGACCACAAAGGACCGCACGATCGGCTCCGATCGCGTCCAGCAACGCCGCAAGATCGGCAGCGTACGTCGCCATGCTGTACCCGAGGTCCGGTGCGTCGGACAACCCCATACCCCTCAGATCAGGCGCGACTCGGCGCCAGCCATCCAGGGCTGCGAGCTGCGGATCCCAGATCGTTCGGTCAAGCGGATACCCGTGAATGAACAGCACGGTGGGCCCTTCGCCCTCGAGGTTGACCGCCAGGTTAACGCCGTTCACCGTGACTCTGCGGACACTCCCTCGGGGCGCCGCGCGAGCGTTCATGAACTCCCCGAATTCCGTCGGCACGGGCATGGGTTTTCCATCCCGGTTGATACACACAAACACGAATTCGGC
>Ga0310811_10002794_pt1 | contig 21861 bp, 22 predicted proteins | sample YCmetagenome_FD_207642 | JGI IMG/M metagenome (GOLD analysis project Ga0310811, IMG submission 207642) | Soil microbial communities from experimental microcosm in Duke University, North Carolina, United States - YC | ecosystem: Engineered > Artificial ecosystem > Soil microcosm > Unclassified ...
GCTGCTCGGCTGGTTCCGCGACGAGACGGCGGCCGGGGTGATCAGCCTCAACGCCACTGAGGACGGCATGAACCTGTACCGGTCCCTCGGCTTCGAGGCTCCAGGATTCCCGCCACTTCAGCTGCGGATTGAGGGCTTGGACGAGAGGCCGGACACACCTAGGACTCCATGAAGCGCTGACACCTGGTTCGGGTCACCCACTGCACGACGCACGTGTCTCCGCCTGAGCGCCCGGCTCATGTCTGAGAGAACGGCGATTTTCACGTCAGGCTTCTCACCAGCACCGTGATCTCCTCGGCGAGGAGGGCGTCGACGGGCGCGTGCCGGTTGAGCAGCCGGTACCACATGGCTCCGAAGATCATGTCGACGATGAGGTCGAGGTCCGCGTGGGAAGGCGCCGAGTCGCGTTCCAGCACTTCCCTCAGCGCGGCCCGCCGAGGGCCGATGAGCCGGGTGCGGAGCCGTTCCGCCAGATCCGGATCGCTCTGGGCCTCGGCCATGAGCCCCACGACCACCCGCCCGGCGACCCCGTCGGTCAGGGCGAAGGTCTCCCGCAGAAATGATCCGAGGTCCGGCGGCGACGGCGGAAGCCCGGGGGCGACGACGGCGGTCATCGCCTCCAGGAGCACGTCGGCCTTCGTGTTCCACCACCGGTAGAGCGTCTGGCGCCCGGTGCCGGCCTCCGCGGCGATGGCCTTGAGCGTCACGTTCGGATAGCCGTCGCGCTCACACAACCGCAGGGCGGCCTGGAGGATGGCCCTGCGGGACTCTTCGCTGCGCGGCCTGCCGACCATGCGGCCACTTTACAGGACACCGTGTCTCGTTTTAGCATTTACGAGGCACAATGTCTCGATTTAAGCAGGAGTACGCCATGAGGACGATTCTCATCACCGGCGCCACAGACGGCCTGGGCCGTCATCTCGCCGGGCGCCTCGCCTCCAGGGGCGACCGGGTGATCGTCCATGGGCGGGACGCGGACCGGGTGCGACGGGTGCGGGAGGAGATCGGCGGCGCCACCGAGAGCGTGCTGGCGGACCTGGCCGACCTGCGGCAGGTCGACCGCATGGCCACCGAGGTCGGGGAGCGGTTCGACCGGCTGGACGTGCTCGTGAGCAACGCGGGAGTCGGCGGCGGGGCGCCGGGGTCGGGCAGGCAGGAGAGCCGCGACGGAATAGAGCTCAGGTTCGCGGTGAACTACCTGGCCGGCTACCACCTGGCCCGGCGCCTCGCCCCGCTGCTGGTCAGGTCGGCGCCCGCCCGCATCGTGAACGTGGCGTCGGCGGGCCAGCAGGCGATCGACTTCGGCGATCCCCTGCTCACCAAGGAGTACGGCAGGCAGCGGGCGTACTCCCAGAGCAAACTGGCGCAGATCATGTTCACCGTCGATCTGGCGGATGAACTGGCCGGCGCGGGAGTGTCGGTCACGGCCCTGCACCCGGCGACCTACATGGACACCACGATGGTCCGCCAGTCGGGCGTTCCCGTTCTCACCCCCGTGAAGGAGGGGGGCGACGCGACCCTGCGCCTCATCGACGAGGACGTCCCGAGCGGCCGTTACTTCAACGGCACCCGCGAAGCCCGCGCCGACTCCCAGGCGTACGACGCCGAGGCGCGCGCCCGTCTGCGCGAACTCAGCGACGATCTCATCCGCCAGGCGCTCGGATAGGCGCCGGGCTCGGGTGGGCGCTGGACGGTCGGGTGGGCGCCGGGAGTTCGCCGAGCGCTCAGAGGGACGTCTCCGCGCGGCGCATGACGTGGTCGGGGATCGGGCGGGTCGCCAGGGGATCGGTCACCGGCCGGCGCCACGAGGTCGCGAGCGGCAGCACGCCCGCCCAGACGTCATGCGGATCGTCGGCGTCTTCCGGCGGGCCCTGCCGTACCTTGACCGAGGCCTCCTCCAGGGAGATCGCCAGGATGGTCGTGGCGGCCAGTTCCTTGCGGTTGGGGCGGCGGGCGTAGTCCCACTGGCCGGGGGCGACGTGCTCGGTCAGGCATTCGAGCGCGGCCAGTTTCTCCTCGTCCTCCAGGGCGCGCGGAACGCCGTAGATCATGGCGCTGCGGTAGTTCACCCCGTGCTCGAACACCGAGCGGGCGAGCACCAGGCCGTCGATGTGAGTGATCGTCACGCAGACCGTGGCACCCTGGGCGAGGCTGCGGCTGGCGACCGATCCGTGCACATAGATGTGGTCGGAGTCGAAACCGTAGACCGTCGGCACGACCATAGGGTCACCGTCGGCGACCACTCCCAGATGGCAGACGAACCCGGCGCGGAGCACCGCGAACAGATCCTCACGGTCGGTACGGCCCTGCTCCCGTAGCCGCCGATGACGGGTTCGGCTCGTAGCCGACAGATCACTCATAAGGTGACATCTAACCCAACAGCAGCCCTAGCCGGAAGCCTCGGGAGAAAGGGGCCCGGGAACGGGCCCCTGATCCGATGTCATGCCGCCGAGGTCGGTCCCGAGGTGCGGGGAAAACGGATGACGTTCCCTCCGGTGTAGGCCCGCAGATCGACGACCTTGCGGCTCGGCCGGATCGGCCTTCGGCGCAGGGCCGGCCCGATGTCCCTGACCTTGGCGAGTGACGGCACCACCTTGAGCATGTAGACCCCCCGACCGTGATGATTCCGTTATCCGTCCCCGATAGATACAGGTGATGGCGTAAAGCAAGCGTAAAAGGTCAGTAAGGCAGGCGGCGGCCGGAGGGCGAGCGCAGATCGAGGTCGTAGAGGCCGCTCACGCGGCGGGAGTGGCGTGGCCGGGAGATCCTTATGCGTCTCATGGTCCGTGCCTCCTTGCGACGATGGTGAGCAGACTATGCTCCCTCTCGCTTGCGGTCCCCTTGTTTTCCGCTTGCAGCGTCAGCCGTGGGAGCCCGGGACCATACGGGTGGTCACGGAGATCCTGTTCCAGGCGTTGATCGTCGCGATCGCCACCACGAGAGCGGCGAGGGACTCCTCGTCGTAGTGCTCGGCCGCCTCCTGCCAGACCTCGTCCGGCACCGGGTCGGACCGATCGCTCAACCGGGTGGACGCCTCGGTGAGCGCGAGTGCCGCCCGCTCGGCGTCGGTGTAGAAGGGCGCGTCCCGCCAGGCCGCCACAGTGAAGAGGCGCTCGTCGGTCTCCCCTTCCTTCTTGGCCTCGTGACTGTGCATCTCGACGCAGAAGGCGCATCCGTTGATCTGGCTGGCCCGTAGCTTGATCAGGTGGAGTGTGCGCTGGGGCAGTGCGCTCTCGCGAAGGAAGCGCTCCAGGCCGTAGAGCGACTGATAGGCCTTGGGAGCCGCCGCAGCGACGTTCATCCTCTGCATAATTATCCCCTTGTCATCTGCGTCATCCTTTTCGGGTCTGTACCCGCGGTGCAGAACGACGGGACCCAGGCCCCGATGTGTGACGCCGCCGTGCTGACACGGCGCGCCGACGGGGGCGGCGTCAGGCGAGATGTCAGGCGGATTCTCGGACGATCAGCCGGGTGGGGAGGATGACGGATTCCACGTGCTCCGCGCCGTCGATGAGCGCCAGCAGGAGCCGTACGGTCTCCTCCGCGACGTCGGCGAGCGGTTGGCGGATCGTGGTGAGCGGGGGATGGGTGGACAGGGCGACGGACGAGTCGTCGAACCCGCCGACCGCCACGTCGTCCGGCACCCGCCGCCCGGCGGCGCGCAGGGTCGCCAGCGCGCCGGCGGCCATCAGGTCGGAGGCCACGAAGACGGCGTCGAGATCCGGCGTGCGCTCCAGGAGCCGGGCCATCCCGCTCTCGCCGCTCAGCCGGGTCCAGTCGCCGTGCTCGATCAGCTTCCTGGACGCCTTGCGGCCGAGGACGTCCGCGAATCCCTCAAGTCGCTGGATGCCGCCCGGCGTGTCCATCGGCCCGGTGATGGTCGCGATCTTCTTGCGGCCCGCCTCGATCAGGTGGCGGGTCATCTGGCGGGCGCCCTCCCGGTCGTCGGCCGCGGCGTGGGGGATCACGCTCTCCCTGCCGATGACCGCGCCGAGGGCCACGGCCGGAATCGCGATGTCGACCAGCGCGTCCACCATCCGGTCGCCGGCGTGGGTGGACAGCAGGAACACGCCGTCGGCGTGGCCGCCCCTGACGTAACGGATCACCCGGTCGCGATCGCCGTCGTCGCCCGCCACCATCATCACCAGCGACATGTCCCGATCGGCCAGCCGCCGGACCGCCGTGCGGATCGTCACGCTGTAGTTGGGGTCCTCGAACAGCTTCTCGTGGGGCTCGGACAGGACCATGACGATCGAACCGGTCCGCTGCGTGACGAGGCTGCGCGCGTTGCGGTTGACGATGTAGCCGATCTCGGCGATCGCCCGCCGGACGGCGGCGTGGGCTGCGGGGCTGACGTACCGATCGTCGTTCAGCACGCGGGAGACGGTGCCGCGGGAGACGCCCGCGACCGCCGCGACATCGTGAATGGTCGGACGCTTTGCCATGCCGGTATTGTCACTCAGCTCTTGACGGCGCCGCTGGACAGGTCGGTACGCCAGTATCGCTGCATCGTGAGGAAGAGCGCGATGAGCGGGATGAGCGAGACCAGCGCGCCTGTGATGATCAGGTTGTAGAGCGCCGGCTGGTTGGCCCCCGCCGCGAGCAGCGTGTAGAGCCCGACCGTGAGCGGGAACGTGTGGTCGTCGCCGAGCATGATGAAGGGCAGCAGGAAGTTGTTCCAGATGGCGACGAACTGGAACAGGAAGATCGTGACCATGCCCGGCAACATGAGCGGCAGCGCGACCCGGCGCAGCAGCAGCCAGTGTCCCGCGCCGTCGATGCGGCCCGCCTCGAGGAGTGAGTCGGGGATCGCGGCGCCGGCGTAGACCCGCGCCAGATAGATGCTGTACGGATGCAGGATCTGGGGCAGCAGGACCGACCAGTAGGAGCCGGCCAGCCCGATCGAGGAGAACAGCACGTACTGCGGGATCGCCAGAACCACGGACGGAACGAGGATGCCGCCGATCAGCACGTTGAAGATCGCGTTTCTGCCCCGGAAGCGGTACTTCGCCAGGGTGTAGCCGGAAACGGCCGAGACCGCGGTCGACAACAACGCGCCGCCGCCCGCGTAGATCAGCGTGTTGAGCATCCACAACCAGAACACGCCGCCCCGGTAGGCGGCCAGGTCGGCGATGTTGGCGGCCAGGCCCGTGCCGGGGGCGAAGGTCGCCGTCGAGAACAACTCGGCCTTCGACTTGGTGGCGGCGATCAGCACCCAGCTCACCGGGAGGAGGCAGTAGACGGCACCCAGCAGGAGGATCGCCGTCGGAGCCACGCCGTACGGCCGGAGCGGTCTCCTGAGCGTGCGGTGCCTCGCGACGGTTCCGGTGGTGACGGCCATCAACCCTCCTGGAACGCGCGGTCGCGGACGACGCGCAGGAAACCGAACGACAGGACGAGGGAGATCGCCGCGATGACGATCGATGTGGCGACGGCCGAGTAAAGGTCGCCGTTGACGAACGCGTCCCGGTAGACCTTCATGAGCGGACTCCACGTGGAGCTGATCGTGTTCGTCAGCGGCCGCAGTGCGGTCGGCTCGGTGAACACCTGGATCGTGGCGATGACGGAGAAGACGGTCGTCAGGATGATCGCCGGCATCAGGATCGGGATCTTGATCCGCAGCGCGATCTGGCGCTCGCTCGCGCCGTCGATGCGGGCGGCCTCGTAGCAGGTCCGGGGGACCGCCCGGAGCGCGGTGTACAGGACCAGCATGTTGAAGCCCGTGCCTCCCCAGACCGCGATGTTGGCCATCGAGAACGTCACGGTCCCCGGGCCGAGCAGGACGGCGTCGATGCCGAGGTCGCGCAGTGGCGTGACGCTGGGCAGGTAGAGGAAGCCCCACAACAACGTCGCCACCACACCCGGCACGGCGTACGGAAGGAACAGGGCGATCCTCGAGAACCGGGCGAGCCGTACGTGCGCCGAGTCGAGCAGCAGCGCGAACAGCAGCGCCAGGCCGAGCATGACGGTCAGCACGATCGCGCCGTACCCGAGCACGCGCAGCCAGCCCGCCCACAACTCGCCGTCTCCGACCGCCGCACTGTAGTTGTCGAGGCCCGCGAAGACCTCTCTGCGTGCCCCGCGGCCGAGGCCGAGTCCCGAGACCTTCGTCCTGCGGAGGCTGAGGTAGGCGGTGTACACGATGGGGACCGCGGTGAAGAGCGTGAACAGCACCACGGCCGGCGCCAGGAACAGGTAGGGGGCGGCGCCGTCCACCCGTCGGCCGACCTGTCGGCGTATCGGCTGGTGGTCGCGCCCAGCGCGTACCTGCTCACCGAGGCGTCGGCCAAGAACCTGCACCGCTACGTCGAGGCCGGCGGTCACCTGCTCGTCTCGTTCTTCTCCGGCATCGTCGACGAGAACGACACGATCCACGGGGGGCCGTACCCGGGGGTGCTCCGCGAGGTGCTCGGCCTGTCGGTGGAGGAGTTCCATCCGCTCCGCGAGCACGGCACGGTCACCGTCACTCCCGCCACCGGGATCGAGGGATCCGTCGGCCGCATCTGGTCCGAGCGCGTCCGCGTCGGAGAGGCGACGCCCGTGTGGACGTTCGCCGACGGCCCCGACGCCGGCCACCCCGCGGTGACCAGGCACGACCTCGGAGCCGGCGCGGCCTGGTACGTCGCCACCGCCCTCGGCGAGGCCCGTGGCGCGACGGACGGCGAGGCTCACGGCTCCGGCTTGCGTGATCCGTCCGGCCTGCGGGCGCTGCTCCGCGAGGTGCTCGACCACGCGGGCGTACGGGGGTTCGCGGGCGTCCCCGAGGACGTCGAGGTCGTTCGCCGTGGTGCCCACCTCTTCCTCATCAACCACGCCGACCGGCAGGTCACCGTTCCCGGCGTTACGGGAACCGGCCTGCTCGACGGCGTGGAACACCGGGGATCCGCCACCGTCCCGCCCGGAGGGGTGGCGGTGGTCCGCACATAGGGGTCCCCGGTGCCGCGCCGATGCCTGACCGCGGCGCGGGGCCGGGGACGCACGGGGGTTCGGGGATGTCCGCATCACTCCTCACCTGAGCGAGGACACATGAACAAGACCCTGATGGCGCTCGCCCTGTGCGCCACCGCGATGCTCGTTGCGATCCAACCGGCACGGGCCGACTCCGGCCCTCTCAAGGTCACCAACGGCGGTTTCGAGGACGGAGCCGCCGGCTGGCGGACGTCCGCAGGCAAGAACGCTGCGGTGTCCGCCCAGGCGGGAGGGCACACCGGGGCGTACCGGCTCACGCAGCAGGCGGCGACGGCGTTCCGGGCCGAGACCCGCCAGACGGTGTCCGGGCTTCGGGACGGCTACTACACCCTGCGCGCCTGGGTGCGGACGGGGACGGCGAGCCAGAGCCGGATCGCCCTGAAGGACTGCGGCTCGCCGGACGCGGCCACCTTCGTCCCGGCATCCGGCTCTGAGTGGTTGCACATCGCGGTCACCCAGAAGGTGACGCGGGGCAGGTGCACGATCAGCCTCGGCACCGACGCGGCCGGCGGAGGCTGGGCCGACTTCGACGACGTCACCCTCGCCTCGGGGAAGGCGACGCTCTCGGTGAAGGGGGCCGACACCTCGAGCCTGCCGAAGTCGGAGGCGAACGGCGGCAGGTACCTGACCGCGAGCGGCAAGCGGGCCGACGCCCTGAAGATCCTGCACGCCGCCGGGGCCGACTACGTGCGGCTCAAGGTGTGGGTCGACCCGGTCGACGGCTACAACGACAAGGCGCACGTGCTGGCCATGGCCAGACGGGTCAAGGCGCTCGGCATGGGCCTGCTGGTCGACTTCCACTACTCCGACGCGTGGGCCGACCCGGGCAAGCAGTACAAGCCCGCCGCGTGGACGGGCCTCGACTACGCGCATCTGAAGACCGCGTTGTACGACCACACGTACGACGTGCTCAACGCGCTGAAGGCACAGGGGACCACGGCCGACATGGTCCAGGTCGGCAACGAGATCAACGACGGGATCCTGTGGGAGGAGGGCCGCAGCTCTCACTTCGCCGACCTCGCGGGCCTGCTCAACGCGGGATATCAGGCGGTCAAGGACGTCTCGGACCGGACGAAGGTCGTCCTGCACGTGGCCGAGGGCGGGAACAACGGGCTGTTCCGCTGGTGGTTCGACAGCGCCGCGGCCAACGGGGTCCGCTACGACGTGATCGGCGTGTCCTACTACCCCTACTGGCACGGGACGCTCGGGGCCTTCCAGGCCAACATCGACGACATCGCGGACCGTTACGGCAAGCCCGTGCTCATCGCCGAGACGGCCTATCCCTTCACCGACGCCGAGAACGACCCCCTGACCAACATCATCACCTCGGCCGAGCCGTACCCGAACTATCCCGCAACGCGTGCGGGCCAGACCGCGATGTTCCGTGACGTGCTGAGCATCGTCCAGGCGGTGCCGGACGGGCGGGGGCTCGGCGCCGTCTACTGGGAGCCGACCTGGACCGCCGTGCCCGGCAACGGCTGGGACCCGGCCGATCCCTCCTCGGGGAACGGCTGGGAGAACCAGGCGCTGTTCGGCTACGACAATCGGGCGCTCCCCGCGATGGGGGCGTTCGCCCACCAGTGAGTCCCGCCGTACGGCTCCCGCGACCCGCAGGTCGCGGGAGCCGTACGCGCTCCGCATCCGGAGGCGTCAGGGGGTGAGGGGCGTCAGCGGGTGAGGGGCGCCAGTTCCCGCCACTCGCGGCGCGGGAACGCCCCGTCCGCGCGCAGGACGTGGAGGGCGACGTGGTCGGCCCCCGCGTCGTGGTGTTCTGCCAGGCGGCCGGCGATCGCCTCGACCTCCCCCCAGGCCACGACCCCGTCGATCAGGCGGTCGCTGCCGCCGCCGGCCAGATCCTCGTCGGCGAACCCCTGGCGGCGCAGGCTCCTGGCGTAGTGGTCCATGGTCAGGAACGGCCCGAGGAAGCCGCGCGCGGTGGCGCGCGCCCTGCCGGGGTCCCCGTCCAGCACGACGGCCTGGTACGGGGCGAGCGTGGGCCCCCGCCCGAGCGACTCTCGGGTGGCCGCCGTGGACTCGGGCGTGACCATGAACGGGTGCACCCCCGAGGTGCGCTGCCCGCCCAGCCGTACGAGGCGGGGGCCCATCGCGGCGAGGATGCGCTCGTCCGCGGCGAGGGGGACGTCCGCGTGGTCGAGGCGGTCGAGATACCCGCTCATGTCCTCCACCGGCCGGAACGGGCGGCCCGCCCCGTTCGCGGCGGCGGGGTCGCTCACCCCGAGGCCCGTGAGGACGCGTGCGCCGTACGCCTCCCGGAGCGCGGCGTGACCCCGGGCGATCTCCTCGGCGTGGTGCCGCCAGATGCTGATGACGCCGGTGGCCACCGTGGTCGTACGGGTGGCCCGCAGCAGCCTTTCCACGTCGCCGAGGACGTCGCCGCCGCCCAGGCCGGGGATCCACAGCGTCCCCCAGCCGAGATCGTCCAGTTCGGCCGCGGCCTCCGCTGTCTCGACCGGATCGCCGAGACGGAGTTCCGTGCTCCAGATTCCCGCTCGTCCCAGGTCCATCGTTGACGCTCCTGTCCGTCCTAGTCCTGGTCTCAGATCTGTTCTCAGGCCTGGTCTCAGATCTGGTTGAGGCCGCCGTCGACGTAGAGGTTGGAGCCGGTGACGAAGGTGCTCTGGCCGGAGGCGAGGAACAGGATCGCGTCGGCGATCTCCTCCGGCCGGCCCATCCGGCCCATGGGCACCTGGCTCGCCATGTAGCCCTTGAGCTGCTCGGCCTGCTCCTCGTCGGGGGCCAGGCCGCTGAATCCGGGGGTGTCGACCGGCCCCGGAGTGATGGCGTTGACCCGGATGCCGCGGCCTCTGAGCTCGTTGGCCCAGGTGCGGGCGAAGGAGCGGGTAGCAGCCTTCGACGCCGCGTACACACCGAAGGCCTCGGTGCCCGAGTCCGCGGCGGAGGATGAGCTCACGATGATCGACGCGCCGTCGTTGAGCAGTGGCAGCGCCTTCTGGACGGTGAAGAGCGTGCCCCTGACGTTGGTGTCGAAGGTCTGGTCGAAGTGCTCCTCGGTGACCTGCTCGAGCGGGGCGAACGCGCCGCCGCCCGCGTTGGCGAACAGCACGTCCACTCCCTGCCCGCGCTGCTCGACCGCGGTGTAGAGGCGGTCGAGGTCCGTCAGGTCCGACACGTCGCCCTGGACGCCGACGGCGTTGGGTCCGATCTTCCGTACCGCGTCGTCGAGTTCCGGCTTGCGCCTGCCGAGGACGAACACGAGCGCGCCCTCCTGCGCCAGTCGCCGGGCAGTGGCGAGTCCGATGCCGGTGGTGCCTCCGGTGACGACCGCGGTCTTGCCTTCGAGCTGTCCCATTTGTCTGGTCCTTTCCTGCGAAAACTTCAGTACCGATCGGTACCGAAAGAGACCATAGCACTGCGCGGCGGACTTGTGTACCGATCGGTTTTCGTTGGCTACCCTGAAGGCATGAGCAGCACTGGACGGGCAGTGATCGGCCGGCCTCGCGGATTCGACGCCGACGCGGCACTGGATCGGGCGCTTGAGGTCTTCTGGCGTCAGGGCTACGAGGGAGCCTCGCTCAGCGACCTCACCGAGGCCATGGGCATCAACAAGACCAGCATGTACGCCGCATTCGGCAACAAGCGTGAGCTGTTCGGCAAGGTGCTCGTCCGCTACGCCGAGGTCGACATGGCTTACGCGCGGGAGGCCTTGGCCGCGCCGACCGCCAGGGAGGTCGCCGAGACCTTCCTGCGGGAGAACGCCAAGGCCGTGACCACGCCGGGCCGGCCGCCGGGGTGTCTCTCCATTCAAGGCGGCCTGTCCTGTGGACCCGACAACACCGAGGTGACCGCGACCCTCGCCCTGGCGCGCAAGGGCGGGGAACTCGCGATGCGCGACCGGTTCCGCCGCGCGATCGAGGACGGTGACCTAGGCCCCGAGAACGATCCCGACGACCTCGCCCGCTACATCATGACCGTGTCGGAGGGCCTGGCCGTCCACGCCTCCGCCGGCGCCACCCGCGAGGAACTGGCCCGCGCCGTAGAAATCGCCCTCCGCGCCTTCCCCTGACCTCCCTTGGGCGTGATCATGCACACATTCGGCGGCAGCCCACCTGACCTGCTCCGACCCCACCCGTGATCATGCACACTTTCGGGAAATGACCCACTGACCTGCACCGATCCCCGTCGTGATCATGCACGCCTTCGGGGGAGTGTCCGCTCACCTGCGGCAAGGCCTGTCGTGATCATGCGCAGATTCGTGCGCCTGCCGGATGACCTGGCCGAGCCTCATCCGTGATCATGCACGGAATGCCTCGCCAGCCGTACGGCACGAGCCGAAACGGGCGCCGACCCCCGGCGTGATCGGTGCGGGCCGCCCCCCCGTGACCCTTGCGTGCATGATCACCACCGGTGTACGGCCAGGTCGAGGCGTGTTCTTCTGAATGTTCGCATGATCGCCAGATGTGAATGCGCTGGTCGGAGGGCCTTCTTGCGAGGGTATGCATGATCACGGAAGGCGTCTGGGCAGGTCGGGTGGGCTGCTGCCGAATGTGTGCATGATCACGGCGGGGGTTTGGGCTGGCCGGGTGGGCTGCCGCCGAATTTGTGCATGATCACGGTGGGGGTTTGGTCACGGCGGGGGTTTGGGTCACGGTGGGGGGTGGGTCAGGGCTCGGGGGAGGCTTCCCATTCGTGGCAGGGGCGCAGCGCGTAGTGGTGGTAGATGATGATGCAGACCGCCAGGCGGGGGTCTCCCTCCGGGTCATCGTCGTCCGCCTGCTCCAGGCCGTCCGCCCGATCCCAGTCGAGGTACGTGGCGTCCACGGGGTCCTCCCCGTCCAGAAGTCCCCGGCCGTCGGAGTCGGTCAGGTCGTCCGGGTCGACGACGCCGTCGAGGTCCGGGTCCTCCAGTAGGTCCGCCGCGCTCACGATCTGCCCCGCCGGGCCGCAGATGCAGTCCGGCGTGCCCTCATGGCTGATGACGTCGTCGAGCGGCATCACGTGAACGAACTTGTTCATGCCCCCTCCTGGCCCTCAATTGCCGGTCACATTACCTAAAACAGGCATAAAGCGGAACAAAATGGGCGAAAGTTGTATCAAAGCTCCTATCGCGACGTGGAGCCCTGGCAGGACGTTGACGTTTGTTCGGATGGACGGCAAACTAACTCCACAGTCTTCGCATCAACGTTGGAGTGTCGCAAATGCCGTACCGCCCTCCCCTGATCGCGCGCGAGTACTTCGTGGCGGACCCGCCCGAGCTTCCCGTGCGGGAGCCGGGGGAGACGGGCCTGTCGGCGGTGAAGCGGGCGGAGGTCGTGTCCTCGGACGGAGACGGCGTCATCCTCAAGGGCGCCACCTCGGCGGACGAGACGCTGGTCGTGCAGGTCACGGTGGCGGGGGAGGGCGTCATCCGGGTCAGGCTCGGTGCCGAGGCCGACGCCCGCAGTCGCGCCGCCCAGGTGACCACCATGGTCACCCCCGGCCGGTACGGCGAAGCGGTCGTGGAGGCGGGGCACAGCCGGGTGATCGTCGACGCGGGCTCGCTCCGGGCGGAGATCAGGCTCGATCCGTGGAACATGCGCTTCACCGACCGCGCCGGCCGGACCCTGGTCGAGCAGGACCCGGGAGTCCCGGACATCAGCGGCAGGCTCCGCACGCTGCCCTTCGGCCGGTCGAGCGTCGACGGCGTCCCCGTGGCCTACCACGAGACGTTCGTCGCCCCGGCGGACGAGGCGTTCGGCGGCTTCGGCGAGTCGTTCACGCCCGTGAACAAGCGCGGGCAGCGGCCGCTGATGTGGAACTTCGACGCCTTCGGCGCGGAGTCGCAGCGCGCGTACAAGAACGTGCCGTTCTACCTGTCCAGCAGGGGATACGGCCTCCTGGTCGACAGCGGATCACCGGTGGAGTTCGACGTCTGCCAGTCCACGCACAGCGACGTGCAGATCATCGTGCCGGACGACCTGATCGACTACTACGTGATCGCGGGACCGGCCCCCGCGGACGTGCTCGCCCGGTTCGGGCGGCTCACCGGAAAGCCCGAACTGCCGCCGAAGTGGGCGTTCGGCACGTGGATCTCCTCGGGGTTCTTCCGGGACAGCCAGGAGCGCGTGCTGGAACGGGCCGGAAAGATCAGGGAAAGGGGCATCCCCTGTGACGTCCTCCACCTCGACACCTACTGGCAGGTCGGCGACCACTGGTCGGACATGCGGTGGGACCCCGAGACCTTCCCCGACCCCGTGGGGATGCTGACCACTCTCAAGGAGCAGGGCTTCAAGGTCTGCCTCTGGATGAATCCGTATATTTCACATCTCAGCCCGGCCTTTCCGGAGGCGGCTGAGAACGGATATCTCCTCAGGAGGCAGGATGGCGAGGTCTACGTGGCCGACTCCTGGCACGGCTCCCATCCGGCCTGCGGCATCGTCGACTTCACGAACCCCGCGGCCGTCGGCTGGTTCAAGGGACTGCTCCGCGACCGCCTGCACGAGGGCGTCTCGGTCTTCAAGACCGACTTCGCCGAGGGCGTCCCGGCCGACGCGGTGGCCTTCAACGGGATGACGGGCACCGACCTGCACAACGTCTACGCGCTGCTGTTCAACGACGCCGTCTCCGAGGTCACCCGTGAGGTCGCCGGTCACGGCATGGTCTGGGCGCGCTCGTCCTACCTGGGCGGCCAGCGGCACGCCGCGCAGTGGAGCGGCGACGTCGACGCCACCTACCCCGCGATGGGCAGCACGATCAGGGGCGGTCTGTCGCACGGCCTGTCGGGCATCCCGTTCTGGACCCACGACGCGGGCGGTTTCACCGGGACGCCCACGCCCGACCTCTACATCCGCTGGTCGCAGTTCAGCGCGCTCTCCCCGCTCGTCCGCTTCCACGGCACCACCAGCCGCGAGCCGTGGCAGTTCCCCGCACACGCCGAGCGGGGGGCCGTCGAGGCGATCCGGCTGCGCTACCGGCTCATGCCGTACATCTACTCCGCGGCGGTCACGGCGGCCGAGACGGGGGCGCCGATGATGCGGGCGCTCTGCGTCGACTACCCGGACGACCCCGTCGCGTGGCAGGCCGACCTCGAGTACCTCCTCGGGACCGACCTGCTCGTGGCCCCCATGATCTCGGCCGACGGAACCCGGAAGGTCTACCTGCCTGCGGGGGTGTGGGTGGACTGGTGGACCGGGGAGGCCTTGGACGGCGGTCGTCACATCACGGTCTCGCCGCCGCTGGACCAGATCCCCCTGTTCGTACGGCACGGCGCGCTCATCCCGGTGACCGAGCCGGGCGACACGGTGGGCGAGGACGCACCGGTCACCCTGGTCGCCTTCGGCGTTCCCGAGAGCGAGAGCCGTACGACCATCAGGGACCCGGCCGGCGACACCGCGGTCACGGCCGTGCGCGACGGCGAGCGCCTGGTCGTCACGGTCGACGGTCCCCAGCGGATCTCTGGCGTCGAGTTCACGGGCCCCGGCGCACCGGTCATCATCAACTAGCACAAACCCCCTGGAGAATGACCATGTTGAAGATAGGCAGGACGGCCGCGGCGGCTGTGCTGGCCGCCTCCGCGCTGGTGCTCGCCGCGTGCGGCGGGTCGGGCGACCCGGGCGGCGGCTCCTCGTCGGGCCCGCGAACCCTCACCCTCTGGCACTACGAGGGCGCCGACAGCGCCATGGGCAAGGCCTGGGCGCAGGCGATCAAGGAGTTCGAGACGAGCCACCCCGGCGTCACGGTGAAGTTCGAGGAGAAGGGCTTCGAGCAGATCCAGAAGACCGCGGGCATGGTCCTCAACTCCGACGAGGCGCCCGACGTCATGGAATACAACAAGGGCAACGCGACGGCCGGCCTGCTGTCCAAGCAGGGGCTGCTGACCGACCTGTCCGACGAGGCCGCCAAGCGCGGCTGGGACAAGCTGCTCAGCCCGTCACTCCAGACCACGGCCCGCTACGACGACCGCGGCATCATGGGTTCCGGCAAGTGGTTCGGCATCCCCAACTACGCCGAATACGTGATGGTCTATTACAACAAGGACGCCTTCAAGAAGCAGGGCATCGAGGTCCCCACGACCTTCGACGAGTTCACCGCCGCGCTGGACAAGTTCGCCAAGGCCGGCATCACGCCGATCGCCACCGGCGGCGCGGAGTACCCGGCTCAGCAGATCATGTACCTGCTCGCGCTGAGCAAGGCCAACCGGGCCTGGGTCGACGGCTTCCAGCAGTACAAGGGCAAGGTCGACTTCCACGGGCCCGAGTTCACCTACGGCGCGCAGACGTTCGCCGACTGGGTGAAGAAGGGGTACATCAGCAAGGACTCGGCCGGGATCAAGGCCGAGGACATGGGCGTCTCCTTCATCGGCGGCAAGTTCCCGATCATGATCTCGGGTAGCTGGTGGTACGGCAGGTTCCAGGAGCAGATCAAGGACTTCGACTGGGGTTCGTTCCTGTGGCCGGGCGGCACGATGGCGCCCGGGTCGAGCGGCAACTTGTGGGTCGTCCCCGAGAAGGCCAAGAACAAGGACCTCGCCTACGACTTCATCGACATCACGATGAAGAAGGACATCCAGAACCTGCTGGGGAACTCGGGCGGCCTGCCCGTCGCCGCCGACCCGGGCGCGATCACCGACCCCAAGAGCAAGGAACTGGTGGAGAACTTCAACAAGCTCTCCGCCCAGGACGGCCTGGCCTTCTACCCCGACTGGCCGGCCCCCGGCTACTACGACGTGCTCGTCGCGGGCGTGCAGGAGCTGATCAACGGCAGCAAGAGTCCCGAGCAGGTGCTCGACGAGATCGCCGGGCCGTACGACGACAACCTCGCCGACATCGGGAACTGATCTCCCGACGCGAACGCAAGGCTCCCGGCGGCAGGGGTGACCGGCTCCCGCCGCCGGGCATATTCCGAAAGGTCTGCTCATGGCGCCATCCCCGGTGCGTCCCCGAGGGCGAGGCGGCTACTGGCTCTTCCTGATCCCCAGTTTCGTGCTCTTCACCGTGGTCATCGTCGTGCCGTTCGTCATGAACGTGGCGACGAGCTTCACCCGCTGGTCCGGGGTCGGCACTCCCACTTGGATCGGGCTCGACAACTACACGAAGCTGTTCAAGGACGAGCGGTTCTGGACGTCGTTCGAGCACAACGCCGCCCTGATCGTCGCCATGGCCGTCGTGCCGACCGTGATCGGGCTCGTGCTCTCCGCGGCCCTGTTCGACTACATCGGCAAGAAGTTCGGCTCACGGACGGCCTCCGCCCTGCGCGCGGCGTACTACCTGCCGCAGGTGCTGCCCGTCGCCGTGGCGGGCGTGGTGTGGAACTGGATGTTGCACCCGTCGTACGGCGCCGTCAACGCGATCTTCGGGACGAAGGTCAACTGGCTGGGAGACCCCGACCTCGCCCTCGCCACGGTCATGGCGATCATGGTGTGGTTCCAGCTCGGCTACCCGGTCGTCATCTTCATGGCCGGCCTCCAGCGGGCCGACCCCGCGCTGCACGAGGCCGCCGAGATCGACGGCGCCTCGTGGTGGCGCCGGTTCTGGCACATCACGATCCCGCAGATCAGGCCGGAGATCTTCGTCGTGCTTCTCACGTGCACGATCGCCGCCCTGAAGGTGTTCGGGCCGATCTTCGTGCTCACCCGAGGCGGGCCGGGCAACGCGACGATGGTGCCCTCGTACTTCTCGTATCTGAACTTCTTCGAGAAGGCCAACGTCGGGTACGGCTCGGCCATCGCGACCGTCCTCGCCCTGATCATCGTCGTCGTGACCTTCCTCTTCCTGCGCGTCCAGGAGCGTGACTCATGAGCGCAGAACGCCCGGTCCGCGCCCCCGGGAGATGGGCGGTGCTGGCAGCCCTCGCGGTGCTGGCCGTCGTGATGCTGTCCCCGTTCCTGATCGTCACGCTCAACGCGTTCAAGTCGCCCGCGGAGTACTCCTCAGGCGGGCCGCTGAGCCTGCCCAAGGGGCTCTACCTCGACGGGATCATCGACTTCTGGAACCGGGTCGACTTCGGCGAGAAGCTCTGGAACAGCCTCCTCATCAGCGGCACCGTCGCGATCGGCGCGGTGGTGCTGTCCGTGCTCAACGCGTACGCGCTGGGGATCGGCAGGGTGAGGGGCCGGTTGTGGATCCTGGTGCTGTTCCTCGTCGCCAACACGCTGCCGCAGGAGTCGCTCGTCTACCCGCTCTACTACCTGTCGAAGGAAGTGGGGCTGTACGACTCCAAGCTGGCCGTGATCCTGATCTTCATCGTCATCCAGGCGGCGTTCGGGACCTATCTGCTCTCGTCGGTGCTCGGGCAGTTCCCCCGCGAGATCCTCGAAGCGGCCTCGATCGACGGGGCGGGCAAGTGGCGGGCGCTGTCGCGGATCGTCGTCCCGATCAGCCGCCCGACGTTGTCGGTACTGCTGATCTTCTTCTTCATCTGGACGTGGAACGAGTTCTTCCTGCCGCTGATCTTCCTGATCTCCAACGACAACCAGACCGTGCCGGTCGCCCTCGGCGTCCTGCAGGGGGAGAAGATGATGGACGCCACCATGTCGAGCGCCTCGGCGCTGCTCGGCATCGTGCCGGCCGTCGCCTTCTTCCTCATCTTCCAGCGCACGCTGACCAGGGGAGTCACGGTCGGCGCCATCAAGTGAGGACTCGGCTCCCTTTCGTCTTCCCCGGACCCCCAGTGAACTCCATGCCCCCCACCTGACCTGGAGGCACCATGTCCCTGCGACGTCCGTTATGGGTGGCCGCCGTCATCGGCCTGCTGATGACGCTCCTGGTGGCCCCGGCCGCCGGGGCCGCGCAGGATCCGCCCTTCCGCGATCCCGCCCTCCCGCTCGGCCAGCGGATCGACGACCTGCTCGGCCGGCTCACGCTCGACGAGAAGATCTCCTGGCTGCACCAGTACCAGCCCGCGGTCCCGCGCCTCGGCATCGGGCTGTTCAAGACCGGCACCGAGGCCCTCCACGGCGTCGCCTGGTCCACCGACATCGACCACGGCGGCGCGGTCGTCACGGCCGACGGGACCGTCTTCCCGCAGTCCGTCGGCCTCGCCAGCACCTGGGACACCGACCTGATCGAGCAGGTCGGCGCCGCCGTCGGCGACGAGGCCCGCGGCTTCAACAGCCGCAACCCCCGCGTCTGGGGCCTGAACCTGTGGGCGCCCGTCGTCAACCTGCTGCGCGACCCGCGCTGGGGCCGCAACGAGGAGGGCTACTCCGAGGACCCGACGCTGACCGGCGCCATGTCCATCGCGTACGGCTCGGGCATCCAGGGCGACGACCCCGACCACCTGAGGGCCGCGCCGACGCTCAAGCACTACCTGGCGAACAACAACGAGGTCCGCCGGGACACCACGTCGTCCGGGCTTCCGCCACGGGTCGAGCAGGAGTACGACCAGGCCGCGTTCAAGCCCGCCGTCGCAGCGGACGCCGCCACCGGCGTCATGGCCTCCTACAACCTGGTCAACGGGCGGCCCGCCACCGTCAACCCCGACCTGGACGATGTCGTGCGGTCGTGGACGGACAGGGACCTGCTCAACGTCACCGACGCCGGCGCCCCCAACAACCTCGTCGGCTCGCAGGCCTACTACCCGACCCTCGCCGAGGCGGACGCGGCCACGCTCAAGGCCGGCGTCGACAGTTTCACCACCGACGACACCAACGCGGCTCCCACCACCGGGGCGATCAAGGCCGCCCTGGCGCAGGGGCTGATCACCGAGTCGGACGTCGACACCGCCGTCCGGCACATCCTGTCCATCCGCTTCCGGCTCGGCGAGTTCGATCCGGACGGAGGTCCGTACGGAAGGATCGGCCAGGAGGTCATCGACAGCCCCGAGCACCGCCGGCTGGCCCGTCAGACGGCCGCCGAGGCCATGGTGCTGCTCAAGAACTCGAGCCGGGCCCTCCCACTGAACCCGGCGGCCAGGAAGGTGGCCGTGATCGGCCCGCTGAGCCAGACCCTGTACACCGACTGGTATTCCGGCGGCCTGCCGTACAAGGTGACCCCGCTCGACGGGATCAGGGAGCGCCTCGGCGGCGGCGCCGTCACCGGAACCGAGGGCGCCGACCGCATCGCCCTGAAGGACGTCGCGACCGGGAAGTACATCACCGCCGGCGCCGGGGAGGCGGGCGCCGTCCTCAAGGAGAGCGCGACCACCGCGGGCGACACCGAGAAGTTCGACGTGTTCGACTGGGGCCAGGGCGTCGTGACGCTGCGCAGCGCGGCCAACGGCAAGTACGCCGGGTACAACTGGTCGAACTTCGTCAACGACCAGGCCCAGCCGAACGGCTGGTTCGTGCAGCAGCAGTTCAAGCTGGAAAAGCAGGCCGACGGCGCCTACCTGCTCCGGTACGCCGGCTATGAGACCGCCGAGAGCTGGTTCGGGCCGAACACCTACATCAAGGCGGGCGGCGACGGAACCCTCGTGCTCACCACCGCCGACCAGGCGTCCAGGTTCGCCAAGGAGACGGTCGCCAGTGGCGTGGACGCGGCCGCGGCGGCGGCCAAGGGCGCGGACGTCGCGGTCGTCGTCGTCGGCAGCATGCCGTTCATCAACGGCCGCGAGGCGCACGACCGAACGGACCTGAACCTCGCCGAAGGCCAGGAGGCCCTGGTCAAGGCGGTCAGGAAGGCCAACCCGAACACCGTGGTGGTGCTGGAGAACAGCTATCCGGCGACGATCGACTGGGAGCAGGCGAACGTCCCGGCGATCCTGTGGACCACGCACGCCGGCGCCGAGACCGGGCACGCCCTCGCGGACGTGCTGTTCGGCGACGTCAATCCCGCGGGACGCCTGACGCAGACCTGGCCCAAGGCGGTGGGCGACCTCCCGGGGATCCTCGACTACGACATCATCAAGAGCGGAGCGACCTACCAGTACTCGAAGGACAGGCCTCTCTACGCGTTCGGGCACGGACTCAGCTACACGACCTTCGGATACCAGGGCCTGAAGCTGAACTCGAACGCGGTGCGGCCGGACGGCACGGTCGAGGCGACGGTCAAGGTCACCAACACCGGCAGGGCCGCGGGTGACGAGGTGGTCCAGCTCTACACCCACCAGCGGTCCTCGCGGGTGGAGCAGCCGGTCAAGCGGCTTCGCGCGTTCGAACGGGTCCACCTCGAGCGCGGGCAGACCAAGACGGTGACGTTGTCCTTCAAGGTCGCCGACCTGGCCATCTGGGACGTCACCCGGAACAGGTGGGTCGTCGAGGCCTCCGGCCACGACGTCATGGTGGGCGGCTCCTCCGACGGAATCAGGCAGCGGACGACGCTGAACGTCAAGGGGGAGACGATCCCGCCCCGTGACCTGACCCGGTCGACCAGGGCCGTCGACTTCGACGACTACTCCGGCGTCGACCTGGTCGACGAGACGAAGGAGCGCGGTGACGCCGTCGCCGCGTCGAGCGGCGACTGGATCGTGTTCGAGGACGCCGATCTCAGGAAGCCGGCGCGCATCACCGCCGGAGTCTCCTCGGTGAGCGGCGGCTCGTTCGAACTGCGCCTGGGCTCGCCCACGGGCAGGCTCCTCGCCACCGTCCCGGTCGCCGCCACGGGGGACGTCCGCACCTGGGGGACGGCCACCGCCCCGATCGGCCCCGCCGAGGGAGTCAAGGACCTCTACCTCGTCTTCACCGGCGACCTGCGGATCAAGGATTTCGTCCTCAACCGGTGACCGGCCGCTGATGGCAGCCGGTTCCGGGCGCCGCGTGCCGCTGGGGGGCGCGGCGCCCGGGGCCGGTGATGAAAGTCCTGGTCAGTGGGTTGTTATGCGCGGTACATCGCGGTTCGCCGGTGTGGCCGGAGGGGTATGCCGGACTCGATATCGGCTAACCCGGGGGTGAACCATGGCGACCTGCGAGGTCTGCGGCAACGATTACGACATGGCTTTCGAGGTGCACGCGCAAGGGGCGGTGCACACCTTCGACAGTTTCGAGTGCGCGATAACCCGGATGGCGCCCGTCTGCGAGCACTGCTCGTGTCGCATCGTCGGTCACGGCGTGGCGGTGGACGGGCAGTTCTACTGCTGCGCCCACTGCGCGCGCGAGGCCGGCGCGACGATGGTCGCCGACCGTGAGACCGCTCCCGGCGGGCGGCGGTAGTCCCGGGGTCAGGACTCGAAGGCGATCAGACGGATGATCACATAACCCTCGCCGTCGGGGACGGGAGGGAACGTGGTGCCGGGCACGGCGTCGAACACGCTCGGACGCTCTGCCCGGGTCACCACGCCGAACATGTCGCCGGGCAGTGTCATGCCGAACACGTGCGCCCGCTTGGCCGCCGCGTAGAAGCTGCCGCCCGCCTCGAGGTCCGCGGCGACCGCCGCCGCGGCCCGGTGGTCGACGAGCCGCAGGAACGCGACACGCGCCTTGTCCGGCTTCGCTGTCTGTGCGCTGAGATAGTCCTCGATCTCCCAGATGAGAAGCTCGCTGAGATACCGAGAGGTGTCCTTCCACATAGTCAGCAGAGTGCCTTGTCCCGCTTGCGCATGAGTTGCACTTGAATTGCCTTGTCCATCCTCGGACTTGTGCAGCGCCCCGCCGCTCCCGCGCGTCGGCCGGCGGCTAAGGGGTCCTGACAGGACGATCCTTGAAGCCGGTGCCGTCGCCCGCCGGTATGCCACGTCCGCCCTGTCATCTGCGGCGGTGTGAACAATGCGCGAAATGCGGATCAACATGCCACGTCGGAGGCGGTGAAACGCGGAGAAGTCTTTGCGGCGCCATCGTGGAGCCTCAAACTAACGATGTGACCGACTTTGACGTACTTGTCCTTGGCTCCGGGCCAGGTGGGCAGAAGGCGGCGATCGCCGCGGCGAAGCTGGAACGACGGGTTGCCATCGTCGAGCGCCGCGACATGATCGGCGGGGTCTGCATCAATACGGGGACCATCCCCTCCAAGACGCTCCGCGAGGCGGTGCTGTACCTGACGGGTCTGACCCAGCGGGACATGT
>Ga0310811_10002795_pt1 | contig 21855 bp, 22 predicted proteins | sample YCmetagenome_FD_207642 | JGI IMG/M metagenome (GOLD analysis project Ga0310811, IMG submission 207642) | Soil microbial communities from experimental microcosm in Duke University, North Carolina, United States - YC | ecosystem: Engineered > Artificial ecosystem > Soil microcosm > Unclassified ...
AAGAATATGCCGATCGGCGCGCGGGTCACGCTGCGTGGCGAGAAGATGTTCGAATTCCTGGATCGCCTGGTAGCCACGGCGTTGCCCCGGGTTCGTGACTTCAAGGGTATCAACGAGAAGTCGTTTGACGGCCGTGGCAACTATACGCTGGGGATCACCGAGCAGATCATCTTCCCGGAGATCGACATCGACAAGGTGAACAAGATCACGGGTATGGATATCACGTTCGTTACGACGGCGGGTACCAACGAAGAGGCTTACGAGCTGCTGAAGGAGCTGGGCATGCCTTTCCGTAACATTAAAAAAGACTAAAAAAAAATATAACATGGCTAAAGAGTCCGTAAAGGCGAGACAAAGGAAAAGGGAAGCGTTATCGGCCAAGTATGCTGAGAAGCGCGCCGCTTTAAAAGCCGCCGGCGATTACAAGGCATTGGATCTGCTGCCGAGGAATGCATCTCCTGTAAGGCTGCATAATCGTTGCCAGCTGACGGGGCGTCCCAGGGGATATATCCGGTATTTCGGTATCTCCAGGGTGATCTTCCGCGACATGGCGCTTGCAGGCAAGATCCCGGGTGTCAAGAAGGCGTCCTGGTAATCTCGTTGTGGTGATTGATGGGATATCGCATTGTAAATAAAATTATAACACGGCGGACCTGGGGTCCGCGAAAACTGTACACAAACAATGGTTACTGATCCAATAGCAGACTTTCTGACGAGAATTCGTAATGCGCAGATGGCGAACCACCGGATCGTGGAGATCCCGGCTTCGAACCTGAAGAAGCGTATGACGGAGATACTTTACGATAAGGGGTATATCCTCAAGTATAAATTCGAGGATGACAGCAAGCAGGGTGTGATCAAGATCGCGCTGAAATATGATCCGGCCACGAAGGAACCCGCGATCAAGTCGCTGGAGCGTGTCAGCCGTCCGGGTCTTCGCCAGTATGCCAGCCCTGCTGAGTTCGTCCGGGTGAAGAATGGTCTCGGGGTGGCGATCATTTCCACTTCGAAGGGAGTGATGACCGACAAGGAAGCCAAGGCGCAGAATGTCGGCGGCGAGGTACTTGCCTACATCTATTAGTATTTGATCGAATCGACAATTGCCGGTACATTAAGCCCGTACCTATACAGGCTGACCGGCCGGCAATAGGAAACAAAATATATAAATAATAAATTGAAATTATTATGTCTCGTATAGGTAAACAACCGGTAACCCTGCCGAAGGGCGTAACCGCCACGGTCAGCTCCGAGAACGTTTTGACCGTTAAGGGCCCTAAGGGCGAATTGAAGCAAGAGATCGACCGGGATATCAAGGTTGATGTGAAGGAAGGCCACCTGGAGATCTCCCGGCCTACCGATCAGATCCGTCACCGTGCGTTGCATGGTCTGTATCGCAGCCTGGCTTCCAACATGGTCAAGGGGGTAACGGAAGGTTACAAAAGACAGCTGGAGCTGATCGGCGTAGGTTTTAAGGCTTCCAACCAGGGTAATATCCTGGATCTGGCGCTGGGTTATTCACACAACATCATCTTCGAGATCCCCAAGGAGCTGAAGCTTGGAACCGAGCAGAATAAAGGGGAGAATCCTAAGATCACGCTGGAAGGAACAGACAAGCAGCTGATCGGCGCTGTTGCTGCGAAGATCCGCAGCCTGCGTAAACCCGAGCCTTACAAGGGTAAAGGTGTCCGCTATGTCGGTGAGGTGGTACGGAAGAAGGCTGGTAAGGCTGCTGGTAAATAATTTTTTGGAATGGGGACCCTGGTTGGAATCAGGGTCTATAAATAAACTATCATGGTTACGAAAGCACTCAGAAGAGAGAAAATCAAATTCCGCGTCCGCAAGAAGATCGCCGGTACGGCTCAGCGCCCCCGTCTGTCTGTATTCCGGAGCAACACCGATATCTATGTACAGCTGATCGACGACGACAACGCCAAGACGCTGGCTTCCGCTTCTTCCCGCGATAAGGACATTGCTGCGCAGAAGACGAACAAGTCGGAGAAGAGCAAGCTGGTTGGCAGCGCGATCGCCCGCAAGGCGGTTGAGCTGGGGCTGAAGGATGTGGTGTTCGATCGTGGCGGGTACCTCTACCACGGCCGGGTGAAGGCTGTTGCCGACGGCGCCCGTGAAGGTGGATTGAACTTTTAATTAACTAATAAGCTTCGTAAATAATTACAATGTCAAAAGTAATCTTAAACAGAGTTAAGGCCGGTGATCTGGAACTGAAGGAGAAAGTGGTTGCGATCAATCGTGTGGTAAAAACGACCAAGGGCGGCCGGGCATTCAGCTTCTCTGCATTGGTGGTAGTCGGCAACGAGAACGGCGTTGTCGGTCACGGTTTGGGCAAGGCCAAGGAAGTGCAGGAAGCGATCACCAAGGGGATCGAGGATGCCAAGAAGAACCTGATCAAGGTGCCTGTGATGCATGGGACTATTCCTCACGACCAGTTGGCCAAGGAAGGTGCTGCGAAGGTGCTGATCAAGCCTGCTGCTCATGGTACGGGTGTGATCGCCGGGGGCTCTATGCGCGCCGTGTTGGAAAGTGCGGGTGTGACGGACGTTCTGGCCAAGTCGCTTGGCTCTGCGAACCCTCACAACGTGGTTAAGGCCACTTTTAAAGCACTGGCTATGCTTCGCGAACCGATCCATGTTTCGCGGACTCGTCATCTCTCATTAAAGAAAGTTTTTAACGGATAATATTCATCGTATTATGGCAAAGATCAAGATCACGCAAGTAAAGAGCGGCATCGACCGTCCCGAGCGTCAGAAGCAGACGTTGAAGGCGCTTGGCCTGAACAAGCTGCATGCTACGAAGGAAGTCGAAGCGACCCCGCAGATACTGGGTATGGTCCGGAAGGTGGAGCACCTGGTGACCGTGGAAGAAGTAAAATAATTATTATTGTAAGCGAGGGGAGATACCCCGTAAGTAAAAATCAAAACAATGAATCTACACACGATCAAGCCTGCAGAAGGCGCAACACATAAGCAAAAGCGTTTAGGCCGTGGGGAAGCATCCGGTAAGGGTGGTACTTCGACCAAGGGTAACAAGGGTGGACAGAGCCGAGCCGGTTATCAGCGCAAGATGGCGCACGAAGGTGGCCAGATGCCGATCCAGAGAAGGATCCCCAAGCGTGGTTTCAACAATATCCATCGCGTTGAATACAAGGTGTTCAACCTGGGTCAGCTGGATCAGCTGGCTGAAAAGTACGGGATCACCGAATTTACTCCTGAAAACTTGTATATCAATGGATTGATCAGCCAGACCGATCTTGTCAAGATCCTTGGCAACGGAGACCTGAAGGGAAAGTTCAGTTTCCGGGTGCATGCGATCAGCGGTAAGGCCAAGACGGCGATCGAGGGCCTTGGCGGAACAATAGAAATTGTGAAATAAATTTTCTGTAACTTGCATGGACGCCTTTGTTGGCGTCCCGATCGGGCCTTTGGGCCCGATGCCGTAGGCGGTTGTTTTTGTATTGCTTATCTATTAATAGCTAATAGCATTGTTCCGTGAAGAAACTAGTACAGACACTTAGAAATATATGGAGTATCGAGGATCTGAAAAGTAAGATCATCGTTACTTTCTCCCTGATCTTTGTTTACCGGCTTGGAACCTACATCGTATTGCCGGGGATCGATCCGAACAAATTGAGCGCGCTGAGCAGCAACGCCAAGGGCGGGGCTCTTGGCCTGATCGATGCGTTCTCGGGGGGCGCCTTCTCGCAGGCGTCGATCCTGGCTCTTGGGATCATGCCGTATATCTCCGCCTCCATTTTTATGCAGCTGATGACGATCCTGATCCCGCAGATGCAGAAGATACAGAAGGAAGGCGCCAGCGGACAGAAGAAGATCAATCAATACACGCGTTATCTTACGGTGATCGTGACCTTTGTACAGGCCTACGCCTATGTGACTTATTTAAAGGGCATGGGAAAGGATGCTATTATTGACTCCTTCAGCGCCTATTTCTGGCTGACCACGCCGATCGTGCTGACGGCAGGTACCTTGTTTGTCATGTGGCTGGGTGAGAAGATCACGGATAAGGGTCTTGGTAATGGACAGTCATTGATCATCATGATCGGTATCCTGGCCCGGTTGCCGCGCAGCGTTGTGCAAGAGTGGAACGCCAAGGTAGCTTCCGGCAGCGGGGGTATCCTGGTGTTTGTGATCGAGATCGCTGTGCTGGTGGCGATCATCATGGGGCTTATCGTCCTGATCCAGGGTGTCCGGAAAGTGCCGGTCAACTATGCCAAGCAGATCGTCGGCAGCCGCCAGTTTGGTGGCGCCCGCCAGTTCCTGCCTTTGAAGGTGAACAGCTCGGGTGTAATGCCGATCATTTTTGCGCAGGCGATCATGTTCCTGCCTACTATTTTTGCCAGCTTTGAGACCACGAAGGGGATTGCCCGGCTGTTCTCCGATCCGCGGGACTATATCCATATGGTCATCTACGGTTTGATCGTGATCGGCTTTACTTTCCTGTATACGGCGTTGATCTTTAACCCGAAGCAGATCGCCGACGATCTGAAGCGGAATAACGGCTTTATCCCGGGTGTAAAGCCGGGTCAGCCGACGGCGGACTATATCGGTTCGGTGATGGATAAGATCACGCTGCCGGGTGCGTTCCTGCTGGCCATTGTGGGTATCCTGCCCGGGTTTGCCCAGCGGCTGAATATCACGCAGGGTTTTGCCTCGTTCTTTGGCGGCACCTCGCTGCTGATCATGGTGGGTGTTATCCTGGATAGCCTCCAACAGATCGAGACCCAGCTGCTGATGCGTCAGTACGATGGATTGATGAAGAGTGGCCGGATCCAAGGGCGTCAGAGCTCGGTTTCGAACGCAGTGATCTAGGGGGTGAGGCCTGTCATGGCTAAGAGCGAATAAACTTTTTACTATAGTGACCTGTTAGGAATTAGACCTCCTGACAGGTCTTTTTACGAAGAGCCTGCCGGAGGCGGCTCGGCCGAAGGCCAGACATTAGCCCTTTTGCGCGAATCGGGCTATTTTTGCGAAGCAGACAGATTCGCGCAAAATATTATGATCTACTATAAGACACCGGCTGAGATCGAACTTATGCGCGAGAGCGCGCTGTTGGTCAGCAAGACCCTTACCGAGGTGGCGAAGGTACTGAAGCCCGGGATCACGACGCTGGACCTGGACAAGCTGATCGGGACTTTTATCCGGGATAATGGCGGCATACCGTCGTTCCTGAACTATCGAGGGTATCCGTTCAATTCCTGCACTTCGGTGAACGATGTGGTTGTGCATGGATTCCCCAATGGGAAGGCGTTGAATGAGGGCGATATTATCTCGGTGGATATCGGGGTCATCAAAAAGGGTTGGCATGGGGATCATGCGTATACTTTTGCGATCGGTGATCCGGGGCCGGAGACGGTTCAATTGATCCAGGTGACGAAGGAGTCTCTTTATAAGGGGATCGAGAAGGCAGTGGCCGGCGGCAGGGTAGGGGATATCTCCTTTGCGATCGAGGAGTATACGGCCCGGAAATACGGCTATGGCGTTGTCCGGGAGCTGGTAGGGCATGGACTGGGCAAGAGCCTGCATGAGGACCCGCAGGTGCCGAACTATGGGCGACGGGGCACCGGGGCAAAGCTGAAGGAGGGAATGGTGCTGGCGATCGAACCGATGATCAATCTTGGGAAGCGGGATGTCTATACGGAGAGTGACGGCTGGACGGTGCGGACGACGGATCGTCAACCTTCGGTGCATTTTGAGCACGATGTGGCTGTGCGGAAGGGGAAGGCGGACATTCTTTCGGATTATAGTATCATCGAGGCCGCAGAGGCGGCCAATCCTCATCTTTTTGTCGGGCGGGCAGCTGCGCTGCCGTCCTAAATCATGGCTAAGGAACTTATTGTAATTGGCGGCGGGGCCGCGGGGATCTTTTGCGCGGTGAATGCGGCGCGGATGAGCCCGGGGTTGCGCGTGACCGTGCTGGAGAAGACGGGCAAGCTGCTGAGCAAGGTGAAGGTGAGCGGTGGAGGGCGTTGTAATGTGACGCATGCTTGCTTTGATATTTCTGCCATGGCGGGGAGGTATCCGCGGGGACAGCATTTTGTACGAAAGGCGTTTCATCAGTGGTTTACGACTGACACGATCAACTGGTTCCAGGAGAGGGGTGTCGAGTTGAAAACGGAGGAAGATGGGCGGATGTTCCCGGTGACGGATTCGTCACAGAGCATCATTGATTGTTTGATGCGAGAGTTGAACCGGTTTGGAGTGGAGGTGAGGATGCATGCGGAGGTGAAGGGAGTCGAGAAGGAGGGTGAGGGTTTTGCGGTGACGCTGGCTGATGGCCGGGTCTTGGCGGCCGATCATGTTTGTGTGGCGTGCGGGGGGTATCCGAAGTCGGGGATGTTTGAATGGATCCGGGCGTTGGGGCATTCGATCGAGGAGCCGGTGCCATCGCTTTTTACGTTTAATATGCCGGGGGACCCAATTGTGGGATTAATGGGGGTGTCGGCGCCGGCGGCGCAGGTGAAGGTTGTAGGGACGAAACTGGTTGAGAAAGGGCCGGTTTTGATCACGCATTGGGGGCTTAGCGGCCCGGCGGTGTTGCGGTTATCGGCCTGGGGGGCGAGGGAGCTGGCGGCGCGGGAGTACCAGTTTTCGATCGTCGTGAACTGGCTACCGGAATTTAGCGAGCAGGAGGTGCGGGACCGGTTGCAGGAGCTGCGCTATGAGTGGGCACCCAAGATGGTCGGCTCGGGCCCGCCGTTTGGGCTACCCAGGCGGCTTTGGGATCATTGGCTGGGCATTTCGGGGGTTCACAAGGACATCCGGTGGGCGGATTTGCCCATTCGGGAGCAGAATCGCTTGGCGGGTCTGCTTTGTGCTGCTACCTTTACTGTGAAGGGGAAGACGACCTTTAAAGAGGAGTTTGTGACGGCGGGGGGAGTTCGGCTTTCCGAGGTGGATGCGGGGAGCTATGGAAGCCGGAAGGTGGCTGGACTGTACTTTGCGGGGGAGATACTGGATGTGGATGGGATTACGGGCGGGTTCAATTTTCAGCATGCGTGGACGAGTGGGTGGATTGTGGCAGATAGTATTCGGGCTTTGGTATCAACAACTTAAAATATGACGGCATTTGCACCTGTGTTGGCGCTGAAAGTCGTGGCGCCGGCGGTTGAGTTTTATAAGAAGGCATTTGGGGTAGAGGAAGTGCTGATTGTGAAGAATGAGGATGGGTCGATCCATGTGGCGGAGCTGTCTGTACAGGGGGCTTTGTTTCATCTTCATGAGGAGATGCCCGGCCCTGGAAAGGAGCGGGCGCCGGAGACTGCCGGGGGGACGACGGTGGAGCTGGGGTTGTTTTTGGATGATCCTGATGCCTTGATGGACAGGGCTTTAGCGGCGGGAGCGCGGCTGGTACAGCCGATGAAGGATTTTGAGTATGGGTACCGGCAGGGGTCGTTCGAGGACCCGTTTGGGCATCATTGGACGTTGCAGAAGAAGCTGGTGAATGCGTGGACGGGGGTGATCGGACCGGGGGGTGAACCTGCCTGATTCTTGCAGTTTTTTTGTATCTTTGCAACCCCGATCAAAAAACTCGGGGTTTTATTATGTCTGAAAACAATATTGTTAACTCAAACGCTGAATCACAGGAGACCGCGGAGGTGGCGACTGCTACTGCCGGGGCTACAGCGACAACAAAAGCACCTGTGCCTGTGCCAACTGCACATGATGATTTCGACTGGAGCATTGACAAGCGCAATGTTGCCGTTTACACCAAGGAAGAGAAGGAAAAGTACGACAAGGTGTATGAGAACACCTTCGTATCCATTACCGATGGTGAGCTGGTGAAGGGCCTGGTGGTAGGCGTTACCAAGACCGACGTGGTGGTGAACATCGGGTTCAAGAGCGATGGTCTCGTTTCCCTGAACGAATTCCGTGACCTGGCGAACCTGCGGACGGGTGACGAGGTGGAAGTGATGGTTGTAGAAAAAGAGGACCGGGAAGGTCATCTGCATCTCAGCCGCAAGCAAGCGCGGATCACGCGTGCCTGGGAGAAGATCGTGGAAGTACACAAGACCGGCGAAGTGGTTACGGGTACTGTTACGAGCAAGACCAAGGGCGGCCTTATCGTCGATGTGTTCGGTATGGAGACCTTCTTACCGGGCAGCCAGATCGACGTGAAGCCTGTTACCGATTACGATCAGTTCGTCGGCAAGACGATGGAGTTCAAGGTTGTGAAGATCAACGAAGCCATCAAGAATGCCGTAGTATCACACAAGGCTCTTATCGAAAGCGATATCGAAGCACAACGTGCGGAGATCATCAGCAAGCTGGAGAAGGGACAAGTGCTGGAAGGTACGATCAAGAATATCACCGATTTTGGTGCGTTCATGGACCTCGGTGGTCTGGACGGCCTGCTGTATATCACCGATATCAGCTGGGGACGTATCAGCCATCCGAGCGAGGTGCTGAAGCTGGACCAGAAGCTGCAGGTGGTGGTGCTGGATTTCGACGACGGCAAGAAGCGGATCAGCCTCGGTCTGAAGCAGCTGACTCCCCATCCGTGGGATGTGCTGCCTGAGACGATCAAGGAAGGCGAGATCGTCAAGGGTCGTGTGGTCAATATCGAAGACTATGGTGCGTTCCTGGAGATCATGCCGGGCGTAGAGGGCCTGGTGCATGTGAGCGAGATCACCTGGGCGAATACTCCGATCAACGCGAAGGAATTCTTCAAGCTGGGCGACGAGCACCAGGCGAAGGTTGTTACGCTTGACAAGGATGCCCGTAAGATGAGCTTGTCCATCAAGCAGCTGAGCGAAGATCCGTGGAATACGATCGAGCAGAAGTTCCCGGTTGGCAGCAAGCACAACGGGCTTGTAAAGAATATCACTCCTTATGGTGTATTTGTCGAGCTGGCTCCCGGCATCGGCGGTATGATCCATATCAGCGATCTGAGCTGGCTGAAGCGCTTCAACCATCCCTCGGAGTACACGAAGGTCGGTCAGCATATCGATGTGATGATCCTCGGTATCGACCAGGCCAATCGCAAGCTGCAGCTGGGTCACAAACAGCTGGAGGAAGATCCCTGGAATGCGTTGGAAGAGACATTCGCCGTTGGCTCCGTGCATGAAGGCCTGGTCATCCGTAAAGATGAGAAGGGCGCTATCGTGCAGCTGCCTTATGGGCTTGAAGGTTTCGCTCCCAACCGTCACCTCAACAAGGAAGACGGCAAGCAGGTACAGGCCGACGAAACGGCTCCGTTCATGGTGATCGAGTTCGATCGTAACGAAAAACGGATCGTTTTGTCCCATACCCGTCTTTGGGAACAGCACAAGCACGAAGAGAAGGAAGCGCTCAAGAAGGAGGCCCGCGCTGATGCCGATAAGACGCGCAAGGCAGTCAAGACTATCCAGCAAAAGGTTGAGAAGCCGACGCTTGGAGACCTGGGCGCCTTAGCCTCTATCAAGGAGAAGCTGAAGCAGGAAGAGAAGGATCAGAATGCAGCTGGTGGTGAAGAGAAGAAGTAAGACTCACTTGAGCTAAAATACAAAGGCCCCTGACGGGGCCTTTTTTTATGCGAGGGATTTGAGATGCTGGTCTGTGAATTCGAGGAGGGAGCCGAGCTTGAGATCGGCGGCGCCCCATTTTGGGAGGTGGGCCTGGTCCCGGACGGGCACGACCACGCATTTCATGCGGGCTGCCTTGGCGGCGATGAGGCCGTTGAAGGAATCTTCGAAGGCCAGACAATGGAGCGGGCTTACGTCGAGGGATTCGGCGCAGTCCATATACACTTGCGGGTGGGGTTTGCCATAGGGGAGATGTTCGGCGGAGGCTACGGTTTCAAAGGAATCTTCGATGCCGAGCTTCTCGACGACCACCTTCACCAGCGAAAGCGGGGAAGAGGTCGCGAGGCCGATGTGGAAGCCGCGGGCTTTGAAGAATGCGATGATCTCATTTACGCCCGGCAAGGGTGCGGCATTCTTTTTTATCTTGTCGATGACATTGTGATGGAGGGCGGCTTCGGCTGCGGGGATCCTTTCCTTGCCGATGCCGAACTGGGAGAACCAATAGTCGAGCCATTCGCGGGTGCGAAGGCCTGTCGTGTGGTGATATTGAACCGGTGTCAGCGTCACCTTGAACTCCAGCAAGGTTTCCATTCCGGCCTCCTGCCAGCAGGGTTCGGAATCGATGAGCAGACCATCCATGTCGAAGATAACTGTGTTGAGCGGCATAGGGTGCAAAGTTACGGCATGCGGAGCGTTCTTTGTTCCCTGTAATATCGGGATTCTTCCGTACATTCGAACCGGCAATATGCCCCTACTTCTATAATGCCATTGAGAGAACGATTAAAGAATTTCCGGCTGGTGAGGAAGCTGGTGTATGCGATAGTGGGAATGGTTTCTTACCCCGGTTTGACGATTGTGAACCGCCTGACTATTCGCGGAACGGAACATCTGCGCAAGCTTCCCAAGGGCAATGTACTTTTTGTCAGCAATCACCAGACCTATTTTGCCGATGTCATCACGTTCCTCCACATCTTCTGCGCTGTCAAATGGGGAAAGAAGGACCGGCTTGGTCTTCCCTGGTATCTGTTGAATCCGTTCACCAATGTATATTATGTGGCAGCGGAAGAGACGATGCGGGCTACCTGGGTCAGCCGACTTTTCACCATGGCGGGCGCGCTGACGGTGAAGCGAACCTGGAACAAAGAGAGTACGGAGATCCGGAGAGGGCTCGATCCGTCGGATACGCGGAAGATCTTCCGGGCGCTGGAGGGCAGTTGGGTGATCACCTTCCCACAGGGCACGACCAAGGCTTTTGCGCCCGGTCGAAAGGGAACGGCGCATATCATCAAACAAGCCAAGCCGATCGTTGTGCCGGTGGTGATCGGCGGGTTCTGGCGGGCCTTTGATAAGAAGGGGTTGAAGTTCAAGAAGAGGGGAACGCCACTCTCCGTAACCTTTAAGGCGCCGCTGAATATCGACTATGACGCTCCGGCGGAATGCATTTTGCAACAGGTCATGGACTCGATAGAACAAAGCAAGGAGTATATGATGAAGGGGGCGCATCATTGGCGGACGGTGGAACCAATCTAACATCATATGGCACGGTGGCTGTTCGTGCTGCTTTTGTTATCTCCTGGCGTGGGGATGCAGCGTAAGAATTTACAGGGTGATCGGCCCAAAGACGGCATTGTCGACTGCGCACCTTTGCCGGCCACCCATTTGTTACCGGCCGCCGATGGGCGTTATGCCCCGGTGTTCCCGGGATGGGGTCATTATCATTATCCCATTTCCACCTCCAACGACAGTTCCCAATTCTATTTCGACCAGGGGCTAAGCCTTTACTACGGCTATCACCTGACGGAATCCCTTGCGTCGTTCCGGGAGGCGGCGCGGAAGGACAGCAATTGCCTGATGGTATATTGGGGACAGGCGCTGGCGATGGGGCCTTACTATAACAATACCTATACGTATAAGATGCCGGCGGATGTCCTGCCGGTGCTGGCTACCATGGACCGGCTGGCGGTGGCGGCACCGGCGCGGGAAAGGGACCTGGCCGCAGCGATGGACCGGCGATATTCCGGGGATGTGACCGATAGCCGGCGTCCTGCGCTGAACCACGCCTATTCGGAGGCGATGAAGGGGCTGATCGGGAAGTATCCCGGCGATAAGGATATCAAAGCGCTGTATATCGATGGGGTGATGAGCGAGCATGCCTGGGATATGTATACCCCGGCGGGCGAACCAAAGCCCTGGACGCCTGAGCTGGTGCGGTTTTGCGAGGAGATCCTGGCGGCCGACGGGTATCATCCCGCCGCCCTGCACTATCATATTCATCTGATCGAGGCGTCCTATCATCCCGAGGCGACGCTTACCAGCGCCGATAAGCTAAAAGACCTGATGCCGGGTGTGCCGCATATGGTACATATGGCCAGTCATAGCTACCAGCGTGTCGGGTTTTATTCGAAGGGAGCGTACATCAATGACTCCGCGAACGCAGCGCAGCGGGTGTTTGTGGGGTTGGCGCCGAATCTGTCGCTGACCCGCGATGTCATCCACTATCATGCGGTGGAGGCATACTGTGCGCTAAGCGGTGGGATGTATGCGAAGGCGGCGGAGGAAGGGGAGATGTGCCACCAGATCGCCAAGCCGAGGTTGAACCATACGACAACTTATCTTCAATACCTGTCCATGATGTCCGTGTTCGTGGATATCCGGATGGGCAAATGGCAGTCGATACTGGATAGGCCGGCGCCATTTTGGACCCTGGTGTATTCGGCGATCCTGAGCGATTTTGCCCGGGGGCTTGCTTTTGTGCGGAAGGGTGATCTAACGGCGGCAGGCGCCAGTCTCGACAGCCTGCGTTCCCGGAAGATCGATGGGATCCTATCCGAGCCCGTGCACCAGGGGAGCTCGCCGATCAAGGGAGTTACGATTGCTGAGAATATTCTTGAAGCGGAGATCCTTTATGCCCAGGGGAAGACGGATGCTTCGATGGCGGCTTTTGAGCGTGCGATCCGGATCGAGGATGGGATGGCCTATGTGGAGCCCAAGGATTGGGTTTTGCCGGTGAGGCATTTTGCCGGAGCGTGCTTGTTGAAGGCCCGGCGGCCGATGGAGGCGGAGAAGATGTACCGAGAGGACCTGATCCATAACCCGGGGAGCGGCTGGGCCTTGCTGGGATTGGCGCAGAGCCTTGAGGCGCAGGGGAAGGATGCTGCGGAATACCGGGCGCGGGCGGCGGCGGCATTTGTGAAGGCGGAGGAGATGCCGCCGGGGTCGGTGTATTAGCTAATGATTGCGCTTCGCGCGACCTCCTGGGGGTCGTTTATCCTTTTATAAAGAAGGCCTTGAGCTCGCCGGCTTCCTCGGGTTTCATCTTTCCGCCGAGGATGAGGCGCAGCTGGCGACGGCGGAGAGCGCCATCATATAATCTTTTTTCTTCCTCCGTTTCGGCGATAATCTCGGGGACGGGACGGGGGCGGCGGTTGGGATCGAGGGCGACAAAGGTGTAATAAGCTTCGTTGCTTTTATACCGGTATTGTTGGGGAAGATCTTCGCCCCAGACCTTCATGTGCACTTCCATGGAGCTGTTGAAGGCCCGGGAGACCTTTGCTTCGATGTGCACGACATTACCAAGCTTGATCGGGTTCTCAAAGGAGATGTTGTCGACGGAGGCTGTGACTACCGGGGCATTGCAGTGCTTGCTTGCGGCCAGGGCCGATGCGATGTCCATCCAGTACATGAGCCGGCCCCCCATGAGATTGCCGAATACGTTGGTATCGTTTGGCAATACCAGCTCGGTCATGACGATGAGGGATTCTTTTGCCGTCTTTGCTTTATTTTGCATACTGCAAATATATAGATTAACAGGGGGACCGCCGGGCTTAGACCGTTACCTGCTCACATTTTTGAAGGAAGGCTTTGTCGGCATCTGCGCCCAGCCCCGGAGTGTCGGGTGTTTCGAGGAAATATCCATTGTATCGGACACCCCCGGTGACCGGGTCGGTTTTGTGACCCAGCATGCAGGTGTCCATATCATGGAAAATGACGTTATCGTGCGCAAGCGCAAAATGGGCGAAGGCCGTGAGAGCCACGCGGCTTTCGAGCATCCCGCCCATCATGCAGGGGATGTTCTGTTCTTTGCAGACGGCGTCGATCTTTGTCGCTTCGAGGATGCCGCCTGATTTTGCGAATTTGATATTGACATAATCACAGGCCTGCGCGGCGAGGAGGCGTTTTGCGTCGTGATGATCGAAGACGCTTTCATCGGCCATGATCTTTACCGGGGAAATGCGGCGCAGCTCGGGCAGGCGGTGATCGTTATAGCGGCGCATGGGTTGTTCGCAGAACTGGATATTATACGGACCCATTTGTTGGAGCGCTTCGCGGGCCGTGTCGAAGTCCCAGCCCTGGTTGGCGTCGATGCGCAGGATGATGTCTTTGCCGGCGGCGGCGCGGATGAGCCTAACGCGTTCGACATCTTCGGGGCCGTTCTTTCCGAGCTTGATCTTGATCATGCGTACGCCGTCCGCTTTGAAGGCGATGGCTTTTTCCGCCATTTTTTCCGGGGTGTCGATGCCGATGGTGAGATCGGTCTCGAGGGTTCTTTTCTTTCCGCCGAGAAGCTGGTAGAGCGGTTGTTTGGCAGCCTTTGCGGCGAGGTCGTAGAGCGCCATATCGAAGGCGCTTTTTATCGTCGCGTTAAAGGCGGTGAAATCATGGAGCTCCTGCATGCGGGCTTCGATCGCACTCGCCTCCTTATCTTTCCAGAGGGCTGCGAAATCCTTTGCCATTTCGAACCCCGTTGCCTGGGTTTCCCCAACGATCATCGGGAAGGCTGAGCATTCGCCGACGCCGTAGTAGCCGGCATCGGTATGGACATGGATGAGGATGTTCTGGGCATAGTGCATGGTTCCCGTGGCGATGGTGAAGGGGTGCATCGGGATGGAGAACTTATAGATATCGGTGCGGAGGATCTTCATAGCGGGGCAAAGATAGGGGCTAGGATTTATATCCGGGTCCGAAGACGGCACGGCCGGGTTTGGCGCCGGTGTGGGCGCCGGCTTTCAGCACCTGGGTACCGTTGACGAATACGTCTTCTACGCCGCTTGCCAGCTGATGTGGTTTTTCATAGGTGGCGTTATCCTTTACGGCGTTCGGGTCGAAGATGACGATATCGGCATAGTTGCCCACTTTGAGGGCGCCGCGTTTTTTTATTTTCAGCCAACCAGCGGGCATGCCACAGAGATGGTAGACGGCCTCTTCGAGGGGGATCAACTTTTCATCGCGTACATAGCGACCGAGGAGGCGGGCGAAGTTGCCATAGGCGCGGGGGTGACAGCTGCTCTTCAGGAAGACGCCTTCGGGGGCCATGCTGGCCTCATCGGAGCCAAAGGCCATCCAGGGGAGGCCGATCTCTTTCTTTACGTTGTCCTCGCTCATGAGGAAGTAAATAACTTCCACGCGGGAGTGGTCGGCTATGACGAGATCGATGATGGTCTCTTCGGGAGTCGTGTGCCGCATCTTTGCGATCTCGCTGAGCCGTTTGCCGGTGAGGTATTTCAAGGAGTCCTGTTTGAATCCTGTACAGATGATGTTATCTGCGCCGGCGCCCAGATAGAGGTTCTCCCAGTCCTTTGAAGGGGTTTGCATTGCTTTTATCACCTGTTTGCGGATGGCGGGGTCTTTTAGGCGTTGGATCCATTTATCGAGACCACCTTCCTGGACGGTTGTCGGCATCGAAGCGTCGAAGCCGGTGGCGCCCGCGGTATAGGTGTACATGCAGGCAGTGATATCGAGACCTGCTTTCCGGGCGCTGTCGACCTTTGCGATGAGGCTGTCCATTTTGCCCCAGTTGGGTCTGCCCGCGGCCTTGAGGTGGTAGATGATGGCGGGGATATGGGATTCGGCGGAGATGTGGATCAGCTCGTCGGCGGCTTCCAGCAGGCGGTTGCCTTCGCTGCGGATATGGGAGATGTAGACGCCGCCATAGGGGGCGGCGGTCTTGCACAGTTGGATGAGCTCGGGTGTCTTTGCGTAGGCGCCGGGGGCATAGATGAGGGCGGAGCCGATGCCGAGCGCACCTTCTTCCATAGCTGTTTTTACGAGCGCGTTCATTCCAGCCTGTTCCGTGCTGTCGGGGGCGCGGTTCGCATAGCCGAGGAAGTTCTGCCGGATGGTTGCCGCGCCCACGAAGGAGGCGACGTTGGTCGACACGCCGCGTTTTTGCAGGTATTGGAGATAGTCTTTTAGCGTGGTCCATGCGACATCGTATTTGATATCGCCCTGTTCTTTTTGTTCGAAGGCCTTCATGGAGTCGTTGTAGGGACCTTCGGAGTAGCCTTCGCCGAAGATCTCGAGCGTGACCCCCTGTTTGATGGCGCCGAGGGAGCGGCCGTCCTGGATGAGGGAGATCATCGACTGGCTTTGCAGGTCGATGAAACCGGGGCTTACCGCCTTGTTCTTTGCGTCGATGGTATTTGTGGCAGTGGCTCCTTGCAGGTCGCCGATGGCGGCGATGGTGTCGCCCTGGATGGCAATATCGCCGGTGAAGGGTTTGGCGCCGGTGCCGTCGTAGAGCGCGCCATTCCTGATGATGGTATCGTAGTGGGGGGTAGGGTGACAGGAAAGGAAAAGGCATAGGATCGGCCAAAGGGCTGAGTGCTTTCTCATGAGCGACGATTTAATCTCAAAATAAGGTATTTTTGCGGCCAAATTATCGTCTGTCAATGAGTAGCGCCCCACCGAAGTCTGTTTCTTTTGAAAATACTGCCAATGCATTTGAATATAAGTCGAATAAAGAGTTGAGGAAGGCCGAGTTCCTTTTTCGGAGCATGGGGTTCTCAACGCTGGTTAAGATCGGAACGAGAGTGACCCCGTGGATGATCCGGTCGGGTTTCCCGGTGAGAAGCATTATCCGGGATACGATCTTTTCGCAGTTTGTAGGTGGGGAGACGCTGGAAGAGACGGCGGTGGTGGCGCGAAAGCTTGGTGAATACCGGGTGCAGGTGATACTCGACTATGGGGTGGAAGGCGGTGAGGAAGGCGAGGTGGGTTTTGATCATGCCTGTACCGAATTTATCCGGGTGATCGATTATGCGGCGACGCAGGCCAATATTCCCCTCATGAGCATCAAGGTGACGGGATTTGCCCGTTTTGGCCTGTTGGAAAGGTTGGATTTGTTGATGGCGGGTATCGAGGGTTCGCTGATGAAACGGTATGCGCAGGCGATGGAAATGCTGACGGCCGGGGAGCAGGCGGAGTGGCAATCGGTGAGCCGCCGGATGCAGCAGATCTGCCGGGCGGCGGCCGATCGGGGGATCGGGGTGCTGGTCGATGCCGAGGAGACGTGGATACAGGATGGGGTGGATATGCTGACCATGCTGATGATGGAACAGTTCAACCGGGGACGGACGGTGGTTTACAATACGATCCAGCTGTATCGCTGGGACCGGCTGGCATTCCTGAAAGATTCCTTTGAGGCGGCCGAGCAGCGGGATTTTATTCTTGGGGCCAAGCTGGTGCGGGGCGCCTATATGGAAAAAGAGCGGAAGCGTGCGCAGGAGGGGGGCACCCGATCGCCCATTCAACCGGACAAGGAATCGACGGACCGGGATTACAATGCGGCGTTGGAGTTCTGTATCGCGCATCTCGACCGGGTGTCGGTGATCGTTGCATCGCATAATGAATACAGTAACCTGTTTGCGGTGAAGCTGCTGCAGGAGCGGGGACAGCCGCTGAACCATCCGCATGTGCATTTTTCGCAGTTGTATGGGATGAGCGATAATATCACCTTCAACCTGGCGAAGGCCGGTTGTGCGGTGAGCAAGTATCTTCCTTTTGGGCCGTTGAAGGATGTGATCCCTTACCTGATGCGGCGGGCGCAGGAGAATAGTTCGGTCTCGGGTCAGACGGGGAGGGAGCTGGGGCTTATCAGAAAGGAGCTGCGGCGGAGGGGGTTATAAACGGGAAGGTTTTTGGAAGGGGGCTTTCGCTTGGTTCCATTGATTAAATGTAAAAAAATTGGGGATTGGGGCAGATGGATTTTGTTTATTGGGGATTTTGACTAAAATTTGCAGTCCGAAAACGGCCGATTGGCTGTGTTTGCGGGTCGTTAGCTCAGTTGGTTAGAGTACTACCTTGACATGGTAGGGGTCACCGGTTCGAATCCTGTACGACCCACAAGGCCTCGCAGCGTTAGCTGCGGGGCTTTTTTCATGCGGGAGCGCGGCGAACTTGTTCGCCAGAGCGGACGCGTGGAAAAAGCCGATCCCGCGATAGCGGGATGGGGGCCTTGGATAAGGGAACCGCCGGAGGCCAAAGGAGCAGCAAAGCTAATCCTGTACGACCCACAAGGCCGGCCAGATATTAAGTCTGGCCGGTTTTTTTTGTTTAAGAGTGGTGTAAATACTACCGCATATGTCGAAAATTATATATTTTTAACCCTCGCCTTGATCGGACCGGGAATACAGCTACCGGAAATTCAACTTATCCCCCCAATTCTAAGATCCTATAACAGCCAAACTCCACGAGGAGTGATCATTCATTCTGAACCCTTGTAACGATAAGTAACCTGAAGACACCAACCCTAAACCAATGACCATCAATCTTTTCGCCAAAACGCGATCATTTCTGATCGTGAGCGGTCTTATTTTGGCTACAGCTTGCCAAAAACACCAACAGCAAGAGCAGGAAGGCGATAGCCCTTTACTGCCGTCCCTACGACCCATAGGAAAGCTGGTTACGGTAACCGTGCATCCTGATCGGGAGGGAGTTCCCGTTCCCCCTGCCTTTCCCGGTTTCAGCTACGAAGCGGGTCTTTTGACTGACAGCACTTATATGGTGCCTTCCAACACTATGCTGATCCAGCTCATGAAGAACCTTGGCAATGGGATGTTGCGAATAGGAGGAAACAGCAGCGACAACATTGTATGGTCAACATTGCCGCGCCATGCAGAGACCGGCAAGGATTCGCTTACTGAAAGCGATGTCGATCGCTTTTCCCAGTTTGCGAAGGCCCTGGGCTGGCCTGTGCTTTTCGGTTTGAACCTGGGCAGGTATGACACTTCACGGGCCGTATCGGAAGCCATCTGTGTGAGTAAAAGTCTTGGATCGCTGCTCGTCGGCTTTCAGACCGGCAATGAAGTGGAGGATTATGTGATCGCGGGGATCCGCTCGTCGCCCTGGGAACCAAAACATTTCCATCGGGAATGGGAGCACTACTTCGGCGCCGTCCGCAGGGTCTTGCCATCCAGCTCTTTTGCGGGACCGGATGTCTCCCACAATGCAGCATGGGCTGATTCCTTTGGCGTAAAAGAACACGCCAATGTTCAGTTTTTGGACGGACATTATTACCGTGCAGGGCCGTCAAGGCTTCGCAGTATCACCCTTGATACCCTTTTGAGCTGGGATCCCGCGTTGTCCACCTATCTCAGTACATTCTACAATAGCGGACGACCTTATAACCTGCCCTACCGGATCACGGAAGTCAACAGCATATGGGATTATGGAAAACCCGGGGTGAGTGATGTGTTCGCATCGTCGTTGTGGGCCCTGGATTTCATGTACATGGTACTTGAGTTCAATGGACAGGGAGTTAATTTTCATGCCGGTCAGGGCTTTTATTCGCCCATTGATAAGGTGGGCGAGACCTTTGTCGCCAAGCCGGAATATTATGCAATGCTGGCGTTCCATGCCGGCGCCCAGGGGAAGCTGGTGCCGGTCGACGTCAACAAGGGACTGCCGATCCTTCGTGCTTATGCCTGCCTGGATGGAAAAGTCGAGTACGTCACCCTGATCAATAAAGAAAAAACACAGGACATTGCTTTTGCGATACGACCAGGCTTTAATGCCGCATCCGCGGAGGTGTTGCCGCTGACTGCGCCCAGTCTGGCAGCAAAGACCGGTGTTAGCTTTGCGGGTAGCACAGTGGACGCCACTGGCCGGTTCACTCCCGGGAGAGGGATCCGCTATCTCCCGAGCCGTGGAAATTTTATCGTAAATGTACCTGCAGGAAGCGCAGCCGTGGTCATCATCGAGTGAATCTTACTCTCGTCTTCTCTTAGGAATTCGTTAACAAAATCCGGATAAACTCAGGGGTCGTCCGGCCGTCCAAAGCGGCCGAAATCAATCCCTTTATGCGAAGATCCTTTGTCTTGATCCTATTTGCCTCTGTGGCCGTGCTTTCCGTGGCCTGTCACAAGAACACCTCCGGGCCTAATCCGGGTTATGGGCCCAATTCGCTTTTCCCGTTGACGGCGGGGGACACCTGGTATTTCCAGGATTCGGCGTTTACCGACTCGAGCCTGGTGGAGGCTTACCTGGACACGATGGTTGCTACAAAGAATCAGTGGGTCGACCCGGGCTCCGGAACGATCTTTTTGGGTTTACAGGATGGGCAGAACGGGTGGTTCGACAGCAGCTATATCGCGGTTGATCCTTCCAATTATGCCGTCTATGAGGCGGATGCGCCGGATTATAATTCCTATCTATTCTTCCAGACGGTGAGCCAGGACGGAGCGGTCGGTACGGGTGGAGATTATTCCAATCCGGCATGCGTGATCGGTTCCACCCAATATGGTTATGCGGCGCCTTTTTCTCTTTATGGATACCAGGCCTACAAGAATGTAGAAGTGGTCAAGGATTGTAATAACATCATTTTGGAAGAGGTGGTCTCTTATCTGAGTCCGGGGGTAGGTCCGGTGCGACTGGAAGACTGGAGGACGGACACTACGGGCGGCAAGAATATCTTCTACGAGAATTTTTCTGCGACGCTGGTCGGTAAGAGTCTCAAATAGTTAGAATACTTCGCCGAGATTGGCGAAGATGCCGCGGGAGCCATTCAACCCAAATCCATAGTCCAGAGCGATATGGGTCCGGGAGAATTTGTTGAGCCGGACGCGGATGCCAGCGCCCCAGCCGAGCGCACAGGGAGGCGAGCAGGGGAAGGATAATGAGGGCGAGGGTTTTGTGGGCGGGCACCGGTTTTGGATGCAATGTAAAAAGGATTAATGTAAGCGAGTTGTTAATACTAAACCCCTGTGTATTTCGTTTTGAAATCCAAACCCGATGTTATGCGTAAACCGCTCCTGATCCTGACCCCCGTACTCTGTATTTTTATGATCAGTGCCTGCAGCAAGTCCAATAAGAATAATGATTCGCAGGGGCTTGTTGGGACCTGGAACCTTATTGGGATAACGGCTACGATCAACATATATGCAAGTGAGGGCCAGGGCGTAATAATGTCCGGCTATCCGACCTTTGTCACGAAGAACAATACCGGGAGCATGACCTTTGCAAAGGACTCAATGAGAGCGTCAGGGATTGGCTATTCGGTAGATACTTCCTTTGTGGCCTATTTCTACTATGGCGGTTCGATCTATGATTCTTCGATGCAGGCGCTTAACTATACAGTCCCACCGACCTCGTCGACTTCCAAATACACTCTTATCGGGAGCGACTCAATCTATATGCCCAGCGGAGGGATCCTGACAGCGCTGGATTCTTCGTCTAAGGGTCAGAGATGTATGTATGTATTGGCGGGCGACAGCCTCACGTTGAATGTAGGCGGAGTCGATGTCTCAACCGGCTACGACCAGCCTTATTCGGGGAAGATCTATCTGAAACGATCGAAATAGCAATCGGTTGCAAAATGTTTTGTATATTGAAGCGGCGTAGTAAAACCTGCGCTGCTTGTATATATGAAAAACTCTCGTCGGCAATTTCTTCAACAAGGCTCGGCCCTGGCGGGCGGAGCGATGCTTCTCTCAGCTTTTGGTAACAATCCTTTTTCTTTTTCCGGGGGCGTAGCGCCTTCCGACCAGATCAACGTAGGGGCGATCGGCCTGAATGGCATGGGCTGGGCTGATCTTTCGGCTGCGTTGAAGGTACCGGGGGTGAATGTCGTGGCGCTTTGCGACGTCGACAAGAATGTGCTTGACAAGCGGATGAAGGACCTGGAGTCCAAGAAGGTGGATGTGAGCAAGATCAAGCTCTATGGCGACTACCGGAAACTGCTGGAGCAAAAAGATATCGATGTGGTGATCATCGGTACGCCCGACCATTGGCATGCTTTGATCATGATCGAGGCCTGTATGGCCGGGAAGGACGTTTATGTGGAGAAGCCGGTGGGCAATTCCATCGGCGAGTGCCGGGCGATGATGGCGGCGCAGAAGAGATATAACCGGGCTGTGCAGGGTGGGCAGTGGCAGCGCAGCCAGCAGCATTTCAAGGATGCGGTGGACTTTGTTCAGTCGGGCCAGCTGGGGAATGTCCGGACCGTGAAGGTATGGTGTTACCAGGGATGGATGAAGCCTGGGCCGGTCGTGCCGGATTCGGCGCCGCCTGCGGGTGTGGACTACGCGATGTGGCTGGGTCCCGCGCCC